>QWCV01000108.1_pt1 | contig 118866 bp, 96 predicted proteins | sample 1972621 | NCBI WGS metagenome assembly QWCV01 (sample SAMN09866699, study PRJNA288562) | Human gut metagenome isolate pre2_stool, whole genome shotgun sequencing... | isolation source: gut | host: Homo sapiens | place: USA: California | reverse complement strand
GCTCACTCCTTTTCAAAAGCCGGATTCCATCAGCCTGGATTTCGCGGGAAACGTGCCGGGCTTTTTGCGGAAACCCTTCGTCTTCGTAGTCTCCCGCCTCCTCAAATCCTACCCCCAGGTGAATCCAAAACTCTGTGTGGGCTGCGGAAAATGCGCCGAGAGCTGCCCCGCCACGTTGGCTACCAGCTCCAGAATCTCTTGTTCGGTGATGCCAAGTGTCTTCTGATTGACTACCTCGTACAGATCGCCGTAGTTTTCATTGCCTCTGCCATAAACGCCGCGCACGGTCGTGCCGAAACGTCCCATATCGCCCAGAAGTTCCTGAAATTTCTTATTCATCGTCAGAGACGGCAGATGCACGACCACGGACGCCTTCATTGCTGTTCCGACATTCGTCGGATAGGACGTCAGATATCCATATTTCTCATTAAATGCATACGGAATCTTCTCGTTGATATAATCATCCAGCGCATCCGCTTTTGCATAACATTCTTGCAGATCGAGTCCCGATGCCAGCACCTGTAAACGGATATGATCGTCCGCATTTAATACCATGCTGACCCGCTCATCCTCCGAACAGAGGATCCCGCCCGGCGTCGTCTTCTCCGCCAGCGTGCGGTTTAAAAGCCGCCGTTCCCGCAATGCGGTGCGGTCAAGCTTCTCCATCAATTCCAGATCTTCATATTCATAAAACTGACCGTCCCGGTCACCCAGATCGCGGAAATTCTGTTTTAAACGGGCAATCATCGTCCGCGCCTCATCCGGCTCCAGACGGCTCGGAAATTTATATTCTTCCCAGTTCCGAGACAGACGCACCCGGCTGGAAACGATATTGGACGCATCATTCGCCACTTCCTCAAACCATTTCGTCATGTCTCATCTCTCCTTCCAGACTGTGTATCTTATCCCGGCAGGCAGCAGCCGTCTCATAGTCTTCTTCCTGCAACGCCGCTTCCAGCCTGCGTTTCAGCTGCTTAATCTGCTCTTCCGGGCTGAATTCCAGTTCTCCTTTCTTCGTCACCTCTGCAGCCGCCTGACTGCGCGGCTGGATCTTCGGATGTTTGCCGGTATGGCTCGAATTTTCCTGCAATTTCTTAATTTTCTCTCCAAGCAACGGATCAAACACATGATAACAGTCCGCGCATCCGAAACGGCTGTTCTTGATAAATTCTTCATACGTCGTGCCGCAGGTCGGGCATACCACATCCTCTTTCGGTGCCTGGCTGGCAGACGCATCCGTCAGTCCCAAAAGGCTCGAAAGCAGTTTTCCAAGCGGAAATTCTCCCTCAATCAGTGCCGAGTACGGTCCCAGATCCATCTCTTTCGCGCACTGGGCGCAGAGATTATGCTCTGTCTTGACGCCGTTAAACACTTCTGTATATTTAATATTCGCTTCGCGAATCCCACATTTCTCACACAGCATAATTTATCCTCCCAACATACACATCCCGCAACGGTTCCAATACACAAAAACCATCGCCCGCAGCCGGAACCTGCTATTCCGCTGTAAATGCGTCATAAATGGAATCCACCAGATTGTGAACCTCCTCGCGGCTCACATTTTTACAGACACCTCTTGCCAGAATCACACTGAGATCCCGGCGCATCTCCGAGATCGTCCGCATCTTATCCGTATCAAGTGCAATCACTGCCCCGCGGCGGCGGTCCACACGCAGAAAACCTTCCTGTTTCAGTACAGAATATGCCTTGTTGACCGTGTGCATGTTAATTCCGATGTTATCCGCTAACTGGCGCACGGATGGCAGTGTATCGCCCTCCCGGATCTGGTCGGTCGCAATCCCGATGATGATCTGGTTTATGAGCTGAATATAAAGCGCTTCTTCACTGTTAAAATCAATCTCTACAATCATACTCCACCATCTTTCATTCTGACGGCAAACCCCGTTTCTAAATACAGTCAGCCGCCTGTTTTCTCATTTGTTATATAGATTGTATAACAAACAGGTGTTTTCGTCAACTGTAAAACTGTGTTAATTGTGTGAACTTGTTACAAAAAAATCGATATAAAAGAAAAGACAGATACCCACCAGAAATCTTCTGGACAGATATCCATCTTTTCCTCTTTTATTTACCGCGGATCGTCGATATACTCAAATCCATCCTCATCACGCCGATCCCGCTCTAACCGGGCTTTTGCCTCGCGGGCGCGTCTGGATCGCTCTGATTCCGACTCATATCTCGTTGGGCGATCACCGTATTCCTCCCGTTCCAGCGTGTAGTAAAGCTCCGAGCGGGATGCCGGGCGCACATAAATCGCCGGGCGCGCATTCCGGCGTTCTCCCGATGCTGCAGACTCTTTCGCCGCACGATGCGCCGATGCAGGCGTGTAATCGCGCTGCAGGCGGCTTTCTTTTGCTGAAACGGCACGTTCCCGTTCTGTGCGTCGGCTTTCTGCCACTGCCTGGCGTTCCCGCTCTGCGCGGCTTCCGTCTGCCGAAGTTCTGCGCGGACGCTCTGAACGGCTTTCCTCTGCCGCATCTCTGCGGGTACGCTGCAGACGTTCTTCTTCTGATGCCTCTCTGCGGACACAAGCCGGACTGCTTTCTTCTGGCATTTCTCTACGGACGCGTTCGGAACGATTTTCGCTTCCTGCTTCCCGGCGGCGTCTTTCCTCCGGCATCCGTTTTGCGCGGTCTGCCGATGCTGCTGCCTCCATACTCCGCTCCCGGCGAACCGCCTGGGACGCGTGCTCCTCATCCCTTGTCCGGCGGGCCGGCGGCGTCTCGCGCTCCTCTTCCCGCTCCCGGCGGACCGGTCTTGTCTCCAGCGTCTCTTGGGTTCGGCGCGCACTCCGCCGCCCTTCCTCCATCCGCTCTGCGGACGGGCGGCGTCTGTCATCCGCTGCCATGCGCTCCTTCTCACTCCGCGCTGCCGGTCTTGCCGGCGTCATTTCCTCATCTTCTCTCTTGTCGCGCCCAGTGCCTCGTTTCACCCGTGCATCTGCCGCCGGTCGTGCATTCGGTGATGACGGACGACGCTTGGACCTCTGTCTGCCTCCGGCTGCCTGAGCTTCCTCTCTCCACTCTTTCCGCTTGAGCAGAAGATTGATCACGATAAAGAACAAGATTACACACGCTACGCCCAGAACCGCAAGCATGACAAAGCGAATATTATAATCCCTGCAAAGTGCGTTGTACTTATCTACAATCTCTTCCACTTGTGCATCATCGTATTTAGTTGCCAGAGACGGGTCTTCAAAATACCGTTGGAAGGTTTTTTCTGCAATATCATACCGATACAGCGACTTCTCGCCGCTCTCATTCATACCATATACGACACAATACTTCTGCTGCTCATCGCTCTTCCACACCCAGCCCTGCACTTTATACGTGCCGTTTAACTGAATGGTCGTCTCCATAAATCCATCCGGAATCTGAACCGACTCATCCGGTGGAAGCACCAGAATCGACTTTGCTGTCACATCGATCGTCACATACGGCGATAACACACCGGATTCCGGTATATAAATATAAAACGCACCATTTCCATCGGCACCCTGCAAATACAGAAGCGTCAGGTCATTGCCATTTCCACACTGGACCTCTGAACCGCCATAAGTACAGGTAGACTGCGTATATCCTTCCGGAAGCAGGGAGGCATCAAATTCCGTCGCCACCGTATAGGAAACGCCGTCTATTTCCACATCCAGCCCGTTTGTCACAACCGGCGTTGCCTCTGTTTCAGCCCCTGTCTCCGCCTCTGACGGCACATCGACCGTATCTAGCTTATTGACTGTGATCGTGTAGCTCTTAGTTGTCTGTCCATCCTCCGCCGTCACCTTGCAGACAACGGTATTAGCACCTACCTTTAAGCCGGAATCACCGCTGACAAGGACTTTCGCCTTGCTGTCCTTCGCACTCGCGCTGACCGCCAGCTTATCGACGCTGGCTCCTACCTGCGCCGTATAGGAAGTCACATTTGGCGAAAATGCAGGGGAAAGTGTTCCTGGAGAAATCTTCAAGGACGAAAGCGCCGCTTCCGCCGAGGAGGTTGCCGGTGCTTTTACTTTGACGCTCGCCGTCCCCGTTTTAGAAACTGTGACTGCCTGTGCATCTGAGTCATAGACTTCATAACTTCCCACAGAGATCGAAGTATTTCCCGCCTGCACTGCCTTGAATTTCAGCGTATAGGAAAATGCCTTCGTCGAATTGGAATCCATCGTTCCAACCAGGCGGACGGAACCTGCACCGCCGCTTGCGTTATTTCCGCTCACAAATTCAATGACCGACGGATCATAGGAAAGTACCACGTCGGATGCCCCTAGATTTCCATCCTGAGAGGAGATCTTCACATTGACGCTGAACTCCTGACCCACCGTCGCACTCGGATCGGAAAATGAAATTTTTGCGCTGGATGCATAGGCGCTGATCCCGCCAACCGGCGCCGCCACCGTCAGCATACCTGCCGCAAGTATACCTAATATGATATTTTTAAACCTTTTCATTCAACTGCCCTGTCCTATATTCTTTATTGGTAACGGTCCCATATCTGCACCGTTCCCTTTCTTTACAAATTTTCACGTACCCGCTGCCATCTCTCAAGACCAGCCGCAGGTACGTGAAATATCCCTACAGTCCCAGAATCTTCTTCTGCATCAGAAGAACATCCAAAATATCTACTTTTCCATTTCCATTGAGGTCGGCGCGCGCGATTTCTTCCGCTCTTAACTTTCCAAGTCCCAGTATCGACCGCTGTGCCAGCAGGACATCCATGATGTTCAGCTTACCGTCGCCGTTGACATCCCCGCGCACCGACGATGCCGCATGCGTTCCCGATGTGGACTGGGATGGTGCCGCCGCACTGGTCGGCGACTGGCTCCCCTGCGGACTGCCGGCGCTCCCGACAGACTCCCCATTTGGCGCAATCAGGGTTCCAGAACTGCCGCTCCCAAATCCATTCACATTCGATCCCGGTGCAGACTGCCCGGAAGGAGAGCTTCCTGAACTGCTTCCCGAAGAGGTTGGGCCGACAATCTGCACATCCGAACCGCCGGAGGAAGAATTTCCTGAACTGCTTCCTGAAGACATGCCCGGTCCCGTCGCCGGACCGCTAGAGCTGCTTCCAGAGGAAACGCCGCTTCCAATCGAGCTTGAGTAGGTCGGACCGCCTGACTGGCGCACTACGTGAAGGACGTAATTTCGCAGATTTCCATTTGCCGCTTTGACCGTCACGGTGATCTCATTGACACCGCTCTGCAGATCGACCGTTCCCGTTCCGGCAATCGTTGCCTTGGAATCAATCGCGCTCGCTGCTATCGTCACGCTTGCCACCGATGGATCCACAATCAGATCGTAGGACTCTGTATCTCGGTTAAAGGTCGGTGTCAGTGCAAATCCATCGACGCCCAGCGCCGACAGCTTGTTGTTCGGGCTGCCGTCCAGCGTCGGTTTGACGCAGGCGCCCGCCGGCATATTTTTATACACCGGAATCGAGAATTCAAGTGTTGTATTTGCCAATGCCGTGATCTTCGAAAGCGTCAGTCCTTCGGCAGCTGCCGCCTGCACGTTCGTCATGTACTGGTGTTTATAAAGGTTGCTGCCCTGCACATTAAATTTCTTTAAGTACAGCGTATCCTGCCCTTTTTTTACATAATTCTCACCATAATAAACCGAACCGCCGCGGATCGATTTCTCGATGCTGTTCCACGGGCGCAGATAGCTTCCCGACTGAGAGGCCCACCAGAGTCCGCGTTCTACCGCACTCATCGAGCCGGACTGATATGCCTCTATATTAAAGAAGTTATAATATCCCTGATAGCCGGACACCGTTCCGGAAATACTGCGTCCGGTTCCCTGGCTGCCCTGTTCCTGCAGAATCATCGACGCCAGAATATACGGATTGACTCCCGATTCGGATGCCGCATTCATGATGATATCTACATAGGAAGTACCGATTGCAGACTGCTGCGCCACTCCCGTGGAAGTTCCCGAACTGCTGGAAGTGCCACTTCCTGGTGCACTTGTTCTTCCGCTGCTGGTTGAACCAGAAGTTGTTCCGGTTGTGCTGCTTCCCGGTGCGCTTGTACTGCCACTGGTGGTTCCAGCCGTGCTGCTGGTTGTCCCCGATGACTTATTCGATGTGCCGCTGCTGACCGGCGCCGTCTCCCCGTCTGCATTGTTGGAAGAAAATCCATCTCCAACCATGCCCGGTCCATTGGTCGCTGCCACCCGCTCCGTCTTATGATCGCTGATCGAAGCAATCGGAGACGACAGACCGGCGCTGCTTCCGCTCGAACCTGACGAACTTCCCGGTCCCGTCGCTGAACCGGAAGAAGAGCTTCCTGAACTACTTCCCGTACCGGCCGATACCGACGAGCCGCCCGACACCGTGCCGGAAAGGAAGGTTCCGCTCACCATGTTCTGCAGCCCCGTCTTCGTGTGAAGCGAACTGTCATACGACTGTTTCATGAACTGGTAAATATATTTATCATTTAAGAAATTCCGCGGATCCATATAATAGGCAATAATATCCGAAGACGCCTGTACCCAGGAGCTTCCGTCAAACCCCGGCCAGGTTCCGGTTCCCCAGTCATACGCGCCTGTCTCGGTCGATTTCCAGGACGAAATGCTGCTGCTCGCAACCAGGTTCCGTCCGATCACGCTTTCATTTTTCAACGCTGTGTTCCAATCCAGATTCGTCTGGAACGCCGTGAACGTCCAATTCGGATATTGTGCATGCAATTCCCGGAGCCCCTGTTTATAGCTCTCCGGAAATCCCTGCTTTGTCAGATAGCTTTCAAAATCCGAATCCGATTTGATCGCCGTCGGAAACTTTATGTATTTGCTCGAAACATAACCCGTCTGCTCACCGCCGCTTCCGCTATATCGTATCTGATACCATACGACGCCATCCGTTCCCGTCTGCTCACCAAGTACTGTAACCGGTGCGCCCTTGGACAGCTTCGCTAGTGCCTGATACGAAGTGCCCGGACCACTCCGGACATTCAGGTTTGTCGCATTGACCGACGCGGTTCTCTCTTCCGCATAGCTGACGATCCCCAGCAAAGACTCTGCTGCAGTACCTGCCAGCCCTGGGTTGACCGCCATCACAGCGCCCAGCAGAAACGCCGCCGCCCGTTTCCCCAATAACTTCCATTTTTTCATCCGTCTATCTCCTCATTCTGCTGCGTTTTCTGCAATTCATCCCCCGCAACGGAATTCTTATTCTGTCTGCCGTCGTATTTCCAGACAGCCGCTCGACTCTTTTCCATCTTTTTCACGTTTTTACAATCGTATCTATTATAATGAAAAAAGACCATATGTGTCAACCTTACCGAAAAAACTTCGCAAAATTTGGGGCTTTTGCGTGAAATTGTAAGATTTTCTTAATTTTTAGAAGCGGTATAAGTTGGCTTCGGAATGTTTTCCAGATGCATGATTTTTGAATGCATAGTAGCATAAAAAGGAGTGCCAACCCGGTACACTCTACCGATTCTGGCACTCCTTTTGGCTCAAAATCCTTAAATTCTTTTTAGCTTAGATCTGGTAAGACTCGCTTTTTCTTCCAGCCCAGGTATTGATGCCGTTTCCATCCATCTCCTCAGTGGACACCGGTGCTTTCTTTACTTCCGGCGCAGCCGCTTTCAGGATCTCGCGTTTCTCAACCGGCGGTTTCTTTGCCGGACGGGACTCGAAGAACTCTTTTGCTACCTGTGGGAACAGTGCATAAGTCAGGACATCCTCATCCTGCTGCTTCCACTGCTTCATCTCCGCCTCAATCTTCTCAAGCTGCGGCTCGATCAGATCTGCCGGACGACAGGTGATCGGTTTTGCATCGCCGATTGCTTTCTTCTGAACTTCTTTGTCGAACGGCTTTACAGTCTGTCCGAACTCGCCCATCAGAAGTTTCTTGGATTCCTTTGTGAACATCTTGTAGCGCTCGCCCATCAGGACATTTAATACAGCCTGTGTACCAACGATCTGGGAAGACGGAGTAACTAACGGCGGCTCACCGAAGTCTTTGCGGACTCTCGGGATCTCTTTCAGTACATCGTAGTATTTATCCTCTGCGCGCGCTTCTTTCAGCTGGGAAACCAGGTTGGAAAGCATACCGCCCGGAACCTGATAACGCAGGGTATTGATGTCAACGCCCAGAACCTTGGTATTCATCAGACCACTCTTTAACGCTTCCTCACGCATCGGGCGGAAGTAATCTGCGATCTCCGCCAGTTTTTCCTGATCCAGTCCGGTATCATACGGAGTACCTTTGAAGGTCTCAACCATAACCTCGGTCGCCGGCTGGCTCGTTCCCATCGAAAATGGGGACATCGCGGTATCGATCATATCAGCGCCCGCTTCCACTGCCTTTAAGTACGTCATGGATGCGACGCCGGAGGTGTAATGCGTATGGATATCAATCGGAAGATCAACTGCTTCTTTCAGCGCTTTCACAAGGATCTCTGCATTGTACGGGGTCAGAAGACCTGCCATATCCTTGATACACAGGGAATCAGCACCCATATCCTCGATTCTCTTTGCAATGTCTTTCCAATAATCCAGTGTATATGCATCACCCAGTGTATAGCTCAGCGCTATCTGTGCGTGTGCTTTTTCTTTGTTGGCTGCCTTTACCGCTGTCTCCAGGTTGCGGATATCATTTAAACAGTCAAAAATACGGATAATATCAATACCATTGGCAACTGATTTCTGTACGAAATATTCTACCACATCATCTGCATAGTGGTTATAACCCAGAATATTCTGTCCGCGGAACAGCATCTGAAGTTTTGTCTTCTTAAAACCATCTCTCAGCTTTCTAAGGCGCTCCCACGGATCCTCCTTCAGGAAACGAAGGCTGGCATCGAATGTCGCACCGCCCCAGCATTCTACTGCATGATATCCAACCTCATCCATCTTTCCGATGATCGGAAGCATCTGCTCCGTTGTCATTCTGGTTGCAATCAGAGACTGGTGCGCGTCACGAAGGACAGTTTCCACAATCTTAACCGGCTTTTTCTTTTCATTTGCCATTCTAAAGATACCTCCCAATACACTTTTATTATGAGTCAACTATCTGCGACCTGGCTGATTAAATAATTCACAGCCATATTTTTATCTATTATACCACAAGTTTTCCGATTTCTGGATAGTTTTTTTAATATAATTTCATAAGTAAATTCTATATCGTGGAAATGTGGGTTGTGATTTTTGCTGATGTCAGGGAGCTTTCCTCTGCGCCGCGTGGGGCGGCTGGAGGAAAAAAGTTTCTTGGTCACTTCTTTCTAGTCCGCAGTGCGGCAGCTCGAAAAACTTCGTTTTTCCTCGCTGTCGGGCATTCACCCTATGAAAAAAAAGCCACACACAGCCGCTTTTGTGTAAACGCAACGCTTCTATGGATCACTTCTTTCTAGTCCGCAGTGCGGCAGCTCGAAAAAACTCCGTTTTTCCTCGCTGTCGGGCATTCGCCCTATGAAAAAAAGAAGCCACACACAGCCGCTTTTGTGTAAACACAACGCTTCTATGGGTCGCTTCTTTCTAGTCCGCAGTGCAGCAGCTCGAAAAAACTTCGTTTTTCCTCGCTGTCGGGCATTCGCCCTATGAAAAAAAGAAGCCACACACAGCCGCTTTTGTGTAAACACAACGCTTCTGTGTGTGGCTTCTTTTTTTCGCACTGCTCTTTGCTTACGCAAGTTTGGACTTAGCCAGCTCTGCCAGTTTTGCGAAACCTTCTGCATCGTTGATAGCCATGTCAGAAAGGATCTTGCGGTTCATCTCAACACCAGCCTGCTTTAAGCCGTACATGAACTTGCTGTAGGACAGACCATTGATACGTGCTGCTGCGTTGATACGAGCGATCCACAGCTGTCTGAACTGTCTCTTTCTCTCTTTACGACCAGCGTAGGAGCTTGTAAGAGCTCTCATTACGGACTGCTTAGCTACACGGTACTGTTTGGAACGTGCGCCTCTGTAACCCTTTGCCAGCTTTAATACTCTATTGTGTTTCTTTTTAGCGTTTAATCCGCCTTTTACTCTTGCCATCGGTTATTTCCTCCTTCTTAATCCTCGAATCTTATAAGTACGGTAAAATCTTCTTCATTACCTTGCTGTTTGTAGCATCAGTAACGATGTCTTTTCTAAGATTTCTTTTTCTCTTTGTAGATTTCTTAGTTAAGATGTGGGATTTGTAAGCTTTATTTCTTACTAACTTTCCGGTTCCGGTTGTTTTAAAACGTTTAGCAGCTGCTCTGCTTGTTTTCATTTTAGGCATGGTGTAGTCCTCCTTAATAATAGTTATGTCCTTATATCTAGCGTTTCGCAGAAAGGAACAGTACAATACTTCTTCCTTCTACTTTTGCCGGTTTATCAACGGCTGCGATATCGGCAAGCTTCTCTGCAAAATCGTCAAGGATATACTTTGTCTTTGACATATGTGCCATCTCACGACCTCTGAAACGAAGTGTAACCTTTACTTTATTGCCTTTTTCCAAGAATTTTCTCGCATTGTTCATCTTGGTATTCAGGTCATTTTCATCGATATTCGGGGAAAGACGAACTTCCTTGATCTCGATTACCTTCTGTTTCTTCTTAGCTTCTTTTTCTTTTCTTGCAAGCTCGTATCTGTATTTACCGTAATCGATAATCTTGCAGACCGGCGGCTTCGCAGTCGGAGCAATCTTTACTAAATCCAGTTCCGCTTCTTTCGCTAACTTGTAAGCATCCTTTGCGGACATGATTCCAAGCTGCTCTCCATTTTCGCCAATCAAACGAACCTCTCTGTCTCTAATCTGTTCGTTAATCATTAACTCGCTAATAGCCGTGCACCCCCATGATATGTGATGATTTTGGTTGATTCAGTGTCAAAAAAATAAGTGAACAGTACAGACCATCCACTTACTCATAATAGGAAATCCAATATAGGAAATTTCTCAAATTTATGAACCCACAGTCACTTGCTCGTGCTGAGGTGAGGTAGATAACCTGCTTTCCTGTCTTCGTGAAGTTGTTTCCTCACAACTTTTATAAGTATACTATGGTTTCTTTGGAATGTCAACCGGTTTTTTCGAGATTTTTGAGAAGATTTACAAATGATTTTTAAATATGGTTCACGTGTTGCGCGAATGACAGCAGCGTACGCAAATACATTTACGGACATACTAAAAACTACCGCCGGATATCATTACCTCTGATCGGTTTTGCTTCCTTCCTGACAGAATTTTCCATATCCGGCGGCATTTTTTATTTCGAATATTTATGCAGGCTTTCTTCTATATTAAAAAGAAAACCGCACCAGTCACCGTTTCTGGAAACTCGAACATTCCGTCTGCATAGAAACCGTCGCATTGCCTCCGGTGATTCCGATGTGTTCCGCGCTGCACCGGCGGTCTGTATTATAAACACAGTTCGTTGCCTCGCACTCTACTTCGAGACGGCTCTCCGGTGTTTTAAAAAGGTTGCGGAATGTGCCGCCTTTCTTCTCGTCGAAGCTGCCGCAGCAGGTATCGCATTTATCCTGCGCCGTCTTTCCTTCTACCAGAATGGTATTTTTACAGCAGCAGTTTTCCGCATTGTGCATACATCCGGTTACACTACAATCCAGTTTTGTCATGATTTTTCCTCCTGTTTTCTGACATGCATCACCGAAAGTCTCCTCCGGCATCCAGCCGTCAAACTTTTCAGCGATACTCTTTTCAATGTGTCATGGTTTTCGTTACTGTTCACACATGTATGACCAGTAACGGGATTCTGCCGATACTTCGCATTCCAAATCGGCAAAATCTGATTCAGGAGTAGTATCTGCTTCTTTTTTGGATTTATTCGTGTAAACTAAAACAAACGCATCCATGATTTTATCTCACAGATGCGTCTGCCTGATTTTTTAATTTTTCAAAATTATTTAGCTTCGTCTGCTTTCACAGTCTCACGCAGGTTTTTCTCTTCGATCTCCTTCTGGATGGACTCGATGAAGCTCTCTACACTGCTTGCGCCCTCGTCACCCGCAAAACGGCTGCGGACGGAAACGGTCTTCTCTTCTTCCTCTTTCTGTCCAACAACCAGCATGTACGGGATCTTCTGAGTCTGTGCCTCGCGGATCTTGTAGCCGATCTTCTCGGAACGTGTATCCATCTCTGCACGGATGCCAGCCTCGGTCAGCTTGTCCAGAACTTCCTTGCTGTAATCTGCGTATTTGTCAGAGATCGGAAGAATCTTTACCTGTACCGGTGCCAGCCAGGTTGGGAATGCACCTGCGAAGTGCTCGATCAAGATACCAATGAAACGCTCGATGGAGCCAAATACAACACGGTGAATCATGATCGGACGATGTTTCTCGCCGTCTGCTCCGGTGTACTCTAATTCAAATCGCTGTGGAAGCTGGAAGTCAAGCTGGATGGTACCACACTGCCAGGTTCTTCCGATAGAATCTTCCAGATGGAAGTCGATCTTCGGTCCATAGAATGCGCCATCGCCCTCGTTTACCACATACGGCAGTCCCAGCTCTTCCAAAGCGGAACGCAAGCCTTCGGTTGCCATCTCCCAATCTTCATCACTTCCCATGCTGTCTTCCGGACGGGTGGACAGCTCTACGTGGTATTTGAACCCAAACAGGGAATATACCTGGTTGATCAGGTGTACAACGCCCTTGATCTCGTCCTTGATCTGCTCCGGTGTCATGAAGATATGTGCATCATCCTGTGTGAAACAGCGTACTCGCATCAGACCATGAAGCTGACCAGATTTCTCATGACGATGAACGATACCAAGCTCACCCATACGCAGCGGCAGATCACGGTAGGAACGCGGCTCAGAACCGTATACCAAAACGCCGCCTGGACAGTTCATTGGTTTAATTGCGTAATCCTCTTCATCGATCACAGTTGTATACATGTTGTTTTTGTAATGATCCCAGTGTCCGGAAGTCTCCCAGAGCTTGCGATTCAAGATGATCGGAGTGGAAATCTCTACATAACCAGCTTTTTTATGGATTTCTCTCCAGTAATCAAGCAGGGTATTTTTCAGTACCATGCCCTTCGGCAGGAAGAACGGGAAACCCGGACCTGCATCGTGCATCATGAACAGGCCAAGTTCTTTGCCCAGTTTACGATGGTCACGTTTCTTTGCCTCTTCCATCATTGTGATGTATGCTTCCAGATCCTCTTTGGTTGCAAATGCGGTCGCATAGATACGGGTCAGCATTTTGTTCTTCTCGCTGCCTCTCCAGTATGCGCCTGCCAGATTCATCAGCTTAAATGCCTTACCAACACCCTTGGTGTTCATCATGTGAGGTCCTGCACATAAGTCAGTAAAATCACCCTGACGGTAGAAGCTGATCTCTGCATCCTCCGGCAGATCCTCAATTAATTCTACCTTGTACGGCTCCTCTTTCTCCTTCATGAACTCGATCGCTTCATTTCTCGGCAGAGTAAAGCGCTCCAGTGGAAGTGCTTCTTTGATGATTTTCTTCATCTCTGCCTCGATCTTCGGCAGATCCTCTGCAGTCAGAGGGGTAGCCGGATCGACATCATAGTAGAAACCGTCTGCGATGGACGGTCCAATCGCAAGTTTTGTCTCCGGGTAAAGGCGTTTTACAGCCTGTGCCATTACATGACTGGCGGTATGGCGCAGAGCTGCCAGACCTTTCTCATCCTTTGCAGTCAGGATATTTAACTGACAGTCATGGTCGATCACGGTACGGAGATCTTCTTCCTCACCGTCAACCTCACCCAGACATGCCACTCTCGCCAGGCCTTCGCTGATGTCTTTTGCAATGTCGATGATGGACATCGGGCTCGCATATTCTTTGACAGAGCCATCTTTTAATGTGATCTTCATCTTTTTTCTCCTTTTCGTTCTGAAATAATAAAAGCTTCCTGACCAGAAAAACCAAAAAGAATGTGCCTTGGCACATTCTCGCGCCGAGCACGGTCGCTTGCGACATGTTGCTTCTTCGCGCGAGTGCGCATCCCGCGGAGCGTTTTTTGTTTCATAGGACGCAATTTCCTATGAAACAAAAAAGTCCCTTAGCCAGATGTTTCTGACTAAGGGACGATAAATCGCGGTTCCACCCTTATTGAATCGATCTTTCGGATCGATTCCACTTCATTCTGATGATAACGGAATCACCGTTCCCGATTAAGGGACATTCAAAGCTGGTATTCAGATTTGTTTTCCTGTCCGACGCTTCCACCCACAGCCACCTGCCTCTGTTATTTCAGGCTTTTCCTGCGACGCCGTTCTCTGTCCAGTTCCACAATCCTACTGGTCTTCTCAACACTTTCTTTATATAGATAAACCCGTTTCTGGTTCATCATTACAGTCTCGATTATATCAGCTGTTTCTATTTTGTCAAGATATTTTTCTCTTGAGTTTTCACTGCATTGACAGACCGCCTCTTTCATGGTATGATAATAAGGATCTAAATATAAGGGCCAGTACCGGTTTCGACAGGAATCATGAAGCTGGTGAAGCTATCCGCATGCGATGCGTTAAATGGCAAACTTAAAATTAAACGCTAACAACAAATTAGCATACGCTGCCTAATTTGGCAGTTGTCAGCCTTAGAGCACTCACACTTTAAGAATCTGGCATCGAATATGTGAACTACTGAAGTTCTGAGGATGTTCGTTTCCGCAGGATAGAGGGAATGTCAAAGAACGGACTATGATAGTAGAAGAACAGGGAATTGGTTTTTGGACACGGGTTCAACTCCCGTCTGGTCCACTAAAAAGAACTGCCGCCCAGCAAATCATTTGCTGATGCGGCAGTTCTTTTTCTTATCTATTTTTATTCTGCATCTTTTACCGATTCTGGAATATCTCAATAATCGCCTTCACGATCGCCACCAGCACATTCCACATCCGTTTTAACGGACCTTCTTCACTGCTGCCGTCTGCCTCCTGATCGGAGATATCGGTTGATTCATCATCATCGCTGATCTCATCGGTCCGCAGGACGATCTGCACGCTGTTCGGGGACGGATTTTTCGAGGAGGTAAAGGAAATCTTCTCCGCCTCCGGATCTATGTTCAGGAAATTGTTCTCATCCTCAAACTTATCGATCTGCTCATCGAGCGTACTCTTCATGTCTTCCCCCGCTTCCCGAACCGCCGCAAGCTGATCGATCATGGTCAGGTTCTTATCAAGAATCTTCTCCATGCCCTGCAGTGTTGCCTTGGTTCCGGCATCCAGCGAATCACCTGCCGAAATCAGCGTGTCATTCAAAAGACCGAGCATATCATGTGTGGTATAAAGCGCTCTGGTCAGCCGGTTCATCAGTTCTTCAGAATCAGACAGGGAATCCAGCATCGTCGGCACATATTTATCCGTTGTGTCAATCAGGACCCGCATATCATCCAGCAAATTGATCAGCTCATCAGTCGAACTTCTGAGCGCCGATAAAGTCGAACCCGTCTTGCCAGTAATATCTCCCGCCGTCTTGAACGCACCATTCACTTTATTCACAATCGTTTTCGCAGTTTTCTGCGCCTGCTCCACTTTCTGGAAAATGCCCTTCGTCTCTTCCACCAGACTTGCAGCATCCGCAGAATAAGTAGTCGCTGCCAGAGACTCCAGCGCCTCCTCTACATCATCTTCTGCATTGCCAATCTCATCTTCCCAGCTCGCATCATTGACACCGCCGCTTCCCGGCTCGCCGGACGGTCCGGCTGTCAGGGCTCCCGCAGAAACCTCGGTTCCAAATGCATTCACCTCTGCATCCTGACCCGAGGAGTTGTCTTCCGAAGCAGAACCCGAATTCTTAGCAGAATCCGTCTCTGCCTTGTCTGCCGCCGAAGCAGGATTCTTCTCTTCCGTCTTTGTCGCTGATTCAGCCGCTTTTTCCGCCTGGTTACCAACTGCACCAGACGCTGTGCCTGCTGCCATTTCCGCGTCATCCGTGGTATTTGCAGAACCCGTAGTTTTTGCATGATCGGCGGCACCTGCAGAATCCGTGATATCTGCGCTGCCAGCCGCCCCCGCTGTCTGACCATTTCCGTTTCCAGATGCCGCCTCCGACGATACAGATGTCTCTTCCTTCTCCGCACTCTTCATCTTGCGGATCCGTTTCAGCTTCATGCCGTCTAACGTGGCTAAACTCTGATTCAGGCTTCCAATCCCCTGTTCTGTCACCGCCAGGGAGGTATTTCCCTGTCCCAGAAGTTTATCGAGTTCTTCCAAAATTTTCTGGACTTCCGCCGTCCGCTGGACAATATCTTTCTCGATCGCATCCTGCGTCTGCTGGCTGACAAGACCCTTATTTAATTCATCCGAAGCCGACCGGAGCGATTTGCTCAGACTTCCCAGGCGGTCATACAGGCGATCCAGTTCATCCTGCATATCTTCCATCGTATTGGAAAGCGCCTGTGTATTGCTGTTAATATCCGTCACCGCATCGCGCGCCGTCTGTAAATACGGAATCATGACCGTCGTCTGATCCGTGACCGCCTGCAGATCGGCAAGCGCCTGTGTCGAGAGCGCCTCAATCTGTTTCCGGTTCGCACTGACGGTTCCACGCGCCTGATCGAGATTCGCCAGACCTCCCTTCACGCTGGAAACATCCGACTTCATGGATTCCATCGTCTTTAACAGCGCATTCATGCTGTCATACATCTTGTTTCCATCCTCGCGCCAGGTATCTTTCGCCTCTTTCAGATCCTTGATGCGGTTCAGCTCATCCAGGGTTCCCGGAACCATCATCATAATGACTCCGATATTCTCATAATTATCCGTGCCGACCCGGACTGTAAAATCGCCGTCCTCGCCCGGAAGCGCCGCAAACATTGCTGCCTGATAGCTTCCAACCGACTGCACCTGCGCGCCCGGCGCATCGACACTATAGCATTTCTCCATATCAACCGGCACAAGCACGGTCAACACCATATTATTTTTATAATACGCCTTCGCCTTCTCATTCGGGGTCGCCTTTACATTGACCTCAACCAGACCAGACGCCCCCGCCAGTTTGGATGCATCCGCTTCCACTCCATTAAGTTTATAGGAAACGTCAAACGTCCACGGCAGATCGACGCTGTTTTTCGGCATCGTACACTGATAATAAAAACGCGAATTCTTCTCCGGCAGTTTCCATGTGACGGTTCCATCTCCAATTTCCGGCGCCGTGTCGTCCGTCATGTTGACCACCTTGTCATAGGTACCATAATCGGTATATTCGGTCAGTCCATTCGTGGTACAGCCTTTGACCACGTTGATCTGCGTTGCCGTTCCATAATAGTCCAGATTGACATACATCGTTTCATCTATCTGAACTCTTGGTGCAGCCGCCCGGACAGGAACTGCCGCACTCGTTACCAGCGTAACCGCTGCCAGCGTCGCCGCCGCTCCTCTTCTAATGATCTTCTTCATGGCTTCCAGCCTCCCTTTTTTCTGTCATCTTCTGTTTCCGGTCTTTTCTTCGTTCTCTCACTTTTCCGAGTGGCCGGAGCTTTCTTCTGTGTTTCTCCCGCGCCTCCGCATCGGAATCTGTTTTCTCTTGAGGACCGCCCGTCTCTGTCATTTCTGTATCTTCCAGCGCTTTCGTTTCAGCTTCGAATTGTTTTCTTTTCGACGTAACTGAATCCACCAGCGGCTTTTTCCCTTTCCACACGGCACCAGCCACGCGTCTTGCCGCCCGTTTCATACGGGCATGGCGGCGTTCGCGCCGTTTTTTGAAAAACAGATGAATCCTCTCAAATTCGTTCTGCATCAGGATATGATCAAACAATACCAGAAATGCCGGCATCAGGGAGCAGACAAAAAGCATACTAATCAGAGCCCCCCGTCCAATCAAATGTCCCAGATCGCCGATCGCCGCGACACTCGATACCTTGTATACAATATATCCGGCACAGGTCAGGATCGAACCGGATGTCAGAATCGCCGGAATACCAAGATTCAGCGCCCCGATCGCCGCTTCCTTCTTATCCATCGTCTTGCGGCATTCCAGATAATTGTTCGTCGTCAGAATCGCATAATCGACGGTCGCGCCCAGCTGGATACAGCTTACGATAATGTAACCAATGAAAATCATCGTGTCTCCGACGATGTACGGTACCGCCATATTGACGAAAATCGCGACCTCAATCGGAATCATGATAAGGAGCGGAATAATCAGTGATTTAAAACTCCACATGACAACCACAAATACGCCGATCAGCGACATCACATTGACACGGCTGTAATCCTTCGTGATCGTCGTCTGGATGTCCTGTGTGGACGGTGTTGTGCCGACCAGATACGAATTTTCCGGATAATATTTCTTCATGATCGCCTGGATCTCATCCGAGCACTGGTACGCCAGCTTGCTCTCGCCCTTACTCTTAACGTAAATAAGGATTCTCGCATAATCTTTTTTATGTAACTGGCTTGTGATGCTGTACGGAAGGAAATCTTCCGGTACGCCCTCCGGGAGCTGCCCGGACAAGGACGTTACACTCTTCATGTATGGCAGGTCTTCCAGCTCATCCGTGAACTGTTTTTCCTTGATAAAAGACGTATCCGGCACGATTGCCATCATCATATTGCTTCGTCCGAATTTCGCTGTGATCAGCTCATCATCCTCATATACCGTCGTTCCCTCGCTGGCGCCGACCGCGTCATTTCCGTAGAGGAAATCGTTCATGCTCTGCGCGGTGTATGCCGGGATCGCCAGCACCGCAATCAGAATCAGCACGATGCGGCGGCTGTTGTAGATACCGTGGCTGAGCTTATCAAACGACGGCAGGAACGAACGATGGGATGTTTTCTCAATCATCGGCGTCATACGCAGAATCATCGCCGGCATGAAAAACACCACTGTCAGAAGACTCAGGACAATACCTTTTGCCAGCACGAGTCCCATATCAAATCCGATATTAAACTTCATAAAACACAGAACGATAAATCCGACGATCGTCGTCAGGCTGCTGGCGAAAATGGAGTTTAATGCCTCATTGATCGCGTTGCTTAACGCGGTCATCTGATCCAGTCCCTTTGCCTTTTCCCTCGCAAACGCGTGGCTTAAGAAAATCGAATAATCCATCGAGCAGGCGAGCTGCAGGACCGCCGACACACTGTTCGTCAAAAAGGATATCCGCCCGATAAACAGGTTCGTTCCTTTGTTCAGGACGATCGCCACGCCCATGACCGTCAGATACAGCACCGGTTCAAACCAGGAGTTCGTCGTCACGGTCAGAATCAGGAAAATAACCACGACCGCCAGCGTCATAATCAGCTTCATCTCGCTCGAAACATTTTCCTGCAGCGATTTATTCTGAACCGCCATGCCGACGTAATGTCCCTTGTCTCCGAGAATGTCCTTGATCTCATCGATCGTCTGGGACGTCCTCTTATCCGTGTCGCCGTTTACAAAAACAATATCCATAACCGCCGTATTATCCTTGTAATACTCATCAACACTATTAAAGTTGATAAATGCATCCGCCGCGTATACGCTGGTCGATGTATCGAGCCACATGACCTGATCGACTCCGTCCAACGCCTCTATTTTATCCTTGTAGGCTTTCGCCTCATAAAGCGAAACATCATCAATCATGATGCGCCCCGTGCCGGGGTAGCCGAATTTCTCTTCCATCAGGTCCAGTCCCTGTTTGGACTGGACGGTCGACGGCAGGTATTCCGTCAGATCATAGTTGATCTCGACAAACGGCGCCATGAGCGCTGATATCAGCACCAGAACCAGAAAGACAATCTCGATCGCCCTGCTCCGCTCAATGATGAATTTCGGCAGGGAGAAGGCTTCTTTTTCCGTCTGTTTTTCTTCTTTGCGTTTATGTAAAAATTTCAGTTTCATGCCTGCTTGCTCCTGTCATACAAAGATTGCGATCCTTACCGCATCAAAATAATCATATAATAATGCTTATCGCCGACCTGCTGATGTGCAACACCCATTTCCTTATAATAAATCACCCGGTCCACGCGCTTTTTCTCGTCGCTGTCGTGATTACGCAGAAGCTTTTCTTCTGCCTGCGTCACATCATCACAGTTGATGAGGTAAATCTCCGTATGACGTCTCGCAGTGCTTTCCCCGATGGATTTGAGGTAATCATCAAGTGTGCCTTCATCCGGGATCCGGCTGCTTCCATAGCCCTTACTGCGTGCCATCGCCAGACGGTGTTCGGCGATCTGCTGTAATTTTCCATTTAAAATAAAGCTGGCATCTTTATCGTAATCTTTTTTGTCATCGTCATAGTAATCTTCTTCCTCATCCCCGTCAAACGCGTCCGCCTTCAGCTCATTTAAGCTGTCCGCCATCGCCTGGGTATCTGCATCCAGAAATGCCAGCGTGTACGCGCCGCCGCCCGTGTTTTTCTTCTTTTTGGCGTTCGCCAGGCTGCCGTCCGCGTTGATCGTATACTGCGTCTCATCCTTTTTGAAGGTCGTTCCCTCCATCGCGCCGCTGTCTTTCAGGAAATAGTATTTTCCGTCGATATTCTGCCAGCCAGTCGCCATCGCGCCGTCCCCTTGCAGATAATACCAGGTTCCATTTTCCTGCTCCCAGCCCGTTTTCATCAAACCGTCTGCTCCGAGCAGGTACCATTTTCCGCCCATCTGCTGCCAGCCCGTCAGGTAAGAACCGTCCATTCCCACCAGATAATAACCATTCTCCACCGGCTGCCAGACACCCGCATCATCCGCAAGCACTGTCTGGGCGGCAGACGCTGAGAAAAGGAGACTTACTCCTGCGATTCCTGCCAGCCGTACTATCTTATGTCCCAGAACCGCTTTCAGCGCCCTTTTTAACCCCGGCGCCGTCCGCTTTTCTTCCTTCTTCATCCACAAATTTCTGTCCTTCATACGCTGTCCTCACTCTTCTTTATGCTTATTGATCGGATCCATCTGTTTCCAGTTCCACCCCCCGTGCCGTTAAAAGTGCCCGAAGCATCGCCGCCAGCTCCTTTTCCGAGATCCGGCTGCTGTCAATCAGCATATCATAACTTGCTTTATCCGCCCATGTCTTTTTTGCATAAAAATTATAATAATTTTTCCGTATTTTATCCGCTTGTTTGATCAGGTATTCAGCTTCTTTTTCATCTGTCTCGTAACGCCGCATAATCTCCTTCACGCGCGCCTCCATCGGGGCATATATAAATAGAGAAATAAGCCCTTCTGTCTCCTCCAGGATCTTGTCAGCGCAGCGTCCCACGATGATGCATGGACCTTTCTTCGCATACTCCCGGATCAACTGGGACTGCACGACAAACAAGGTATCATTCATCGGCTTTCCATAACCGGTAAACGGATTGCACTTGGCCGGAACCTTAAAAAGAAAACGGTTCGCCTTCATCTCGTCCGCCTCTTCCAGTTCCTCCATCTTAAATCCGCCGCACACCGCTGCTTCCTCTATCAGATGGCGGTCATAACAGGGAATTCCCAGTTCCTTTGCCAGAGACTGCCCCAGATTATGACCGCCGCTTCCAAACTCTCTTCCGATTGTAATGACAAAATTTTTCATACCAGATTCCACCTTCGTATCTATTTCCTTTTGCTTTCGCATATGCTGCAGGTTCTCATAGCCGTTCCTTTCCCGATTGTCAGCCACTCCTGCCGTCTGTGAAACATTCCATACAAAAGACTTCTTTGCAGTGAACAGTTACATCTAAAATAGAGCATATACAACTCATGTCTGTTTAATTGACATTTGTTCATTTTTGAACTATAATGCATTATACTAAGTTGTTCGAATGAATACAATAATCATTTTTACGTCAGTTGTATTTTAATCAACATTTCATCACATTATGTTTGTTTTTTGTATCTGGTGTGCCCATTTTTACTTATTTTTAACACTCCCTTCATCCACAGCCTCCGATACACAGTCATACGGCGTTTCCCTGTCTGGAAACGTTCAGAAAGGAAGTCACTATGAAAGAAGAAATACTCGACCGGCGTGTACGAAAGACGAGACGCCAGTTAAAAGAATGCTTAACCCGCCTCCTCAAAGAAAAAAAAATTCAGGATATCACGGTGCGCGAACTCGCCGAGATGGCTGACATCAACCGCGGCACCTTTTATCTTCATTATAAAGATGTCTTTGACCTGATGGATCAGATCAAAAATGAACTGATCGAGGAGGTTGAGTCTGTCCTGACGCACCATCCTGTTCCCGAGCTGGTAGCGCGCCCTTCCCTCGCACTCTCAGAACTATTTCCTCTTGTACAGGAAAATGCAGAGATTGTTTCTATCTTAATAGGAGAAAACGGTGATCTGAATTTTGTCAACCGCCTGAAACGCATTGTCAGCGAAAAATGTTTAAAAGGCTGGCTGGATCTCAAATGTTCCAGCGATCCGGATACGCTCGCGGCATTTTCCGCCTTTATCGTTTCCGGCTGTGTCGGTACCGTTCAGTACTGGATCGAAAGCGGCATGAAGGAATCCACAGAACAGATGGCAATCTTGACAGAGGACTTTATCTTAAAAGGCATCCGGGTGCTGGAAAATCCGGCTTGACTTTCACGAAATTCCGTGCTTTAATAAAACTGCAATTTTTAAAAATTCAGAAAGGAGAACCACATGGACAGTTGTGACAGCAACGGGCGAAGTCGTCGCGATGGGCAAAATCAAACTATGAATTCCAACCATGCGTACCAGACTGTTGGTCTGCCGCAGGGTCTTTTTGAGTGTAAATCGGGCTGTCTGGCACCACATTTCCGCCTGCTTTAACAGGCTGGTGATTCAGTGCTGAACGTTTCCCGGCACGATTGGTTTTCATATATATTTGTCCATCGCCCTGGCGCGGGTTTGAAACTGCCATCTGCGGCATTTCATCCTGTTCCCGACTGGCGGTGGATTTTTTTATCCCCGCACTGCTCGCCCTGTACGTCCCAAACGGCATTAAATAGAACGACAGAAAGCGAGGGAACCAAATATGAATCAGACTCCAGAAATGGACGAAAAGAAAACAAGCTCCCCGGAAACGGCTCCGATCGCCGCAACCGCAGAGCATAATGCTAATTTTGAAGAAAATATCCGCGCGATCATCCGCAGCGGAAAACCGGCAAGCGTGATCCGGGATGACCTCGACAATTACCATGCAAACGATATTGCCGAGGTTCTGGAAACACTGGACACTGCGACCCGGAAACGCCTCTACAATATTCTCTCTCTGGAAATGACGGCAGAGATTTTCACCTATCTCGATGAACCGGCGCCTTATCTGCATGAGCTGGGACTTGACCGGGCGGCAGCCGTTCTGGCAGAGATGGATGCCGATGAGGCGGTCGATATCCTCGAAAATTTAGATCCGGAGGAAAAAGAAGCCCTGATCGCGCGCATGGATCAGGAATCTAAGGATGATATCCACCTGATCTTTTCCTACGATGAGGAACAGATCGGTAGCCGGATGACGACCAACTACATCGTCATTCCCAATAACTGTACGATCAAGCAGGCAATGCGCCATCTGATCTCCCAGGCGGAGGACAACGACAACATCGACACCATCTACGTCGAAGACGAAAATGGACGCTATTTCGGTGCGATCGAGTTGAAAGATTTAATCACTGCCCGTGAGTACATGAAGCTGGAGGACATTATCAGTACCTCCTATCCGTATGTGTACGCGGATGAGAGATCTTCGGATTGTATGGAAGAGCTGATCGATTACAGCGAGGATTCTATCCCAGTACTCGATCGGAACCATAAGATCATCGGTGCCATCACTTACGAGGACATCGCCGAGGCGATCGACGACGAGATGGGTGATGACTACGCAAAGCTGGCAGGTCTTACTTCGGAAGAGGATCTGCACGAACCACTGTTGCAGAGTTTGAAAAAACGCCTCCCGTGGCTGGTGCTGCTGCTCTTCCTCGGCATGGGCGTTTCCTCGGTAGTCGGTATTTTCGAACCGATCGTTGACCGCATCGCCCTTCTTATCTGCTTCCAGTCGATGATCCTCGACATGGCAGGCAATGTCGGCACCCAGTCGCTGGCTGTCACCATCCGTGTCCTGATGGATGAGGACATCTCCGCGATGCAGAAGCTGGGATTTGTATTCAAGGAAATGCGAATCGGATTTTTAAATGGACTGCTGCTCGGTTCGGCTTCATTCGTCGTGATCGGCATTTTTGTCCATATTATGAAGCAGAAGAGTCTCTTCTTCTCTTTTGCACTTTCCGGCTGTGTCGGCATCTCTCTTCTGACCGCAATGGTGATCTCCAGCCTGGTCGGCGTACTGGTGCCGATGCTGTTTCACAAGCTGAAGGTTGACCCGGCAGTTGCGTCTGGTCCGCTTATCACAACGGTGAATGATCTGGTAGCGGTTGTGACTTATTATGGACTGGCGGAGATTTTGCTGGTGGATGTGTTTCATTTAGTGTAGAGAACCAGTGAAAATAGGTATTTGTGATTCGGACGCAAAACAGGACTCTTCCTTTTTAGCAACTTCTCCCTGCTTCTTATAGATAGAGTTTGCATCTACCCCGCCGCGCACGCTGGAAAGCGGATAGATGTTGGTACCGCGTCCGATGATGCTGCCCGGATTTAGGATAGAGCCGCAGCCTACTTCTACGTTGTCACCGAGCATGGCGCCGATTTTTTTGCGTCCGGTTTTGATCTTGCCGTCTTCGGCGTGGATTTCCACCAGAAGTTTATCGGATTTTACGTTGGAGGTGATGGAACCGGCACCCATGTGGGATTTATAGCCTAAGATGGAGTCTCCGACGTAATTATAATGCGGTACCTGTACTTTATCGAACAGTATGACGTTTTTAAGCTCGGTAGAGTTTCCGACTACTGCACCTTCTCCGATCAGGGCGCTGCCGCGGATGAATGCACAGTGGCGCACCTCGGCGTCTTTGCCGACGATGACCGGCCCGTGCAGATAGGCGCTGTCAAATACCTTCGCTGTCTTGTGAACCCAGATGTTTTCACCACGTTTCTCATATTCTTCCGGATCCAGGCTATTTCCCAATTCGATGATAAAATCACTGAGACCTGCCAGCGCCTCCCACGGGTAGGTAAACTGTTTCAGATAATCTGAAGCCAGCGTATGGGTTAAATCATATAATTCTGTGATTTTCATTTCTTCTTTTTTCATGATCATTGCCTTTCTTGAAATTCAATTTCTTCTCTTTCCCTGCATTCTGGTAGAACACAGCAACCGCATCAAATGCCGGCCGCAGCCCATACGTATTTCCCATATGAACCGCATTGTAGGTGCGTCCGATAACGAAGCGCTCTAATTTCTGCATATATTCATCCGGTGTGATGCTTCCCTCTGCCACATAGGTCAGACCTTTTTCCCAGCTTGCCGTCAGCTCCGGGTTGAGAAGCTGCTTCATGGATGTGTGTACGACCTCATAAATCAGCTCTCCCAGATAGGTCGGCGTGATGACCTGCGTTTTTTCGTTGAGCGCCATGTATTTGATGTTGAACAACTTTTTCAAGATCTCCGCGCGGGTTGCACTCGTTCCGATGCCGCTGCCCTTGATCTGGGCGCGCAGCTCTTCGTCTTCGATAAGCTGACCGGCATTTTCCATCGCCAGAATCATCGAACCGGAGGAATAACGCTTCGGCGGAGATGTCTCGCCCTCTTTGATCTGCAAATCATCCAGTGACACTTTCATCCCCTTTTTGAGCTGTTCCAGCATCTGGATAAACTCTGGGTGGGACGCGTCAATTACCTTGGGCTGGCTGCTGTCTGTTCCATCTGCTTCTCTTGCCGGATTTTCCGCATCATTTCCATCTATACCTGATTCAAGGCGGTTCGTTCTGCCGACACTTTCTCCGGCAGTGTCCTTTTTCTTTTTCGGAATTTCCGCCACCTTGAGATATCCCGCTTCTTTCAATACCTTGAAACCGGCAAAGAAATGTTCACCTTTTACCTCAATCTCAACCGCATATTTCTGGTAAACCGCCGCCGGATAAAAGATGCTTAAGAAACGGCGCACAATCACCTGGTAAATCTTGCGGTTCAACTCCGGGAGACTTCGCAGCGCGCCGAGTCCCTGTCCGGTCGGTATGATTGCGTAGTGATCGGTAATCTGCTTATCATTGACATAACGCGTTTTTGCTATGTTCTTCCACAGCCCTGCCTGCATCGCCTCCGATGCAAATGCCGCCAGCGGCTCATAATGCGTCAGACCGCCGATATTTTTGCTGATCTCCTTCGCCACCGCCGTTGAAAGCACACGCGCGTCCGTTCGCGGATAGGTAACCAGCTTTCGCTCGTACAGCTCCTGCACCACTTTCAGGGTCTGATCCGGGCTGATTTTAAACATTTTAGAACAATCATTCTGGAGCTCCGCCAGGTTATAGAGAAGAGGTGGATTTTTGGTTTCCTTTTTCTTTTCCACTTTTAAAATGGTTCCCTGCGAAGTATTATATACGCCCATTAAACCCGCGTCCGCTTTTTCTGCGTCGCTGACTTCTGACTGCATGACTCCCGAATTTTCGCTTCCATTCTCGCGTTCCCACAGCCATGCAATCAGCGCCTCCGCGTCCTTTCGCTCCTTAAAACCATTTTCCTTATACAGACACGGCGTTCCATAGTAACGGCTTCCTTCCACCGCCCGCCATTCGCCGTCAATCGAGATACCTGCCGGTCCAAATGTACCGATCACGCGGTAAAATGGCGTTTTGACAAATTCCCGTATTTCCCGCTCCCGGCGGACTACCATGCCGAGGACACAGGTCATGACGCGTCCGACTGAGATCACGGTCCGGTCAGAACTTCGCATATAGTTAGAAACAGATGGTCCATATTTCAACGTCAGTGCGCGGGAAAAGTTAATTCCCATCAGATAATCTTCTTTTGCCCGCAGATATGCCGAATCCGCCAGATGATCGTATTCGGACAGATCCTTCGCTTCGCGGATGCCGCGCAGAATCTCTTCCTCCGTCTGTGAATCGATCCAGACGCGCTTCTGTTTCTTGCCCTGCACGCCAGCCATCTGCGCGACGAGGCGGTAGATATATTCTCCCTCCCGTCCCGAGTCGGTACAGACGTAGATTGTATCTACATCCGCCCGGTTTAAGAGACCGCTCACGATTCCAAACTGTTTCTTCACGCTGTCGATAACCTGATATTTCCATTCTTTCGGGAGAAATGGAAGTGTCTCCAGACTCCAGCGCTTATATTTCATATCATATACTTCCGGATAGCTCATCGTGACCAGATGTCCAACACACCAGGTCACAACCGCATTTTCCGATTCAATATAGCCATCCGCCGAGCGCCCATTTACCTTGAGTGCATTTGCGAACTCACGCGCCACGCTCGGTTTCTCGGCTATAAATAACGATTTTGCCACGTTGTTCTGCTCCTATCTTACTAATTTCGTCACTGTTCACGCATACGTGCCCAATAACCTAATTTCCTCTAATTACTTTTCCTCTTCGGCGTCCACTCCGCCAGAATCGCCGCCGCAAACATCAGCGCACAGCCAATTAGCATCCGCAACGTCAGCTCCTCATGCAGCAGCCAGACAGAGAACAGGAGTCCAAACACCGATTCAAACGACAGTAGAATCGAGGATGTGCTGGCGCTCAGATATTTCTGCCCCACTGTCTGAAGCAGAAAACAGAGCATGCTGGATGCGAGTCCCAGATACAGCATCGAAACTGCTACTCCCGGCAGTGTAAATACTTCCGGATGGAACGCTCCTTCCGTGAGAAGCCCCAGCACCCACGAACACGCCGCCGCTGTTCCCATCTGCATGACCGTCAGGCGGATCGGAGTGCAGTATGCCGTGAAGCGATCCAGAAAAATCATATGAACCGCAAAGCAGATGCCGCACACCAGCGTCAGGAAATCACCAAAATTGACCGTCAGATCGCCTTTCAGCGATAAAAGCGCCAATCCCACAACAGCAAATCCCGCTGCGATCAGGTTATTTGCCTTCGGGCGCACATGATTAACCGCCCATGCCAGAAACGGCACGATCACCACATACAACGTCGTAATAAACGCATTTTTACTCGCGGTCGTGTATTTCAGCCCATACGTCTGAAAATAATAACTGATAAATAGAAACAATCCCGCCAGTGCGCCGCATTTAAACTCCAGCATCGACATTCCCCGGATCTGTTTCCAGAAAAGAGCCGCCATCCCAAGCGCCGCGATCGTAAACCGGTACGCCAAAAGGTATGTAGGTGTGATCGCGTCCATCGAATTTTTCATCACAACGAATGCGCTGCCCCAGATAATTGTTACAAATAAAAGGCTGGCAGATGCCAGCACTTTTACTCCCTTGTTGTTTGTCTCACTCATGTCAATCTCTATCCTATGTCAAAATGATCACAAATCAAATACAAATTTAAAACGTCATAAATTTGTAACTGGTCGTTGTATCGTATTTCTCGCCCTTTTTCACGATCGGGGATGCAAATCCCGGCATGTTGACTGCGTTCGGGTAATACTGCGTCTCAAAGCAGTATCCCTGGCGTCTCGCATACTTCACGCCGCCCTTACCCGGAACCTGTCCGTCCAGGAAATTGCCCGTGTAGAACTGAACTCCCGGCAGATCGGTGTATACCTCCATCTTGCGCCCGCTCTCCTCGTCGATCGCAGCCGCCGCCAGACTGAATACGCCTGACTCATGGTTGAGAATCCAGTTATGATCGTAGCCGCCGCCCAGTTTTAACTGATCGTAATCCGCTTCTATATCACGTCCGATCGGCTTGAAATCCGAGAAATCCATCGGAGTCCCCATTACCTTGCGGATCTCACCGGTCGGGATCAGCACCTTGTCTACCGCCGTGATCGCATCACTGTCAATGTAAACCATCTGCGAAAGCGCCGGACCACTCTCATGACCTGCCAGATTGAAATACGCGTGGTTTGTCATATTAAAAATGGTATCCTGATCGCAGGTCCCCTCGTAATGAATCTTTACTTCATTTTCATCTGTCAGCGTGTAGGTCACACGGATCGAGGCATTTCCCGGATATCCCTGATCGCCGTCCGGGCTTTCCAGGGTAAACGAAACCTGATTAACGCCCGTCTCATATTCTGCCGCCCAGATACGGTTCCGGTAAAAATCCATGCCGCTGTGCAGGTTGTTCGGACCATCATTCGCCGTCAATTCGTATTTTTTATCATTTAACGTAAACGCCGCGCCGCCAATCCGGTTTGCATTTCGTCCAACAGCCTCGCCCAGATGCCCATCGCTTACCAGGCAGTCTGCTACTGTTTCGTGTCCCAGCAGGACATCCGCCATCTCTCCATTCCGATCCGGCACCAGCATCGTGGACCAGATTGCACCCAGATCTAAAAAGGATGCAGAAACTCCATTCTGATTCGTCAATGTATAACGGCTGACCTCTCTGCCATCTTCCATTGTTCCAAAGATTGTCTTCTCAACCATGCCAAATCCCCCTTCATTTTTAGAATCCGAAAAATATTTTTCGCATTTTTTATGCTTACTTATGTCAGAATAAATCTATTTAACTTTTCAAGTCGAACGTCCGTGAGACTTGGCGCGTGATTCTGGTCAGCGAAGCTGACATATTCCTATCAGAATCACTGTGCATCCTCGCGGAGCGTTTATCTCAGCCGGAGACAAGGCTTCCACTGAGACAAATTTGCTATTACTTACCACCTGAAGAGGTGGGAGTCTTCTCGACTGAGATAAATAGCTGATTTATTAAGTATACAATACTTTTCCCCTCATGCACACCCATTTTTTCCAAATCCCATTATAAAAATTTAAAGATTCGTTACTGTTCACACATGTGTGCCCAGTAACAGGCTTTTGCCGATGCTTCACATTCCAAATCGGCAAAAGCTGCAGCCAGAACTATATCTTACGGAATTTTCAGTTCAGAAAATTCCCACCTATGAACAATTACCAAGATTCCATTTCAGATAAAAAAGAATGTTCCTTGACGCATCACGCGGAGCATTTTTTGTGTCTTAGGACGAAGTTTCCTATGGCACAAACAAAAACTGCCGTTCCGGACAGAGTCAGCCATCGTTTTTTTAACAGCCTCTCCGCCACTGGGCGGCAGTTCTTACTTTTATCAGTTTTAATTTTCTATTTCACGGATTCTCTGAACAGATTTCTTTATTTCGCCTGGATATATCCCTGTGCGGTCAGAAGCTCTGCACACAGTACCGCACCGCCGGCCGCGCCGCGCAGTGTGTTGTGGGAGAGACCTACAAACTTCCAATCGTAAACTTTGTCTTCTCTCAGACGGCCAACAGATACGCCCATGCCCTTCTCATAGTTGACATCCAGCTGTACCTGCGGACGATTATCCTCTTCCAGATACTGAATGAACTGCTTCGGTGCGCTCGGAAGCTCCAGTTCCTGCGGAAGTCCTTTGAAATTAACCAGCTTCTCGATCAGCTGCTCTTTGGTTGGTTTCTTTCTGAACTTTACAAATACGGCTGCTGTATGTCCGTCCAGAACCGGTACACGGATGCACTGGCAGGTGATCACTGGCTCGGATGCCTTCACAATCTCGCCGTCCTTGATCTCTCCCCAGAGACGAAGCGGCTCCTGCTCGCTCTTCTCCTCCTCACCGCCGATGTACGGGATGATGTTGCCTTCCATCTCCGGCCAGTCTTTGAACGTCTTGCCAGCTCCGGAGATTGCCTGATACGTCGTAGCTACTACCTCATATGGCTCAAATTCCTTCCATGCAGTCAGAACCGGTGCATAGCTCTGGATGGAACAGTTCGGTTTTACTGCTACGAAGCCTCTCTTGGTTCCCAGACGTTTTTTCTGGAACTCAATCACCTTAAAGTGCTCCGGATTGATCTCCGGCACTACCATCGGAACATCCGGTGTCCAGCGGTGTGCGCTGTTGTTGGAAACAACCGGTGTTTCTGTCTTTGCATACGCATCTTCAATCGCACGGATCTCTTCTTTTGTCATATCTACGGCGCTGAACACGAAATCAACTTCGGATGCTACCTTCTCGATCTCGTTTACGTTCATAACGGCCATCTTCTTCACACACTCCGGCATCGGGGTCTGCATTTTCCAGCGTCCGCCGACTGCCTCCTCATATGTTTTTCCTGCAGAACGCGGGCTTGCTGCCAGCGCAGTAATCTCATACCACGGATGATTTGCCAGAAGCGTGATGAAACGCTGACCTACCATACCAGTTGCTCCCAGAATGCCTACACGTAATTTCTTTTCCATGTTCATCGTTTTTCTCCTCTTCTGACAGCGGCTTTTTCAGCTTCTCATGGCAGGATGGAGTTTGGATAGGAAGCTCCTGCTCTGCAACACGTTTTCACTCTGCCGCTGTAATTCTTGTCTATCCTATAACAAAACAAACAAAAAATCAACATTTTTCCGCAAGAAAAATACATTTGTATGTCACTCGCGGACATTTGACAAATTTATAACGTCTGTCACGGATTTAACGATGTTTTAACTCAAAATAGGTTCTTCTAAGCCAAGTATTCCGCTGCAGCCTTCTCAATCCCATCCGGGTACTGCGTCCGGTAGCTCTCAAAATCAAGCCCCCTTGCCGCAATCTCTTTTCCTAGTTTCACTAAGAACGACGGAATCTCACTCTCAAACATCGTGCCAAGCTCGCGTCCCATCGTCTCTTTTCCCTGTACCTCATTTCCGCCCAGATAAAATACAAATGCCGGCTGTGCCTTGCCATCTGCCATCCGCACACCGCCGCGGAATCCCATCGGTCCGGTCTGGTGGGTACCGCAGGAGGACGGACATCCGGAAATATGAATCTGCGGAAGTGCGCCGTCCGGGATCTGTGCCTCCCCGACCGCCTTTACACACGCCTGTAACAAAGCCTGCGAATCGCGTGCACCAACCTGACAGATCGACGCACCGATACAGCTTACCGATGTCTCAAACTTTGTCTGAGCAGTCTCCTTCGTCGCCTCCAGAATCTTCTCTGCTTCTGCTCCGGTCAAATTGATGATGTAAGCAGTTTCATCCGGTGCCAGGCGAAGCTCTGTGCCGTCAATCGTCTGCATCATTTCTCCGAGGGCTGCCAGCGTCTCTGGGCGCGGCTGTCCGCCAATCGGATGCCAGATAACCGTATAAAGTCCCGGCTGTTTCTGCTCCAGCACACGTTCTCCCGACGCGCTGCTTCCATCGCCTGTTTTGCTCTGCTTTTCTTTTATTCCTGCCGCTGCCATCACTTCCTCGCGGGAAAGATCCAGCTGCTCCCCGGATGCCAGTACCTCCTGAAGCTTCTCCTGATACGCCTTCCGGTAATTTTCCGCTCCACCGAGCGCTTCCTGCATATACCGGGTACGCGCTTTTCCGCGGTTTTCGTAATTGCCATATGCCCGGAATGTCAGCCACATCGCCTTAATGTAATAAAGAATCTTCTCCGGCGCAACACCCTCGGCAACTTTAACGCCAAACTGCGGATTGTTTCCCAGGCCGCCTGCACTGTACACATCAAACGTTCCGTCCGGACAAGCCGCAAATCCCAGATCGCGGTAGGTCGCGTGCGTCACATTCGCCGGTGAATTAGAGAAACAGACCTTGAGCTTGCGCGGCATCTTTTCCGCATTGATAAAGGTCATCAGATATTCTCCCGCCGCCTTCGCCCACGGCATAACGTCGAAATATTCGCCCTCTTCCACGCCGGAAAGCGGAGAACACATCACATTTCGCGGAAAATCCCCGCCGCCGCCCATCGTCACGATCCCGGCATCGAGTGCCTGCTCCATCAATTCACAGACTGATTTCTCATCCAGATTGTGAAACTGCACGCTCTCACAAGTCGTAAAATGTACCATATTTACCTGATATGCACGGATTGCCTTTGCGATAAATGCAAGCTTCTCCTTCGACACACATCCTGCCGTCATACGCAGACGCAGCATGCTCGCCGCGCCGCCTTTCTGTGCATAACTGCCGTAACGTCCTGAAAAGCCCTTATATGAGCCCTTATCCATCTTTCCTGCATAAAAATCCCTCGTTTTTTCACAAAACTCCGGAAGATCTGTTTTCCACTCCTGTGGAGCAATTCCTATCATTGTTCTCTCCTGTTTTCTCTTCCTGCTGCCACCACGTTTTCTTACGGCACTTTCGGTTCCAAAAGTGCCTACCCATAAACAGTAACCTTCAAATTCTACTTTTATTTTACCAGCTTAGCACTTACACCAGATCCAGCGCCACTTCCATCATATTGGTAAACGTCTTCTCGCGTTCTTCTGCCGTCGTCGCCTCTCCGGTCACTGCCGAATCCGATACGGTCAGGATACAGATCGCATTTGCGCCCGCATAGGCAGCGTTGCTGTAAAGTGCCGCCGACTCCATCTCCACTGCCAGCACACCCATCTGCGCCCAGGTAGTTCCGGTCGGCTCAAGCGGTGGGTTGTAGAACATATCGGAACACAAAATATTACCGACATGATATTTTAAATTTCTCTTTTTCGCAGACTCAACCGCCTTTTCCAGAAGCTCATAGCTGCACACGCAGGAATAATCCCCCGGCAGGCAAAACTGTTTTACATAGTTGGATGTCGTACAGGATCCCATCGCAAAAATAAGCTCGCGCACCTTTACCTCCGGACGCAGCGCACCGGCTGTTCCGATCCGGATCAGATTCTTGCATCCATAAAAATGAATCAGCTCATACGAATAAATTCCCATCGACGGACAGCCCATGCCGGTTCCCATGACAGACACGCGTTTGCCCTGATAATAGCCGGTATAACCGTACATATTTCTCGTTGTATTGAACTGTTTTGCATCCGTCAGAAAATGTTCTGCGATATACTTTGCCCGCAGCGGATCGCCCGGAAGCAGAATTGTCTCCGCAATCTCGCCCTGCTTTGCCCCGATATGAGGGGTCGGTGTGTTCTGAAGTTCAGTCATATGAAATACCTCCTTTTTTTCTTTCTGTTTGGTTCTAGCTTCTCGCCCGGCTTCCCTTGCCGTCGCGGTGCCCTATTTTCAAACGGCTCAAATGAACCGGTTTTTCTTTATACATAACGATCGGATCGTCCTCGGTGCCGTCCAGCAGATGGATTGCCTCCAGCGACTCGGTACGTCCCAGCTTGATGCCGCGCACACCTTTCGCATTCTTCTTCATCTCCGATATCTCCTCAATCGGGAATCGCAGGAAGATACCGCTGGTTGTCTGGATGACCGCCTCTCTCATGCCGTCCGCCGGCTGTACCGAGAGAAGCATATCATTCTCCTGAAGCTTGGTTGCCGCCACTGTCCGGTTATTTGTCTCAAATTCCCCGCCCGGCACGATCTTGATCATCGCATCCTTCGTTGCAAATAATAGCTTCTGTCCCTTTAACTGCGCCGCATTCACCACACAGACCGGACGTTCTTTGGTGCCATCAAATTTACTCAGGTTATCAATCGGCACACCCTTATCGCGCAGCTTTCCAAACGGAATCTCCGTCACCTTCACCTGATGGAATGCACCCAGATCCGTAAACAATCCGATCTTATCCGTCGTATGGCACGGCAGTACATACACATTCTCCGTGTCCACTGTCTCCCGGTTCCGCTCGTAGATCGACGGTTCCAGAATCTTGCAGTAACCAAACTTGTCCAGCACGAACACGCCCGGTCTGGCGCTCTCCGCCGCCTCGTCATACACCGCCTCGCGTCCATCCTCGATCTTCGTCCGGCGTTCCACTGCAAACTCTTCCTTGATTGACCGAAGATCTTCTTTAATCACCTCATCCATCGCCTCACGGCTGCCGAGAATCTTCTGGTATTCTTTGATCTTGCGAAGTGTCTCTTTGTACTCCTTCTGCAATGCCAAAATCTCCAGGCCAATCAGTTTATAGAGACGCATTTCCAGAATCGCAGATGCCTGTTTCTCCGTAAAATGAAGCTTCTTGGCGTCTTCCTCAAATCCCGGTGTGCGGAACTGGATTTTGGAAATATCGCCCTCCATCAGGCAGGCTTTCGCATCTTTCAGATTCTTCGAACCGCGCAGGATCGCGATAATCAGATCGATGCAGTCGCAGGCTGTGATCAGACCTTCCTTGATCTCCTTCTTCTCCTGCTCCTTTTCCAGAAGCACCTGATACTTGCGGGTATTATTTTCATACTGGAAATCCAGGTAATTCTTTAAGATTCCCTTTAAATTCAGCGTCTCCGGGCGTCCATTCGCGATCGCCAGCATATTGACGCCGAATGTATCCTCCAGTTTTGTCTTTTTATACAAAATATTCTGGATTTTCTCAATATCCGCATCTTTCTTGAGTTCCAGAACAATCCGGATTCCTTCTTTATTCGATTGGTTGGAAATATCCACCACATCGGCAAGTTTCTTGGACTCAACCAGATCTGCGATATCCGACAGACATTTATTGATGCCCGCGCCGATCATCGTGTACGGAATCTCCGTGATCACCAGCTTGTCCCGGTCAGAACGGCGTTTTCCAAGCTCCACCTCCATCCGGGCACGCAGCTTGATGCGCCCCATTCCCGTCTCATAGATCGCCGGAAGCTCACTCTTATTCGCAATGATGCCGCCTGTCGGGAAATCCGGTCCCTTTAAGACGCTCAGAAGCGCTTCCGTCTCCATCTCCGGCTGATCGATATACGCCATCACCGTATCGATGACCTCGCCCAGATTGTGCGGCGGAATGCTGGTGCTCATGCCGACCGCAATTCCCTCGGCACCGTTAATCAGAAGATTCGGCACACGGACCGGCAGAACCTCCGGCTCTTTCTCCGTCTCATCGTAGTTCGGCACAAAGCGGACGGTCTTATCCAAATCCTTTAAATATACTTCCTCCGCAAACTTCTGGAGACGCGCCTCCGTGTAACGCATCGCCGCCGCCCCGTCGCCCTCGATGGAACCAAAGTTTCCATGTCCGTCTACCAGCGGCATTCCTTTCTTAAAATTCTGGGAAAGCACGACCAGCGTCTCATAGATCGAACTGTCGCCGTGCGGATGGTATTTACCCATCGTATCACCGACGATACGCGCCGATTTCCGGTGCGGCTTGTCGTGCCCCAGATGCAGCTCCCCCATATCGTAAAGGACGCGGCGCTGTACCGGTTTCAAACCATCCCTCGCATCCGGGATGGCGCGGGCCGTGATGACACTCATCGAGTAGTTCATATAGCTGCGCTGCATTTCCTCTGAATATTCTGTCGTAATGATCGTTTCAGCCATTCTATTTTCTATCTCCTAAATTCCTGTCATATACTTTCATAATCGTAACTGTTCAGTGCCTTCACAGTTACTCATAATCTTTCTATTAAGCATCTATCTCCGCCTCATCCGCGTGATCGTAGATAAACTGCCGTCTCGGCGGCACGTCGCTTCCCATCAGCATCTCCGTGATCTCCGACGCCATCCGGGCATCCTCGATCTCCACACGCTTGAGCACACGGTTCTCCGGGTTTAACGTCGTCTCCCAGAGCTGTTCCGCATCCATCTCGCCCAGACCTTTGTAGCGCTGCAGGGTAAATTCCCCTGTGTGGGTTCTGCGGTAGCGCTCCAATGCTTTCTCATCGTATAGATACTCTTCTTTTCCCTTTTTCGGAATCACCTTAAATAACGGCGGCATCGCAATATATACGTGCCCGTTCTGAATCAATTCCGGCATAAAACGGTATAAGAAAGTCAGAAGCAGAGTATCAATATGGCTTCCGTCCACATCGGCATCCGTCATCAGGACGATCTTGTGGTAACGCAGCTTCGCAATATCGAAATCATTGCCATATCCTTCCGAAAAGCCGCAGCCGAACGCATTGATCATCGTCTTGATCTCGGCATTCGCCAACACCTTGTCCATCGAAGCTTTCTCCACATTTAAAATCTTGCCCCGGATCGGCAGGATCGCCTGATAGCGGCGGTTTCGTCCCATCTTAGCTGAACCGCCCGCGGAATCTCCCTCGACAATGAAAATCTCACATTTCTCTGCCTCGCGGCTCTCACAGTTTGCCAGCTTTCCGTTGCTGTCAAAGGAAAAACGGGATTTCGTCAGCATATTGGTCTTGGCGCGTTCCTCTGCCTTCCGGATCTTTGCAGATTTCTCCGCACAGGCGATGATCGCCTTTAATACCTCTAAATTCCGGTCAAAATAAAGCTGCAGCTCGTCCCCTGTCACGCTGAACACCGCTTTTGTCGCATCGGCACTCGCCAGCTTTGTCTTCGTCTGCCCCTCAAAGATCGGATCCGGATGCTTGACCGCCACAACCGCCGTCATGCCGTTTCTCGTATCCGGTCCTGTAAATTTTGTATCTTTTTCCTTCAGGATTCCCAGCTCTTTCGCATAGCTGTTGATCATCTGGGTAAAACGCGTCTTAAAGCCCGCCAGATGCGTGCCGCCCTCCTGTGTGAAAATATTGTTGCAGAAGCCAAGTACATTTTCCTCAAATGCATCGACAAACTGGAACGCCACTTCAACCTCGATCTGGTCGCTGACGCCCTTAAAATAAATTGGATCATGAATCGGCGTCTTCGTGCTGTTCAGCTCGCGCACATACGCCACGATGCCGTCCGGCTCCGAATAAGTCACCTTTTCAGCCTCGCCTGCCCGCTTATTCTCATAAAGAATCGTCAGCTTCGGGTTCAGATATGCCGTCTCATGCAGGCGGCTCTTGAGCCAGTCCGCCTTGAACCGCGTTTTTTCAAAAATCTCCGGATCCGGCAGAAAATTGATCTCTGTTCCGGTCTCTCTTGTCTTTCCAACCACCGGCAGAAGACCATCGATCAGCTCAACCGTCGGGATGCCGCGCTCATATGCATCGTGATGGATCTGTCCATTCTTATATACATTGACCTCCAGATGCGCTGAGAGGGCATTGACAACCGACGAACCGACGCCGTGCAGACCGCCGCTCGTCTTATACGCATTGTTGTCAAACTTGCCGCCCGCGTGCAAGGTCGAGAGCACAATTCGCTCCGCTGCCACACCCTTTTTATGCATCTCCACCGGAATACCGCGTCCATTGTCCCGAACGGTGCAGGAGCCGTCCGCCTCCAGCGTCACGCGGATCTGGGAACAGGCGCCCGCCAGGTGCTCATCGACCGAGTTATCCACGATCTCATAGATCAGGTGATTCAGTCCCTTCGTTCCCACACTTCCTATATACATACCAGGACGCTTACGGACAGCCTCCAGCCCCTCCAGAACCGTTATGCTGTCCGCATCATACTGTGTTTTACCCATAGATTCATTCCTCCTGTGCCCGACCTTGGAATAATATTTACTGCCTTTTACACGTATGATGCAAACGGCAGCTTTTATTTCACTGGTCAAGCTGATTTCTTCCACTTATAATACGTATTTATTTTATGACTTTGAAATCATGCAAATAGAACATTCTAACTCTCTGGCATCACACCCGCCAGCCATTGTTTTATAGACTTTTCATTCGCGAAAAAGTAGTAAACCGTTCTCATTTACTATAAAATATTAGTAACTGTTCAGTACCTTCACAGTCACGCGCAAAAATCCATTAAAAATTGCCTGCGGCAATGGGATTTTTGCCTGCTAGCCCATGTTTTCGTACGGTCAGCGCAGTAAATGCGCGGACCTACTGAACAGCTACAAATATTATTACATAAATTCAAAAATTTTGCAACGCATTTTTCAGAACAAATGTTCGCTTTTTCAGGCAACCGGATTCCATGCCAGCACTGCCAGCTTTCTTTTATCCCAGCGCCACATCCAGAATCATCATCAGCACAAATCCAACCGCAAATCCGATCGTTCCCATATCGGAATGACTGCCCTGCGCCGACTCCGGAATCAGCTCCTCCACAACCACGTAAATCATCGCCCCTGCTGCAAGCGCCAGGAGAACCGGCAGAACCGGTTCCAGATAGCGGTACGCGGCGATCGTCGCAAGCGCCCCGATCGGCTCGACGATACCGGAGAGTGTTCCCATCGCAAACGCCTTTTTCCGGCTCATCCCCGACTCACTCCGAAGCGGCAGGGAAATGATCGCTCCCTCCGGGAAGTTCTGAATCGCAATTCCAAGTGAAAGTGCCAGCGCCGCTGCAAGCGTGATGCCGCTCTTTTCTGCTAAGAATCCGGCAAATACCACTCCGACTGCCATGCCCTCCGGGATATTGTGAAGTGTGACCGCCAGAACCAGCATCGTTGTCTTCTTGAGCCCGCACATATGTCCCTCCGGCTCATCACTTCCCAGATGCAGATGCGGAATCAGGCGATCCAGCAAAAGCAGCATCAGAATACCCACCATAAACCCAATGGATGCCGGCAGAAATGCCAGACGCCCCATCGCTTCGCACATATTCATCGATGGAATTAAAAGCGACCAGACCGACGCCGCCACCATCACCCCCGATGCGAACCCCAAAAGCGTTTTCTGGATGATCGGCTTTAACTCATTTTTCAAAAAAAAGACGCAAGCTGCTCCCGCCGTCGTACCGACAAACGGAATCAAAACCCCAAGTAGCGTATTATGATCCATATTCATTCCCTTCGCTTTCTTTTTTAATATCTGAGCGGTTCTTTCCCCGGAACCTTGTTTTTTTTCTTCTATTTCTCTTTGAGGTACCGGTTTGATCAAAGAAGTCATCTCAAGTTCCTCTGATTGAATATTCCTATTGTAGCATATGCACCTTTCTTTTGCACGGTTCCTTTTTATCATTAAGCCGATTTCATCCGCCAATCCCGGCTCAAATCCGATTCAAACAACCCTCTGTTTCGGCACCGGCATTCTTTCATATGTTTCGTTTACAAACGTTTTTTCACAAAACAAAAAAAGAACCAGAAACCAGGCTGTCCCTAATTTCCAGTTCTCTTTTCATTCTTTGAATACAATGATTTATCGCTTTTTAATTTATTTCTGCTCAGAATTCTGTTTGATAAACTCATGAACATCGTTTACGCTTAAATTGCTCTCTTCGATCGCATCCAGTAATTCGCTTAATTCAGCTTTACGAATCTCAGCCGCTAATTCCTTTTTCTCTGCTTTCAGAGCTTTAACGGTTTCTTCTAATTTAGCCAGCTTCTCTTCTACCGCTGCCAGCTTCTCTTTGTTTACTTCTAATGCAGAACGTTTTGGTCCTCTCGGCATAATACATACCCCTTTCGTTTTCTTTGAGAATAGCACAAATCTCTTATTTGTGCAATATCGAACTTCCTTTTTTGAATGTCTTTCTCTCTGGACAAATTTCTTTTACTTTATTATAATATCAGGTTGTATCCAAACGCAAGAAAAAAGGAGTTTGTATGAGTAATCCCAATACACAGAACGATTTCTCCAAAGGAAGTATCGTTAAAAATATCATGAATCTCGCTATCCCGATGACGCTGGCGCAGCTTATCAATGTCCTGTACAACATCGTCGACCGCATCTATATCGGGCGCATTCCCGATCACGCCACTCTATCTTTGACCGGCATCGGGCTTTCACTGCCAATTATCACGCTCGTCATCGCATTTGCCAACCTGTTTGGCATGGGCGGTGCGCCGCTCTGCTCGATCGAACGCGGGCGCGGGGATATCAAAGAAGCCGAGGCGATCATGGGAAATTCCTTCTCCATGATGGTTATTTCCGGTGTGCTCCTGACCGTGCTCTGCCTGATATTCCGCAAACCAATGCTGTACCTGTTCGGCGCCAGCGACGCTACTTATCCATATGCGAATGCTTACATTACGATCTATCTGCTCGGCAGCCTGTTCGTGATGGTCGGACTTGGCATGAACTCGTTCATCAATTCACAGGGCTTCGGGCGCATCGGCATGATGACCGTCCTTTTAGGCGCTGCCGCCAATATCCTGCTCGACCCGATTTTTATCTTTGTGCTTCACATGGGAATCCGCGGCGCGGCGCTCGCCACCATCCTGTCGCAGCTTCTCTCCGCTATCTGGATTCTGCGGTTTTTAACCAGTGACAAAACGATTCTGAAACTGAGACGTTCTTCCATGCATCTTTCCGCGCAGAGAGTCCGGAAAATCGTCGGTCTCGGTCTGTCCGGTTTTACGATGGCGATCACCAACTGCACCGTCCAGATCATGTGCAATGCAACCTTACAGGTATACGGCGGCGATCTCTACGTCGGCGTTATGACCGTTATCAACTCCATCCGTGAAATTGCAACTCTTCCGGTAACCGGCGTCACCCACAGCGCCCAGCCGGTGCTCGGTTTCAATTATGGGGCAAAAGAATACGGACGCGTTAAAAAGGCGATCGTCTTTACCTCTTTTATTGCAATTTTATATACGACCGGTATCTGGCTGATCGTCGATGGTTTCCCGGCATTCTTTATCCGCATTTTTAATCAGGATGCCGAACTCATCGCAGCAGGTATTCCGGCGATCCGCTTATACTTTTTCGGATTCTTTATGATGTCGCTCCAATTCTCCGGACAGTCGATTTTCGTCGGTCTGGGCAAATCCAAAAAAGCGATCTTTTTCTCTATTTTCCGAAAAGTCATCATCGTCGTTCCGCTGACAATCCTGCTGCCAGGTATGTTCGGAATGGGCACCAACGGCGTCTTCGCCGCCGAACCGATTTCCAACTTTGTCGGCGGAATTGCTTGCTTTGGAACGATGCTTTTAACGATTTGGAGGGAATTGACGAGGTTGCAGAAAGGGAAGAATTCTTAAAGATAGAGAGGTTATTTATTTAAATGAAAATGGCTAAAAGTTTGTGTGACGGGCTTTTAGCCATTGCTGTATATAACGATAGTTTTTACTATGTCAAAAATATACATTAATTTTTTCCATATGCTTCAATTCGACACGTATGTTCCTTACTTACCTTATCGTAATTAATTCCAACCAATAAAATATTTCCCGTATAATTTAAAATCGATTCTGGATAGTTCTTTTCTTTGATTTGCTGCAGCGCAGTCTGTGCATTCTGATTCCATTTAAGTTCAATTACCAGCGCCGGATAATCATTCTTGTACTCTGGTTTTGGTATAAATATAAAATCCGCAAATCCACGTCCTGTCGGTAGTTCCCGAACTGGTTTAAAATAATATTGCATCGAACTCAGATAAGCAATCGCGAGAACACTGCTCAAAGAATTTTCATTATGATATTGAATAACAGATACATATTCATCATGAATCTTCCCGATCTGTGATGCTACTACTTCCTCATCCAAATCCAATGTTGCATCCAACAACCTCTCCGACTCTTGCTGAAACAGAAACATCTCATTCCAGCGTTTACTTTCTACCGCCTTAGTCAACTCCTGCCGAATTTCTTCATTCGGAACAAACGCCATCCTTTTCGTCTGATCATAGCCTAAATACCCCAAATGAATCATATATGTCAGCACATCGTCTTTACTCTGAATATTCGAAATATCATTTCCAAATGTTGATGTATCTACCTTCACTTCAACTCCAGACAGCATTTCGATAATTGCCGTTTTCAGTCCGTCATAATCCATATTAATGAGCGGCACAATCGCCTCATAAGACGCGGTTTCCGACCAATAGCTCTTAAATTCACCATCTAACATGACACTCACAACTGCTTTGGGATTATAAACCTGACAATTTCTTAGAACATATCCATCATACCACGCCTTTACCTTATCAAATTCCATCTGATAGCGTTCTGAAAGTTCTTTCACCTCCGCCTCCGTAAATCCAATATACGGAGACAAGCGACCCGCGCTCAACATCGTAAATTCGTCAAAATTGTTCAGTGCCGACTGGGTTTTCTCTTTTTTAATAGGAAGAATGCCCGTCAAATAAGCAAGTTGAATATATTTGGTCGGTTCCGTTCCCTTAAACAATCCCCTCAGGAAACTTATATATTCATCCTGAATTTTCGAATTCGCCGCCATATCACGAATCAGAACATCCCACTCATCAATAATTACAACAAACTTATTCTTCGTTGCATTACAAATAAATGACAGTGCTTCTGGAAGCGAACACGTGTCACTCGGTATTGCTTCTGAATAGTATTTTCTTAATTCCTCAATCGTTTTCTCTGTAATATACGATACAACCCTGTCGGCACCCCCAGCAGCTCCTATACACCACTGGATATCCCAGTGAATCACATCATATCGGTTTAGATGTTCCTTGAAATCCGGGCTCTGACTAATTTCAAGTCCAGAAAACATATTCCCTGAATCGCAGCCCTTACTGTAATACGCTGTCAGCATATCCGCCGTAATCGACTTTCCGAACCTTCTGGGACGGCTATTGCAAATATATCCCTGCAATGTATTCATCACCTTATTGGTATACGTCAACAAACCTGTTTTATCAATATAGATTTCCGAATTCAACGCAACTTGAAACGCTGAATTATCCGAATTCACAAAAATCCCCATATTGACACACTCCTTTCGAAGCTGTTGCTTTGCCTGTTCATAATATTAATCATATTTATATGATTAATATTAACATTTGATAGTTTGAATGACAAGATCATCATTCAAAACGTTCCTCTACTTCTCAGCCATCCGAATCAGCAACTCCAATATTTTAATTGCCATCTCTTCTTCCCGCATCCAGCCATTATAAACATCCTTCATGTCCTTCAAAATTATGCTTTCATCCGCCATCTCATAAAAGCGTTCATTTACTTTTTTTATGACAGCTTCATCCGGCACATCCTCTTCCATAAAATACATACTCTCTCCATAAATTCCCTTCCTTTTACCACTCATAACATCCCCTAATACCACACTTCCAAAATTTTCTATTCTGCAAGGTGGCAGTTTGAATTCCTCTAAAACAGAATCAAGAATTCTCTTCACTTCATCCGATGCCCCTTTTCGTTTCGTCAAATAACCAGCCAGCGCTCCAAACAGGCGTTCCATTTGTCTCTTCAACTCCGCCGGGATCTGAAGATAACGGCTGTCCAATTCTATCTTCCGCCATTCAGCATACTGTGGATGCGGTTTCATCGTCTGATGCCCCGTCCTGAATTTAATAAGAGAAGGATATGGATTTTCTTTCAATATGTTTTTATGGATATTTACAAGTTCATCATAAAGCGGTCGATAAATTTCCTGCGCTCTTTTCCTATTCAATTCTTCTTTTCGCTGCTGTGCGTTGACCCATATAGACCCAAGCAATGAAAAAACAGCACCGACAACTGCTCCAAGCAATGTTCCGATTATACCTAATAGGGTTTGAGAATCTGCCCGCGTGAAAAGATTCACTTGTCCTAACAATGTCACAAACGTAAACAAAACAAGAATGACTCCACATATATAGATGCAGATTTTGAATTTACTGAAATAATATTTTAGCTTTAAAAATATCATAAATCCTCACTTCTTTTTGCAAAGATTTTTCTTGTATTGTATCATTTCAAAAAAGAATTTGCAAAGATTTACCCAATCTATTTTTCAACTTCTTTTCTTCTTGCATCCTCCCCTTACATATGCTATTCTATGAAAATAGCAATTCCAGCAAAGCGGTCACTTTATAAAAAAGAACGGCTGAGTTTTTACTCCTTAGTCGCTCTTTCATCCACACACATTTCCCGTCCGCTCATCCCCGCCATCACAATCAAAAACCAGAAAAATGACTGTCTGCAATTCATCAGCGTAAAACTTTCCGCCAACAATGCCAGCACCGCCGCGCGCTGTGCCCGATCACATCGAATCACATTTCGTACAATCCAATATACAAGCACCGCCGCCGGAATGATACCATACGAAAACCAGACATCAAAAAAACTCGAATGAATCTCATTCACATGAAATACGTCAAACACGCCCGGACTCAGCAGCTTCTCAAACCCATCATATGGAATAAACCGCTCAAAAAAGCCCTCTCCTGCCCCATATAATAAATACTGCGGTTCCAATACCAAGCGTTCTGCACTCCGATCATAAAGCAGATCATAAAGATTGCCATTTGCCAGTTTCCAAATCTTCTGCTGAATCCGCGAAAGAAGCGTGTAGCTCGTCTGGGAAACATCAAAATCAGCCCCTGGCAGGAGCCTATATACCCCAACAGCCAACAGCACCACAAAAACCGCGCCGCCTATCCACCACAGCTTTTTCCGCTTTGAATGGCAGCATCTGTCCCAGAAAAGCTGTCCGATAAGCACACAAAAGAATACAAGCAGACCGACAAACATCCCCGTTGATTTTGCCTTTCCTATCAAAAACACTCCCAACAGAAACATTCCCCAGAAGCCGATACGTGTTTTCGCCGTATAAATCGCTTTCCGCCGATCCCCCATAAAAAGTACCAGCATCATGGTAAAGATAAAAAATGCAAACTGGTTCGGATCATTGAAGGTTCCCATAAACCGGGCACCACCCCAGGATTCATGGAAATAACGCCCACGCCCAGAGAACAGAACAAGCAGCTGAAATACCATATTGATGCGGCAAATCCAGCACAAACCACGCATAAAGCCATCTGAATACAATGTCCGGAACATCCATATCAGACACGCGGAATAAATCCAATACATCGTATGCAGCGGGAACTCCCGATTGGAAGTCCGGATAAAATAGATTCCATTAATGATAGCGACAAAAATCAGAAAAATAACCCATGGGATATCTTCCCTGTAAAATAATTTTGTCCGGTTCTTCCATGCTCCATAAAATGTCATCACACAGGCAGCCGCGAAAAACAGATCTGCAATCCCAAGATTGCCGCTTGGAAAAATATAAAATTGTTTCAAAAAGACCGCTATGTAAAACAACCAACTTGCCACAATCTACTTCTTCCCTTTCGTAACAATTCTGCTTCTTTAATTATATCCATAAATTTTCCGGATAGCATCCAGCCGTTATCATCTGACTAAAACTTTCCTGCGCTGGCTCAATGTCTTCCTTATAAGTAATTCCAATCCATTTATCCGATGTAGAAAGTACCTTAACTGAAGCCGCTTCTTTTTCCAGCAATTCCGCTACGATATTCGGAAGGAGGTATTCCTTTTTCTCTGGATATTCACCTAGTTGATCTAGAAATCTAGGAAAACCTTCCCTAATATATTGTAAAAAATCCGGATATCCCGCCCACATATTCATCGAAACCATCGTGTCTGGTGTAATCCAGCCTTCTACTTCTGCATTATCGCACCGAATCTTGCCGTCTATCTTCTGAATCCCGGTTGTCTCAATTACTTTTTCAAGATGACCTGTATCATCCGCCACACAGACGCCTCTGGTCACAGCGCCATTCTCACTCAAAGTATTTTTCAGAGAAAATCCCGCCATCGCCAGAGCTATCTTTCCGTCCTCATGTTTTCCCGAAACCAGAAAATCATGCAGCTTGACAAATGCTTCCTTTCCATAATAGTCGTCTGCATTGATAATCACAAACGGCTCTTTCACGATATCCTTACAAGCCAGGATCGCCTGTCCTGTACCCCAAGGTTTCACACGCCCCGCTGGAACCTCATATCCTTCTGGCAGATCCTCCAACTCCTGATAAACATACTCGACCGGCATGACCTTAGACAATCGGTTTCCGATCACTTCTTTGAATTCTTTCTCAATTGCCTTGCGAATCACAAAGACAACCTTTGTAAATCCCGCTTCTTTCGCATCATAAATTGAAAAATCCATGATAATCTCCCCGTTGGGAGCCATTTTCGCAAGCTGCTTGATACCGGTTCCGAAACGGGAACCGATGCCGGCAGCCATGATGATGAGGGTTGTGTTCATTTTTTCCTCCATAGAATTTCTCTATATCTTAGTAAGTTATTTATTCTCTTCCTCACAGATAGTTGTCTTAGTATACGTTCTATCACTAATAATATAGCGAGGTCTGGCTTTCACTTCTAAGTATATCTTTCCAATATATTCACCCAAAATACCAAGACAAAGCAGTTGGACACCTCCTATAAAACATATTAAACTTGTCATACTTGCCCATCCATTTACGGTTTCTCCGATAAAATACTCCACAAACGACCAAAGCACTCCGATAAAACTTAATACAGCAATAACAAAACCAACTCCCGTTATCATTCGAATCGGCTTAATGCTAAGACTCGTAATGCCATCAAAAGCCAGCGAAAGCATTTTACTTAGAGGATAATGGCTCTCACCTGCAATTCTCTCATGCCTTTCATAATATACGATCGTACTTTTAAATCCAACCAGGGGAACCATTCCTCTTAAAAAAATATTTACCTCTTTATAATTTGCAAACTCCTGAAGAACCCGGGAAGATATCAGACGATAGTCCGCATGATTATAAATGACCTCCACTCCCATCCAATTTAATAGCTTATAAAAAGACTCCGCTGTAAACCTTTTGAAAAAAGTGTCTGTATCCCGCCTGCTTCTCACACCATATACGATTTCATTTCCTTTTAAATATTCTTCTACCATAGAATCCATGGCATTGATATCATCCTGACCATCACAATCAATCGATATTGTAATATCACATTGATCCTTTGATTCCATCAAACCTGCTAAAACAGCATTTTGATGTCCTCTATTACGGCTTTGTGATATACCAAGAAAGCAATCATCTTTCTTTGCCAATTCACATAAAATATTCCATGTTTGATCTTTACTTCCGTCATTCACAAACATAATTTTACTCTTAACTGATATAATGTTTCTATTGATTAATTTCATTATTTCCTGTTTGAACAACGGCGCCGTAATAGGAAGCACTTTTTCTTCATTATAGCAAGGGATTATTATATATAAAACAGGTTTATTTTTCATTATTTTCACTACTTTCTTTTTGCTTCACATTTTTTTGCAAGCGATCGTATAAAGCAAATAAAACACAGCCTACTGCACTTAAAGATATTCCAACTTTAAAGGGTGTATATTCGTATCGAAACTCTATTATATTTTCTCCTTTTTCAACTGGTATTGCTATTAACCCATTGCAATTATACATTTCTGCATCATATCCATTGACCTTTACTTTCCAAAAGCGATCATACGGTATGCTATAAAATGCAAATTCTTTCTTATCGGCTTCCAGTCTAATATTTAAAGTATTTTTTTTAGTTTCAAAATTAGAATTAGGATTTTTATTTTGTATCGTTCTTTTTAGCAGCTCCTCCCCCGCCAATTCAATATATTCCGGCGCATGTTTTAATTGTTTCTCTACTTTTTCTACATCCTGATCTTCAATTACTAAAGTATGAAGCATGACCAAAGCCCGTAGTTCCGCAGAAACTTTGTTAAATTCTGACTTTGTTATATATGAATCATATAAAGTTCCCATCGGAAGCGCCGCTTGATTTGCATATATATAAAAATCTTGATTATTCGCATTCTTTATATGCTTTATCAATTTCAGATTGCTTAATTTTTTCATCGTAACGATATATCTGGCACCCAATAATTCCTGCATTCCGACCGGACCAGCCGGAGACATATTTCCTCTGTTGATTCCAAGCGCACGATAAAAATCAAAAACAGAAGAATGGCACGTACTTATAAAAGAATTCGTTGATGGGAGTTCATTTGTCATACTAAGATTATAGTATGTATATCCAATTCCCTCATCAAAATAATATCTGTAGGGCAATACATTCCTTTTCAAAAGTGATGGAATCTCCGTCAAATAAGTAGAAACATTTTTAGAATACTGATTTGATTCAATACGGAAATTTATCCCAGTATTATCCAGCGCCCCATTCTGATAATCAAAAACACTTACTCCCAACAAACATACACTAAAAAAGATAGTAGCACCTTTATATATTTTTGTGCACTCGCTACGCTTGTTTTTGATTATGGCTGCAAGCACCACCACTCCCAAAACAGCACTCATTATATTAAGCACAAATCGGTGAATCCGAAAAATTTCTATACCGTCATAATGTATCCGTTTTAAGCAGCATAGCGCTATTGTAAACGTCAAAATGACACCCATAGAAATTATCAATCCATATTTTAAAGAATCTCTATATTTATCCGCTTTTTCACAAACTACGGCCGTTGCCAAAGACAAAAGTAAGGAAAACATAAACAGCCATCTTCCATATCTATCTGGTGAAAATGCTATAAATACGCTATTCAAAATTGGAATCACTGCCATTACAAAACAACATTTAATCAAAGAACTCAGCCAATTTTTCTCATGAAAAATATATGTCAATACAAAAGCCAATCCGAACAATGGTAAGTAAATTCCCCAGCTTCCCCAGTCATTAGACACAATTGCAGAATATGAATCCATTGATTCCGCTGGAAAAAAGAAAGCCCCTACTTCAATCAGCCATTCTTTTACCGTCATTAAAAACCAGTCCGATATTGGTAAAACAGCAGTTGCCCGCTTATTTCCCATCATGGACAAAAATGTCGGAACTACAATCACACCCGAAATCAGGCATCCCAAAATTCCTTCCCAGAAACAAGTTAAAATATTTTTTATCTGTCCTTTTTCACGCAAATTTGGAAGTAAAAAACGGAAAATATAATATAAAACTGTAAAGCAGGTAGTGCCCCAGAAAAATATCGGATTACATAACAAATTCACGGCACATGCCAGTGCAAAACATCCCTTCTTTTTATCCAATATCATTTTGTCCAAGGCAGCCAGCATAAATGGGAACAACGCTATCACATCCTGGAAATGATAAAAAACAATATTAATACATTGTGCTCCCGAAAATGCATATAACATCGCGCCTATCAATATAGCATCTTTTTTATGTAAGTATCTTTTCATCCACAATGCAGATGAATATCCTGCGACCGCAATCTTTAATATAAATAGCCATCCTATTACCCGTGGATACAATTCTGCCGGGAACAAAAGGGAAATCCAGTAAAATACACTTCCAATATTATAAAAGCCAAATGATTCTAGTAGATTTCCTCCCAAATCAATTCCCCAGCTCCAAGTTTCTCCCGACTTGATTGCCCTGTTCATCAGCATTCCAAACGGAATTTCCTCTGCCGAAAAATCATTTGACAGTGCAAAATATCCATGATTTAAAATCATTGCCGGGATCATAATGATTCCGGCAATCAAAGCACACATTATAAATGCCTCCAGCTCAGGATATCTGTTAAAATCAATCTTTTTTCTTTCTTTATATGCTGTGCACATCCATGCTCTCCTTGTGCAATAAATACTTTTCTAGTCCCTTTGGAAAATATCTCTTGTATAAACCTTTTCTTTCACATCATCCAGCGAACTGTCATAGCGATTTGCTACAATCGCCTGGCTTAATTGTTTGAATTTACTCAGATCATTTACAACGAGTGACCCAAAAAATGTCTCTCCATCCTTTAAAGTCGGCTCATATACGATCACCTTTGCCCCTTTTGCTTTAATCCTTTTCATAACTCCCTGAATCGAGCTCTGTCTGAAATTGTCGCTATTACTTTTCATTGTCAACCGGTAAACTCCGATAGTCACATTCTTTTCTTTCTCTTCTTCGAATTCGTTATCATCCTCATATCCATAATATCCGGCTAATTTCAATACCTGGTCGGCAATAAAATCCTTCCGGGTCCGGTTGCTCTCTACGATCGCTTCAATCAAATTTTCTGGAACGTCCGCATAATTTGCCAGCAACTGCTTTGTATCCTTCGGCAGACAATAGCCTCCATACCCAAAACTAGGGTTGTTATATTGGTTGCCAATTCTGGGATCCAGACACACTCCATCTATAATCTGCTGTGTATTCAATCCTTTACTTTCCGCATATGTATCCAGTTCATTAAAATACGCCACGCGCAGTGCTAAATAGGTATTTGCAAAAAGTTTCACAGCCTCCGCTTCGGTAAAGCCCATAATCAAGGTATCGATATTTTCTTTAATTGCACCTTCCTGCAGAAGTTCTGCGAATTGCTGTGCTGCTTTCTTTAACCGATCATCCTTCAAATCTGTTCCAACAATAATACGGCTTGGATATAAATTATCATATAAGGCTTTACTTTCTCGAAGAAACTCCGGACTAAAAATTATATTTTTACAATTAAACTTTTCACGAACAGAGGTTGTATATCCAACCGGAATGGTACTCTTGATAACCATAATTGCATCCGGATTATATTTCATAACCAGCTCAATGACAGCTTCAACTGCTGACGTGTCAAAATAATGTGTTTTTGAATCATAATTTGTTGGCGCAGCAATAACCACATAATCCGCGTTACTATATGCCTCTTTTGCATCAAGCGTTGCTGTAAGATTCAATTTTTCTTCTGCCAGATATTTTTCTATGTATTCATCCTGGATTGGTGATTTTCCCCTATTAATCAACTCTACTTTTTCTGGAACAATATCAACTGCCATTACCTTATGATGCTGCGCCAAAAGAGTTGCAATCGATAAACCTACATATCCTGTGCCAGCTACTGCGATTTTTAAATCTTCAAATTTTTTCATTTTCTATTGCCTCTTCTTTTTTACAATTAATTTCATTTGAAGTCTATATTCTTTATGCTTTTCTCCAAATTTTCAATTACTTGCAATCGAAATTCAAACTCTTGTCGTTCTTTCTCTGTCAACGTTTCCAATATTAATCCTGCAAAATAAGATATAATTGCTGTCACGGCTATAAAACCAGAAACAATTAATGTCGGAAAATTAGGGACAAACCCCGTTTGAAGAAATTTAATAGCAATCGGAAGAAACAGGAGTGCTGAAGCTAAAATTAATATCGTAGAAATTCTTCCAAAGAATCCCAGTGGATGATAGTTTTTATACAGTTTTCCAATCGTTTTTAATACTTTAAATCCATCCGAATATGTATTAAGTTTTGATTCGCTTCCCTCTGGTCTATCCCTATATTCAATAATTACATTTTCAATCCGCATATTTTTATCTACTGCATGGATCGTCATTTCTGTTTCAATTTCAAAACCTTTTGACAGAACCGGAAAACTTTTAACAAACAAATAACTAAATGCCCTGTATCCTGTCATAATATCTCTGATATCCGTTTTAAAAAGTCGATTAATAGAACCTCTAACAATACAATTTCCAAAATTATGAAATGGACGCTTATTTTCATCAAAATATGTAGATGATAAACGGTCTCCTACCACCATATCCGTTCTTTTTTTGAGCACCAAATTTGCCATTTGTTTTCCGTATTCCGCTGGATAGGTATCATCTCCATCAACCATGATGTAACATTGAGCATCAATCTCTCTAAACATCCGTCGTATGACATTTCCCTTTCCTTGTGAATACTCATGCCTAACCACAGCTCCTGCTTTGGTTGCTAAATCAGCTGTATTGTCACTAGAATTATTATCATACACATATATAACAGCTTCCGGAAGCTCCCTTTTCCAATCGGAAACTACTTTTTCTATCGTTTGAGACTCATTAAAACATGGGATTAATACTGCTATTTTATCCATATCGCTCTCCTTATCTTCACGTATGTGTTTCTTGTAATATTTCACTTTTATTATTTTTTATAAAAAACACATTAAAACAAACGAACACAAATGCAAACACTGTTCCTACTGGCGAACGATATGTAAACCAAAAATGAACCCAAGAATGCCCCGGACATGCTAAAAACCATACATACGGAGCACATCCTACTAATAAACAAAATACATATTTCGGTTTTTCCTTGAAAATTCTATATAACAAAAACAACAAAATACAAATGAGCATCATAATCAATATTTTTCCAAACAATGAATTCCAAGCAATTAAGTTTATTGGAAATATTTGCTTTATCTCTTTTGAAATAAGCTCTAATACATCTCTGCCGCTTTTCATATCATACTCAGATGATTGTATTCCATATTTCTTTGTTTCCAAATAAGCATCTAAAATAATATTTTTTCTTAGGATAATTGATGATAAAATCCATTTACTCATCCACAAGCCAAGATATCCTATACACCAAGAAGCACTACACTTTAACAAAAAGACAAACTTGTCTTTTATCTGTTCATTTTCATGTTTAACATCTCTCTTTATCAATAACATATTCATAACTAATGTATATGATGCCATTGGCGTCACTAATAAATCCAAAAAGCTAGTCACTCCACCTACAACGAACATTGTAGCCGATTCATCATAGTCTTTTTTGCAAACAACTATTATACCTATTAATGCTACAAAAAAGCTTCCAAGGAAATTACTTGATGAACATAAAACAATCATATTCACCGACAATAAAGCCATCAAAAGAGAAAATCCAATTTTTTTACCAAATGTTTTCTCACTAATTCGGCAAGTACAAAAAATCAAAATTATAAATACGGCCTGGTAAATCAATCTAATTTGAGGTAATGTAAAAAACATCAACAATGGACGAATAAACACCTCACTCCCCATCCAATGCCTAGCATAGTCTCTATATGAAACTTTCTCATTTCCATCACTCAAAATTAATTGATTTAATGCTTCCAGAGGATTCATTCCTTTGAAAGACGCTCTATAATCTCCCATCGCTAAATTTAATACATTCTTTTGATTCGAAGCATATGCTACATTTAAATAAATAGCCTCTGAATAATTATCTAAACGTTGTGCTGCACTATCTTTTCCAGAATAAAACATTCTTGGATATACTCCCTCTTCATTTATCTGTTCCATAGAATTCCTTATATTCTTCTGAATTGGTTCATTTGGAAGTATATATATTATTGTTTTCAAAAAAGTAAATACTGCACATAACAAAATAAATAGTACTATGTATTTTTTCAAAAAAGCCGATATTTTTGAGTTTTTCATTTTAATATCCCTTTATTATTCTTTTTATTTTACCTGGTAGAAACATAATGCTTTTCCCAATTTTAAATGTAATTGTATTTTTTACATTCTCTATTGCTTTTTGAATTTCTTGATCAATATTTTGTTTTATACAGTCAGCACTCCACTTCTGCGCGCACCAATCCACAATATATAATTTAAATAGATTCTTTTCTTTTAATTCAAGTCCTTCTACTGCAAATTGTTCCTCTCGAGATAACTTTAAAAATCCGTTTCTTGCTTCTCCTAATACGTTTTTTTGCAATTCGAGTACACTTTCCAAACACAATTCATTTATAAATTTATCATTCAAAAAAAGAACCATATATATATAGCAAGAAAACAATCCATATGAATGTTCAAATGTGGTCCGTGTCGTCATAATAGAATTACTTCTATAACGCCTATTAAAAAATTGATTTGGCATATGTACTACTCTTTTTGCCATTATCATACATTGATATGTATATAAATTATCCTCATGAAGAATTCCGTTTACAAAATGTATGTTATTTTCTTCTAAAAATGACTTTTTTACCATTTGAAGCGGAACACTTGTCCGATAATCCCCATTTTTTTGCATTAAAGATAATAATTCTACTCCTGTATACACACCATTATATTTTGCGCTTCTTATATAATAGTCTATTGCCGCACTAACCGTTCCTTCTAAATCATCATCAACAAAGCTCCGGCCATCAAAGCATATCATATCAAGCGAATCTTTTTCAGCTCTAAAAAACAACTTATAAAGTGCATTTTTATCTAAAATATCATCGCTGTCCATAAAATAAATATATTTTCCATTTGCCAATTCAGCGCCCCTATTACGAGTGACCGAGAGTCCCGAATTTTTCTGTGTATATACTGATATTCTATGGTCTTTACTTGCCGCTTCTAACAACAGTTCCAACGAATTATCCTTTGAACCATCATTAATACATATAATTTCAATTTCATCTAACGTTTGATTCATAATACTATTCAAACATTCTTTCAAATAATTTTCCGTATTATACACTGGTATAACAACTGAAACTTTTGGAATATTTTTTTCTTCATTTTTTAATAAAAGTGTCAACTTATTTTCTTCATAATTTCTATTTCTTTTTTCAATGCATTCTAAAATATACTTAGTTCCTTTGCATTGATACAGATGTTCTAAATTAGAATAAAACGTTTCTTCTTGTTCCAACAAATTCATCCTTGTAAAATGTTCTTGCTGCATCTCTTGATATATTTTCACTTTTGCCTCTTTTGTTTTAACTGAATTTATATTATAAACACATCCAGCTAAAGTAACCTCTATAAAACTTTTCTTTACCTCTTCATAAATTCCTTTTTCATTCAGCGCATCAAACACTTGCTCATATGCTTCAAAAAACATTTCTGGATTTTTACTTTTTACACTTTGAAGATTATTCTTTTGTCCAATTCTATAACTTATTAAAACCTCATCTATATATGTAATTTTATTCGCTAACGCTAACGATAATAATACAAAAAAAGCATCATTTGTATGCTGCAATTCCTGAAACTGCAATTTTTCTCTTTCAATAAATTTTCTACTATATAATTTTGTCCATGGACACGGTGTCGTAATATTAAATATCTTTTCCGGTATATCCTTTCGTGAAAATACTGACTTATCTCCTATATACTCTTTCCGCAAAAAATCCGGTCTTTCTTTATGTTCTCCATTATCTACATTAAAACACTCCCCTCCAAACAAAACTATATCTGCATTTACTTTTTTCCCTTGTTTATATGTTTTTTCCAATAGTCCTCTTTCAAACAAATCGTCCGAATCAAGGAATATAACAAATTCTCCATTTGCTTGTTTCAATCCATTATTTCTTGCAACTCCAGCATATAAATTTCTTTGATGTAAAATTTTGATTCTATCGTCTCTTTTTGAATATTCTTCCAAAATTTCCAATGAACGATCCGTCGAACCATCATCTACACAAATAATTTCTATTTCTTTTAATGTCTGACATATTAAGCATTCAATAGCTTCTTCTAAATATGTTTCTGCATTATATACTGGCATTATAACCGAAACTTTAATTTCACTCATTTGTATTCCTCATTAAATGTTATTTTTTAGGACTTTTTTCGGCTCCATAAAGCCAATTTAATACAGCGCGGTATATATAGCAAATATTTTCCAACTCGAAATGTTATTGAATTTTTTATTGCTTTTATTTCATTTTCCAATCTCTCATCTTCTTTTCTTTGCTTTTCTTTTAACAAAATCACTTCGTCCCTAAATCTTCTATAAAACGGATATCCATACTTCTCTTTTCTATCTATTTCTAAACAATCATACACTCGTCTGATCCACTCTTCAATTTCTGTCTCACCCTCTATAATTCCACAACAAATTATCTCTCCAAACTCCTCCGTCATCCGAAACCACGTCAAATCAACTAGTCTTTCCAGATGATTTCTAACTGCCATATCCATATCCATATAGATACCCTTCAACAGCGCTATCCGTTTTTCTCTTGTCCATTTCAAATCTCTATGACCATAACGATATCGATACACCACTTTCTTTACCGCATAAAACTTTTCGGCAGTAATCATCGCTTTTACAAAAAATGGAGGATCCTGAAATCGAATCAATTTAGGGAAATACAACTGATGTTCTAATATAAATTCCCGATTATATAAAAATCTATGATACCCAAAATCAAATTGCCAATCCCTGTATTCAATTACACCCTCTTTTTGAAATACATATCCAAAATACTGTTCTGGAAATTCTGTTCTGACCTCTCCCGTCCTGTCATTGTATTCACTAAACTCCCCGCCACATATCTGACACCCACTATTTTCCGCTTTTTCAAAAAGGACTTCCAGAATATCCTTTTCTGGATACCAGTCATCTGGATCCATAAAAATCAGATATTTACCGGAAGCCTTTTTAATTCCGTTATTCCTTGCTGTCGAAACTCCCTGATTTTCCTGACGGATCGGTAAAATTCTGGCATCTGCTTTCGCATATTCTGCCAGAATTTCCCATGATCGATCCGTTGAACCATCATCAATACATACTACCTCTATCTCTTTTAAAGTCTGGCTCAAAATACTGTCCAGGCACTCTTTCAGATATAATTCCATATTATAAATAGGAACAATTATTGATACTTTCGTCATATGCTCTCCAATCATTTCTATTTTCTTTGTTCCATATATGCATCACATACAGTCTCTACTTCGCCAGCCATTTTAAGCACCCCATGATCCAACCACGCTGCATGATCACAAAGTTTTTTCACTGTCTCTATATTATGTGACACAAATAATAAGGTTGTTCCACCCTCCAGCATGTGACTCATGCGTTCCATACATTTCTGTTGGAAAAGGAAATCACCTACTGCCAGAATTTCATCAACAATTAAAATCTCCGGCTTAACCATCGTTGCAATCGAAAAGCCAAGTCTGGCAGACATACCGGATGAAAAATTTTTAATTGGAGTATCAAGGAAATCATGCAATTCTGCAAAATCCACAATTTCATCAAAATGCTCTTCCATAAATTTCTTCGAATGTCCTAAAACAGTTCCATTCAAATAAATATTTTCACGAGCTGTTAAATTCGGATCAAATCCTGCTCCTAACTCAATCAGAGGCGCAATCTCTCCATTTACGGTAATACTCCCTTTATATGGCTTTAAAATTCCACTAATTGCCTTTAAAAGTGTTGATTTTCCAGAACCGTTCACGCCAATGAGCGCCCACGCTTCACCTCGTTTTACTTTAAAAGAGACATCTTTTACTGCCAGAAATTCCTGAAATATCAGTTCTTTTTTTATCAGCTTAATAATGTATTCCTTCAGGTTATCAACCTTTTCACTCGCCATATTAAAACGTATGGTTACGTGATCTATTTCGATTGCATAATCTTCCATTTCAGCACCTGTTCCTTAAATATATAAAATAAAGTCATCCTGTTTTCGCTTAAACATTAAGACTCCAAGCACCAGCATCACAAATGCTATCAACCAGCCGCCCCAGAAAACACGTGGTCCCGGAAAACGACCATAATAAACTAAATCTCTAAACTGCGCCACATAATAATATAACGGGTTCAATCCCTTTACGATAAAGGCAACACTGCCTGGTAAGGACTCCACCGGATAAAAAATCGGTGTTAAGTACATCCATGCTGTAATAATTGCCTGGTAGATATACTGCACATCTCTAAAAAAGACATTGAACTCTGCTAAAAAGAATCCCAAACCACAACAAAAGATATATATTTGAATTACTACAATTGGGAACAAGAAAAAGGTCCAATATATATGTGCTCTTGTGGCAAGCATAACAATAAATAATGCTCCAAACGAAAATAGCAAATCCACCATACAGCTCGTCACCTTCGATAAGGTAAAAATGTATTTTGGCACATACGTTTTTTTCAAAAGCGCCGCATTGCCCGTAACAGAGGTCATCGCCTGGTTTGTCGATGTAGACATAAAATCAAACAACATCTTCCCCGTAAACAAATACACCGGGAAATTTTCAATATTCCGGCTGAACATCGTCGAAAACACAATCGTCATAATAATCATGACAAACAACGGATTCAGCACACTCCACAGATATCCCAGAAAGCTGCGTCGATATTTTAGTTTTATGTCACGGCTTACCAGCTGTATCAGAAGATCTTTGTATTTCATAAAAACATTGATCCGGTCAATCCAAGCCCTCATTTTTTGGTTCCTTTCTCTATCTCCAAATACTGTTTCCATGCATCCATGCATGTGAATTTTTGAATCTCATTCCGGTATTTCTCGGCTGCTGATTTATGTTTTTTCATCAACCTCCATGCGTCACGGTAAAGTCCACAAGCCAGCCACATCTGTTTCCAGTCTTTCTTTGCCAGAACGGCTTTTCCCGAAAACGGCTCAAACAACACAACTTTTTTCTTCCGGAATGCCTGGAACGGAGATTCAACTGGCGATAAAGCGATTATTTTTTTATCCGCAGGAAGCAGCCAGCCATTGAATGTGGCTTTTTTTACCAGATTTGCCGCTTTTCTCGCCGGGCCGAAATATTCGTTTACCGTTTTCACTTCATAGGAATCCCGATAGTCTTCCGCATATTGTTTAATCCGACGATAGTCTTCTTCCCCTAATTCTTCCTTCAGATTTTCAATCGGTTTCATTGCAACCTGCTCTCGAAGCCAGTTATTCAACTTTTCTGCATCCGTTTTAGATAACCATTCCGGTCCACGGCAGAAATCATAGAATGCCTGATATGCCAATCGCATTTCTCCGTAGCGGAATTCAATGATATCCACTGTAATACGTTTCCAAATCCATTTAAGGATCTCTGTTTGACTTCTCTCCTTTTCGATCAAAGCGGTCGTAATTAATGTATTCCGCACATCGTAATACGTATTTACGCCTGTAAAGGTAAGTTCAAACCCTTTATGCCATACGCCAAATCCATTTAAAAAGACGATTCCCGCTTTCTGGTTTCGAATGCCAAATTCGATATCATCATGGTGAAGAAACAGCGGGATCGGCAGATTATCCGGGCGCACAAGATTCAAACTCATGCAGCAGCACCACCAGCCGGAATACGGCGTGTTTTTATGAACTGCTTCACACATATATTTATCCGTACATGTGTGGAAATCTCTTAAATCTGCCAGTGGGAAATCATTCTTTACTACAAATTCTTCAAACCACTCTCCGGCTGCCTGCTGAATATACAGGAAATCCTCCCGCCACAAGCTTCCGCCTAAGGTAATATCCTCCCACTCATCCTTCCGCATCCCCAAAAATCCATACGCCCGCACAAACAGCTCCGGATCCATGACCGCATCGTCATCCATCATCTGTACGTGTGTCAGTCCCAGGCGTTCTTTCTCCTCGATCGCTTCAATCATGCCTCTCGTAAAGCCGCCGGCGCCGCCGACATTTCGGTTTGGAATGATGCGAATTGTATCTGGATGCTGGGCAGCCAGGCGGCTGATTTCTTCGTGTTCCGAGAGTGTTCTCCCATTATCCACCAGCCAATAGCAGAGATTCATCGATGCATTTTCCGGGCGCTCTAAAAAGCGGAGAACACTTTTTAAATTTCGCAGCACATACGGTTCGCGTTTAAATGTACAGACAACCGCCGCGATGCGAACCGGCTTTTCCTCCTGACATTTTCCCTCATACCACCCAGACAGCTGCGGTACATCTGATTTGCTGCTTATTCCTGGTTTTACTGAAAACCAGAATACACCTTTATCCGTCTCCTGATACGGAAATTCCAATGTCAGCGGCTCCGGCTGTCCGCTCAATTCGATTTCACGGATCATGGTTTCGTCATGTATCAGCCGGACTGCCTGGCAATCGCCCACTTCCAGATGCAGCGTCAGTGTTTCCTGATTTGTATATTTTTTTCTTTTTTCTATATAAAAGAGATTGAAATAGCCATTGAAATCAATCCACTCACCATTCCGGTGGAAATACAGCTCTTCTTCCCTGCAAATGTCCGGTTCTGGGAACCGTATATTCTGTAATCTCATCCGCTCTTCTCCTTCTTTTGTTTCGTCAGAACTGGCGTTTCTGATGTTTCAGCACCCAAACCGCCGCCCCATACAACCGATACCGGCTCATCCGGAGCGCCTTTACCGCCTTATTCCGGTTTGCATGATAAATTCCCGGATATTTTTCCAATAATTCCTTGTCAAACCGAACCAGCTGATTTCTCACCTTTTTATCCGCCGGAAGGCTCAAAAGGATCTTGACTCTTCCTGCCGCCACGCGGGCGATTCCGCTCTCAATATAGCGCAGTTTTTCTTCAGAGCAGGCAATCTCTCCATTCCGGCATTTCTGATAAAATGCACACAAGGATTCCAGCACCCGGTCGTAATTTTTCTTATTCTGAATCATTTTTTTCGGGCTGACACTCTGACCTGCACGTCCAATCCGGTACTGGTAGACAAAATCCGGCAGAAAGGACACGGTCCGCACCCACGGAATCGGATACAGGATGTATTCCGCATCGACGTAATAACAATGTTCGTCGATCGAAAGCGGCATCTGTCTCAAAATCTCTGTCCGCCAGGTAATCCCATGCATTTTCATATAAACCTGATCAGCGATACCATCCAAAACGTATGATTTTCCGTATTTCACACCCTTGAATGGCTCTTTCATCTCCGCCTTACTCGGAAAAGAGGATTCCTCCCCGCTTCCATTGTCAAACCGCCAGTAAAAGCCGCTGACAACCGCATCATCGCTGGTATGTGCCAATGCATCTAATAAATTTGAAAATGCCTGCGGCTCGACCCAGTCGTCGGCATCGACGACCTTTAGATACCGGCCGCGCGCCTCCCGGATGCCGCAATTAATGCCGGAACCGTGACCGCCGTTTTCTTTATGAATCACACGGACTGTATCGGGATAGATTTTTGCATATTGATCTGCAATTTTTCCGGTGTGATCTGTCGAACCATCGTCTACCACCAACACTTCCAGGCACGACTGCCCATTTTTCTGGTATCTCGCATCCGGTTCTGTCTCTCCTTTCTCCATGTCTGAAATTTCAGGTTTTTCAAGAACTAGACGTTTGTTTGTACATTCGTCACAGAGAGAGTCCAATGTGTATTTAATATATTTTTCCGCGTTATACGCCGGGATGACGACTGTCAGAAGCGTTTCCATTGTCCGCCACTCCTTCCGTACTTTCTTTTAACATCATGATCTTCGGGGTCATCAGCATCAGCTTCAGATCCAGAAGCAGAGAATAATTCCGTATGTAGGTCAGATCCAGTTTCAGCTTGTCATAGGAAGTCGTATTGTATTTGCCGTAAACCTGAGCATAACCAGTCAGTCCCGCTTTCATTTTCAGGCGATAGCAAAATTCCGGGATCTCTTCCTCTATCTCCGCCGCCAGCTCCGGCCGTTCCGGGCGCGGTCCCACAATCGACATCTCGCCTTTCCAGATATTAAAAAGCTGCGGAAGCTCGTCCAGACGGGTTCTTCGAAGGAAATGTCCGACCGGCAGAATCCGGTCATCATTTTCAGCCGCCAGTCTGGCGCCTGTTTTCGCTTCTGCATTCTGAATCATCGTCCGGAATTTGCAGATCTGGAACTCTTTTCCTCCCTCTGTCAGCCTCGTCTGCTTATAAAACACTGGTCCCCGGTCGGTCAGATAGATTGACAGCGCCACCAGCAGAAAAAATGGCGATAAAACAACGATTCCCAATCCTGAAAAGAATAGGTCAATCGCCCGTTTTACAAACCGCTGTCCCCCGGAAATTCCTTCATTTCTGGACAGAAGAAGCGGGCTGTCGAAAATATCCAGTTCTTCGGACGTCCGAATCAGAATGTCTGAAAGTTTCGGCACCGTATAGGTACGGATGTCCTCTTCAAAACATTTTTTCAACAGTGCATTCCGGTCCTTGGCCGGAATATCGCCGATAATCAAGGCGTCAAATGCTCCTGCTTCCCGGATGATCGCCTCCATTCCCGCCCGGATATGAATCGCTTTCACCAGGTAATATTTATCCTCGCGCGAATTAATTTTTTCCATCAGATGAAATGCCGGACGATCGCCGCATACCAGAAGCATTCTTCTCGGCGGAAACAGCAACCGGTACAGCCGCTGAAATAAATATGTCCAGACGATCGCCGCCAGAAGCTGTACCAGCGTCATCGCCAGCAAAATCCGCGGATCGTGAAATTTCTTATCCAGCAATGAGATTTGTATATAGGTAATAATATTTAAAAGCCCGATCGACAGTATCTGGGAGCAAAGCAGATTTCCCTTTTTCAGATATCCGATCCGGAATCCCCCATATGTATATAGGAAGAAAAACAAAATTCCTGCATACAGGGCGATCATCAGCCAGTTTCCTCTTCTCCAAAATGGAAATTCAATTAATTTATTGAAATAACCGTTCCAGACGCATCCATAAATTCCCGTCAGGACAGCCATCAAAATGACCGCGCCTCCCATTCGGAACAGCCTCTTGAATGGTTCGTATTGTCTCAAAATCGTATCCTCTCGCAACTGTCTGCTTTCTCACAGGCAAACTCCGCGTACAAATGTACGGTTCTTACCAAACAGTTACTTTCTTTCATCTTTTTTTATCCTGAACTATCAGGCGTGCATTCTTTCCCGCAACTTTTTCTGATACAAATAGCCGCGAATCCCAACCGGCAGTATGCTTGCCGCCACACGCACAGCACAGTTACTTATATATTCAGGAAACGTCAAAAATCCACTTTTATAAAAATGGGTCTGCAGACGCATATTTTCTCTCGCATACGCCAGACCGCCGCGCCGCTGCATCATGCCATTTCCCGTTCTCGCGTATACCAGCACATCCGGCAGATTTTCCGCCCGATAACCAGCCTGCAGCATCCGCACCCATAGTTCGTAATCTTCGGCGCCCTTCACGGCACGATAATTGCCAACCGCTAAAACAGCGTCCCGCCGCATCATAACCGCCATGTGGTTCATCGGGTTGCGCCTGCGGGCAAATATAAGAATCTCCTCATAACCGCACGGCAGCGTCCGGGTACCGGTGATACAACAATCTTCTGGAATCTTCACCGGCTCTTTCGGTGTATCTATCGTCCACTGCATATTTGCTGCTTTTTCCAGCGAATCCATCTCAAACTCGGCAATCGCCCCGCTCGCCAGCGCCAGCGCTGGGTTGCCTCGGAACTGCACCAGCTGCTTTTCACATCGTTCCGGACAGGCGATATCGTCGCTGTCCATGCGGGCAATCAGATTATTTCGGCAGCTTTCCACCCCTGCTGCCAGTGCCGGTCCTATGCCGCGATTTTCCGGCAGACGCACGATTTTTATCTGTTCGGACCATGTTTCTTCTAATTTTCTGATTACTGCATCGAGTTCTTCCGTCAGCGGACCATCGCAGACCAGGACAAACTCATCCGGGGAAACACTCTGTTTCATCATGCTGAGCGCCGCCCGGTAAAAATAGAACGGATTTTCCTTTCGGTAAACAGGCATCAGAACGGAATACTTCATATCAAAACTTCTCATATGCCTGCCACCTGCTCCCGGTTTTCATCGCCTTTTACACGGATCGCCAGTTCGACCCGCCGTGCTGCTCCCAGCATCGGTATCTCCAGCGTCACAACCCGTTTTCGGATTCGTTTCCGCACGATCTGTCCCAGCGACTCTCCCAATATGCCTTCCGCCGACACGAGCTCTCCCGCCTCGTTTACCTGTACGAGAAATCGTCTTACCGTATGCTGCGGATCCTCTCGAAGCAGACGTTTCAGGAAATCTTCCTCCGCCTTTTCCAACGGTACTGCCTTCTCATCGAGCGGAAGCTTCGCAGAACCAGCCAAAATTCCTATCTTCTGTTCCAGTTCTCCCGCATCATCCGTATCCACAAAGATATATCCCGGAAACATCGGCTCCACACCGATGTGATAAATCCCGCCCATCCGCCAGGACCGTTCTTTAGACAGCACAAAACAGGGCTTATCCGACTCTCCCGAATAAACCCGGTTCAATTTCTCTGCCATCTCAGCTTCTCTTCCTGTAGGCGTTTGTACTGCGTACCACATACCGAGCTTCTTCCTCTCGTTTTTACAGTTTTCGCAGAATACCTAGTTCTGCGAAATCTTTGTTCATTATACTATGCTTTTAGAGCGAATTCAATAGAAGTTTCTCCCAAGAATCTATTATGAAATTATTAAGATACGCATTTCTGATCAATTATTTACCAAATTTCCGATTAATACTATTTAAAAATCAATATTGTCAAAATAAAACTCCTTTTGTGTCTCTGAAATTTCCTCCAAATTTCGCAGAACTAGGTATTCTGCGAAATCTTTATTGTTTGATTTATTTTGCAATATCATACAGTATATATACACATTATCTTTATGCTCAAATTGTGTATAATTGCCCTTACTTAGTTTTTTAACATACAAAAAGCAGAGATGGATCTTTTTATGATTTCATCTCTGCTTCCCAATTTTCTTATTCTTTTATGTCCTACCGAATTTTCTGATAGAGCCGTATATCCCTTAATACCGTTATCTTAGATACTTACTTTTTCTTCACCATACACCGTTTCTTAAAAAACGAAATGCCATAGCAGAGTACCTGATCGTAGTCATCCTCATACTCCTTCGCATACATTCTGTCATCAATCTGCCACAGAGCTGTATCGCACTCACTTTCTAATTTTTCCAGATTTTTCGTATACTTTGCCTCAAAGACTGCAACCCGTGCATTGATGGAATCGTAGACGACCACATCACTGCGCCCCTCTCCATGCTCCTTATTGGAATCCACCATATACCCAGCACCGGTAAAGATTCCAGCGAGAAAAGCATGGTAAAAATCTTCCCGATAATCATGGTAACTGATCGTGCGCCGCAGCAAAGCATTCATCTCTCTTGTAATGCCCTCGCTGTCACCGTTCCAGACCGCATCAAACAGGGCATTCCGATCACATTTCCTGGTGCTGTTATCGAACCATTTGATAACGATCGTTTCAAAGATCTCTTTAATTTCCGCATTCGGAATCATAAGGGCAGACATGCCATCTGGTAGTTCATCCTTATAATCAGCTCTGTGCGCTTTCGTTAAGTATCTTGTCAGATACAACATGCTCTGTTTTTTATCGCTTATTTCAAATATAATAATTATTTCTGTCTCGCCTTAAACGCCCGGTCAATCTCCCGCTTCGCGTCCTTTTTCGCCAGATCGTCTCTCTTATCATACAGCTTCTTACCGCGTGCCAGGCCAATCTCTACTTTTACGAGACTTCCCTTAAAATACACCTGCAGCGGCACCAGCGTATATCCTTTTTCTTTGATCTTTGACATCAGGCGGCGGATCTCCAGTTTGTGGAGAAGGAGTTTCCGCACACGCAGCGGATCTTTATTAAAGATATTTCCCTTCTCATATGGGCTGATATGCATGCCGAATACATACACCTGACCGTCGCTCTCGATCTTGATAAATGCTTCCTTGATGCTGCATTTACCCATGCGGATCGATTTGACCTCGGTACCGAATAACTCGATCCCGGCTTCGAATTTATCATCGATAAAATAATCATGGTAGGCTTTCTTATTGTTCGCCACCATCTTGATTCCTGCTCCCATTTTAATTCCTCTTTCCCTCTCTACTTTTTACATCTTATTTTACAATCTCCTACTTCCAATACACCGCCGGCATAAAATCAATCGTCCTCGCATACCGGTCGCACGCAGTCACGCGGACGCGGATAGTCTGACCGAGTTTGTACGTCTTTCTCGTCATCTCTCCGACCAGCTCATAGTGTGCTTCGTCAAATACGAAATAGTCGCCACGCAGTTCATTGACATGAACTAATCCTTCAACCGTGTTCGGCAGCTCGACATAGAAGCCCCAGTTGGTGACACCGGAAATGACTCCCTCGAATTCTTCTCCGATGTAATGTTCCATGTACTGGACTTTCTTCATCTTATCTGTTTCGCGCTCGGCTTCGTCAGCGCGGCGCTCCAGGGCCGAGGTCTGGACTGCCACTTCCGGCAGGATTTTTTCAAAATGGGCGGTTTTTCGCGCATCCATATTGCCGTGCAGGCACTCTTTGATGATCCGGTGGATCTGCAGATCCGGGTAACGGCGGATCGGGGAGGTGAAATGGGTATAGTATTTCGCCGCCAATCCAAAATGACCGGAGTTCAAGGTCGAATATTTCGCCTGTTTCATGGAGCGCAGCGTCAGACGGCTGAGCAATGCCTCCTCCGGCGTGCCCTCGATCTTTTCAAGCAGCTTTTGCAGCTCTTTCGGGTGGACTTCGCCGCCCGGCATCCGCAATGTATATCCAAAATTGTTGATGAACGTGCCGAGTTTCGCCATCTTCTCCTCATCCGGTTTCTCATGGATTCGGTAGAGGAACGGCATTTCCTGCCAATAATAGTCCTCGGCTACCGTCTCATTTGCCATCAGCATGAAATCCTCGATAAGCTTCGTCGCCGCGTTGCGCTCATACGGCTTGATCTCGATCGGGCGTCCTTTGGCGTCGAGTAAAATCTTGCTCTCTGGAAAGTCGAAGTCAATCGCACCGCGCTCCTGGCGCCTCTTGCGGAGAAGCTGCGAAAGTTCTTTCATTTGCAGGAATAAATCCACAAATTCCTTATATTTCTCCTTTGTCTCTGCATCATCATCCGTGATGATCGCATTGACCGCCGTATACGTCATCCGGCGATCGACGCGGATCAATGTCTCTGCAATCTCATGTCCGATCACGACGCCTTTGTCATTGATCTCCATGATACAGCTCAGCGCCAGGCGATCTTCGCCCTGATTCAGGGAACAGATACCGTTTGAGAGTTTATGCGGCAGCATCGGAATGACGCGGTCGGTCAGATACACGCTCGTTCCGCGCTTTAATGCCTCGCGGTCAAGTGGGCTGCCCTCGCGGACATAATGGGTCACATCCGCGATGTGTACACCGAGCCGGTAACCCTGCTCCGTCTTTTCCAGCGTGATCGCATCGTCGAGATCCTTCGCTTCCTCACCATCGATCGTGACTGTCGGCAGATCGCGCAGATCCTTGCGTCCCGCCTTGTCCTCCTCGCGGACGGCATCCGGAATCTCTTCAAGCTGCGCCATGACCTCCGGCGGAAATTCTTCCGGCAGACCGTATGCTTTCACGATCGATAAAATATCGACTCCCGGATCGTTCATATGTCCGAGAATGCTGGTGATCACGCCCTCCGGCTTCTTATCCGGGCTGTTTCCGTAATTCTTGATCTTCACGATGACCTTATGACCGGTCACTGCGCCCGCGTCACACCCCTGCGGGATGAAAATGTCGCGTGAAATCCGTGGATTGTCCGGGATCACAAAACCGAAACCGCCGTTTTTCTCATACAGACCGACCAGCTCCTGATTGGCGTGCTCCAGGATCCGCACGATACTTCCCTCGGCTCTGCGTCCGCCGTTGCTCTCCTGCTCAATCACAACCAGTACCTTATCGCCGTGCATCGCGCCCTTTGTTTTTTCACGCGGAACGAACACATCCTGCTCACGTCCCTCGATTGTCACAAAACCGAAGCCTTTCGGGTGTCCCGAATAAATACCTGCCTCTGAAAATGTCTCCGGGCGCCCCAGCTTGCCCTTGCGGGACATGCTGATTTTTCCCTCTTCCAGCAGATGATCGATAACCCGCTGCAGCTCCCGGCGCTGTTCCTTCGGAATATTTAAAAGAAGTGCCAGCTCCTTCAGCTTCATCGGCACGTATGTCGGTTCATTCATGACATCCTGAATCATCTTGCAGCGGCGGGTAAACTCCTCCTCGGAAGCGCCAGCATCCTCACGCTCCTTCTTGCCGCGCTTTTCGCGCTTCTTATCCATCTCACGCTCAAGCTTTCGATCACGGTCTTTCTTTCCCGCTTTATCCTTTTTCTGGCGCACCGACTCCTCTTTCGGACCTTTCGCACGCTCCGGTTTTTTCTTCTTTTTTCCGTACCTCTCTTCCCACTCGCCGATCAGCCCATCCCCGTCAATCTGGCGCTGTACGCTGCTCTCCCGGCTTTCTCCGGACATTTTCCCTTCCCGCGCTTCTTCTTTCCGCATCACAAACCGCTGTTCTGCATTCTTCCGGATCATCTCCAGCATCTCATCCGAGAGCTTTGTCTCCGTCTGCTGGTGCTTTTCAAATGTCTTTCTTTCTCTCCTGCGATTTTCCGGCATTTTCTGTCCTTCCTCTTTCTGTGAAGCTGCCGCACTCTGCATCTGCGCCTGGCGCTTCTGCTGTTTTGCGTATTTCTGAGCCTCGCTTCTCTTTATTTTTCCCATGATTTTATCAAATATGTTCAAATTTATCTCACTTCTCTTTCTTAATTCACATTCTCGCGCCATTTCCTATGAAAAAAAGCTGCCACGTCCAGCGCTCTCTGCCTCTCACCCCTGCATCTGCTCGGAAACCACCGGCAAATATCAGATTCAGGAAACAGATCCCGCTGCCACGCGACAGCCTCTTAAAGGTTCCTTACAGGAATTTCAAATTCAAAACTAATGCAAGGATCAGCCACAGAATTGCAGCATATTTGGTCAGCTTCTCCAGCTTTCCTTCCATAGAACGGCTTTTATTTCTGCCCCAGTAGCTGTCAGCCATACCGCCGATGGAACCGGACAGACCTGCCGATTTGCCCTCCTGCAGTAGGATTACCGCCGACAGGAATACACAGATAATAATAAATATGATCGTAAGGATCGTCTTGATCATCTTCGCACCTCCTGAATAAACATAGTAATCATAGCATATTTTCGGCGGAAGGACAACTGTTTTTTTCCCGACTTCAACCCGGGAATTTGCCGTATTTAAATGCGAAGCCACGGCAAATTCCGTTACCGGGCTTGATTTTATCTCCCGTCGTGCGATACAATAGAGTTCTATCACATTTACAATCAGCGAAATCCTTTTTTTCATGGGAACAGCTATTTTTTATCATAAAATGAGTCAGGAGGGTTCTATTTTGAAAAAATTCACTTCGGCGTTTGGGCGTCTGTTTCTCTCTGCCGTCCTTATTTTTCTGGTGTTCTACACCATGATGCCAGCCATCAATCTGCACGATCAGGATTTCATCGTATTCCTGATTATCTGCATTCTGATTGTACTGGCAGTCAACTTTATGGAAAGCATTCTCATATTTCTGAAAACAGTGCAGCAAAACCGCGGCGTTGAGATCGTGCGCGATCCTGTGACTGGACGGATGGTTCTGCGGCGCAAGTACGCCGACGCCTCCGGCAGTCCGTTTGCCGGTTTTAAGGCGATGGGACGCCCGTGCAAATATGGCACGATCGCGATCGCTGTCCTGATCTTCTTTTCCCTGATCGCCTCGGCGGCGGGCATCCAGCTTTTTAATGCGTCCCGCTACCGCGATCTGATCACCGTTACCGAGGGCGATTTTGCCTCAGATGTCGCAGAGCTTGGCATGTCGCAGATCCCGGTCGTTGATAAGGACACCGCCTCCCGGCTCGGAAGCAAAAAGCTCGGTGAGATGACCGACCTGGTCTCCCAGTTTGAGATTCAGGAAAATTACACACAGATCAACTACAAGGGGACACCGTACCGCGTGACGCCTTTGCGCTATGCCGACCCGATCAAGTGGCTGTACAACCAGAAGAAGGGACTTCCGGCATACATTGCTGTCAATATGGTCGATCAGAATACTGATCTCGTCTGGCTGTCCTCCGGCATGAAGTATTCCACCAGTGAATATTTCTTCCGCAATATCAACCGCTACATCCGTTTCTGCTACCCGACACGGATGTTTGAGACGGTCTCCTTCGAGATCGACGACGATGGAAATCCATACTGGGTGGCGCCGACCATCGCCTACCGGATCGGCTGGTGGAACGGCAAGGACATCGACGGCGCGATCCTCGTCAATGCTGAGACCGGCGAATCTAAGTGGTACGCCAAGGCGGATGTCCCACAGTGGATCGACCAGCTCTATGATTCGAACCTCATCATGGAACAGCTCGACGACAACGGCAGATTTCAGAATGGTTATTTAAACTCTATCTTCGGTCAGCGCGGCGTGCGTCGGACGACCTACGGCTACAACTATCTAGCCATCGATGACGATGTGTGGCTGTACACCGGCATGAGCTCTGTAACCTCAGATGAGTCGAACATTGGCTTCGTCCTCGTCAACCTGCGGACGAAAGAAACGAAATTTTACACCGTTCCGGGCGCCACCGAGCTCGCCGCAATGGATTCCGCGCGCGGACAGGTGCAGCACTTAAATTACAGTGCGACCTTCCCGCTTCTCTTAAATATTTCCGGACGACCGGCATATTTCATTTCCCTGAAAGATGCTGCAGGGCTTGTGAAAATGTATGCGTTCGTCGATGTCGCGCAGTACCAGATCGTCGGCACCGGACAGACGATCGATGAGGCGAAGCGCAATTACCGTGAGACGCTGGGACAGGAGGAAATCGAAGATCCGACTGCCAAGGAACCGGCGGCAAGCGAGAATGTCTCCGGCACGATCGAGGCGATCGAGAATGTCGTCATTTCCGGTAACACCTACTACTATTTCACGCTGACCGATGACCGCACCGACAGCGTCTACACCGCTGCGATCACCGTTTCCGAGCGGCTTCCGTTCGTGCAGGCGGGCGACTCCGTTTCCTTTGAGTGCGTCGAGAATGGTTCTACAAAAGAAGTTATAACCTGGAGGTAAGATAACATTGAAAAGTGAAGATATGATTTTAAAGGCAGCCATCGTGCACATCCTTGATTCTTCGGTGGGAATCCCGGTTCTCTCCGACCAGAGCATGGAGGTCGGACCCGATTTTTCCGACTTTCTGAAAGCGCATATCGAGAAAATAACGGAAAGTGACGATGTCAAGCACTGTACATTTGCAGAAGGATCCGAGGTCAAAGAGCTGCTGCAAAACTGCACCCCGGACAATTTCGTCGAGACGAGCAAACAGCTCGCCGAGCGCCTCTACGACATCATGAATGCGAATATTGACATTCCAGCCGCCGATGTGGCGATGACCGTGTTCGGCTGCAAGGGCAAGGATTATCTGGCATTCTTAAAGATGAACTACAAGACCTCCTACACGCATCAGACCAGGGAAACGGACGGCGGCAACAGCAACGAGATCATTTTACAGCGCGCACTGCTTCCGGGACAGGGACAGCGCCTCTCCGAGGCGTTTGTCCTCGATCTCTCCGACGGCTCCCTGATTCTGGCTGAGAAAAAATATGAGGTCAACGGCGAAAAATGCTTCTATTTCTCCGAGCTCTTCCTCGAATGCCGCGCCCCGCTCTCCCAGAAATCCAAGCTTGACATCGTCACCCGCGCCGTCGATCAGGTTGCCAAAAAATATTACGGCGACGAGGATGCACAGAAAAAGATGGAAATCAAAGACATTATCTGTAATGAATTAGAGGAACAGGGCGAAATCAAGGTGTCCGAACTGCGCGAAAAAGTATTTCCCGGCAGCCCGGAGATGCTCGAGGAGCTGGATGAAAAACTCGACCGCTACAACCTCTCCTACGAGACGGTCGCGCCGAAAAATGAGCAGACGATCAAGAAATTCCAGAAACAGAAGCTGTACACTGACACCGGCATCGAGATCACGATCCCGATGGAAGAATACAGAAATCCCGACCATGTGGAGTTTATCACCAACATGGACGGGACAATCTCGGTGTTGATTAAAAATATTGGGATGCTGAGCAGTAAATAGCATCTCACACAAAATTTATTTATCGGCTGATTCAAACGATTGCGATACATAATAACAGAAACATCCATCAGTCATGCCGCTGATCAAACCGTGTATACACCTCACAGAACCGCGCCGCAAACGACGGCTCGCGTCCACCCGCATACAGATGAGAAACATCCCCAAAACTGCTCATGCGGAAGGATGCGACGCCGGAGCGGCGCTCTTCTGTACAGAGCACCGTCACCGACGACGGCGCAGCACAGGTTCCGTGCCAGAGCTGCATCGGAGAGATATTTAAAAGATGGGAAAGCAGGACGCACTCGACGCCAAAATGACAGAATAAAACAATCGTGTCCTCATTCGGTGCCACGGCCCGGTAAAACAATCCATTTCTCACATATCCGTGCCGTCTGAGCAGCCGGTCAAGCTCTCCATTCACCCAGTCGTACTCTTCTTTTACATGGGCGTTCTGAAAGACTTCTGTTTCATGCCAGTGATCCTTATCAAAATACTTCGGCTCCGCCATCCACGCATCCGGCAGCCAGTCCCAGACACAGTGCCCGGAATCCTTTCCCGGATGTACCGCCTGCGGGGCAAATTCACGCAGCCAGCTGCAGGTTTCTGCCGTGCGGCAGGCTTTTTTTAAGGTCAGGGACGCCGTGTCCTTCGCACGCCCCAGCGGCGATACATAATAAGCCGCCACCGGAATCGGCGCCAGACGGTCTGCCAGAAGCTTTGCTTCCTCCCAGCCAGCCGGGGTCAGGGAATCAATTGAGTAATCAGGATCCGCATGGCGGACAATCAGAAGGCGCATAGGAAAACTCCTTTCGTAAAGAAATGTTACAAAACCAAAAAGCGCGGTGCTCATGACCAAGGGATGTATCTGGGCGCGGGCAAAATTAGAGCATCTTCCGATACTCCTGCTTCCACCCATTTAAAAGTTCTCCCGCACTCTCCATCCGCCGGACCGGATTGCGGTCAAACATCGTCTCGACCATGCGGACATTCCCGCACTTCTCCGCAGTCTGGTTCGCCTCGTCGAGTTCTCGTTTCCAGATCTCCTTCTGTTCCGGCGTCATCGCAGCCGCATGCCGCTCCTTAAGCTCCAGCTTCGGGTCAATCAAGGCAAGCTGGTACAGGTGCTTCAGCATCTCCGGGCTCTTGTCGAAATTGTACGCCATTTCATAAGCGGTAAACGCTTTCTCAAACCAGAAAATCCCGGCATACGCCGCCCCGATATTGTTCCAGATCTTCGCGGTAAATTCGTCCGTCAGCGATTTGACCCGCCAGTCCTCCAGAATCCGGTTGTAGTAATAGATCGCCGTCCCAAACTGCCGCAGGCGGAAATAGTAATCCGCCGTCTCCTTCCGGAACTCCGCCGCATTCATTTTGCGAAATGCCGCCAATTTCTGGCGGTATGCCGCAATCTCCTTTGCCGTATAATAACAGCACTCCTGCAGAATCACGATCGGCAGCTCGTCCTGGCTCTCGCCGCTCCGCTGCCATGCCTCCAGTTTGCCGGCCAGAAACGAAAGTCCCAGCTCCGAACGGATAAACTCAATCAGGCGGTCATCCACAAATCCATCCAGCACCAGAAGCGGATTCTGATAAATGACATAACACAGCTCCTGCGATGATGCGATATGGACGCCCAGCCGTTCTATGTAAAAAGGATGTCTAACCGGCTCCTGCCGGCAAAGTATCAGACTCATAATGAAACCTCTTGTTTAATCATCCGGTTTGTCGCAGGAAACAATTCTCCAAATCCCAAATCACGTATCATGACGATCATCGTGTCTTCCCCGGTAAATCCAAATGCCATCTCGATCCGGGTCGTCCGGTCCGGGCGTTTCGGGAATCCCTCGAGCGGAATCTTCACCGTCTTCTTTTTGCGCGGTTCCAGCGGCTGGAGTGAAAATTCCACCTCCGGCGTGCCCGACACGATAAATTCCGCCGTCATTTTCGTCTCATACCAGCTGTCCCCGGCGGATGCCAGCACCAGCTGTCCCTCTTTTTCACGCTCCTGAATCTTTAAGGAAACCGTTGTTTTCAGCCGCCCCTCACAGATACAGGTAAAATGGTACGCACTCTGCGCTTCACAGAGATCTTCCGAGCGGATCAGCGCCCCTCGGGTAAATACATCCATCTCCGCAAACACCCGGCGCCGTTTGCAGATCTGCTGCATAAAATCTGCCGCCCAGTCCGTCTGTGCAAATCCCCTGCCGGTCAGGATGATCGCTGAAAACAGGCGCTTCTGCAGCAGCCGTTCCGCACAGGAGGAAAGAATCCGGTCTGCCATCTGGATGCCCGCGTCGCTGTCCAGCACATTTAAGTGGAATGACTCCTCCAGTTCCTCCTGATCCGCGACCACCTGCATCTGGCGCAGCCCGCGCTGCACTCTCAATTCATAATAATGAAGACCATTCTCCGAAAGTTCAAACATTCCCACCTGGTTGCTCCAGACTTCCCGTTTCTGGCTCATCACGTAATATACAAAGCTCTCCGCGTGACTGATCACATGCACCCGGCTCCGGTCGATTTCCAGAAAATCGGCACAGTACATCAGGCAGTCCACCAGCTTTACCTCAAGCTTTGGCACCGTGATCACCAGGTTTTCTATCTCTTCTTTTCCGGACGCCTGTCTGGGAATCGCAAGCACCTGCTTCAGGAACATTTTCAGCAGATATAAGCCCTCGTAGCGGACACCGTCGATCGTGGCGGTGCCGTCCTTCATCGCCAGGGAAAGCAGCTTATCTTCCACTACCATGCCCTCTAACGCGCCCCCGGCACTCTCCTCTGCCACCCGCCAGACGTCCGAATCCGGTTCTTTTCCGATCCGGGTCGGAACCGACCAGATCGTCTCCTGACCCTGACAGGATATATGTGTGCATGAATCACACAGATCCATGCCAATTATAAGTCCATTCATCTATCGTTTGTCCGTCTGTCCCTTTCCTCAGGCGATCGGAAAAAGTGCGCTTACCGCCGCATCTCTCTTCTGGTACTCCCGCATCTTTTCCCGAAGCGCCGTCTCGTTATTTACTTTTAAAGAAAGACTCATCTCATTGAGCGCCGCAAATCGGCTTTCCCGGCTGCGTCCCGGAATCTCCCGGCAGGAAATCTCTCCCTTTTCTTTTGTCTTCCGGACGCCGTCCTCTTCCTCTTCGATCTGATATTCCAGCGTCTCACCCTCAAAAATCACCTTTTCACGGATGTAAATATCCCGGTAAACGAGACGCATTTCCTCATAGTGGAACTCTTCCTCCTGCGGCAGAATCCGCAGCCGCAGATACGGGCGCACCGCCCGGTTTCCGTGATACTCGATGATTTCTTTATCTAAAATATTGCCCGGGATATGGATAAACCGCGCCAGATCCTTAAAATAGGCAAAAATCATGCCCGCATCTAAAAGCACATCCACCACCGACTGGCACAGGCGCCGCTGTTCCTCCGAAAGCTCCGGCAGCGTCGCATAATACTTTGTCAGCGCCAGCAGATAAATATCCGAGATCCGCTCCCGATCCGAGCTTCCCTGCACAGCACCCTCCAAAAATGCGAACACCTTGTCGTCCGTCGGACGGTTTTCCAGAAAATATTCCACGCTCTTGACCGTGAAATACGCGCGCACGACAATTTCCCCTGTTTTCTTGCGTAACGCATAAAGCTCGAACACCCGGTCTAACTTTGCTGTATTGCCGGTAAAGAGCATCTGCGCCACCAGCCGTTCCTCCAGATCGTACGTCTCCACCCGGAGCCGCAGCCCCTGCATCAGGACGCGGTACATCTGATCCACCGTACCGTTGAAATGTTCGCAAAGATAATCGAGAATCACACTGTCCGGCTTCTCGTGTTCAAAGACATACCAGGTCAGATAAAGCAGGTGGTCATCCCGGTCAAAGAGATTTTGAAGCAGCATTCTCCCGCAAAGCCGCAGCAGCAGATTGACCGGCAGACCTTCCAGACCATACCGGCACACCATCTCATACGCCTCGCTGAAATGCCCGCACCGGATCAGCGTCCCGCAGACGCCGTTTCTCTCATCCCGCGTCAGCTGGTCCTTGTCAAGACTCAGAAGGTATGAAACACTTCCATCCTTTTTCGCATCCTCAATCCCATCCGCCATCCTCTTATAATACCGCACGATCGCTGACAGCACCTTTGCCCTAAACAGCGGGTGCAGCTCCATCTTCTGATCCGCGTGCTCCAAAAGGATCGCATCGTCCCCGGTCAGCACCTCCTTGCGGCAGGCTTTTGCACACGCATTCATAAAGAGGAACGGATGCATCGGATTCATTTCAAAACAGGTCTGTAAAAGTTCCTCCATATCCGTAAATACCGGCTGGATGGCGCAATTTACCCGCGCATACCGCGTCTCATTTTCATCCTGGAATAGAACCAGATCGCGCTCCGAAAACAGCGGCACATACGCCGTGCCCTCGTTCAGCACATACGCGTCCTCCGTCATCTGCTCCTCATGGCGCACCACCACGTATTTCATCGCCGGTTCCCGGCATTCTACCCGGCAGGATTTCAAAATCCCCGGCAGGACACGCGCCATCTGCGTATCGATCAGTTCCGGATAGATCAATTTCCGGTACAGGACCGCCAGGGCACCGTCTATCCGTTCCTTGAAAAGCTGATCCACCGCAAACTCTTCCATCGCCCGCTCGTACATCCGGTAAATATCCGAATCCGGCGTTCCATATGTAAGAAGGTTCGCATAAAGCTTCGCCAGTGACCCCGCATCCAAATTTGCCGAATACGAAAAGTATAAAAATACCTCACGCGACATCAGGCGGTCATAATTCTCCGGCATCGCATATAAATAATATTCATACAGGCGCGTCAGACTCAAATCTGCCTCCAACGCCCGGCTATACCATTCAAAACAGGCTGTCTCCCGGCAGTCTCCCCGGATCAGCATTGCACAGAGCGCCTCCAGAATCTCCGTCTCCGGATACAACCCGTAAAGTTCCGTCAAAAGGCGTCTGTAAAACTCCCGGTACGAACGGGACGCACGCATCACCCGGACCGCCGCCAGTGCCAGCTCGCGGCTGATAATTTTCCGGCGTGCCCCATAGTACAGGGCATGAAGCTCAAAATTGCCCGCATTGTCTAAAAGGATCGGATCACTCTCCAGAAGTTTCAGTCCCGCCGCATAGAGGAATGGGCTGTGACAGCCGTCCTTAAACTCCTGCTCCATGCTGATCAGCACCGTAACCGGATTTTTCTGCAGTTCCTCATCCAGACGCAGAAGCATCAAATAATAAAACAGGCTGCTGCCCGTCTCCTCCGACGCATACTGCTGCAACAGGCGGATCAAAGTGTCCTTCTGCTCGGCATTGCCGGTCAGCGTCACGTACAGATAGCGGTACAGGCAGTTAAGCTTCCGGTCGCCCGATATTTTAAGCGCCGCTGAATCCTGCAGTTCCTTTAAAATCGTCTGCGCTTTCTCGCGCCGATCAGTCAAAAGGTATAATTCCGCCTGCAAAAGCCGCAGTCCCGCGTCATAGTGCGTCATTTTCATCAGATCCAGCTCCCGCTGCATCTGGTGAACCGCCTCCGTGCCGCCGATCCCATTTTCATACGCCAGACGGGCAGTCAGATAATTTCCAAGCTCTTTCTGGAATGACATATGTGCCCGGTCGCATCCGCCCGCATCGGCAGCCGATGCCTCGATCGGGATCCGCACGGTTTCTCTGGCAGTGTGAATCAGGACGGCACCGAAATTCTTTCCGGCATGCAGCCGTTCCGCCAGAATCCGTACCGGAAGACGGAACAGACCATCTTCAAAATCCGCCTGCGTCGCACTCTTCTTCGGCAGATGGAGGAACTCGCCGTCTGCCGTCACCTCCAGGTACACACTGCCCCAGTTATCCATCCGGATCTCGATCGTGTCCTCGGCATTCTCAGCCAGCTCGGCATATACGCGCGCCCTGCCCGGAATCGTCAGACCGACCGGCTTTTTCACGCCCAGTCCAACCAGAAATTCTTCCATAAAATTTGCCCGGCTGCCGTGCCCCTTCAGGCCGTCATAGAGTGCCCGCACATGCAGATCCTGCATAAACGGCACTTCCACAAAATCCGGGTACTCCAAAAGCCGGAGCGCCGTCTCCATATCATTTTCCGCGACGTGCAGAAAATCTTCCGCCGTTTTCAGATCACCTAAAGTCTTCCCGGCGTCTGCCACCTCGACGTGAAACTCATACGGAATCTCCTCTTCCCCGCAGTTTGTCACCAGATAAAAAGAACCCGTGATCGTGTCGCCTGCCGTCAGGAACGAAGTGTCCACTTCATATACGATCCGGCACCGGAGTCCGCCAAACGAATTGTTATCCCCCGGAATCCGCACCCGCAGGTTCGAGGAATACACAAATCCCTTCACACTTAATCCATTTTCGCTCCCGATCCATAAATTTCTCTGCATCAGGGTATTCATCCGCAGCGTCTCGTCTATCTTTTCAGGCGACCAGGTCATCTTCGGCTGTTCCGAATCGATGATTCCCTTCGCCAGCCGGTTAATTCTCTCTTTCATTCCTATCACCTGCCGTTTCATTATCCTGTCCCGGTAACTGCTTCGTCTTCCCACAGTTCCGTCGGTTCGAAATCTCGTACCTTATATCATACCATATTTTGTCTGCATTTACATCAGGGAATTGGAGAATTTCGCTGATTGCCCATCCGGCATTTTTATAGAAACAAACGCTATCGTTTTCTAATTTTTCTTAATTTCCTAATCCCAGTCGCCCACATACAGGCGTGTGCCAGTCTGCCAAGCTGTTGGTTCATAGATCGTCCAAATTGGATATGGATATGCTTTTCCTTGCAGAGAATCATCTATTGCGATCGTCTGATCAACGCCATTGGTGCCTGTTTTGGAGGACAGGTCAGCGGCACCTGTCCTGGTAATACTGGAATAGCTGTCCTTTACAGAGTTGCTGTCTACATAAGGTACGCCGATGATTGCTTCACTTAACTTCGGCAGATACCAGCATTCTTCCGGAACCGAAAGACTGCCCGCTTCCAGCTGTGCGCCCTGCCACCAGGTATTGTTCAACTGACCAATATAGTGTCCAAGGAACATTGAGGTTCCAGCTGCTTTCACACTTCCTGTTGTATAGCAGTTCGAAAGAACCAGTTTTGCAGAATCATATTTTCCAAATAAACCGCCTGCGATGGCATTATATGTATTCGTTCCACACGCATCCGCTGCACTGAAACTCTGTATTACCGAAATCGGACCATCCATCCACCCCACGAGGCCTCCGGCACACCAGCCGCCTGACACATTCTTTCTATCTGACAGCACTTCCGCACCACTTTCCGTATAACCGTAAGAGCGGTTCCGTCCGCCGACATAACTGTTTTCAATGCTGAATTCTTTCCCGGCAGTTCCGCCATTCTGGTTGTTTTTCAGGTATCCATACAAACCTCCGGCGGTTCCAGTTGTATCCACATACCCAGAGAAGAAGCTGTTTTCCAACTTCATCTGACCAGAGCTCTCGGCAAAGCCGACCAGACCTCCGCTAGCATCGGTTCCCTGTATCCGTGCATTTTTTCCTGAAACATATACGTGATTCATCACTAAATCACTTACTTTTGCTTCCCCGATCAAGCCTCCGGTTTTTCCTCCACTTATTTGCAGCGTCGGTGCATCTACAACTACATGGTCGAGTGTCAGACTGCCACTATTCGTGCTTCCAACCACCGCGCCTGTTGCCAGCGTTCCAGAAATCCGGGATTTTTCTCCATATATATGGATATTTTTAATCGTTAGATAGCTGTCCGCCGAAGTGCCTGCCTGTGCCACCAGCCCTGCTGTATTCTGCCCCTGACAGGAAATGTCCGGATCCTTCAGATTCAAGTTTGATATCGTCAGATGATCCGTCTTCTGAAATAAAGCCGCACCATTCCAGGCAACAGGAGTTATCTTTAAGCCTGCAATCGTATAACATTCACCCAGTTTTGCTTTTTCTTTCTCATCCACCTCCGCATCATAAGAGATAATATCCGGGTTGTTAATCGGCCAGAAACTTCCACCTTCATACTTGGAATTTCCCGGACTGTAGATCGTCATCTCTCCGTATGCATCTTTCACCTCTTTACAATACGCTTCCGTCTGCGAGGTAATCGAATCATCCTCCTGCCAGAGAATATTATCAGTCTGGATGACCCGTGTGATCTTTAAACCACCATAGCCTTCTCCGCAGAAATTCAGATTCTGCAGATGACGTCCATTGGCGACCTTAACCGTATAGGTATCCGTTCCATCATCATTGGGTTCAATTACATCGGCAAAGCAGCTGTTGAACTTGTATGAGAGCTTTGTATTTTCTGTTGGTGGATAGCCATCCTCGCTCAATTTTACGATCACATTTTCTCCATTTATGTAACCGCCCGGCTGATAACCTCCCCAGGTACCCAGACTACAGAAATTTCCACCCTCACGTGATAAATCATCCAGATAGAAACGCAATTTCAACTTTTTCTCTTCCGTTATGCCTATTTCAAAACGATTTACCCTGTTTTCTGCAGCAAAGCTCGTCCAACTGCCATTTGCCTCATTTTCTGCACAGCTGGCAGCTTTCTCTTCCGTATCTACAAAGCAAAATTTCGATCCCGTTCTCAGAGTATTTTCCTGCAAATCACCCGTATTGACTTGGAGAACATACCACATCGTTTTACCGCTCAATTCGCCGGTAATCGAAAATATCAGATGTATTCTCTGATTTTCTTCAAGCGGAGACGGAGAGACATAATCGATATGCAGCCTGTTTCCAGTATGCAGCGCCTCTTCGTTCTCGCCCTTGTCCCAGTCCCCGACATGGTTATTCAGAAACCACGAAAATCCCTTTGAAGCGTCCTGCGCAGCAAGTTTTTCCGCTACTTTCTGGATCGTCGGCATCGGATAAATCGGTATTTCTGCCTTCTTTAATTCCGGATCATACGGATATGTATTCCGCTTTTCCTCCGTATCTTTATTTTCTTCCTCACTGCTATCTGCACTCGGATCCTTTACACCAAACAGACTTGCAAGAGCCTCGTCATATGCAAGCACATACTTCTCATTCACCTTACTGCACACATAGCACCCCGGATAAACGGATTTTTTGTTCGTCCCTGTACCACTCGTCTCCGATGGAAGTATTCCATTCGTTCTACTTGCATAATCATAGAACGCAACAAACGCAGGTGCTTTCATCGCCGGATCCTCTGTTTCATCCGCCGCCGTACCGCTTCCACCTTCCGTTTCATCCGATTTTTCCTCAGTCGTCGGCGAATACACCGACGCCGATACATATGTATTCGCTATCTGACTGTCTGCCGGAAGCTGTGCGGCGAGCCCCCCTGCGAATCCGCCGGTATATGCCGCTACGTTATAACGTCCGGTAAGATTCTCAAAAGCTGTATTGGCGTTTGCCCCATTCCCTGGTTTTTGGGAGGTATCAAACTTCTTGTTTGCTGTATGACCGCCGACATAACAACTCTGAATCTGCACCATGGAACCGCTTGCGGCGGCTGCAGCTGCTGCTTTCTCAGCAGTTCCGACCAGACCGCCGGCATACATACCTTCCACATAGAGTGCCGCTGCGCTGTCGGTCAGGGAAATTTTTCCCTTTGCCGTGCCGATCAGGCCGCCCGCCGTTCCCTTTAAAGCGCGGATCCGGTATTTGCTTTCTTCCTCCAGCTTCAGATCGGCTGCTTTTTCTGTGCTGCTTCCCAGCTTATCACGGAAATGATTCTCCGCCAGCGCATCCTGGACGGTCAGACTGCCGCCCTCAAATGTGCCGATCAACGCACCGGCAGAAGCGCTGGTCTGCTCTGCCTGCACCTGTGGATATTCCACCTGCACCTTTTTAATTTCCACCGTTGGCAGCTTTATAGTTCCCCGGGAATCCGTTCCCGGCATCACCGCGCCGATCAAAGCGCCTGCATTCGCCTTCGTCCGGACCACTGGCTGGCAGATCAGCAGGTTTTTAACACTCATATCCTGCGTTACCGTTCCAAACAGTCCGCCCGTCCCATCTACTGCTGTGATTGAACTTGCCGCCGTTTTTCCTACCTGCAGACCATCAATCCGGTATGTATTTCCCTGATAGTCCAGTGGATACGGCAGGCTAAGCGGAAGATAGCTTCCCGCCTCCGTGGTATATGTCTGTGCCGTCGGGTTCGTCCGATCTGCATTCGTTTCATCCGTCACCCGGTAGGCAATCGAGATGGTTTCCGCATTCTGATTCAAAAAATTCGAGCCAAATGCCGTATGCAGCTTCGCCACATGTCCGCAGTAACCGCTCTCGTCCGCAGTGTTTTCTCCCGCTTTCCAGGTCAAATCGCTATTCTGCATCGCCGTAACCGTTTTGGATGTAGTCACCGCTCCCGTGTACAGCTGATCCGGATCCCAGCCTGAAACCCGCTCATCCAGATTTTCCAGATGGCGGAAGCTGCCAATCCCCACGCTTCGGTCCGTACCGATCGATGCAAAGAGGCTGCTGCCTGAATCTGTATTGCTCGTCTTAACCTGCGAAAGCGCTTTATTGTTGAAAACCTGCGCGTACACAAAGATATTTTCGCCCGGAATAAAGGAGGCGAAACCTCTTTCATCCTGCTGAAATGTCATATCCGTCTGTGCCGGCTGGTTGAAATCCATAAATTTGAATCCTGTACTTCCGCCCGTGCCGGCTGGCGCCGCTATGTCATCCAGAATGACCTGATACGTTCCATCCGAATCGCCCGAAGTTCCGAACACCTTCGCCACACGCGCCGAACGGCTGCTTCCCGGGGCATTGATCTCGATGTAGCCGGTTGTACCGCTCTTTTCTCCCTTTACAAACAGGCTCAGCGAATGTTCATTTTTATTCGGATCCCCGATTTCCGCATATAAAATATCATCATTCACCAATTTCACTGTCGGTGCCTCGAATTTCTCCACCGGCAGTTCCGGAACTTCCAGATTTCCTGATGCGTAATATCCGATCGGCAGCTTCTGATCCTTATAATTGGAGTTAGCACCCGTAAACCGCTCCCGTTTTCCGGCATCAGACGCCGCCGCCAGAAGTGCCTCGCTTCCGATATCTGTCTGCACAAACTGATAATGATCCGAATACCACACCTCGCGGACCAGTCCTGCCTCCGGATCATAGAAAATAAGATAGCTCCCGTCTGCACGGACAGTCTCATCCATCGATCCAAATGGAAGAAGGCGCTGCCGGATCTCCTCGGTCACATTCGCGGACACCAGCGCTGTCTCACCGCCAGACTCTTCTTGTTCCGATTCAGGCTGCCCTGCCTGTTTTTCCGACACATAGAGAACCGCGTAGATATTTCCCTCTTTCTCCTCCGCCAGCACTGTATTTTCTACCGAAATTCCCAGCTTTGCCTGCTTTTGATCGTCCGAAAATTCCCCCTGTGCCTCCATATGGAGCAGACGCGGAATCGTCCCATTGGAGACTTCCAGTGTCAGATGATTCTGCGCCGCCAGAAAGATCTCCTTCGCTGTCTGATCCATCTCCAGACGGCGGAGCTTTCTCTGGTAACGAATCACCGCAACAAAAGAAAGACTGGCAAGAATACCGACAATCGCAATCACCGTCAAAAATTCCGCCAGTGTAAACGCCGCCCTTCTCTTCTGTTTGTTCTGTCTCTTCTGCTCCATCTGTCCTCGTTCCTCTTTTTATTTTATTTCTGATCCAGGTTGACTGCACGCACGGTCAGGTTAATCGGCTTTACCACCGCTTTCCGGGAAGTTCCCATCGTATCTTTTTTCCGGTAGATCGCCAGATTTTGAACCGTAAAGCACGCCGTCTCCTCCGAATAGGTATAGCCATCAAATGCCGTATAATATTCATCCGAGATCGCCGCCTGCGTCAGCAGAGGTATCTTATTATACGCATCATCGTAGGTATAATCCCCATACCATTTTTCAATGCCCGTGCCAGACCAGTCTGTCGCACTGAAGTGCAGCCACAGGTGGCTGTTTCCACTCCGCAGAAGAGGTGTTACCATTTCTCCTGTTTCGGAAGTCCCAGCAGAATTTTTCACTTCCAGCGCATTGGCAAATTCATCGGTCATCAGCTGCGCCGTGAGCGACAGCGCCTGCTCTGCATCTGCCTGATCCTGCGTCCTCTGGTAAACATTTTTTACCATCATCACGCCGCCTCCAAGCACCGTGCCGATCATACCGAGAATCACAATCGCCGCCAGCAGCTCCGTCAGCGTCATACCGTTCTTTGACCGGAGTTTTTTCTGACATACTGAAAAGAGCTTGCAGTGACCCTTGGATGCCATCTGTTTCTGCTGCCTGCAATGCCTATTTCTGCATCCGCGGCATTCACTTCTCTCCTGTCCCATCTCTGTCTCCTCTATCGGTATCTGTAAAGCAGATCTTGTAAGTTTACCTCTTCCTCTTCTGCATCCGAATCAGCCTGGCTCACATACAGTACGATCGGATACTGTCCCGTTCGGTAATTCGTCTGTGTGCCTGTCTGGTAGGCATTTGACGCCAGGCTTTTCTTCATGCCGCCGGTTCCAGATGCTTCCAGCTCCAGAACATATCTGCCCGACGCCTGTTCCGCTGTCCGGTTGTTCTCCAGCTGATTGCGGCTGTCATAATAGCCCGCCATCTGCTCTTCGCCCTGCTGCAGCATCCTGCCGGACGCCAGAAATGCACTCAGAAACAGCGTCATTCCCAGTGCAATCACAAGAACCGATATCAGTACCTCTGTCAGCGTCTCTCCCGCATTGGCACGCAGCTTTCTTCCAGCTGCCCATTCCATTCTACTTATCATCCTGCAGCAGCTCCTTCTCTATTGTTCCGTTCTGCCAGCGGATCGTCGTGATGATGGTCGTCGTCGTGATCGTGTAGGAATCATCGTCATCCGAATCTCCGTCATCGCCCGCTACTGTGACCGTCTCACTCTCGGAGCTATGTGCTGCTTCCAGCTCCAGCCGTTTCTCGCACCGCTCTTCCTTCTTATCATCCGCCGTTACCGTATCTGAGATAACCGCCTTGATTTTATAATCATCCGTCATCCACAGGCGTACACTGGTCTTTAACGGGTCAATCGTGTTCCCGCTCGTTCCGTCTTTCTTCACTGACAGGGTAAAATCTTTGTACGCTATTTCTTCCTCCGATGCATTCTCCCCGTCTGCCAGCTTCCGATACTCATTATTTCTATAAATATCCACGATCAGTGAATCGAGAATCGCGCTATTCGCACTCTCTGCGCTTGACAAACCTGAATCCGTTCCATAGAATTTTTGCCACGTCGCCTCATTATCCGTGTTTTTCCGGCTGCCGACGTAGTAGCAGTAAAAATCATCCTCATCGTCTTCCTCGTCATCCCGGCTGTCATGCACGATCACTTCCTTGATCTTGACTATATTCTCCGTCTTCTGCAGCTCATCCCGCAGAAATGCCGCCGCCGAGTCTACCGCATACCGCTTCTGGTCCTCCCTCGGCAGGTGGCGGATCTTTCCAGCCGACGCAGAAGCGGACGCCAGAATGATCGACGCGCCCACCCCGCAAAACACAAAAAACAGGAGCGCCGCCATCAGGCTGGCACCATCCTGATTTTTCATACGCCTGAAAACCTGCCTCCAGATTTCCGGGCGTTTTTCACTGTTCTCTGCTTTTTTCATGCTTTATTCTCCCAGCGCCGCCTCTGCCGCTGTCTCAAGGTCCGAACGCTGCAGGTTCGACACATCCGCATTTGCCAGTCCCGACGGTGCCTGCGTCTCCTCCGGTTCCAGCTCCAGGCCTTCTTCTGATTCCGCATCGTAGCGGGTCTCAAAATAGGTCAGCTGGAACGCCACCGCCACCGGGTGGATGCGGATATCCTCTAACTCTTCATTTTCCAGATCTTTATCATCCTGAATGCTCAGATCCTCTATCAGACAGCGGTACGGTCCTTCGACCACCTCATGAAGCATTGAAACAGCGTGATCAAACGAATCTGCCGTAAAAGAAATATTCATCGCGCGGCGGATCTCCATTCCGTCCACCTGCGGCTCTGAATACTGGAAAGTAAAATCATACGCATTCGCAAAAATACGGTTCAGTTCCTCCGTCTCTGTCTTGAAATGATTGTAGGCTGGAACCATCGGCGCATTCGATGCCTTGTTTTCCTCGATCTCTTCCTCCATCTGCCGGATCTGCATCGCTTTCATCTGCTCCAGCTGAATCTGGGCATCCAGCTCCGCCGTGTCCGCCGCCTCAATCCGCCGCTGCACCGGCAGGTAAAATCCGGCATAGTAGCCGCCCGCGATCAGGGCAAAGACTACAACCAGCAGCACTATTTTCTGTGTTTTTGTTAATACATATTTCCCTAACGAATTCATTCTTCTTTGCCCTCTTCTGGTTCGTTAAAAAATACAGCCATTGACACTCCCACCTGCTTCAAGGATGCCAGAACTCTCTCTTCGCCATCTTTCTTCACTGTTTCCTCCAGCGAAGCGGTCACATAGCGCGCATTCGGATCCGCCTCCGCATCACGGACCAGCTGCGGAAAGAGTGTACCATTGGGAATGGTTCCTTCCAATGACATCTGATCCGAGGTGATCGAAACACTCGAAACTGCCGTCAGCGGGAAAATCTGTGATTTCAGGGAATCCAGCATCATCCGGCGGTCCGGAAGCTTACTCTCTTCCTCATTCAGATACCCATTTCCATAATGCGCGTACTCTGCCAGGACCTCACCGTACACCTCGTTGGATTTCTCCAATGTACGAAGCTCCTTCTCTGTCGCCGCATAAACCGCCTCTGCCCGGTCTGCCTCCTGCAGGGGAAGCATTACGCCAAATCTCGAAAATCCGTAGACAAAAACCATAAAAACGGCAAACGCGCCCAGCTCCGCCGCTATTTTTCCTTTTTTAGTCTGCTTCTGATACAGATTGATGCGCCGTTTTTTCGGATACTTCGGACCGCCAATCTGCATATTCGCGATTGATTTTAAATCAGCCACCGCTCTTCCTCCTTATGCAAGTAATACACCGTATGCCTGCGGGCTGTCGATCCACTCGTCTTCCTCATCCAGAGAGACCTCCGGCAGAAGCTCCGCCACACTCCGCACCGGCAGATCCAGCGTTTCTTTCAACGCATCGATCAATTCCCCGTATCGTGCACCTCCGCCGCAATAATAGAGACTGTCGATCGTATTATTCACATTATTGAAGCTATAAAAGTTCAAAACTCGCATAACCTGGACGGCGCGGGTCCGGTACTGCTCCTCCAGCACAGCCGCCATCTTTTCTTTGTCGGTCTCCTCGCGGTTTTCTTCCTCCACCTCAATTCCCAGTTCCTGCATCTTGTTCTTATCTCCCAAACGGATCTGCTCGATCTCCTCACAGCCCGGCTCCATGGTACGGGTAATATCATAAACCCCCTCACGGAAGAAATGAATCCGCAGCGCCTGGGTTCCCAGATCCAGAACAGCGTAATCCTTTCGCTCTTGTGCATACTCCAGAATCCGCTCCAGACCAAGCACTGCCGGGACCAGGCCGACGAGCTTCAAGCGCGCCATCTTTGCCAGCTTTTCAAACTGCTGCGACAGCGTCTTCGTACACGCCGCACCAAGAAGATCCATCTTCCCCTCTTTCGTCTGAATCATCGCGTAATCAAAAACATACTTGTCCATCTCATCGCCGATATAGTCATGAAACTCATACGGCAGGTTCAGCCGGAGCTGTTCTTCCGTCATCAGCGGCATCTCAAACCGCCGCACATACACATCCTCCTGACGGATGACAAATACCACATTCCGGCACCGGATCGCATATTCCTTCAATAAATCCTTTATCAAATCCGCACAGACGTGCATATCGGTCAGATCCATTCCCTGAACCCGCTCGCTGATGAACTCTTTCAGTTCACCTTTTTCCGCATATGCAATCTTGATACGGTAATGTCCAATTTCAATTCCTAAACAATTCTTCATCTCTGCACTCCCCTTAAAAGAGTTTTATCGTGTACAGCTTACAAAAGCCACAGCCCCCTATACCATCCTGTCAGTTGTTCACCAAACAGAAGCATCAGAAAGAAAGCTGCCGCAATCGCCGGTCCAAATGGGATTTTCCCCTTTCTCCAAACCAACGAACATCCGATTCCAAGCACACAGCTAAGAATCAGAAAAAACAATACCTCCCAGATAGAACGAAGGTACAGCCCCGTCACAAAAAAGAGCTTGATATCCCCGCCTCCCAGGCTTTCCTTTCCCGTCAGGCGGTCAAATAAAAGTGAAAGTGCCAGCATACCGCCCGACAAGCCAGCCCCCGTCAGAACACCACGCAATATCTGTGCGCCCGTTTCCGGCAGACAGACTGCCGTTCCGAAAAAAATCAGGACTCCTGCCACCTGCAGGCGATCCGGTATGATCCACGCATGCAGATCCGTGAGCGTCAGGCACAAAAGCACAATCCACAGAAGTATCCCCCGCAGTGCCAGCACCGAAACATCGAACCGGTACACGATCAGACAGCACGCGATCCCCGAAACAAGTTCCGCCCAGAACGATTCCGCCGGGATCTTTGCCCCACAGTAACGGCATCTGCCCCGCAGACACAGCCACGAAAACAACGGCACCAGATCCGGCACGCCCAGCACATGCCCGCAGGCATCACAGTGCGATCTCCCCTTTAGGATCGAAGCCCCCGCAAGCATCCGTCCCGCCAGACAGTCTGTGAAACTGCCGAGGGCACAGCCGAGGATAAATGTTATGGTTAATATGTAAATTGTTAAAAATGTGGTTTGATGCAGCATCGCCGCGTTCTCTCCTGTCTTTTGCAATTCTTTGATTCATTATAACAGAATTTGCTTATTCTGTCTCCGGGCGCCTTTAGCAAAAATGGATGGGAAACCCCATCCATTTTGCCACGTATGTGGTTTTTATACTATTGTGCTGCATATAATGTAATTTCTGCGCCATCTAATGTCTGAGTTGCATCAGAACCACTAGTTTGCGGATCAATTTTAACAGAAATTTTAGTATATTTTACATTACTTGCCGCACTATCAATTGTAACTTCTGCTGATGCTACCTGAGTCACATTATTCTCTCCAACCACTTTAACTCCACCTGTTGTCATATCATAGTTATATGTAACATCATCGGTCGCATCCGATTTTTCGGTCAAATAATCTGCTATTGCCGCCGCTTTCGCAGCTCTCAGGTTTGCCTGATTCGTAGCCTTTCTAGCCTTGCTCAGCTGTGCCGTAAATACCGGAATCGAAATTGCAACCAGGATGCCCACGATCGCAACAACCACCAGCAGTTCAGCCAGTGTGAAACCTTTTTTGTTCTCACGAACTTTCTTGATTAAGCCCTTCATAAAATCAATCTCCTTATTGTATAGTATTTTATTAATGAACAGAGAATTTTCTCTGCGCCATCCAGCCTCTGCCGTATCACATTTTACATGTGTGCAGTCAATTTTTACATCAGATCATACATTGTAAAGATAGGCAGATAAATCGACACTACAATGATACCCGCAAAAATCGCAAGCACCACCAGCATCGCCGGTTCCAGAAGCGCCAGAAGCCGCTGGATTCGGTAATCCGCCTCGTTGGTGTAATAATCGGCGACATTGTCCAGTGTCTCCCCGAGTTCACCGGTTTCTTCTCCGACGGAACACATATCGACCATCGTCGGCGGGAAATATTTCTTTCCCTGCAGACATTCCACCAGGCTGCGCCCCTGCTCGATTCCTTCGCGCATGGAGCGGACATCCTCGCTCAGAAGTGCATTGTCCATGACCTTCGCCGTCGTGTCAACCGCCTGGTTGATCGTGATACCCGCTGCCAGAAGCACCGACATCGTATTAGCAAACTGTGCTGCGCCGTTCATCTGGTTGATCACGCCCACAAGTGGAAGGGATAACGCGATCTTTGCTTTCTGAATCCGCCCCTGCGGCGTATTGCCATAGACCTGCGAACCAATCTTCAAAAACACCAGCACCGCCAGCATCAGCAGCCACCACTTCGCGAAGAAATGGGAAGTCGCAATCAGCATCCGCGTCATCAGCGGCAGCGTACTACCCAGATCGGTAAATACATCTGCCAGTGTCGGGATAACCTTCGCCATGACGATAATCAGGACAACCACCGCAATCGCAACGACGAACAAAGGATACGTCATCGCTCCCTTGATCTTCTCCGTCGTCTTGTAAGACTTTTCGTAAAACTTCTGAAGCCGGTCAAAGGATCGTTCCAGTGTACCGGACTGCTCGCCTGCCCGGATCGTCTCGATAAACGTGAGCGGAAAACGGTCGCTATACTTTTCCAGCGCCGACGCAACGGTACTTCCGGCAGCTACTTCCTCTGCCGCAGCCCCCATGATCTTCCGGATCCGCTTGTCCTCATTCTGATCTGCCAGCATACGCATCGCGCGCGCCACGGTCATGCCCGAATGAAGAGTGATCGCAAACTGCGAACACAGGATCGCCAGCTTCTTCGTCTTGATCCGCCTGCTTCCGATCTCCATCTCCAGGAGACTGCCGTCATCAGGTCTTTTCTTCTCTTTCTTCTGACTGATGCTCAGAAGAATCGGATAGTTTTCCCGGATTCTGGAAGCGGCTGCCGCTTCACTCTCAGCCTGGAGCACTCCCCGGACTTCTTTTCCATCCCGTCCCAGCGCTTTATATGAAAAATTCGGCATCTCTCATACCTCCAGACACAGGATTCAGCTGTACGCCATCTGTATGTACATCGCCATCTGCATCCTTTTTATGATTATTTTAACATCTTTGTTTATTTTTGTAAATATGCCGTCAACCTTTTGGATGTTTTATACAAAAATACACATCTAGATCCACTTGTTTTTTGCTGTTTTCTCTATACGCGCTTTGTTTTTGCCAATCTATTTTTGTATGTATTTTCGCCAACACCTCTGACTTTTCTTCCTTTTCCAGACTATTTCTGCTATATAGATCATCAGGGCGGAAATGGTACGTCCCGCCCTGACACTCCCAAAAGAATAGCTCCCGTTTCTTTTTATCTTCTCTCTTATTTCTCGTTCTTCTTATCCAGCATCTCTTCCATCGTATGCCATCCCAGCACCGCGCATTTGACACGCGCCGGCATATGGGAAACATCGACCAGGGCGCCGGCTTCCTCGAGTTCTTCGATCTCGTTCTCGCCTGCCTCGCCCTTGATCATCCGCAGGAACAGATCCGCCAGATGGCGTGCTTCCTCTTCGGATTTTCCGATGATCAGATCCAGCATGATATCGGCGGACGCCTGGGAGATCGCGCAGCCGCTTCCCTCAAAAGCACCGTCTACCACCTGTCCATCTTCGACCTTCAACTGAAGAATGATGTCATCTCCACAGCTCGGATTGACGCCCTCTAATACCAGATTGGCATCCGGCAGCTTTTCTTTATGTAACGGATGCAGATTGTGATCCGTCAGTATTTCATTGTAAAAGGTTCTATTCTCCATATCCCATTTTCCTCCGGATTTCTTTCAGGTTCTGGACAAAACGGTCGATGTCCTCCTCCGTATTGTAGAACGCAAAGCTGGCACGCGCTGTTGCAAATACACCCAGATGTTTTAAAAGCGGCTGGGCGCAATGGTGGCCTGCGCGCACATTGACATTTGCGGCATCCAGAATCGACGCGATATCGTGCGGATGTACGCCGTCCACGGTAAAGCTGATAATTCCGTTGTGCTCTTCCGGCCTATCGCTTCCCTGGATATGAACGCCCGGAATCTGCTGCATCGCCGTCATTGCCCGTGTTGTCAGCAGCTCCTCACGCTTCCGCACCTCGTCAAATCCGACGTTCATCAGATAATCGATCGCTGCCTGTAAGCCGACCGCACCGCCGCCATTGACGGTACCGGCTTCGAATTTGTGCGGCAGTTCGGCAAAGACTGCAGATTCCCGGCTGACCGAATCGATCATCTCGCCGCCCGTCAGGAACGGAGGCATCGCATCCAGAAGGGTCTCTTTTCCGTACAGGACGCCGATTCCCATCGGTGCCATCAGCTTGTGACCGGAAAATACAAGGAAATCTGCATCCAGTGCCTGCACATCCACCGGAATATGCGGGGCGCTCTGTGCCGCATCGATGACGATGACACCGCCTTTTTCATGCACCAGTTTCGTCAGTTTCTCTACCGGATTTCTGCGGCCAAGGACATTGGAAATCTGCGGCATCGCTGCGATCTTTGTCTTTTCTGTCACCAGGGCTTCCATATCCTCATCCCGGTAGGAACCATCCGGCTGACATTCCAGATAAACGAGCTTCGCGCCTGTCTGTCTGGATACCATCTGCCACGGCAGGATATTGCTGTGGTGGTTATCAATGCTGATTAAGATCTCATCGCCTGCTTTCAGACTGGTTAAACCATAGCTGTACGCGATCAAATTCAGGCTCTCGGTGCTGTTGCGTGTAAACACGACCTCGCTCGTCTTTCCAGCATTGATAAATTCCCGCACGCGCTCTCTTGCCGCTTCATATGCCTCCGTCGCCTCGATTCCCAGCTCATAGAGCCCGCGGAGCGGATTGGCATTTTTCTTTGTATAGAAATCTTCCACTGCCTTTAATACCGCCTCCGGGCGCTGTGCCGTCGCCGCATTGTCCAGATATGCGATATCCGAACCCGCAAGCAGGGGAAAATCTTTCTTGTAATCTGTCATGTTCTGTTCCTTCTTATATATTTGTTTGTATACTTGCTGCAAAAACAAACCGCAGCCAACTTACAGTTTTTTCATTTTATTATCGCTTCTGGTTCATGAACTCCTGAACCTGCTTCTGTACTGCCTCGTCTGCTACCAGCTCATTCAGCGCGTCGATTCTCGCCCGCGCTACCATGCGCTCAGCTTCCTCTCTCGACAGTCCGCGGGAGCACAGATAAAACAGCGTTGCATCGTCCAAATCGCCCATCGAAGCGCCGTGATTTCCTTCGACATCTTCTTCTGCACACAGAATCAGCGGAATTGTCTGATTTACGATGTCATCGCCGAGCAGCAGCACATCCTCGCGCTCAGTTCCCTTTGCCCCGGCGCATCCCGGCACGAAATCGATCGTTCCACGGAACAGCTTGGAGGAACCGTCCTGCAAAACGCCAGAGACTTCCATCATACTCTCTGTCTTTTTGCCGCGGTGGCGTACTGTATAGTTCATATCCAGCTTCTGGTTTACACTGGTGTAATAGCCGATCTTCGCGTCAAATGCGCTCTTTTTTCCTTCCAGCTCGGTCAGGCAGCCCGCGTAGACCTTGCCTGCGCCCAGCTCCAGTTTCAAAAGCTCAAATGTGGCATTTTCTCCGCAGGACGCACCGATATCACTCAGGCAGGTATATCCGGCGCCGAGAAGCTGCACTTCCTGAAGCTGTACCTTTGCATTCTTTTCCGCATGGACCTTTACCTGGAACGAGGATGTTCCCTGTGCGTCCTCCCCGGAGCGGAATACGATCAGCACGTTTAAGCGGCTGTTTTCCTTTGCATCCAGACAGAGGCGGTTCTGGTAACTGCCGTTTTTGTAATCGACGCAGAGAACCGTCCATTCTGTATTTTCATTCTGCAGCACAGCTGCCGCTTCCGCTGTCAGCCGGTAGATACTTCCCGTTCCGCATTCCGCCGCCATCGCATCGTACTCGCGTCCCATGCCGGTCTGAATCTCGTCCCACTCTTTTCCGGAGATTTCTTTTTCCCAGGTCACACCTGCTGCCAGGCGCTCCGGTTTTATCAAAACACTTTCCTCCGGCCACTCAATCTGTATCTGGCTTTCGTTCATTCCCAGCCGGTTCCAGGTTCGGGTCGGAAGAATGTTTACTGTCATTTCTTTCTGTCCCATTGTTTCCTCCTGTCGTTACCATTCATGCACTTGCATGCCCCGCAGCAGAATCTGTTATTTCAAAATCCCCGCTGCAAACAGTAACCATCTATTATCCGATACTGCCTTTCATCTCAAGCTGAATCAGGTTGTTCATCTCAACCGCGTACTCAAGCGGCAGCTCCTTCGATACATCATCCGCAAATCCGCTGACGATCATTGCGCGCGCGTCCTCCTCGCTGATGCCGCGTGACATCAGATAGAAAACAGCCTCGTCGCTGATCCGTCCGATCTTTGCCTCATGGCCGACGTTCGCGTCGCGGGTCCGGATATCCATCGCCGGGACCGTATCGGAACGTGAAATATCATCCAGCATCAGGGACTGGCAGGAAACCGATGCCTTAGAACCGGATGCCTGTTTTCCAATCTGCACGCTGCTTCGGAACGTACTGATACCGCCGTCCTTGGAAATAGATTTCGTATTAATATAGGAAGACGTCCGTTTGCCCGTGTGGACTACCTTCGCACCGGTATCGAGGTTCTGACCTTCTCCGGCAAAAGTAATGCCGGTAAATTCCATTCTTGAATCATCGCCCTTTAAGATACTCATCGGGTACAGATACGATACATGGGAACCAAAGGAACCCGATACCCACTCGATCGTGCCGCCCTCTTCCACAATCGCGCGCTTGGTGTTCAAATTGTACATATTTTTCGACCAGTTCTCGATCGTCGAATAGCGGAGTTTCGCATTTTTGCCGACGTACAGCTCGACACAGCCCGCATGCAGGTTTGCTACGTTATATTTCGGCGCAGAACAGCCCTCGATGAAATGCAGATATGCCCCCTCATCAACGATGATCAGAGTATGTTCAAACTGTCCGGCTCCCGGTGCATTGAGACGAAAATAGGACTGGAGCGGGATCGTAACCGACACGCCCTTTGGCACGTACACAAAAGATCCGCCGGACCAGACCGCCCCGTGCAGCGCTGCAAATTTATGTTCCTGCGGTTTGACCAGATGCATAAAATGTGTCCGGATCATTTCCGCATATTCGCCGTGCATTGCGCTCTCCAGATCGGTGTAGACAACGCCCTGCGCCGCTACCTCCGCGCGCACGTTATGATATACTAACTCCGAGTCATACTGGGCGCCCACGCCTGCCAGTGATTTCTGCTCCGCCTGCGGGATTCCCAGACGCTCAAAGGTATCTTTGATGTCCTTCGGAACCTCCGACCATTTGGCGCTCATCTTGGATTTCGGACGGACATAGGTTACGATGTTATCCATGTCCAGATCCTCGATATCCGGTCCCCAGTTCGGGACCTGCAGGGAATTGTAAATCTGTAAGGACTGCAGACGGAACTGCTGCATCCATGCCGGGTCATTTTTCTCCTTAGAAATCTTCTCAACGATCTCCGGGGTCAGACCCGCTTTTACTTTATATGCGTCATTTTCTTTGTCTTTTATATCGTAGACGCTGCGATCAATGTCATCTACATACGTTTTTTCTTTCATGTTTGATGCCTCCATATTACCCGTGCTGATTCGTTATTACTGTCGCGTTATCCGGCAGCACTTTCGATTCCAAAAATGCCTGCCTGCGAACAGTAACGATTAGTTCCGGGCGTCTGCCACACCCGCCTCACGGATAAAGGATTCGTAGCCTTCCTGGTTGATCTTATCAACCAGGGAGCCGTCACCGGTTGCCACGATCTTTCCATCTACCATGATGTGCGTATAGTCAACATGCAGTGCATCGAGAATCCGGGTGCTGTGCGTGATAATAAGAAGCGCGCCGTTCTGGTTCTTCTGGTACTCTTCCACACCCTTAGAAACCAGACGGACTGCATCAACATCCAGACCAGAGTCTGTCTCATCGAGGATTGCCAGGCTCGGATTTAAGAGCATCAGCTGTAAAATCTCAGATTTTTTCTTCTCACCACCGGAAAAGCCCACGTTTAAGCTTCTCTGTGCATACGATTCATCCATCTGGAGAATGTCCATCGCCTTTTTGAGCTGTTTATGAAATTCCCAGATCTTTAAGTTCTTGCCAGTCTGCTGGCGCATCGCGCTCCGCAGGAAACTTTCCAGCGAAAGTCCCGGTACCTCCAGCGGCTCCTGGAAGGACAGGAACATACCGGCTTTGGAACGCTTGTCCGTGGACTCATGTGTGATATCCTCACCCTTAAATAAGATCTGACCGCCCGTGATCTGATATCGCGGGTTTCCCATCAGGACGTTTCCGAGCGTCGACTTGCCCGCGCCGTTCGGTCCCATCAGGACATGTACCTCTCCTGCGCCGACGCTCAAATCAACGCCGTGCAGGATCTCTTTTTCTTCTATATTTGCTTTTATCTGATTTACTTCTAACACTTTTTCTGCCATAAAGCACTCCATTTCCGGGACCGGCTGAGACATTCATGCTCGGTCTGTCTGATCTGTGACAGCCGCCTCGTCACGAAAGCGGTTATCCTTCTTAGCAAACGTCCATCTCTCTGGTTCCTTTTTTCTATAATAAATCTGACTGTTCAGACAGCCAGATTACCCTATGGCTATTATAGGTATTTATTTCCGGATTGTAAACCCTCATTTTTCACAAAACAAGAAAGATTCTTATTATATTATTGAGACTTTTTTTCGTTTATTATTGAGTCAGCATCATCCACCCCCAATACACAACCCCTAATCCCCACGAACTCAGAATCCCATACAGGATCACCGGACCCGCGATTGTAAATATTTTGCATCCGACACCAAATACCTGCCCTTCCGCCTTGTATTCCAGCGCCGGGGATGCAACCGAATTGGCGAATCCGGTGATCGGAACCAGCACACCAGCCCCAAAAACGCGCGCCAGCTTCTGGAATACATTTGCCCCTGTCAGGATAACGCTGAGCAGAATCAGTCCCAGCATCGTCCAGAGCGCCGCTGTTTTCTCCTCCATGCCTGTCTGAACCAGACAATTTGTGCTGATCTGCGCCGCCAGGCAGATCAGCCCGCCGGAAATGCCCGCCATCAACACATTTTTCCATGTACTGTGGACGGGCGTAACCGATTTGACATATGCTTCATATTGATCTTTTCTGGCTTCCATGGTTTCTCCTCTCTTCTACTGTCTTCCAATTCCATATAAGAAATAATACAGCGAACCCGCACATTTCCCCGCCGCAATCGAAAGAAGGAGATATGGCAGCCCCACTGCCAGACGCAGGCGGCGGCTCAGCACCGGCAGGGCTTTCAATGTCTCTGCCAGCGACATGACGAGGCAGCCCACAAAAATACCACAGGAAAGTCCCGCAGCCGCTAGAAGCAGCTGTCCGGAGACATTTCCAAGCATCACCAGAAATCCAGCACCAGCTCCCGTTCTGCCACCGCCTTCTGCTGCCTTCTGCCACAACTCTGCCTCCGGCATTGCCGCTGGCCACGCTATTCTCAGAAAACTCCCGGTCAGCTGTTTCACTTTCTCTGTAAATAAATCCACCACATTTCCAAACAATCCTCCCAGCGCGATAATCGTCTCATACAAGAAGATTTTCCCCTTCGACGCCGTCGCCGTCTTTCCAATCAGGCGCGGATAAACGCCGATAACCACCAGAAAGGCGTAGACTCCTGCTGCCACCGTGCTTCCCGCCGCCAGCCCTGCCAGCAAAAGCAGCGCTTCTTTAAGAAACATCGATGTCATCCTCCTTCCGCTCCTCGTTCTGAATCAGCGTTTTATTGACATTTTCCTCATACAGGCGCATTTCTACCTCCAGCGGCGTCGGATCGAGACTGAATTTCCACGAAGTAAAATGGTTAAAAAACAGCAAAATCCCCACCGGAAGCCCGATCGAATAACCGACCTCCAACGCCGTTGTTCCGTCCGACGCCTGCCCCGTCGTGATCTCATATATTTTCCTGAATACATCCAGCACGTTTGCATCGTTGTTGAATGTCATGATCGCAAATGCCGCCCCGAAAAAGCAAATCAGGCAGACGAACAGCGTCTTGCACCACTGCCAGACAAGCGCCTGACGGCGCGGCGGCTGATAATGAATGACATAGTCCGTCTCCCCCAGATTCTGCACCGATGTCCCCGGAATTTCCCGTTCAATCTGCTGGATAATCTCCATGACGTTTCCAACCAGACGGCTTTCGCGCTGTTTCCCGCCGCCGCGGATCCTCTTCACGATCATCGCACGGCAGCGGCTTTCCACGCTTTTTTCACTGCAATAAACTTCTCCCAGGCTTGCAAGCGGTACATTTTTCTCATGTACCTGCGTGATCTGGCTGAGTTTCAGATAGACCGTCTGTGTCATAATGCTGCCTTCTCCGTCTGTGCCTCCGGTCTCAAAAATGCCTCCGCGCTGTCCCCGGAATGCTGTACGAAGGTTCCGTCAATGTAGACGCTGTCCCGCCCCACTGCCATCAGACACAGACAGAGCGCTGCCACAATCAGAATCATGCATCCGACCCAGATACAGATTCCCATCTTTTTTTTCATTGTCACTTTCACATTTCCCGTCATTTTTTTCCATCCTTCCTGTGTATTCTGGAAACTCCAAAAGTTCCTGTATCCAGTAGTATGGCTGTCTTTCAATGGAGTATGCACATTCATATATTCTGAATTATGAGCCTGTCTTTTTTCTCATGTTTCTTCCAGCTTTGCGCGCATCTGCCCTAATATTTTCCGCTCGATCCGCGACACCTGTACTTGTGAAATGCTGAGCTGCGCCGCGATCTGAGTCTGTGTCTGATCATAAAAATAGTGCCGCACAATGATCTCCCGCTGCCGTCCATTGAGCATTTTCAGCAAATCTCCCAAAAGCATCCGGTCAAGCAGAACCTCATTCTCCGCTGTCTCCCCAGCAATCCGGTCCTGAAGCAGAAGGCCAGTTTCTTCCCCGGCGCTGGCTGGTGCAGAGAGCGATTCAACCGGACTGTCCGCCGCCATCGATGCGGCAGCTTCCTCACAGCTCACTCCAATCTGCGCCGCCAGCTCTTCCAACGTCGGCTCCCGCCCAAGCGCCGTGCAGAGCGCTTCCCGCGCTGCCCGGAGCCGCTGGTTTTGCTCTTTGATGGAACGACTGACCTTGATGATCCCGTCATCCCGGAGAAAACGTTTGATCTCCCCCGCAATCATCGGCACCGCATACGTCGAAAAACGCACCTCATATGATAGGTCAAACTTATCAATCGCCTTCAACAGCCCGATACTTCCGATCTGAAATAAGTCCTCCGTCTCACACCCCCGCCCCGCAAAGCGGCGGACAATGCTCCATACAAGTCCCAGATTGTCCTTTACCAGCGCCTCCCGCGCCGTCTTATCGCCCTGGTGTGCCCGTTTGATCTGCTCGATGGTTTTATCCATAGGACTCTGCCGTTTCTTTTTCTTCCTGCTCTTTATTCATATATCCCCTTCCAATTCGCTTTTTCATCGTCACACACGTTCCGCAGCCCACCTTGGACTCCACCTCGACCTCATCCATAAACGCTTCCATAAACGAAAAGCCCATCCCTGAGCGCTCGCCGGTCGTGTCTGTCGTATACATCGGCTCCATCGCCTTTTCCACATCCAGGATTCCTTTTCCCTCATCCCGGACCGAAATTATCAGTTCTTCTCCCTCAATCCGCGCTTCTATGTAAATAATTCCGATTTCATCGCTATACCCATGAATCACCGCATTTGTCACCGCCTCCGAGACCGCCGTTTTCACATCCTCCAGCTCCTCCATCGTCGGATTCATCCGACTCATAAAGACTGCCGCTGTGACACGGGCAAACTCCTCGTTCGATGAATGGCTGTCTATCTCCAGGTGCATCCACGTGCCATTCTTCTCTGCTTGTCTCTGTTCATTCTGCTCAAATTTTCTGTATTCTTCTGAATTTTTTATTTTTTTAAGTTTTCCTTTCACTTCCGTTTCTGATACAGATATATCATCCGCATACATATTCATCTCTCCTTTAATGTCTCCCATCCAGTGCCTCCTCTCTCGTCCGGTACGACTGCACCAAACGATACACGCCGCCGATCCGCAAAATCCGGCGCATCCGCTCGCCTGCCCCGTACACCGCCACCGTGCCGCTGCTGCCCTCCATCTGCTTATACCGGTTGAGAATCACACCGATCCCGGAACTATCCATAAATTCCGTCCCCGAAAAATCAAAAATAATCCGGTTAATATAATTTTCCGCCAGAAGCAGGTCTGTTTCATATTTGAGTGTCAGGCAGTTATGGTGATCTACCTCCTTCGGCAGATGAATCACCAGCGCCGAATCGATCGCTTCGTATGTAAACATATTTCGTTCCATATCAGGATTCCCCCTTTTTCGATTTTTTATGCGGCATGTTTCTGCTTCGCGCGAGTGCGCATCATTGGCACGTTAGTGCCTTTTTGTGTAATAGGGAATTCCAAGGAATTTCCTATTACACAAAAAAGCACCGTAAAGTTTTTATCTTTACAGTGCTTTTCTTCTTAATTATCTGCCGTATTATATTTGTACTTACTGCGCCGCTTGCGTCTCCGCTCCGCTGCCTGCTGCCGTTTCATCCGCCGCAGCCTCTCCCTGACTGATGATGGACTGACCTGGAACTGCAGCCTGCTGGTTATCCGGCGCAAGCTCGGCGAGCTGCTGTCTTGCCTTGTCCGCCTGCTCGGAATCCGCATACTGGGTCACAATCTGCGTAAACATTTCGACCGCCTTGTCTGTCTCGCCCTGTGCCCGGTAAATCATACCCATGCTGAAGATAACCTTCGGGTTTGCCGGACGGATCGCCAGACAGGTCTGGTAATCTGCCAGTGCTTCCGCCATACGGCCTGCCGACCACATCGTGTATGCCAGATCCTCCAGCGTCTGGTAGCCATTTGTCTCGATGTCCTGCTTTACCCCGTTGGCAATGGAAACGACCGTCTCGTCCGTAAATAACGACGGATCAAAGCCCTCATAATAGGTAACTGCCTCTGCCAGGTTATTGTTGCGGTATGCCTGCAGCATTTTGACGAGCTTCGCATACTGGTTCAGAACGCTGTCATTGCTGTTGAGCATCGTATCCAGCTTGTTCTCCGCCTCTTCTTTGTCCTTTTTCGAGGTCTCAATGCTCTCATTTAAACTGTCAATCTCTTCATTTTTCTGATTGAGCTGCTCGTTGTACTGGAGCATTTCCTGCGTATGTGCATTATTTGCCTGCTTAATCTTGGCTGGCATCACCAGGAAAAAGATAACTGCCGCGCCCAAAAGCAGTCCAGCGCCGATATTGAGCACCGACTGCAGTCCCGTATTCTCCTTGTACGTCGGCGGCATAATGACATCATCATCCTGCATCTGACGGTGGGAAAATGCGTTTTTCAGCTTTCTCCGCTCGATATCCGCCTTGCCGGTATGTTCCTTAACAATCTCCATATACCAGTTCGCCTTGGGATTGTTTTTATCAATCTTGAGTACCTTATACAGGGATTTGCCCGCTTTCGTATAATCCTCATGACTAATATGCAAAAGAGCCAATAGAAGATGCGCTTTTACAAATCTCGGATTAGCTTCTACAACTCTTGTAAGCTGTAAGGTCGCCAGATCGTCGCTTCCGGTCTGCGCCTGCAGAAGCGCCTGATTATATTTCTGAATCGTCGCGCTCGCCTGATCCAGACGATCCTGTTTGCGCTGAATCTGGTCTAAATAATAATCAGCCCGGTTATCCTGCTCCTTAAAGTTCATGCTGATAACCCACTGCACCAGCGCCTCCGACACCTCACCCATCTCATAATAGATAAGTCCGAGAAGATTTCTGGCATCAATATGATACTTGTTCAGGTTCAGGCATTTTTTCAGATACTCGACCGCCCCTGTTAAATCCCGTCTCTTTGCCCGTTCCAGCCCGGCATTGTAAAAGCTGTTGGAAATCAGGCGAATTTTTCTTGTTCGATCCATCATGTCCGCCTATTCCTTCATATGTTTTAAAAGTTCCATCATAATATCCGACATATCTGTCAGGTCACTCTTCACGATCGCCTCGCCGACCTCCTCGACCTCCAGACTCGGTTTAAAATGTTCGATTTCTTCCTCGAAATTGATTGTCATTCCTTCGCCACTCATGTTTTTCCTCCAGAGTTTCTTCCTTTTATTACATGAATATACATTCCCGCTAATCTTACACCATTCTGACGGTGCTGTCAAATCCAGTTCGGGAAATCTTTTTCTCCAGCTCTCCGATTAAATACAGAGAACCCACACAGAAGCAGGTATCCTCCGGACGTTTTTCCTGAACCAGTGTCTGATAAGCTTTTTTTACATCTGGTATACTTTGAACCTCACAGCCTTCTGCCACCCGGTGTGCTGCTTTTTCCATCGCCTCCATCGGAAGTGCCCGCGATGTATATAAATGAGTCAGCACCAATCGATCCGGCTTCAGTTTCCGCATCAGTGTTTCCAGCATCGATTCATAATTTTTATCTGAAACGGCTGCAAACAGCAGAAAAATCCGACCATCTTTCCCTGACTCTTCTCTTCTGCGCGCTGCCACCTCTGCCGCCGCGCCCGCAAACGCACGGATTCCGCCCTCATTGTGAGCGCCATCCAGATAAACTCCGTCCTGGATCTCCTCCATGCGTCCGCGCCATACCGCATTCCGGATGCCCGCTGCCGCTGTCTCCCCGTCCACTGCAAGAAGCCGCGCCGCTTGGTAAGCGATGCAGGCGTTGACTGCCTGATATTCCGCTTCGAAGGGAATAAACAGACGCTGGCTTTTCTCTTTTATCATCAGAATCATCCCGCCATGTTCCCGCCGAAGATCCGTATACACTGCCGGGCTGATCGGATATGCCGGACAGGAAAGTTCCGCCGCCCGATTTCTGATAACAGCCGAAGCCGCCGCATCCGTATCATCGTACACCACCGGCATATTTTTTTTCAGGATTCCCGCCTTTTCGCCCGCGATCTGTGTCACCGTGCCGCCCAGGTATTCCATATGGTCAAGGCTGATCGAAGTGATAACCGTAAGCACTGGATGCTCGATGCAGTTCGTTGCATCCAGCCGTCCGCCAAGCCCCGTTTCCAGAATCACATACTCCGGCTTTTTCCGGCGCACCATCCACATGAACATCAAAAACAGATATTCAAAATACGTCGGATGCCCCAGTCCTTCCTGCTCAAAATGAACATATGATGCCTTAACCGCCTCAAATGCCTCCAGGAACAGTGCATCGTCTGCTTCCTGTCCATCAAAAGAAAAACGCTCCGTCACGCGCACCAGATGAGGAGACGTAAACCGCGCCGTCCGCTTCCCGGCTTTCTGCAAAACCGCATCGAGAAACGAGCAGACCGACCCTTTTCCATTTGTTCCGGCCACATGTACGATTCTTTCCTCCTGCGGCAATGCATTCAGGTATGAAAGCATCCTGCGAAGCCCCTCCGCCGTATGTTTTTCACTGGTAAATTTCGGTATCTCATTCAGATATGCATCTGCCGCTTCTACCGTCCATTCTTCTTGTCTCATGGCATGAAATATCCTTTCCTGGCAAACGGAAGCGGCAGTACGAACTCTGCCGTCTGCCGCCTTGTCTTTTGTATGTTATTATTTTATATCATTTGCGGAGATCGTGCAAGTGGTTATATGGAATAAAGGCTGTACCTTCTTGTGTAATAGTAACTGTTCACAGGCAATGGAGAATTCCAAGGTATTTCCTATTATGCAAGAAACCCCTCTTGATAATCAAGAGGGGTTCCACTCATCAGCTCCCTGCCGGACTTGAACCGGCGACCTACGCATTACGAATGCGTCGCTCTACCAACTGAGCCAAGGAAGCATTTTAATTTGAAAAATGCTCTGGAAAACCCAAAGCAACTTTCGATGACCTGTCCGGGAATCGAACCCGGGTTTACGCCGTGAGAGGGCGTCGTCTTGACCGCTTGACCAACAGGCCGTATGTTTTATAATAGAATCGAGGCGACGTGATTCGAACACGCGACCTCTGCGTCCCGAACGCAGCGCTCTACCAAACTGAGCCACGCCTCGATTACATGACGTAGTATAATATAAATCCAGGAAAATGTCAACACTTTTTTTGAAGAATTTTTAAAAATATTTATTATGTTTAATATTTCGCTATAGTTGCTTGTGTTTGCTCAATTCAATAAATTTATATTTACTTCATCAGCTTCTGAATCGTCTTGCACAGCTCCTCAACCGCTTCTTCCCCATTTCCCGCCTCTATATCATCGACCACACAGGTTTTTATATGGTTGGACAGCAGGACTTTGGAAAAACTGTTCAGCGCCGCCTGAACCGCTGATACCTGGTTTAATATATCGACGCAGTATCGCTCGTCTTCCACCATCGCCTTCACACCGCGCACCTGTCCCTCGATCCGGTTTAAACGTTTCAGCAGATCTTTTTCCTCGGTCAGGTTTCTGTGTTTGTGACGTTCCGTCTCTCCTCCCTGACAGACCTGCGCTTGTGATTCACATTTACAACAGCCCATGCTTTTCTCCTATCTTTTATCAAAATGCTGCGAAATGGCATATTAATTCTACCATTTCGCAGCTTTTTTCATCCTACTGAATCGAGTCCACCTTATAATCCTGTGCCTCAACCGCCTCTTTCAACGTATCGTCCGCCACATCCGCACTCATGCTTACGACCGCGGTTCCTTTTTCATGGCTGACCTCTGCGCTCTCCACGCCTGCCAATGCCTCCAACGCCTTCTTTACGCGTGCCTCACAGTGTCCACACATCATTCCTTCGATATTCATTGTCTTTATCATCGTTATTCCCTCCATATTTATATTATTTTTTTGATTCTCACTTTTTTTCATTTCTTTTGAAACAGTTTCATTTCCATTTGCTGTTTGCCCAATTGACCGGGTGTCTTCTGCCCCCATCCTAACTGCACCTGCGTTTTCTGCCTTTTCTCCACCTTTATTAACAGCCTTCTCAGCCCTCTTCCGCATCGGATGATCCTTCGATGCATCGTGCATCTTAAACAGATTCAGCCGCAGCGCGTTCGTCACTACGCAGAAGCTGGATAAGCTCATCGCTGCAGCACCGAACATCGGATTTAATTTCCATCCAAAGATAGGATACCACAAACCAGCTGCAAGTGGAATACCCACAACATTGTAAAAGAATGCCCAGAACAGGTTTTCGTGAATATTTCGAAGCGTCGCACGGCTTAGACGGATTGCCGCCGGAACATCACTCAAACGACTCTTCATCAGCACCACATCCGCGGCATCAATCGCGATATCTGTACCGGCTCCGATCGCGATACCTATATCGGCACGCGTGAGCGCCGGGGCATCATTGATACCATCACCGACCATTGCCACCTTGCCCTGTTCTTTTAGGCTGCGGATGACACTCTCTTTCCCATCCGGAAGTACTCCGGCAATGACTTCATCCACACCAGCCTGTGCCCCAATCGCACGGGCAGTCCGCTCATTATCTCCAGTCAGCATGACCACACGGATTCCCATGTTCTGCAGTTCCTTGACCGCCTGCGGGCTGTCTTCCTTGATGACATCTGCCACGGCAATCATACCAGCCAGACGACCATTTTTCATAAAGCACAGCGGTGTCTTGCCTTCCGATGCCAGGCGCTCAAAGGATGCCTGTTCCTGTGCGGACACCGTCGTATGTCCGCTGATATAGGAAAAGCTTCCGCCTGCCAGTGAAGCGCCGTCTAACGTACCGGAAAGTCCATTACCCGGCAGCGCCTGGAAATCAGCCGCCTCCGGCGCATCCACCTGCTGTTCTTTTGCATAGAGAAGAACAGCTTTCGCCAATGGGTGCTCACTCTTCTTTTCCAGGGAAAGCGCCAGGCTTACCAGCTCCTTCTCAGTCACACCTCCGGACGGGATGACGTCGGTCACACGCGGCTCGCCGCTGGTGATCGTACCCGTCTTATCAAGCGCTACAATGTCCATTTTTCCGGTTTCTTCCAGTGAAACAGCTGTCTTGAACAAGATTCCGTTTTTCGCGCCCATGCCGTTGCCGACCATAATCGCAACCGGCGTAGCCAGTCCCAGTGCACACGGGCAGCTGATAACCAGTACGGAAATACCTCGCGCCAATGCGAATCCAAACGTCTGTCCTGCCAGCAGCCAGACAATCGTTGTCACCACTGCGATCGTGATAACCGCCGGGACAAACACGCCGGAAACCCGGTCTGCAATCTTGGCGATCGGCGCTTTCGTCGCCGCCGCGTCGCTGACCATGCGGATGATCTGCGACAGGGAGGTATCTTCACCGACTCTGGTCGCCTCACAGCGCAGATAACCAGACTGGTTGACCGTTGCCGCCGAAACCGGGTCACCCTGTGCCTTATCCACCGGAATACTCTCGCCGGTCAGTGCTGCCTCGTTGACCGCGCTTGCTCCTTCCAGGACCACGCCGTCCACCGGGATATTTTCACCTGGGCGTACAACAAATACATCACCCTTCTTTACCTCTTCAATCGGAACCTTTGTTTCCACTCCATCCCGGATGATAACAGCTGTCTTCGGTGCCAGTTTCATCAGTCCCTTTAAGGCATCCGTCGTTTTTCCCTTGGAACGCGCCTCCAGCATTTTTCCGACTGTGATCAGCGCCAGAATCATTGCCGCCGACTCAAAGTAAAATTCATGCATGTAGGACATGACTGCCGTGTCGTTGCCCTTTAACTGTGCGTCCGTCATCGCAAACAACGCATATGTGCTGTAAATAAACGACGCGCCAGAACCAAGTGCTACCAACGTGTCCATGTTCGGGGCGCGGTGTAAAAGTCCCTTGAAACCACTGATAAAGAATTTCTGGTTAATCACCATGATAATTCCGGCCAAAAGGAGCTGTAAAAGTCCCATCGCCACATGGTTGCCATCCATAAAGTGCGGCAGCGGCCAGCCCCACATCATATGTCCCATCGACATATACATAAGGACTGCTAAGAATCCCAGCGATGCGATCAGACGGTGTTTTAAAACCGGCGTCTCCCGATCTTTTAAGGCGTCCTCTGCCTCCGACGCGCTCTGCGCCTGCGCTGCAGCGCCCTGTCCTTTCAGGGATGCGCCATATCCGGCATCTTCCACTGCATGAATCACGGTCTCCGGCGGTACATCGCCCTCGACGCCCATCGAATTTGTCAGCAGGCTGACCGAGCATGCCGTGACACCCGGCACTTTCGATACTGCCTTTTCAACCCGGCTGCTGCATGCCGCGCAGCTCATGCCGGTTACTGTATATTGCTTCATGGTCTCCTCCTATCTCTTAACTGTCCTTATAATATACCCCCACAGGGTATATGTCAACCCCAATTTCATTTATAATCTGTAACGGTTCAGTATCTTCACAGTCACGCGCAAAAAGACCCTGTCCGGAGAATTTCCCCTTACAGAGTCTTTTATACATTCGCATCTATGCCGCCCTTTGGCGGGCATAGACATTATTCCATTTTTATCTGTGCATCATCCAAACAGCACGCCCAGCACGCCGTAAGACAGAATCGACATAATCACCGTCGCCAGCGCGATACCGACTAAAATCGCGCCAAATGCCTTGCCAAATTTCATGTGAAGCAGGGATGCCACCAGCGCGCCTGTCCATGCGCCGGTTCCCGGAAGCGGGATGCCGACAAAGAGCATCAGCCCCCAGAACTCATATTTCTCGATCTGACCTTTTTTGCTCATCGCTTTGCGTTCCAGCCACAGCGCAATACCACGGAAACACGGAACCTTCTTCATCCACTCCAGCACATGGCGGATTAGAAGCAGGATAAACGGGATCGGCAGGATATTTCCCACGATACAGATCGGGATCGCCCGTAGGATCGGCACGTTTAAGAGTGCCGGTGACGCAGCCAGAAGCCCGCCTCGAAGTTCCAGAATCGGAATCATCGAGATAATGAAGATAATTGCCTCCTTCGATATGACTCCGGATAAATTAGCTGTAAACCATTGTACCAGTGAATCCATAAATTATGCCTGCTCCCCGCTGTTATTTTCATTCTGTACCGCAGTATCGGTGGTGTTCTCCGAAACAGAGTCCGAAGCATCCGCGGAATCCGCGTCTGGGCCAGCCGTGCCTTCTGTTTCTGCGTTGTCAAGCGCCTCATCTGCTGCAGCTTCATCCTTCTCTTCAAAGATAGCCTCCTGCATCTCCTCCGGTTCTTCCGGCTCATGCACATCTGCAGATGTCGTCGAATCCATCGGCGCACCGCACCGGCTGCAGAATGCCGCATTTTTCTCCACCTTTGCGCCGCACTCCGCGCAGACTCTTGTGCCCTCTAACTCGGCAATCTCATCCTCCAGGGACGCAATCTTCACAAGCCCAGACTGGATAGTATGGAACTCATCTGCGAATTTCCCTTCCAGCTCGTCCTCATGTCTGTCATAGTATGCTTTTCCCAGTGTGATATATGCCTTATTAATCTTATCTTTCTCGGCGGACAACTTCGATTTCAGCTGTAATACGCCTGTAATGTCCTTTACCCGGTTCGCAGCTTCCTTGCTCTTATCGCTGATCACCTTTCCAAGCTCATCGAAAAATGCCATATTTCTTCCTCCTCTGCGGGATATGTACGCCTCAAATTTTGTTCTGCCTGATGTGACGGCGCATCGCTGTTCTAAATCCAAAGGCAGGTTCATGCAAAACCAAAGCGTCTGTTATTTTCTCATAACGATTCAGCCGGTTTTTGCATCAAATACATAAACCGGCTGAACCGCTACGTTTCCCTTTATTTTAGCCCCTACGGGGGAGAAAGTCAATCTTTTGCATCCCTGAATCAACTCCAGGCAGCTTTTTTAATACGCAAACACCCGGTTCAGCCGCATCAATTCCGGTGTCAGGCCGAAGGTCGATTTCACAAACTCCGGAACCTTGCCATAGCGGAACGAGCGCTGGTAGATGCCATACTGACCCGATTCATCCATTTCATAGTCCGCCGCATATTCCCCATCATACAGGACATTCTGACCGGCATCCACCGTATATGTCTGACCTATCTCATTTTCCTCCATTGAATTTACCGAATCCCTCAAATCATCCTCTGAAACTGCCCCTGTGTTCTCTGTACTGGACACATATACTGCAATATTGATCCCCTGATATACCTCCGCCATTTGATTGATCTGCACCATATCATCCGAAGCGGAGTTTGCAAGAATTTCTGCAATCTGTTCCGGATCTGTAATCGTCACCTCGCGTCTGCTGTTATTCTGAAGATACTCCCGCTGGCGTTTTCCAAGCTCTGTATCTGCCGGTGCCAGCTGATCCTCCGGAATCTTGCCGCCCTGATACTGAAGCACGATTTTTTCTGTATTTTCCGGCGTCACCTTGCTGCCGACCTCGGTACCACACTGTTTCAGAATCGCGATCGTCTCCTGGAAGGACGGATAAATCGGGTAATAATCAAACTGGTTAAATGTGTCATAATAGCCGCCATTTTTACGAATCACATCAATCATCGCCTGCATCTCATTTGTCTTAAACTGAATCTCCGCGATCGGCATCTCCTCCCGGCGCATATCCGGCGTCAGAGCCATCAGCTCTTTCTGGTATGCAGCAAGAAGTGCCGCCTTCGTCTGCTCATCCGGAAGCTTCACATGGCTGCAGTCCTCTTCCTCTTTGTAATTGATGCCTGCGGCATCGTCTGCCTGTAGGGACAGCACCGGGTACATTCCCAGTTTATAGCTCTGATTTTCATAAATGGAATCTAGCTGTTCCCGCAGCTCCGATACATTGATCGTGCGGTAATTACGGTAAACGGTTTTTCCATTGTTCAGATGCCAGGACAGCACGATCGAATCATAGCGTGAATCCAGATCCGTCTCACTCATCCAATCCTGTCCGCCGTTCAAATGCTTCCGCTGTCTGGAAGCTGTCTCGATACCCTGCGCGCCAATTTCCCGCAGGACACGGATTCCATCCTCATCCGAGATCTGCATTTTATCTGCCACATCTCCCTGAGACGCCCATTCCATTCCAACACTGTAGCCATCCCTATACATTCTCGGAGTTACATGGTAAGCCCCTGCCGCATTGTTGTCCAGCGCATCACAGTAAATACCCGCGTATGCAACCTTGTCAGTATCCGGCAGATAGCTGTCATATCCTGCCACATCCAGGCGGAACCCTAAGAAAATGGCTGCCACTGCCACCGCACTGATGACAAGCTGTCTCTTATGCGCAAACAAGCTCTTAAAATCGAAATGATAGATAATTTCGATCAGGCAGCTGGTGATGAGCAGTCCGCAGATCAAGCCAAACACGGTCCAGATATCATCATTCAGGATTGACCGGAAAATCATTCCGGAAAACAGCGTGATCGGCACAACCAGAAGGAAACGGATCACCGGCTCACTTACCTTAAATGCCATCGCTCTTCCAGCCGCCTCAGACGGGCGTTTCCGGTACAGGAACATTCCCAGGCCAAAGAGCAGGGCTGCCACTGCCAATGCAATGACTGCCATCCGGGTGGGATGATCCGAACCAGTTGCCGTGCCGTACCAGAAAACCGGTGAGGTGCGCTCGCACCAGCGCAGCAGAAAATTTCCATTGTCATAAAACGTCATGAAGTATTCGGAAAAATACGTCGATACCACTGCAGCCACACCCGGTCCCCAGCTAAAAAGCACGCCGGTTCCCAGTAAACCCACGATCAGATTGCCTGTCAGAATCACTGCCAGCACAACCGTCATGTACACCAGTGTAAAAAAGCACATATGCTGTACATACCCAATCAGCAGGGTTCCCCATGAAAATGGTGCGCCCTTTACCTGCAGCATCACTCCTGCCGCCAGAAGAAATACCAGATACGGGACTGCCAGATACAGGATACCGTCCAGGCAGGTCACAGTATAAAGCATTTCACGGCTGATCGGAAGGCTGTGAAAAAAATCCGTTTTCTTTTTCGAATGGAGGTACGAAAAACCGGACGCTGCCAGCACCACTGCCGCCACAATCAGGATAAATACCAGCATTGCATTCTGGATCGAATACATATTCAGCATCTCATTGGTCAGCTTTAATTTTGCTTCTGCTAACGCCGCTTCGACGCTCAGATCTTTAGACAAGTTATCCGGACGCAGCATTATGCTGGTTTCCAGCGCTGTCAGGACCGGAAACAGAAAAAAGCACAAAAGTGCGGTAAGCGCCACGCTCCAGAGACGCTGCTTCGTATTTTCTCTCATATATTTAAAAAACAAGCCTTTTGATGTCATAACCAGCCACCTCCGTTTCACTGATAAAGATCTCTTCCAGGGAAAGCGGTATCATTTCAAAAAACACCGGATGATACGCCTGTAAAATTGTCTGAATCTCTTCCCGTTTTCCGCGCACGGTAAGCGTCAGGAGACTTCCCCTCTGTTCCGTCTTTATAATATCGATTCCCTGCAAATCGCTGCTCCCCACTCCCGCCGGAAGCACACACTGAATCTTGTGAATATTTAACTTCATATCGTCCAGATCCTTTGAGAGAAGCATTCCTCCCTTGTGAAGCAGACCTACATGGTCGCAGATATCTTCCAGCTCCCGCAGATTATGGGAGGCGATGACCGGCGTGAGGTTCCGCTCCTCGATATCATTGGCAAAAAGACTCTTGACCGTCTGCCGCATGACCGGATCCAGCCCGTCAAACGTCTCGTCGCAGAACAGATAATCGGTTCCCGCGCAAATGCCCAGCAGCACAGCGAGCTGTTTTTTCATACCCTTCGAAAAGGTCTGCACCTTCCGCCGGCTTTCCAGTTCAAAATTCTTTAGCAGTTTATCAAACCGGGCTGCATCAAACTTCGGATAAATCCCCTGATAAAACACCTTCATATCTTCCGCCGTTCCATTGCTTAAGAAATACGGCTCATCCGGGATATAAAAGCACCGTGCCTTTACCTTTGTATTCTCAAATACCGTCTCATCATCAACCGTAACGCTTCCTTCGTCCGGCTTTAAAATACCGGCTGCCATCCGCAAAAAAGTACTTTTTCCGGCGCCGTTGGTTCCAATCAGACCAAAGACACTTCCATTGTGAATCTCCGCATGGATATGATCGACTGCCACTGTATCATAAAAACGCTTCGTCAGATTCTCAGCCTTTATCATTCCTGTTTCCTCCTTCCTCACTTCCATAGCTCTGGATGACCTGCTCCTGGAACTCCAGCATCGTGATGCCGGTTCCTTTTGCATCCCGGATCAGAAGTTCCAGCTGATCCCAGATCTCCTGCCGCTTCCTCTCCCGGATCTGTCGGTTATCCGCCACAAAACTGCCCCTGCCCTTAACCGAATAAATATATCCCTGGCGTTCCAGCTCTGCGTACGCCCGCTGGATCGTATTCGGATTCATCGACAGCTCCGTTGCCAGACTCCGCACGGATGGAAGCTGACTGTCCTGCTCCAAAATCCCCCGGACCATCAGATCCGACAGCTTCTCAACAATCTGCTCATAGAGAGGTCGTCGATCTTTATAATCAATCAGAATCATGCTCACATTCTCCTTTCCTCCATTCTGCCCTGTATCAAAAATCATAAGTGTATTAGTTCATTTAATACAGTTATAGTATACAAAAAGGGCAGTCGATTGTCAACCGACTGCCCTCTTACGATTTTCTTAACAACCTTTTTGGTTATATCCGAATAGAAACAAACTTCTGCAATCAAAGATTGATTACTGAGCCTGTGTCTCCTCAGCTGCCTCAGTCTCTTCTGTTTCAGCCTCAGTCTCCTCAGCTGCCTCAGTCTCTTCCTCAGATGCCTCTTCGGTCTCTTCCTCGGAAACTTCCTCAGTCTCTTCTGTTTCAGCCTCAGTCTCCTCAACTGCCTCAGTCTCTTCTGCTGCTACAGTCTCCTCTGCTGCTGCAGTTGTCTCCTCTGCTTTGCTGCCGCAAGCGGTCAGAGCAGATGCTGCTACCATTGCACTCATAACTAAGATTGTTGCTGTTTTTGTAAGATTCTTTCTCATAATTATTCTCTCCTCTTTAAAACATACGATTTATGTTTTCTTGTACCTCATCGGTACAGGACTTATAATAAAAACAAATTATGTCCAAAATATGAACAGATAATTAACATTCACTAAATAAATCCCATATTTCTTACAAAAAACGAAAGTTTTCGTAAGAAAAATCCTTGTTTCTGTTGGTTTTACATCATTTTTTTAAGTCTTTAAATCTTAATATATATGCAGCAGTTTTCTCGTTTCAATGCTGTTTTTTCCCGGTTTCCAGCTTATTTTTATTCTTTTTTCGTTTCTTTATGAACAATTTTCCCGATTTTGTGTTTACGATTTGTTCACAATTTAGCCAAATTTGAACGGTTGGAACCGGACTGAAATTCCGTCATATATTTCCGGTAGCGAAACGGCAGGCGCGTTCGCTGGCAGGCTGGATTTTCCCGCTCCTTAATTCCTATCTGATGAAAAAATGCACTCCAGAGCGCCGCATATTCGCTCTGATCGGTTTTCCCGGAAAGCGCCTGCAGGGGTTCTGTATCAGCCCCGCGCATCATATACCACCGCCCCTTTCCTGTCCAGACTCCCGCTTCCTGATGATTTTTATCATAGATAATAAATGGTTCCGATGGCAGGCGATCCGTAAAATACGGCATCAGCAATGCCGTCACCCGGTTTTTCGGACCAATCTCAGAAAATAGTACCTGATCGGAATATTCCGCAAACCGCATAAATTCTATCTGCAAATGCGCTTCATTGGCAACCGCGCGGTTGATCTGAAAGACTGCCTGCACCGCCGGTATCTGTAAATTGTCCGTGATACGTCTCCCTGCTGCCCCTGCGCCAAATCCACAGACCAGAAACCGGTAGACCGCCTCTGCCCGATCATCCCGTTCACTCAGTGCCGTGCGGTAAATCCAGCTGTACGCCAGTTCTGACAGGGATCTGCGCACCGAGCGCACGACTTTCTGCGCCTTGAGCTGATCCACCGCCACCTCCCGGTACTCCGAAAACAGGCTGTAATTATATTCGCCCTGTACTTCCAGCCGCACGTTCTCATGCCCCAAGCGGCTGCTCCAGGCATCATATACTCCTGTGAATATGCCTTCCGGACTGTCTTCACATACAAATACAACCATTTTTCTCTCCTCCGTTCGTTTCATACCTGCGCCATATGAAAATCATCAAACAACGACATCTGGCGGTACAGCCCGCTCTGTGACAGCTGCCACTGCTTCCGCTTTTCTTCACTGACTAGCTGTGCCGCGATCGCATCCTCATGGATCTGCACCGGGTACATCATCCGCCCTGAACAGGTAATGAAGTATACCGCCCGCTTCAACACAACTCCCATCTTTTTCAAATCTTCAAACCGAAGCGCCGTCTGCTTTCTCGCAGCGACAATCCGCATCGCAGACTTTACCCCGATGCCCGGAACCCGCAGAAGCATCTCATACGGTGCCCGGTTTACCTCCACCGGGAACTCTCCCAGGTTCTGCAGCGCCCAGTCGCACTTCGGATCCAGAAACACATTAAAATTAGGGTGTTTTTCACTCAGAAGTTCCGACGCCCGGAAGCCATAGTAGCGCATCAGCCAGTCCGCCTGGTACAGACGGTGTTCTCGCAGAAGCGGCGGTCCGTCCGGAAGATCCGGAAGCAGGCTGTCCTCATTCACCTTGATAAACGCCGAATAAAAGACCCTCTTTAATCCAAAATTCCGATACAGCGCTTCCGCGACTGCAACCATCTGATAATCACTCTCCGGAGTCGCCCCGACAATGAGCTGCGTGCTCTGACCGCCGGGGACGAAATAATTCTTGCTGTTTGAGATATTTCCCAGTCCGAAACTGCCATAGATCGAGCGTCCCGGGATGACACGGGGGATCTCCGGTGTATGTGTCCTTCCAACCCTTTCATCCGTTTCCCCCGACTCTTTCGACCTCATAAATCCTTTCACCTTGTCTCCATTCCGCCCCCAATCCATCTTTGTCTCTGTCTGATTCAGACTCAGAATTCCCTTGTCAGCCTGCAGACATTCCCTTTCCCCTTTTCCTATCGCTTTACCACCAATTCCATATCTCCCGTCTCCCGGAATCTGAATTTCTCCGCGCTCTTTCTGCGGAAGCCATGCCCCTCTGCTCTCCAGACGCCCTTCCTGCTCCAGCTGTCTCGCGATCCCAGTCTGGATCTGGCGCATCGGGCGCAGTATCTTGTCCCGCGTCTTTCCCGGTGCCAGGCGCGCCAGACCATCAGCCGTCGGAAGCTCCAGATTCACACTCATCCGGTCCGCCAGAAAGCCCACTCTCTCAATCAGCTCCGGATCTGCCCCCGGAATTGCTTTCACATGGATGTAACCGTTAAATCGATGGACGCGCCGAAGGCGGTACAAGGTCTGATACAGCAGTTCCATCGTGTGATCCGGTGTCTCCAGCACACCGGAACTTAAAAACAATCCTTCTATATAGTTGCGCCGGTAGAATTCCATCGTCAGACGGCAGACCTCCTCCGGCGTAAAGGAGGTACGGACCGTGTCATTGCTCCGACGGTTGACACAGTAATGACAGTCATAGATGCACTGGTTCGTAAATAAAATTTTCAGCAGGGAGATACAGCGCCCATCCGAGGCAAAACTGTGGCAGATGCCGTCCACCCGGCTGTTTCCAAGAAAGCCTTCCTTTCCCTTTCTACCCACGCCGCTGGATGTGCAGGCGGCGTCATACTTCGCCGCATCCGATAAAATTCTTAACTTTTCTTCGATTGAAAGATTTTCCTGTATCAGCATGAGGTTCTTCCTCCTCCCGTCCTACCGAACATTAGTTCTGGATTTATCATACCATACTCCCTTTTTAAATGCAAGCTTTTTCGAACATACATTCTGTCATTATTCCCATATGTGTTACTGTTCACGCATGCCCAGTAACGGGATTTTGCTGATGCTTCGCATTCCAAATCAGCAAAATCTGCAGACAGAACTGTATCCGAACCTTGCCAATCTCCGCCTTTAAATTTTCTCTTAAAATATAATTTCGATAACACATGACAATATTTCTGATTGTTTTCCTCGCAAGCCGCGTTTATAATAAAGAAAGATTAAAGGTATAGAATGAATTATTCTTATAGGTAGGATGAAGGAGGAGTTTACAATGGCTATTTTAGTTACTGGAGGCGCCGGTTACATCGGCAGTCATACCTGCATCGAACTTTTAAACGCCGGATATGAGGTCGTTGTCATGGACAACCTTTACAATGCCAGTGAGGAAGCGCTGCGCCGCGTGGAGAAAATCACCGGCAAGCATGTAACCTTTTACAAGGCAGATATGCTGGATCGCGAGGCAGTCAATGAGATTTTTGAAAAAGAATCCATCGATTCGGTCATTCATTTTGCAGGCTTAAAGGCAGTCGGGGAATCCGTTGCGAAGCCACTGGAATATTACCACAACAATATCACCGGAACCCTGATTCTCTGCGACGTAATGCGCAATCATGGCGTCAAGAAAATCATTTTCAGTTCCTCCGCTACCGTATACGGAGATCCGGCATTCGTCCCGATCACCGAAGAATGCCCGAAAGGCAAAATCACAAACCCTTACGGTCAGACAAAGGGAATGCTTGAGCAGATTTTAACTGACCTGCACGTGGCAGATCCGGAATGGAATGTCGTTCTGCTCCGCTACTTCAACCCAATCGGTGCACACAAGAGCGGTCTGATCGGCGAGGATCCGAAGGGAATCCCGAACAACCTGGTTCCTTATATCGCACAGGTTGCTGTCGGCAAGCTGAAATGTCTCGGTGTCTTCGGCAATGATTACCCGACTCCGGACGGAACCGGTGTGCGCGATTACATCCACGTAGTTGACCTTGCAGTCGGTCATGTAAAGGCACTCCAGAAATTTAACGATAAGCCAGACGTATATATCTACAACCTCGGCACCGGCAAAGGCTACAGCGTACTCGATGTTGTCAAGGCTTACGAAAAAGCCTGCGGCAAAACAATTCCTTATGAAATCAAGCCACGCCGCGCCGGCGATATCGCAACCTGCTACTCCGATGCTACCAAAGCGAAAAATGAACTCGGCTGGGAAGCTCAGTACGGCATTGAGGAGATGTGCGCTGACTCCTGGAAATGGCAGTCGATGAACCCGAACGGATATCGGGACGCTGAGGACTAAGAGATGAAAAAGAATGTGCTTGGCACATTCTCGCGCCGAGCGCGGTCGCTTGCGACATGTTTCTGCTTCGCGCGAGTGCGCATCATTGGCACGTTAGCGCCTTTTTGTGTAATAGGGAATTCTAGGAAATTTCCTATTACATGACAAAAGCGGCTGACAGATGTCCACCCTAACATCTGCCAGCCGCTTTTTCTGTTCTTTATTTGTGTTCCGCAAATCCCCGCCGCATTTTTTCCAGCGCCCGCTTCTCGATCCGGCTCACATAAGAACGCGAAATCCCAAGTCTGGCGGCAATCTCCCGCTGCGTCTGTTCCTTTCCGCCAAACAGCCCGTACCGGCTACGTAAGACGATTTTCTCTGTTTCTTTTAAACACGCTTCATAGGCGCGGTAAAGCTGTTCAATTTCCTGCTTTAAAATAATGGTTTCCAGAACTTCTTTTCCTTCTGCCTCCAGCACATCCATCCGGCTGACGGTTTCTCCGTCTTTATCTACCCCGATCGGGTCATATAACGAGATATCTTTTGCATATTTTTTACCAGCACGGAAGGTCATCAGAATCTCATTCTCGATACATTTCGCCGCATATGTCGCCAACCGCGATCCCCGCTCCGGATGAAACGTATTGACCGCTTTAATGAGCCCGATGGTGCCAATCGACAGGAGATCTTCCATTTCATAATCTGTACCCTGATATTTTCTGGTCACATGCGCCACCAGCCGTAAATTTCGCTCTATCAGAGTATTGCGTGCCTCATGGTCTCCCTCTTTCATGCGTTCCAGACAGGACCGTTCCTCTCCAGGTGTCAAAGGCTTTGGAAATGTATGCAAAGAAAAAGCCACCCTGAAGCTTACTTACTGATAGTTTATGCTTCGGCGGCTTTTCCAGTGCACCACTTGCTTTTCCGATTTTAGAAAGGGATCTAAAAATCATACCATCCAGCCGGTTATTAATCCGTTGCGTCTAAAAATATTGATACCTCTTTCTCTTCGCCACCAAAAAGATAACTGACACCGTCACGGACATAAACTCCGCCACGATAATTGCGCCCCAGATTCCGTTCAGGCCCAGGAGCAGCGGCAGAATGATAACCGATGCACTTTCAAACACAAGAGTACGCAAAAAAGCTATCAGCGCCGAGGTCAGTCCATCTCCCAGCGCCGTAAAAAAGGCGGAACTGAAAATGGAGAAACCGCAGAATAAGAACGAAACCGCATAAATGGAATACGCATGTACCGTCATGTCCAGAAGCCCGGCATCATATCCTACGAAAATAGCTGCCAACGGTGCCGCCATCACCTCGGACAGCAGCAGCATGCTCAGAGACGCCGCCGCGATCAGAACCACACTGCGCTTTAGCAGGTTATTTAGCTCTTTTTTATTTCCTGCGCCGTAGTGATAGCTGATAACCGGAGCTACGCCGGTCGCATAACCGATGAAAATCGCAAGGAAAATAAAGTTCACATACATGATGGTTCCGTAAGCTGCGACTCCGTTTTCTCCCGCGTAGCGCATCAGCTGCGCGTTATACAGCATGCCGACAATGGACATGGAAATACTGCTCATCAATTCCGATACACCGTTGGTGCAGGCACGTCTGAGCGCTCCTCCATCCCACTTTGGTCTGCGAAGGCGCAGGCTGCTGCTGTTCTTCCGCAGGAAATAAACCAGCGGTATCGTTCCGCCTATGATCTGTCCCATCGCAGTCGCCATCGCCGCTCCGGCAATTCCCCAATGGAACACTCCCATGAACAGAACATCTCCCGTCATATTGAGCACACCCGAAATGATCGTTACAATCAGCCCCAGCTTCGGCTTCTCCGCCGTCACAGAAAGGCTGCCAAACGCATACTGCAGCATTAAAAACGGAAGCGCCACCAGAATGATCCGTCCATACCGGATGCAGTCCGCCAGCATCTCTCCCTTCGCGCCAAGAAAGGAAGCGATCTGCGGTAAAAACAGAATACTGATAACCGCAATTACCAGACCAGAAACAACGGTCGCAGCGATCAGAAGGGAAAAAATCTCCTGCGCCTTCTCACGCCTGCCCTCGCCCATAATCCGGGCGATCAGGGCACTTCCACCCGTGCCGAACATAAATCCCATGGCACCTACGACCATCAGAAACGGCATAATGAAATTGACCGCCGCAAACGGCGTTTTTCCTACAAAATTCGATACAAAATATCCATCTACCACTCCGTAAATGGAGGTAAAAATCATCATTAAAATAGATGGAATTGTAAACCGGATCAATCTCCCAAAACCGAAATGATCCGATAACTGAATCCTCTGTTCCATAACATTCTCCTGTCAAATTTTTAAGTAATTCTGCCATTATATCACGATTCGCATCTTCGATGCTTACCGCTGCTGACGCAGCTATCGTGATCGCCATTCGCCGTTCGCCATAAATCTGCAAGCAGCTTTCTGG
>QWCV01000075.1_pt1 | contig 119574 bp, 134 predicted proteins | sample 1972621 | NCBI WGS metagenome assembly QWCV01 (sample SAMN09866699, study PRJNA288562) | Human gut metagenome isolate pre2_stool, whole genome shotgun sequencing... | isolation source: gut | host: Homo sapiens | place: USA: California | reverse complement strand
TCTTGAGAGAAAAGCGGACGAAGTTAGTAAAAAGGACTCAACAAATTGTAACACAAAACACAGATGTACATACCGTTAAGCCCAGTAAAATCAAGGCATAAGGGGAACGTGCTCCATTTTATTATCCGATCTGGTGGGGCATCGCCGCATGGCCGGTAGATCACTTCGTTGAAGATAATGATTTTACAGGGAAGACAGTCATTCCGTTCTGTACTTCGGCATCCCCCGGAATCGGAGACAGCGGTGAACTGCTGGCAGACATGGCAGGAACGGGAGACTGGCAGGAAGGACAGCGATTCCGCTCCAGTGTTTCAGATGAAGATGTAGTAGCCTGGGTGGAGAGCCTGGAGTAAAAATTAATATGCAAACTATAAAGGAGACATGGTTCAGCAGTGAATCATGTCTTTTAAATTGCTTTAAATTGTTTGATATATACGTTGATGAATATCTGATTGAAATTAAAAAGTCCGTTTGCTATACTTTAAGACAAGATTTGGGTATAGCAATCATTGACTCAGACAATATGCAATAATCTATATGAAAACAGTAATGAGAGTATAATAAGAGTTCTTAAAAGCGGGGGAGAAGATGCATGACAGAAAACCAAAACACAGAATGGAAAGAATCCTGGCGTGATGAGTATTTGAAATGGATCTGTGGTTTTGCAAATGCTCAAGGAGGCAAGATATATATTGGAACTGATGACAAAGGCAATGTTATCGGTGTGCAGGATAGTAAAAAGCTGTTGGAAGATATCCCCAATAAAGTGCGGGATATTCTTGGCATTATCGTGGATGTCAATCTGCTGTCTCAAGAAGATAAAGATTACATTGAGATATGTGTGAATCCGAGCAGTTATCCTGTGAATTATAAGGGTGAGTACCATTATCGCAGTGGCAGTACAAAGTAGCTTCTCAGAGGAGCTGCTTTGACAGAGTTCTTATTGTCTAAAACCGGATATAAATGGGATGCAGTTCCGGTGGATGGCGTTACAGTTGACGATCTGGACAAAGAGAGTTTCGACATTTTTCGGCGAGAGGCTCTGCGAAGCGGTCGTATGACAGAAGAAGACCTGAATATGAGTAACGAGCAGCTTTTGGATAACCTCGGCCTTCTTGAACATGGTAAGTTGAAACGAGCGGCAATTCTCTTATTCCATCGAAATCCGGAAAAGTGGGTTACGGGTGCATATATCAAAATCGGATATTTTGGCGAGGGATCTGATCTACGTTATCAGGATGAGATTCATGGCTCTCTGTTTATTCAGGCGGATAGAGTTATAGAACTGATATATCTGAAATATATGAAAGCAATGATATCTTACGATAATGTTACCAGAATTGAGACTTATCCTCTTCCTAAAGCAGCTGTCAGAGAGGCGGTATATAATGCGATTATCCATTCCAATTATGCAGCACTAGTTCCAATACAGATCCGGATACATGAGGATGCGGTATATATCAGTAATGACTGCGTTTTCCCGGTCGGCTGGACTGTGGAAACATTGATGGAGCGTCATCGGTCACAGCCCTATAATCCAAATATTGCTAATGGATTTTTCCGGGCAGGATATGTGGAAACATGGGGGCGTGGAATAGAAAAAATATGTGAGGCCTGTAAAAAACATGGTGTTCCAATGCCGGAATATACGCTTCATTTAGAAGATATTATGGTGAAATTTACGCCTTTAGGACATCAGGACATTTTAAAAGATCAAAATGTCCTAATAAATGTCCCATTAAATGTCCTAATAAATGATCCATTAGAGAAAGAAGTATTATCAGCAATAGAAGAAAACTCTCATATAACACAGGCACAGCTTTCCACAAAACTGAATCGCTCTGACAGACAAATAAGAAGAGTTTTAAAAGAACTGAGAGAAAAAGGGATTATCGATCGTATCGGCAGCCGCAAATCAGGACAATGGATTGTAAAATAGGATTTTACTAAAAGAAAAGATATGAAGAAAAAACTTCCGCTTGAACAGGAAATCTATCTGGCGGAATATCTCAGCGGTACTGTTTCTAGATCTTTTGAGAAAGAAGTAGACCAGAGAATACTGTACTGGGATTTCAGCAAAGCTCTTGATGAAAAGATTAAGATGCAGATAGAATTACTTCTGAACGAGATTGTAAAATCAATAAAAAATCGAGAAGAGAGACGAAACAGGTACTTGCTTCCACTCAAGTGCCTGTTTTGCTATGCTGAAAAAAGTGGATTGAAAGATATTATGAAAATGGAGAAAGCTCAGGAACAGGAATACTCTCTCATGCTTAGGCGGGAATATGGTAATCCTTGTTCGAGTCCGAAAAAATTCATTCTTTTTTGCCGCAAGTTGTTGTTTCTGGAATCTAAGAATATAAACTGGGAAGCTAATGCATGGTTTACGGAAAGGCTGAATATTTCAGCAGAGAGATATAGCCGTAGTGATGCTGTTGAGAGTTTTTCATTTTTAGACATTCATTTATCAAAGAATTTTTAAGTTTTCTGGAAGACTGTGGAAAGGTCATAACAGATATTGATCGTAATTCCATGGAAGAATATTTAAAAAGCCTGTCCATGAGGCGCATTACTGCGCAAAGTTATAATAATAAGATGGTAAGTATCAATGAATGAGATATTAGATATCCTACAGAGGGAGTTTGTCTACATCTGGTATTACTTTGATGTACAGCTTCGTCAGATTATCGGTTATTGGGTATTAGGTATCCTGCTGGGAATCGTGCCGGCAAGCCTTCTGGGAATTGCCTCTCCTTTATGTATGTATGGCACGATCCCCCTGGCGGCCTCTTTTTCCAGAAGTGGGATGAGAGATGAGTGGCTGGCTTCCTTTATGATGTGTTCGATCCTTTTGAATCCACAGCTGATCATTCACAGTACAGCTTTGGGAACAACAGCGCTGGCCGTACGGATTGTGTCCTGCTTTCTCTGCGGGATTGCCGTCGGCCTTCTGATCTGGGCTTTTAAAAGGGAAAAGTCATTCATTGATCAGCAAGGAAAGATCACAAAAAGACATCCGTCTTGGCACTCACGGTGAGGATTACGGAAGCTGGATGTCAAATCCGGTGTTTTATATGGTGGGCGGGCTGACGGCCCTGGCAGCGCTGCTGGCGGTACTGTCATTTGCTGTGTTCCATATTTCTGCTCTGGGCATCCTGTCTGTAACCATCGTGGCGGGGCTTCTGGCGCTTCTTGGCTGGATTACATGGATCCGGTGGCAGTATGCTTTTGGTGGAGGCGGCATGATGGAGCGAGTACACCAAACCGTACTTTCTTATCTGGATTATGACTGGAATTGGTTATGTTTCTGTATATGATATTGACAAAAAGTAGCAGATCCGGTATAAAATAAATAACAATGTTATTTAGGATATTGTCCGCAGCGGGGGTGATCTGATGTCAAAAAAAGCAGGAAATATTCCGGAAGAGACAAGAGAGGCTCTCTTAAAAGCAGCTACAGAAGAATTTGCCGAATACGGGTTTGAGAAATCATCCCTCAGGAGGATCTGTACCCGGGCGGGTGTGACTACCGGAGCTCTGTATGCTTCCTTTAGGGATAAAGACGATCTCTTTGAAAACGTTATTAAGCCAGTTACGGATCATATAGATTCTGTCATGGGGGAGCATTATAGGAGAGAGCGGGAATCTGCCGGCAGAGATCTTCTGGATCCGGCAGGAGAGGAAGAGGATGTCAACGCAGTCCTGTCGCTTTTGCGGTACTATTACCGGAACAGGCAGGTGTGCTCCGTCCTTTTCAGCCACAGGGAGCACCCGGCGGTGGCTGCGTTCTTTGACCGTCTGATCGGGCAGATTGACGCCCAGGGAAAAGCAGTAGCGGCTCTGATCCGGGAAGGGATCAGCGCAGGAGCTGGAGAAAAAAGCGGTGATGAGGAAGTGTCAGAATTTACGGCAGATACAATCCACTGGTTCTCTCATTTACAGGTTGATATGGTCTTTTATCTGATCGGGCACGAGACAGAAGAAAGAGAGGCAGAAATGCAGGCAAGAAATATGGTACGTTTTATGCGGGGCGGATTTTACGCGCTGCTGTACAGGGGAAGTTTAACAGATTTTATAAAAGAAAGATGAATGATAAAAGGACCTTCGGGTCCTTTTTAAATAACAATTAAATAACGATGTTATTTAAGAGGAGGAGAAGACATGTTTATCTGTTTAAAAGATGCGGTAAAAAGATACGGAGAAGGGGAGGCGGCGGTCTATGCGCTGGATCATGCGGATCTTGTCATAGGGAAAGGAAAGATCTGTGTAATCCTAGGCCCTTCCGGCTCTGGGAAAAGTACGATGCTGAACATGCTGGGAGGTCTGGATACGCTGGATGCCGGCGAACTGACCATAGAGGGAAGAAGTCTGATCGGCCTGACGCCAAAGGAACGGACCTTGTACAGAAAAGAAGAGGTGGGATTTGTCTTTCAGTTTTATAATCTGATCCCGGACCTGACAGTTGAGGAGAATATCGAGGTGGTATCCGATATCTCAGAGTCTCCTCTTGATCTGAGCGAGGTGCTGGGAGCACTGGAACTGGAGCCGTACCGCAGACGTTTTCCAAGGGAGCTTTCCGGCGGGCAGCAGCAGAGGGCGGCCATTGCAAGAGCCATGATCAAAAACCCCAGGCTGCTACTCTGCGATGAGCTGACCGGAGCTTTGGATACCCATTCCTCTAAAAATGTCCTGTAGTTCGTGGAGATGATGAACCGGAAGTACGGCACCACAGTCGTGATCATTACCCATAATGAGGCGATCGCGAAGATGGCAGATCAGATCATACGAATCCGGGACGGCAGGGTTGAGGAGAGTGTGTTCAATGAAAAGAAGATTCCGGCGGAAGCGCTGGAACTGTAAAGGAGGAGCGGAATGAAGCTGAGGAGAAGATACATCCGGAATATCCGGCAGAATCTGTCATTTTATATAGCCTCCACCGTACTGACCATGGCGGCGCTCTTTCTATTTTTCCTGTTTCACATCGCGGGAAATGCAATTCTGGACTTTGCAGATGAATTTTTTGAAAAACAGAAGCTGGAGGATGCTCATTTTACGACTTATATCCCGATTCCGGAATCGGATGTTGAAGAGATGGAAGAAGAGTATGGGATTACTTTAGAGGTGCAGTCCTATATAAACATTGACACTGATGGAACTACCGCAAGGGTATTCCAAAAGACACGGAAGGTGGATCTCTACGATGTGACAGTAGGAGAGGATGCCAATGAAAAAGGCGAGGTGATCCTGTCCGAAGGCTATGCCGTCAATATGGATATCTCTATAGGCGATCAGGTCAGGATCGGAGAAGAAGACTATACGGTGACCGGTTTCTTTCAAAGGCCGGACTATCTGTACATGCTGGAAAATGAGGACGATTCATATAAGAATATCTCTACATTTTTTCTCGCCTATATGTCTGAGAAAGACTTTGCAGAACTGGGAGAGACGAACTGCCAGTATCTGGTCAGATATAACGGAAATGACGATGCAGATTTCCGCAGGGCTGTCAATGAGAAATATCATATGTACAGCTATACGGCGGCGGAAGAAAACCAGCGGATTGTGATGGTGCGCTCACAGGCGGAAATGTTTCTGATCATGTCGTGGATGCTCCTGTGCATCCTGCCGCTTGTGGCGGTGGCGCTGATCTGCATTATTATCAACAGAAAGGTAAAGACAGAGCAGCAGATGATAGGAACGCTTTCTGCCATGGGGTACACCAGAGCGCAGTTGGCCCGGCATTATGCCGGATTTGCAGCCATTCCCGGTATCATCGGCGGTGTTCTGACATCTGTGATTACGGCGGTTGTCGTCCAGCCATACGGGGAACTGGGGCTTACTGACTATGAACCAATGAGGATCTCCTGCAGCCTGAGCTGGTATGCGGCTGTTTTAGGAATTGCCGTTCCTGCTGTCATGTATGTCCTTGCGGCGCTGCTTTCGGTAAGGCGTCTGCTGAGACAGAATACGGTGCTGCTCTTAAACGGAAGCGCGGACGAAGGCAGGCGGAAGCTGCGCAGGGTCCTTGCCGGGAGAAAGCTGTCTTTTCGCATCAAATTCTCTGTCCGCTCACTGATCGGAAGTCCGGCGAGAAGTTTTGTTGTCTTTCTGGGAATTTTTCTGGGCAGCTTTATCATGCTGACGGGATTCTCCATTTATGATTCGGTGAGGCATATGGCGGACACGGTACAGGAGGCGGCCGGCGAGTACGAATATCAGTACGTTTTAGGTGAACCTCTATATGAGAATCCTTACGGCGGAGAGCTGATATTGGCGGCGCCTGTGGAGGATGAAAAGGGAGACGCGCTGACTGTGATGGGAACGGACAATGAGCAGTCTCTTTTAAACCTGACAGATAAGGAAGGACAGGAGATCAGTACAAAGGACGGATATTATATTACAAGCCTTACTGCATACCTGTGCGGGTGGGAAAACGGTGACCGGGTGACATTATATAATCCGCTGTCTCTGGAACAGATCCATATCAGAATCAGCGGAATCGTGGAAAATGATACTGCGCAGATTATTTATACTTCCCGGGCAAATGCCGCTGAGATGACCGGGGTGGACAAAAATGCAGGGAATATGATCATAAGCGAAGAAAGACTGGATATTCCGGAAAATATAGTAGAGAGAGAAAGCAGAAAATCTGATCTTAAAGAGCAGGTGGATACGATCATTGACCAGACCAGCTATATGATCGATACTATGGTGGGACTGGGAATCATGATCTGTATCGCATCTGTCTATGTAGCAGTCAATATGCTGGTATCAGAGAACCGCAGCAATATCTCCATGCTGAAAGTGCTGGGGTATCCGGACCGAAAGATCGAGCGCATTGTACTTGGCAGCAATCATGTCTTCCTGCCCCTGGGAATCCTCATGAGTATTCCTGCCGCATATGCTTTCTGCGGACTGTTTTTCCGGATGTTTGCCGATATGATGGGGATGCTGGTCAGCCCGTATCTGGAGCTTAAGAGCTGTATTATGGCTGCAGTCCTGACAGCAGGCAGCTATCTGGCGTCAATGCATTTCGTAGGATGGAAGACCAGGAAGGTGGATGCAGCGGAGTGCCTGAAAGCCCAGAGAGAGTAGGGATTCTTTTGATATACCAAAAACGTATGAATATCCATAAAAGACAGATATTAGACAGAGAACAGGAATTATATGATAATAATTAAAAATGGATTTCAAGCGGAGCGTTTAGAAAATGGAGAGATCGGCGTGAAATTGCGTGTACTGAAATACTTTTTTTAAGCCACAAAAAGGAACAGCGACATTTTGCATCTCCATGCTCATCCATGGCTCCCAATCCACGATGGCATAGCGTGATGGCATAAAGTCCAGTGACCGGATCTCTTCCCGAAGGCGATTGACCTGGCCTTCAGCAGCGTCAGGTGACTGGAGATCAAATGCGATGTATGCGTAACTTTCCCTCAGATCATTCATGGCTTCCGGGGAGTAAACAACGGAATAGACATCGCTCATATACCAAACTCCCTTTTAAGCTCAGCATCCACTTCATCTGCTGTATAGGTTTTGCCAGATTTCATGGACTCTACGCCCTTCAAAAGTTCAGCATCCAATTGTTCCCGGGTCATACCACCAATTGCTGTAGGCTTTGCTGAAGGAAGACGTAGTTCAAAAGGAATTCCCTTTGTCAGGACGATCTGGCTGTAGAGCATCTGGATAGCACTGGATGGAGAAATACCAAGCTGGGAGAGAATGCTTTCAGCGTTTTCTTTTAAGGTTGTATCAATCCTGGCGTAAACTGCGGTTGTATTTGCCATATTCATCACACTCCTTTTTCTATATTATAGCTGTAAAACTTTGCAAATGCAAGTGAATGCAAGCAAATTAACATGGCTGAAGCAGGAGAAAGTATTCATAAAATGCATGATAAATGATAAAGAACAGGTATTAGACCTAGAAACTGATTCGACTTACAATATGTGTGAAGACAGAAAAGAACCTGTCAGAAAACTGAAATGAATGGAAACCGAAAGGAAGTAAAAGATCATGAAAAAGAATATTGGGAAAAGTCTTGCACTTTATCCTACTCCGCTTGTCGTAGTAGGAACGAATGAAAGGATTGGTGAATATGGAATACGCAAAATTAGGAAACACGGACATCGAGGTGTCGGAGCTCTGTGTGGGCTGCATGAGTTTCGGAAAATCCGGAACGCTGTATGACTGGACGCTGGATGAATCCGGAACAGAGGAAATCGTAAAACATGTCCTTGACATGGGAATTAACTTTTTTGATACTGCAAACGGATATTCGGATGGAACCAGTGAAGAATATCTTGGAAATGCACTGAGAAAAAATGTTTCAAGAATACGCCGATCGAAGAGACAATGGAGGCTCTGAATGATCTGGTGGTATCCGGAAAAGTACGGGCCATCGGAGCGTCGGCTATGTACGGATACCAGTTCTATAATATGGAGCTTGCGGCCCGGGATAACGGCTGGGCACAGTTTGTGGCTATGGTGAATCATTACAATCTTCTTTATCGGGAAGACGAACATGAACTGATTCCTATCTGCCGTCAGATGAATGTTTCCCTCATGCCATACAGCCCTCTCGCAGCAGGACATCTGACACGGCCGGAATGGAATTCAGATTCTATCCGCAGCAAAACAGACCGGGCAGCCATGGGAAAATATGACCGGACTCAGGAGCAGGATATGGAGATCGTCCGCAGGGTTCATCAACTGGCAGAAAGATATGGTGTAAAAATGCAGCAGATCGCATTGGCATGGGAATGGGCAAAAGGAGTGACAGCGCCGATCATCGGGGCTACGAAAGCATCCCATTTTGATGACGCCGCCGGAGCGTTTTCGGTGAAATTGACAGCTGTTGGATGAGAAGAAATAATGGAATCAAAACAGGAAAAATTCATGGCTAATTGAAACATAGGGCAATAATTTTGAGGTACTGGAAAACAGCTCGTATGAAAAGGTATTTTCTTTATCATACGAGCTGTTTTCATTTTACTTACTGATGGCGGGAGTGCGGTTACATCCCCAGCTTCCATTGAGATGTTTCTTTTTGAAGCTCAACCATGCGCCGGTAAAGACCGCCCTGGGCCAGCAGTTCTTCCGGGGTGCCCTGCTGTGCCACACAGCCATTCTCCAGCACGACAATATGATCGGCACCGGCCACAGTACGCATCCTGTGGGCGATGACCAGCACCGTTTTACCCTGAAGCAGGCGGGAGAGAGCTTCCTGAACAGCACTTTCGTTTTCAACATCCAGGCTGGCGGTTGCCTCATCCAGAAGAATGACAGGCGCGTCTTTAAGCAGGGCGCGGGCGATGGAAATCCGCTGGCGTTCACCGCCGGAGAGGGTAGAACCGTTTTCTCCGATCATGGTCTGATAACCTTGCGGAAGTTTTTGTATAAATTCATCGCACCGGGCAGCCTTAGCAGCTGCGAAGACTTCTTCGTCCGTAGCTCCCCGGCGTCCCAGACGGATATTTTCCATTACCGTGTCCCGGAACAGCACTACATCCTGGAAAACCATAGAGTAGTATGTTAACAGTGTCTCGGGATCCACACCGGACACGTCCACGCCTCCAAGAGTAATTTTCCCTCTGGTAGCGTCCCAAAAGCGGGCGGCCAGTTTGCATGCGGTGGACTTTCCGCCTCCGGAGGGACCGATCAGGGCAGTTACTTCTCCCTGTCTGGCAGTAAAGCTTACATCCTCCAGTACACCGTCCCCTTCCCGGTAGGCAAAGGATACATGATTAAAGGTGATGTTGTAGTTTTCGGGCGCAAATTCTTTTGTACCCTCCTGTATCGGCTGTTCCAGAATAGAACGCATCCGTTCAATCTGCAGTTTTGTATTAAAGGTGGCGGCGATATTCTGCAGTACCAGCCCCAGCGGGTCATAAAGTCTTGCGGCGGCAAAAAGGAACCCGAGGAAATAGAGAAAAGAAAGTTCTCCGGCTGCAAAAAGCGCTCCGCCGGTCAAAATAGTAGTAGCCAGACCCAGACGAAGGAAGGCCTGGGCGGAGCAAACAAACACGCCGGTTGCCAGCTCTGAGTGGATGGAGCCCTTCTCCATAGCGGCCAGTTTTTTCTCCAGTTTTTCCATATAGGCCTCCTGCCGGCTGCATGCCTTGATATCCCTTATGGTTTCCAGCCCCTCCTGAATGCAGTCGGCTACCGCACGTTTGTTTAGAATATTCCTTGTACCGAAGGAGTCCTGGATTTTTTTACTCCCTGCTGTGAGCAGAAGCGCCACTGGCACTACCCACAGTACGGCCAGCGCCATCCGCCAGTCGCAGAAGAACATGGCGGCACCGATCACAAGGGTAGAGAAAATAGATGCAAACAACTGCGGCACATAGTGGGAAAACATCTGATCCAGGCTGGAGCAGTCTGCAATCATGGTGGAGGTCAGGTCGCTTAGATCCCGGTTTCCGAAAAAACTCAATGGCAGCTGGCGAAGTGTCTCCGCCAGGCTTACCCGGCGGTTGGCGCTCTCCTTATAGGTCGCCAGATAAAGCGAAGCGTACTGGAACCAGTGAAGAATGAACAGCAGGATCAGGACAGCTATGCCAAAGCCCGCATAAATCCAAAAGCCATCCATAGAGCTGCTTCCGTTTTCCATGGAATCTAAAAGATGCTGCACTGTAAAAAGGACGGCTCCCACCGGAAGCATCAGGCTTAGATTGCACACAAAGCACCAGGCCACTGCTTTTACCAGATCCTCTGCACCCTTTTCACTGAGCGCAAATAAATGCTGTAATTTTTTTGTCATACCGCTTCCTCCTTTCCCACCTTCCACTGGGCGCTGCGCTGGTAATCTTCCCACATGCCGGTATAAACACCATGCAGTGCAAGCAGGCTTTCATGACTGCCCTGCTCGATAACCCTTCCGTCACTCAGGACAATGATAGAATCCGCATTCTGTACGGTAGACAATCTGTGGGCGATCATCAATACGGTTTTGTTTTTGGTCAGCGCTTCAAAGGCTTTCTGAATCTGATGTTCATTTTCCGGGTCGGCAAAAGCCGTGGCCTCATCCAGCACCACAATGGGAGCGTCTTTCAGGATGGCTCGTGCCAGAGCAATCCTTTGCTGTTCACCACCGGAGAGATAAATGCCTTTCGTTCCAACCACAGTATCCAGGCCCTGCGGAAGTTTTTCCAGAATATCATCACACTGTGCGGCACGGGCGGCAGACAGAACCTCATCTCTGGAAGCTTCTGGTCTGGCGGCCCGTATATTTTCCAGAAGGCTCTCCTTAAACAGCCGGGTATCCTGAAAGACAAAGGCCACTTGCCGCATCAGATCTTCTGTGTTCAGCTCCCGGACATTGATTCCGCCGATTGCGACAGTTCCGCTGTCTGTATCCCAGAAGCGGGGAATCAGGCTGGCGGCTGTAGTCTTGCCGCCGCCGGATGGCCCAACCAGCGCCGTTACCTGTCCGGGGCGGACAGAAAAAGACACATCGTTTAGAGCCGGCCGATCCGAACCTGGATAAGTAAAGCTTACATGGTCAAAGGATACAGCGGCATTTGCCGGACGTTTCTGTACCTTTGATTCTTCCATGGGTTCCTGGCCGAGGATTTCATCCAGACGGCCCACGGCTTCGTCTGCTTCCATGACAGCCTCACTCATATACATGATCCGGTTGATCATCTGACCGCAGGCGGGGGCAAACAGGGCATAGAAGATAAAGTTGACAAGCACTGTGCGTACATCTCTGCCGGAGGACAGCAGCAGCGCCGCCGGGATCAGCAGGGCGAAGGCTCCGTTGATAAAAGTCAGAAAACAGGTCTGCCCGATGCGGCAGCTCATGGCATACTGGCTGGCCAGATCGCTGTAATCTCTGATGGCGGCGTAAAAAGCCTTGAAGGAGTAGACTGTCTGCTGGAACATCTTTACAACCGGGATACCCCGGACATATTCTACCGCTTCGCCGCTCATACGCTCAATTTCCTTCTGGTACCGGTGGAAAAATCCTGCATTCTTTCCGCCCATCATCAGGCACATAGAGAGAAGAGCAAGAACCATGGTGACCAGGCATAGGAGTCCCATTTTCCAGTCAAAGAGAAACAGCATCACGATAGCAGCAACTGGCGTGACTATAGTTCCCGCCAGGTCGGGAAGCTTGTGGGCCAGCAGATCTTCCGTAAGTCCGGCGTTGTCATCAATAAGTTTCCTTAGCCGCCCTGACTGATTTCCTGTAAAGAATCCAAGAGGCAGTTTCAGCACGTGTGCCATGGCAGTACGCCGGATGTTCCGGGCGGTACGGAAAGCGGCGATATGAGTAGACATGAGTGCCGCAAAATACAGGGCGATGCTGCCGATGGCGGTCCATACCGCCGTCCAGCCCCAGCGTGACAGGCCGGAGACTCCGGAAGGACTGGGCCAGGCTTCCAGTACATTCCTTGCCGCCAGCCAGACGCACACATAAGGGATCAGTCCCAGTACCGCAGACAGGGCGGAGAGGATACAGCCCAGCAGGGTAAGTTTTTTGTGTCCGCCCGCATAACTTAAAATGCGGGACAGGCTGCTTTGCTTTTTTTGCATCAAAAGAATACCTCCTTTTGCCTAAAAATTTATTATGAAGTTAGAGTAAACTAACTATCATGCAAAAAAGATGGGGGCTATTGCCCCATCAATTTTAACCATCCGGCTGTATAAAAATCCCGCAGCTGATCCACGTAGCGCAGGGCTCTGTCTCTGGGCATATCGTGTACCACGATCTCGAATATTCCATTAAACATGCCGCTGGCGATGATATGACACATCTGCTCATCCAGTTCCGGAATATCATGTCCAAGGCGGCGAAGGACTTCCATATATTTCAGCGTGTATTCTACTTCCACCTCAACCATGTTATGGACAAAATGCTCATAGCTTGTGCCTTCTGACCGGCATAGCAGCAGCTTCACCGGTTCCCGGTGCTGACAGATGTATTCTACCATCCAGTGGATGCAGTCCGAGGACTCTACCCCCATGTGATCCGGCTGCTGTTCTTCAGGGAGCTCGGCGAAGTAGGTCTGGGCCTCCATAAACTTCCCCATGAGGGCAGCGGCATGAGGCTCCACAATAGCGGCAAACAACGCCTCTTTGCTGGAAAAATATCCATAAAAGGCGCCGGTTGTCACGCCGGCCTTCTTTACGATCTGACGCAGGGAAGCACCAAGAAAGCCCTTGTCAGAGAACTCTTCCAGGGCGGCATGCAAAATATTTTCTAATGTGGCAGATGACTTGCCTTCCATAGTTGCCCTCCATATAACAGTGTCATATAACAATGTTATTATATGATGCAGAATAAAATTTGTCAATAGGAGAGTGCTTAAAAAGCTTGCAGAATCGGGGAGAGGGAAGAAATTGTTTAAAAGTTGTTTAACAAATCCATACGAAGTTGTTAGAAATATCCGCTAGACTACATTTCAGAAAAAGATGAAAGAAGGGATAAGATGGAGAGGGTTGTTATTATACCGGCACTGAATCCGGACGAAGGACTGAGAGAGCTTGTAGAGAGAAATTGGGAACTGGAGAATCAGGTCATTATTGTAAATGACGGGAGTGACATAGAACATGAGAGGCTGTTCTGGGAACTGGGAGGCAAATGCATCGTTCTGCATCACAAAGAAAATCTGGGAAAAGGAGCAGCAATAAAGACAGCTCTAAAATATATAAGGGAAGAGCTATGGGAGTGTAATGTGATAGGAATTATGGATGCAGACGGACAGCATCTTCCGGATGACATGGAAAAGCTGCTCATGAAAGTGCCGGCAGATCCGATGGCTTTGGTAATCGGAACCCGGACGATTGATAAGAATATCCCCTGGAAATCCCAGATGGGAAACCTGATCACACGAAAAGCCTTCCGCCTGGCAACAGGAGTGGAAGTATCAGACACGCAGACGGGAATGAGGGCTTTTTCGGCAAGACTTCTTGGCTTTATGTCGAATATACAGGGAGAAAGGTATGAATATGAAATGAATGTACTGGCAACCTGTGCGAAAGCCAGAGTGCCGATCATCGAGGTGCCGATACAGACAATTTACCATGATAAAGAGAACAGCTGCTCCCATTTCCGCAAAATACGTGATTCCGTGCGGATATGCAGACAGCTGTTGAACTAAAGAAGAAATGTGGTGATTATATATGAAGAAAAAGACAAAAAAGAAATTCCTTGTTTTCATGTCGGATCTGCTGATTGCGGCGCTTCTGGTTGGCGGAATTTATGGCGTGAATTATCTGATTCCTCAGAAGGGGATTGCAGCACAGGCAATGGTGGCGCAGGCGGCGGACAGAGGGGCAGAAAGCGGATCTTCCGCCGGAGGGGTGAACCAGAACCAGAAAAATTCCAATGGTCTTCCGACAACAACGGTATCATTAGATACGCAGGATTGGAGCCGGAAATATGCAGATAAATTTACAGACCAGGTTGGTTCCACAGACACGTCATATACAAGTCCCCATGTGTCTGTAAAACTCTCCCGCAATACTTACAATACAAACAGGCTGGACAAAACGCAGGGTGGCAAACACATACAGTATGGGACAAATATTTCCTACGTACTGGCGGATATTTATGTCAGTGACATTACATGCCTGCAGACTTGCTTTGCACAGAATGTCTATGGAGTAGGATATGATGAAAAGCTATCAGACATGTCCGCCCGTTTGAAATCGGTTCTTGCCGTAAACGGAGATTCCTATAGCAATAGCAGGCACCGGAATAATGGAACGATTATCCGCAACGGTGTGATATACAGGGCTCAGCAGACGGATATGGAGACCTGCATGCTTAACTGGGACGGTACAATGAAGATTTATAAGCCGGAAGAGATGAACACGCAGCAGCTTATTGACAGCGGAGCATACCAGAGCTGGATTTTCGGTCCCAGCCTTTTAGACGACAACGGAAAAGCGAAAACAACATTTCAGACATCTCTTGCGGCAGACAAAACGGTGCTTCTTTATGTCGGACGGCTGGCAAAGGAGAAAAATATCGAGGAACTTTTGCTGTTTCAGAAGGAGGCTGCTGCACATGGAACTGTTCTCATGATTGTGGGAGGGGGACCGTACCGGGGAATCCTGGAAAAGAAAGCCGGTGAAATGAAAATAGCAGTCAGCGTCATTTTTACCGGGATGATCACGCCGGAAGAAGTGTGGAAGTATTACCAGGCGGGAGATCTCTTCATCAGTGCTTCCACCAGTGAAACACAGGGAATGACATACGTGGAGGCGCTGGCAGCGGGGCTGCCGCTTCTGTGCAGAAGAGACGGATGTCTGGAAGGAGTTGTCCGGGAAGGAGAAAATGGCTGGCAGTATGATGATATGAAGCAATTCCTTATATTTCTTGGAGAATGGAGTGGTCTTGATGAAGACGGGAAATTTGCAAAACTCTTTGCGGCAGCTATTTTCTTTCCCATGGCGCCGGATGATCTTCTCTGTTATCTGGCAGGGACAACAGCCATGACCTGGCGACAGTTCACCTGCATTATCCTGCTGGGCAAACCGTTCTCTATTGCGCTTTACAGTATGGGACTGACAAAACTTTTCCAGTTTTTCTTTCCGGTCCTGGTATGCTGTGTTGGCTTTGCGGTAATGGGAGTGTTCCCATTTGGCTCCAGATCAGCATTGATCATAGACGGAGTGCATCAGTATCTTGGATTTTATGAGGAACTGCTGCATCAGATCGGTCAGGGGATGCAGTGGACATTTTCCGGCCATGCAATGGGATACAGCTTTTACAGCCTTTTTTCCTATTATCTGAGCAGCCCGTTTAATCTTCTGGTTCTCCTGCTTATGCAGGTGATGTATGTCAACGAAGCGGTAACACTTGTGGTATTGATAAAGATCGGACTGACAGGATCGTGCATGGCATGGTATGTACAGAGGAAAATGCCGGAAAGAGGACAGGTTTCTGTATGCATCGGCTGTATGTTTGCGCTGTCCAACTATGTGCTGGGCTATTACAGCAATCTGATGTGGCTGGACTGTGTGATGCTCCTCCCTGTACTTGCCTGGGAGATGTGAAGCGTGCACTAAGGAGTTGTCCGGGCAATATTTTGTTTGCAGGATATGTAGAACCGCAGGAACTAAAAGAGGCGTACTGTGGTGCGGACGCCTTTGCATTTTTCAGTTTTGAGGAGACAGAAGGGATCGTGGTGCTGGAAGCGCTCTCCTGTGAAGTGCCGGTGGTGGTGCGGGACATTCCAGTATATAACGGGTGGCTGGAGAATGGGGTACATGTCCGTAAAGCATCAGATACAAATGCCTTTCGCAAAATGCTGGAAGAGATATTCGCCGGAGGCGGGCAAAAAACAGCTGCGGCGGGAAGAAAAGTGGCGGAAGAGCACGGAATCTATGCGACAGGAATCCGGCTGAACGAAATATATCAGGCAGAGCGGCTTGGCGGGCCGGAAGAAATCTGTACCTTGCAATCGTGAAACGGATTGTAATGGATCATCGGGGGAGTATTTATGCCAGAGATAGAGTGGGTCTGGAAATCTGCATGGAATTTCCGGACAGTTGAAAGGAAGGACGTATATGGAACGGATACTGATCGTGGAGGATGATGAACTCATTGCCGAGCTGGAGCGGGATTATCTCCTGGCAGAAGGGCTGGAAGCAGATATTATTACAAACTGATAAGATCAAGGGTCTTGGCCTGGGGGCAGATGATTATGTGGTAAAGCCATTCAGTCCGGTAGAGCTGACTGCAAGAGTGAAAGCGCATATCCAGATCCACAGATCGCTGAAGGAAGGAAATAAGGAGGAGGTGATCATAGCAGGCCTTCTGAAGATTTATCCGGGCTCATATCGTGTTTATAAAGGAGAACAGGAGCTGGAGCTTACAGGGCGTGAATTTAAGCTGCTTCTGTTTCTGGCAAGGAATCCCGATATTGTATTTTCCAGAGAGCAGCTGTTTGACAGTGTCTGGGGAATGGATGCCGTGGGAGATATGTCAACAGTTACGGTCCATGTCAATAAGCTGAGAGATAAGATCGAGGATGATCCGTCTGCGCCGCGGCATGTACAGACCGTGTGGGGAGTGGGATACCGATTCTGTATGTAAACGGATATAAAATTGAGATAATATCTGCTGCGGATTTGTGTCAAATGGCTTGACTTTGGGAAATAACTGGTTATAATGTTTCTTTAAAAACGGTTTCCTAAGAAACTATAATAGAGGACAAGCAAGACATCACAGGGAGGAAGCAAAAGGATATGAGACAAACGGAGCAGGAACAGGATGAAATACAGGAAAAGGAGCGCGGCGAGGCGGGAAACAGAAATGATGATAAAGAATTTCTGAGGACAGAACCTTTGGGACAGCTGCTTCTTAAGCTGGCGCTGCCTACGGTGGCGGCACAGCTGATCAATATGCTTTACAATATTGTTGACAGAATTTATATCGGCCATATTCCAGAGATCGGTGCGACCGCTTTGACCGGAGTGGGCGTGTGCATGCCGCTTATCATGATCGTTTCGGCGTTTGCGGCGCTGGTAGGATACGGGGGAGCGCCCCGGGCGTCTATCTTCATGGGAAAGCATGATAAAGAAACGGCAGAAAAAATACTGGGGAATTGCTTTACGCTTCAGATCATGATTTCCGTTGTACTTACTGCGGTACTGCTGATCTGGAACAGGGATTTTCTTATGGCGTTTGGCGCCAGTGAAAATACAATTGAATACGGCGTGAATTACATGAATATTTATGCGCTGGGGACGATCTTCGTAGAGGTCACGCTGGGAATGAATGCGTTTATTACGGCTCAGGGATTTGCAAAGACGGGGATGCTCTCCGTACTGATCGGGGCGGTTGCCAATATCATTCTTGATCCGATTTTCATTTTCGGGCTGGATATGGACGTGAGAGGGGCTGCCCTGGCTACGATCATTTCACAGGCGCTTTCCTGCATCTGGGTCGTCAGCTTCCTGTGCGGAAAGAAGACCTTCCTTAAAATTATGAAAAAGAATCTGGGTCTGACCTCCAGGATTATTCTTCCCTGCCTGGCGCTGGGGGTTGCCACGTTTATCATGCAGGCAAGTGAAAGTGTGATTTCCGTATGCTTTAACAGCTCTTTACAGAAATATGGCGGAGACATTGCGGTCGGCGCAATGACAATCCTGACAAGTGTTATGCAGTTTGCCATGCTTCCGCTGCAGGGGCTTGGGCAGGGAGCCCAGCCAATCATCAGCTATTGTTATGGCGCAAAGGATACAGACAGGGTCCGGGGTGCGTTCCGGCTGCTTTTGAAGGTCAGCCTGGGATATTCCATTCTGCTCTGGGCAATGGTCATGCTCTTTCCGGGCGGATTTGCAGCGATGTTTACTTCGGATGCACAGCTGATGGAATACACAAAGACAGCGCTTCGAATATATATGGCGGCAATGCTGCTGTTTGGTATTCAGATGGCATGCCAGATGACCTTTAATGCGCTGGGAAAAGCGGTTGAATCAATCGTTGTGGCGGTCATGCGGAAGTTCATTCTTCTGATCCCACTGATCTATCTCCTGCCGCGGATCATCACATCAGATCAGACAATGGCGGTTTATCTGGCGGAGCCTGTAGCGGATGCACTGGCAGTAACATTTACGGCAGTCCTGTTCGGCATCCAGTTTAAAAAGACGCTGAGGAATATAAAAGCAGTGTAAGAACTCTGCGAAAAAGGAAAGAGGAAAAAAGATGAGGAAAACAACAGAGCTGTTTATGGGGCTGAGAAGTTTGTTCCGGCTGTATGACAAGATGCTGAAGAAGGTCTGCACAGAGCATGATCTGACGGTCATAGAGGCTGATATCATTAGCTTTTTGCAGAATAATCCGGGAAAAGACACGGCGGCTGACATTGTGGAGCTGAGAGGGCTTTCTAAAGGCGCGGTATCAAAAGCGGTGGAATGTCTGATACAAAAAACACTGTTGGAGAGGGTTCCGGATCTGGAAGACCGAAGAAAGATCCATCTGAAGATCATGCCGGAAGCCGGCCCGGTAACAGAAAGCATTAATGAAGTAAAAGAAGAATTCGTAGGAACTATTCTGGAAGGCTTTACAAAAGAAGAGCTGGAGATGCAAAGTCAGTTTCTGGACCGGCTGTTTGAAAATACGAAAAGAGCGATAGAAATGTGATAGGTGCGATAGGGGACGTACACTTTTTGCAAAAGTGTACGTCCCCTATCGCATTTGTGGGTGTCCCCATCTGCGTTTTACCCTGTCCCTTTTTGCAAAAGTGTACGTCCCCAAATAATCGTGATATAATGCTTGCATTATGATACGATGAAGGAGGAGCTGCGAGATGCGCCCATCACAGATTACAGACTGGTGCCAGGAGATTCTCCGCACCCAGGCCAGACCGGGAGGTCTTTATATTGACGCAACTATGGGAAATGGGCATGATACTCTTTTTTTCAGCCGGCTGGCTGGAGAAAGCGGACGGGTGCTGGCTTTTGATATCCAGCCGGCCGCATTGGAGTCCACAAGGGAATTGTTAAAAGATCAGGGGATGGCAGAGAGAGCAGAACTGATTCTGGACAGCCATGAGCATATGGATTCCTACGCTGAACGGGGGTCTGTGGATGCCATCTGTTTTAATTTCGGCTATCTGCCGGGCGGCGACCATAAGATTGCAACTAGGGCAGACACCAGCATTAAGGCAGTAGAAAAGGGCCTTGACCTCTTGAAAAAGGGAGGAATGATGAGCCTTTGCATTTACAGCGGAGGAGACACCGGATTTGAGGAGCGAGATCGGCTTCTTGAATTCTTAAAAACTCTTCCGCCGAAAGAATATACGGTTATTGTCAACCAGTACCATAATCGAAAAAATCAGCCGCCGATACCAGTGTTTATATTTAAGAATTAGAGAGTAAGGAGGAGACTGAAAATGAGAAGAAAAGAAAGGGAAGTCACAGATATAAAAGAGATCCGGGAAGTGCTGGATAGCTGCAAGGTCTGCCGGCTTGGAATTGCGGATGAGGGAGGCGCTTACATTGTGCCGCTCAATTACGGATACCGTTTGGAAGATGGGGTATTGACCCTGTATTTTCACGGAGCGAAGGAAGGAAAGAAACTGGATCTGATCCGGAAGAATCCAGAGGTGGGATTTGAAATGGACGGACGGCATGAACTGATGGAAGGTGATAAGGCCTGCCAGTACAGCTATTATTTTGCCAGTGTGATCGGAAAAGGAAAGGCTGTGATCGTAGAAGATCCGGAAGAAAAGCTGCGTGCACTGGAGATACTGATGAAGCATCAGACCGGAAAAGACTTCTCGGAATTTCGGGAAAATCCACGTCTGGAGCGGACTGTGGGGATCCTGAAAGTAGAGTCGGAGGTATATACCTGCAAAAAGCATGAGCCGGTAAAAGCAGTATAACCGGAAAGAAAATTTGAAAAATTTGTCAACTTAATGCTTTAATCTGTGAAAGTAATATGGTATAATAACTGCGTTACGCACAGTATAAGGTGTAAGTTATAACGTTGAGAGCGAAAGGATGAATAGTAGTATGTCAGTAAATAAAAAAGTGATCATGCTGGGCAATGAGGCTATTGCCAGAGGCGCTTACGAGGCGGGAGTCAAGGTGTCTGCCGCTTATCCGGGGACACCCAGCACGGAGATCAGTGAATATCTGGTACAGTATAGGGACGACCTGTACTGTGAATGGTCGCCGAATGAGAAGGTAGCGACCGAGGTGGCTATCGGAGCGTCAGTGGTAGGCGTGCGGGCCATGTCCTGTATGAAGCATGTTGGATTTAACGTGGCCGCTGATCCGGCATACACCGTATCCTATATGGGGGTAAACGGCGGACTCGTGATCGTAGTGGCGGACGATCCGGGACTTTACAGCTCGCAGAATGAGCAGGACACACGGATGGTGGCAAGAGCGGCACAGCTTCCGGTACTGGAGCCTTCCGACAGCTCAGAAGCCAAGGAATTTATGAAACTGGCCTTTGACCTGAGCGAACAGTTTGACCGCCCGTTTGTTTTCCGGACCACCACAAGGCTGGCTCATTCACAGGGAATCGTGGAACTGGGAGAGCGTGTCTGTCCAGAAGACAGACCCTATGAAAAAAATATCCAGAAGACCGTCATGATGCCGGGCAATGCAAAGCTCCGCCATGTGGAGATCGAGAAGCGGAATCTGGAGCTTGCTGAGGCTGCCAACACTCTGCCGATTAATAAAGTGGAGATGAATGATACCAGGATCGGTGTGATCACCAGCGGAATCCCGTATCAATATGTAAAGGAAGCGCTGCCGGAGGCCTCTGTTTTGAAGCTTGGTATGGTAAATCCGCTGCCAAGAAAGCTGATCGAAGATTTCGCTTCTAAAGTAGAGACCTTATATATTGTAGAAGAGCTGGATCCGGTAATTGAAGAACAGGTAAAATCATGGGGGATTTCTGCCATTGGAAAAGAAATCTTTACCGTACAGGGCGAGTACAGCGCCAATATGATCCGGGAGGCTGTCTTAAAGGAAGATTTAGGTCTGGAAAAACCGGCAGCTGCGCCGGGAAGACCGCCGATCCTCTGTCCGGGATGTCCGCACAGGAGTGTATACTATGTATTAAATAAATTGAAACTGCACGCAGCAGGAGATATCGGATGCTATACTCTGGGAGCCGTAGCGCCTCTTAGCGTGGTAGATACCACCATCTGCATGGGCGCAAGTATTTCCAGCCTTCATGGAATGGAAAAAGCAAAGGGAAAAGAGTACATCAAAAACTGGGTGGCAGTGATCGGAGATTCCACATTCCTGCATACCGGTGTCAATTCCCTGATGAACATGATGTATAACAAAGCAACTGGAACAGTACTCATTCTGGACAATTCCACCACAGGAATGACCGGGCACCAGGATCATGCGGCAACCGGAAAGACCCTGCAGGGAGATCCTACATATGCGATCAATATTCCGGCGCTTTGCAAGGCTATCGGCGTGCCGAACGTGATCGAAATCAATGCATTTGATATTGTGAACCTGGAGAAGGTGATCAAAGAAGAGGTGGCAAAGGACGAGGTGTCTGTGATCATAACCAAAACACCTTGTGTGCTTCTTGATAAATCGAAAAAGCCGCTTTACAGGGCCCTTACGGATAAATGTAAAAAGTGCGGCATGTGTATGAAGCCGGGATGTCCCGCCATGACAAAAAATGCAGACGGCACCATCCGCATCGATGATACCATGTGTACCGGGTGCGGACTGTGTGAGAGCCTGTGTAAATTTGATGCGATCGAGCTGGTAAAGGAGGGTGACAGATAATGGAAACAAAGAATATTATGATCGTCGGCGTCGGCGGACAGGGCACACTTCTGACCAGCAGGGTTCTGGGAGGTCTGGCGATTGCCGGAGGATATGATGTAAAGCTTTCTGAAGTGCATGGGATGGCACAGAGGGGAGGAAGTGTAGTCACCTTTGTGCGCTATGGAGAAAATGTGGCGGAGCCTATCGTGGAAGAGGGCCAGGCAGATGTCATCATTGCCTTCGAACGCCTGGAAGCTTTACGGTATGCGCATTTCCTGAAAAAAGACGGGGCACTGGTCGTGAATGACTGGCGGATCGATCCCATGCCTGTAGTGATCGGGGCGGCTCAGTATCCGGACCACATTATTGAAACCCTGAAGGAAAATCATAAGGTATATACGGTCAATGCAACAGAGGAAGCAAAAAAACTTGGAAATTCCAGGGTATTTAATCTGATCGTCCTTGGAATTGCAGCACAGCATATGGATTTTACAAAAGAGCAGTGGTATGAGGTCATTGAAAAAACGGTACCGCCAAAAACAGTAGAAATTAACAAAAAGGCTTTTGATGTGGGCTACCAGTTATAGAAATCATTATTTTAGAGACACAGGAGGAGAGAAAAAGAGATGGCAGGAGTGGCGTTGGAAAACTGGAAAGAAATGATCAGAGATCCAAAGATCGAGTGCATGAGCAGGGATGAGATGACTGCTCTGCAGAGTGAGCGGCTGGTAAAGCAGGTAAAGAATGTTTATGAGCATGTAGAGTTTTACCGGAAAAAAATGGATGAAATGGGCGTAGAACCCGGAGATATCAAAGGGATCGAGGATATCGGAAAGCTTCCGTTTACAACCAAGGAAGATCTGAGAGATCATTATCCGTTCGGACTTCTTGCGGTTCCGCAGGAGAAGATCGTAAGGGTACAGGGTACTTCCGGGACAACAGGAAAACTGACTCTGGCTTCTTATACACAAAAAGATGTGGAAGTGTGGGGCGAGTGTGTGGCCAGAGGCCTTGCAATGGCAGGACTCACAGCCGGAGACCGGATCCATATCTGCTATGGCTACGGATTGTTTACCGGAGGTCTGGGCCTTGACTTTGGTGCACAGGCGCTGGGGGCGATGGCAATACCGATGTCCGCAGGAAATACAAAACGGCAGCTGATGTGTATGGAAGATTTTGGCGCTACAGCCTTTGCATGTACTCCTTCTTATGCAGTATATCTGGCAGAGGCGGCACAGGAAGCAGGGATTGTGGACCGCCTGCAGTTAAAGGCAAGCATCAACGGCGCCGAGCCCTGGACGGATGAGATGAGAAAGAAGATTGAAGGTATCCTTCATATTAATACCTTTGATATTTACGGACTTTGTGAGATCACCGGGCCTGGCGTGGCAATGGACTGTATCCATCATAAAGGGCTGCATGTCCATGAGGATTATTTCTATCCAGAAATTCTGAATCCTGCCGATCAGACACCTTGTGCAGATGGAGAAACCGGTGAGCTGGTATTTACTACGCTGGCTAAAGAAGGAATGCCGCTGATCCGGTACCGCACGAAGGATCTGACCAGCATTGATCATACAGCATGCGAATGTGGAAGAACACTTCCTCGGATCCAGAAATTTACCGGACGTACCGACGACATGAAGGTTATCCGCGGCGTCAATGTATTCCCGACCCAGGTAGAAGCAGCTCTTCTGTCTATGGGAGGCGGTGTGGCTCCGCATTATCTGATGATCGTGGATCGTGAGAATAACCTGGATGTGCTGACGGTTATGGTAGAGGTAGATGAGAAATACTTCTCGGATGAGATTCGTAAGCTGGATGAGTTGAAAAACAGAGTGGGCGCCGTGCTTAAGCAGGCACTGGGCGTATCTGTAAGAGTGAAGCTGGTAGAGCCAAAGACCATTCAGAGAAGTGAAGGTAAAGCAAAACGTGTCATTGATAACAGAGTGTTGTAAAAGGGGGAACTTGGGTATGAATCATACAATTCAGCAGTTATCGGTTTTTTTGGAAAACAGAGAAGGACGTCTGGACGATGTGCTGGATGTGCTTGCAAAGAACGATGTCAATATTGTGGCGCTGAGCCTGGCGGATACGTCTGATTACGGCATGCTCCGCATGATCGTGTCTGATCCGCAAAAAGGGCGGGCGTCCTTAAAGGATGCGGGCATCACAGCCATGCTGACAGATGTAGTGGCACTGCGCGTGCCCCATGCGACAGGATCCCTTAGCAAGGCGATGCACCAGATCGTGGAGGGCAGGGTTAATATTGAATACATGTATGCCTTTGCCAATGGAAGCGATGCGGCGGCCGTCTTAAAGAGCGATGATCCGCTGAAGGTAGTGGATATCCTGAAGGGCAGCGGGTTTGACGTGTACAGCGCTGACGAGGCTTACCGGGCAAATCAGTAACGATGAGAGTGTAAAATATAGAAAGCAGAAAGGACCGGATTAAAAAACCGGTCCTTTTTCAGATGAAAGCTCCTGCAGCATTTCCCTTACGGTTTTTCCGGTGGCCGGATGGTGCAGGTAAGGAGCAATCTCGCACAAGGGGCGGAGTACAAACTCCCGGTTGGGAAGATCCACATGGGGGATGCAAAGATCGGCTTCACCCAGGATCAGGTCGTCATAAAAGAGGATGTCCAGATCCAGTGTCCTGGGTCCCCAGCGCAGAATACGTTCCCGTCCAGCCTCCTGTTCAATGTGGTGGAGCCTGTCCAGAAGCTCTCGGGGAGTAAGGAGTGTGCGAAGCTTCAGACAGCCGTTCAGAAAATCATCCTGGTCTGTCACGCCGTAGGGTTTCGTGACCAGAAAATCAGAAACTGCTTCCACCTGGCAGGAGGCGGTTTCTTTTAATGCCTGGACCGCCTGGAGAAGGTAATCCTCCTTATTTCCCATATTTGAGCCCATGCCCAGATATACGGTATGCCAGCCACGTTCGATAGAAACAGAAACTGTTTCAAGCGGAAGGCCGATAGGGGCCCAGGGCTTTTTGATTTTCAGTTGAATGGAAGACAGGCCTTTTGTGTGCAGAAGAAGATCCTCTGCCAGCATTTCTGCTGCCCTCTCCAAAAGATTATAGGTGTGCTCCTTCAGGAAGCGGGTGATGGTCTGGCAGATGGTTCCGTAGTCAATGGAAGCTTCCAGATCGTCCGTTTTTCCGGCTATTCTTGTATCTGTATAAAGAATGGCAGAAATGATGAATTTTTGTCCCAGCTTTTGCTCTTCCGGAAAAACGCCGTGATTGGCGTAGACTTCCAGATTTTTGATGGTGATCTGATCGTTCATAGTAATCACTCCTTATTCATAATAGCCTCTGTCATGCGGATCGCCCGTGCGTTAGCCTGCACATCATGGACACGGACAAAGGCGCATCCTTGAGTCATTCCGTATACAGTGGTGGCAAGGGTCCCTTCCTCTCGCTGATCGGCGGGAAGATCAAGGGTCAGCCCGATTACGGATTTCCGGGAGGTTCCAAGGAGTACCGGATAGCCAAGCTCCTGCATGCAGCCAAGATTCCGGATCACGGCCAGATTCATCTCGTAAGTCTTTCCAAATCCGACGCCGGGATCCAGCATGATCTTGTCATCAGGGATGCCGGCCGCTTTTGCCAGGCGGATACAGCCTTTCAGATCTTCCAGAAAATCCGGGAAGAAATCCTGGTAGTCCGGTTCTTTGCGGTTGTGCATCAGGCAGCAGGATGCGCCGAATTTCTGGATGGTTTCTGCCATTTTTGGATCATACTTAAGTCCCCAGATATCGTTGACCAGGTCGGCCCCGGCCTCTAGGGCGCAGCGGGCAACCCCTGCTTTGTAGGTATCGATGGAAAGCGGGATGTCAAAGCGTTTCCGGATCGCCTCAATGACCGGGGCAGTACGGCTGATCTCTTCTTCATCCGTGACTTTAGTATGGCCCGGACGGATGGACTCCCCGCCGATGTCCAGAATATCGGCTCCGGCATTGAGCATTTCTTCCGCATGGAAAAGGGCCGCGTCTAAATTGTTGTATTTTCCTCCGTCGGAAAAAGAGTCCGGCGTGGTGTTTAAGATTCCCATGATATAGGTGTGGTGGTCGGTGTCAAAATGTCTGTTCCTGATAATCATAAGTCAATCTCCTTGTTCTTTTTCGTAGTGTCCCAATTACAGGCTTCGCTGGCAGGGCAGCTAAAACAGGCCCTTGAGGCTTTGTCGCTCTCATAGAGGAGAGCCTCCAGAAGCTCTGGCGTCTCCCTAAGTTTCCGGTGGCCGCAGATAGCAGTCAGGATCGTTTCGGTTTCCTCCGGAGAAAATCTAAGATGAGGGGGAAGTCCGGAAAGGATCTCTTCTGCAATCCGGGCGCTTGAAAGTTCGTGCGGCGTGCCATTTTCATACTGCTCCCATTTTCCGATGTCATGGAGAAGGGCAGCGGCATAGATCAGATCTCTGGAAAGAGGAAGGGCTCTTTCCAGGCTTTTGATATAGGCAATCCTGGCAGTGTCTAAAAGATGCTCCATGCCGTGACGGCAGAAAATACGGCCGCGTTCCAGATCGTTTAAACGCCGAAGAGAAGACTGGTAGAGAGGGTGGTTTCGGATCGCCTCCAGCCGTTCCCTGCAGATATCATGTTCCATATCAGTCCCTCTTTTCCAGCATCCGGAAGAACCGGTCTTCCAGGGCAGGATCTGTCTTAAAGACGCCCCGGCGTGCCATGCTTACGGTCCGGCTGCCAGGTTTTTTGATACCACGCATCGTCATACACAGATGCTCGGCCTCAGAAAGTACCATGACCCCCCTGGGCTGCATGCAGGTCATAAGGGCGTCCGCAATCTGGTCAGTGAGCTGTTCCTGGAGCTGGAGCCTCCTTGCGTAAACCTCGACCGTCCGGGCCAGCTTGCTTAAGCCAACAACCTTTCCGTCGGGGACGTAAGCAATATGAACTTTGCCGAAGAAGGGCAGCATATGGTGCTCACAGGTGGAATAAAAGGTAATGTCCTTTTCCAGCACCATTTCCGTATTGTCGGTATGAAACATTTTGGATAAATGTGTGGAAGGCGCTTCTTCCATGCCACTGAATAACTCGGTATACATCCTTGCAATCCGGTCCGGGGTCTCGATGAGACCCTCCCGGGAGGGATCTTCGCCGATGCCCTCCAGCAAAAGCCGGACACCTTCTTTGATTTTTTCCTGATCGATCATCCTATCAATCCTCTTTTCTATTTCTTTTTTATTTCTTCTATATTTCTTATTTCTTCTATTGTTTTTCGGCTGCTTTTACGGCGTCTTTGTTTCACATATTTTGGACACGGCGTCCTTAATCCGTCCCAGATATGACAGAGAACCAAATGCCAGGATCACATCCTGGCCGTCTGCTTCGTTCAGTGCAGATGCGACGGCCTCCATAATCCCGGGGCTGGTTGTGACAGGAACATTTCTGCCACAGAACCGCCTCATGGTGTCGGCGAGGACGTCAGCGGAAAGGCTGCGAACCTCATCCGGCAAGGTGACGGTGTGAACAGATTTGGCCAGTGGAGCCATGATTTTTGCAATCTCTTCATATTCCTTATCACGAAATACACCCATGATCAGTATGAGGCGCTTGTCCGGAAAGCAGCGGCGCACTGTCCCTGCCAGGCAGCGGGCGGCCGCCGGATTGTGAGCGCCGTCGATGAAAAACCAGGGGCTTTCCATAAGACAGGTGAAGCGCCCGAACCACTGAACCTTTTTAAAGCCTTCCTGAATGGCTCCTTCCGGGATCGTAAGCCCTTGCTTCCTCAGGCTGTCCAGGGTTTCCAGCGCTACAGCGGCGTTGATAGCCTGGTGGCCGCCGGGGAGCGGAAGGTACAGGTCTTTCTGTTCCCGGTAGTCTATGGTCTGTCCTTTCCAGTTTTCCTGAATCTGCCTGATGCACGCATCATCCACCTGATGGAAGGGACAGCCCTTTTGACGGGCTGCTTCCTCTAAGGCAGAAGTGGCTTCCTCTGGCTGGGGCGCAGAGATTACCTGGCAGCCAGGTTTGATGATCCCGGCCTTGGTCCGTGCGATCTCTTCGATACTGTTTCCAAGGATTCCCAGGTGATCCAGGCTGATAGAGGCAAACACTGCGCACAGAGGAGCCGGGATGATGTTGGTCGCGTCTCCCTCGCCGCCCATACCACATTCCAGGACGACATAATCACAATATGTTTCTTTGAAATATAAAAAAGCTATTGCGGTCTCCACTTCGAAGACAGTCGGACTTGGCTTACCGGCTGCTTCCATGCGGGCAATAGCTTGCTGTGCTTTATCAGTCAGTCTGGCAAATGCTTCTTCAGATATCGAGGCGCCGTCTATCTGAATTCGCTCCAGATAGGAAATCACTGTCGGCGATACATATCTGCCGGTCCGGTATCCCGCTTCGCTTAATACGGATGAAATGTATGCGAGCACAGATCCCTTTCCATTGGTTCCGGCGATGTGTATGAACTTCAGATCCTGCTGTGGATCCCCAAGCTCATGCAACAGTTCACGAATCGTATCCAAGCCAAGTACACTTCCGTATTTCGACACGTGGTCCAAATATACCCTTGCTTCTTTGTAGGTCACGTTCTTTATTTCCCTTCTATGCAATTTTCTTTCGTTGTCCATCATATCACTAAAATGAGATTCCTACAAGTAGTTAATGCAGATGGGGACAGGGGCTTCCTCAAAAAGGGACACCGGCAAATGCGAAAGGGGACGTACACTTTTGCAAAAAGTGTACGTCCCCTTTCGACCATGAAAAGACCGACAGCGCCTGCTGCCGGTCTCAGCCATAATCTTAATTTTAGTGTATTGCTTTTAAATATCTAAATCAATGCTGCTTTGCTTTATATATTATAAAAGGTACATTCAAATCATGATTACCGCCCAGGGAATTAAAGTTTTGTCACGTTTACTGCCTGAGGTCCCTTTGCGCCTTCAGTTACGTCGTACTCTACTTCCTGTCCTTCATCCAGGGTCTTGAAACCTTCCATGTTGAGGCCGGAGTAGTGTACGAATACATCGTTGCCTGTCTCATCAGAGATGAAACCATAGCCTTTTTGGTTGTTAAACCATTTTACCGTACCTTTCATATAGATACCTCCATAAATAATGAAAAAAATTGTAATCAGTCATGCCGGAGCATAACTAAAAGAATACGAGGTCAGATTAGCATATGTGCGTCTAAAAGTCAATGGAACAGGGGGCAAAAAGTCAATGAGCCGCAAGTATCTTGACGAATCGTAAGCAAACATGTAAAGTATAACTAGCTTTAAAAATGAAGAGATTTTAGAAAAGGATCGAATGCGTATGATAACATTAACGGGGAAAAAGGTATCAGAGGGGATCGCCATTGGAAAGCTGACTTTTTATAAAAGAGAAGGAAAGGAGATCCGGCGCATCTATGTAAAGGATGTGGAAAAGGAGGTCCAGAGATTCCAGAAGGCCAGGCAGAAGGCAATTCAGGAATTAAAAGTGCTTTATGATACTGCGGCAAAGGAAGTCGGAGATGCCAATGCCGCCATTTTTGAGATGCAGCAGACCATTCTGGAAGAGCAGACGCTGGTGGATCGGGTCAACAGTATTATCGTAGAGGATAAACTGAATGCAGAGTATGCTATCCAGACAGTGATCTCGGAGTATCTATCCAATGAGGATACAGAGAATAAGATTTATACTCCTGGACATGATGTAGATGTAAAAGACGTGGCGAACCGTCTTCTTCGAGTCCTCTCCAGAAGCTGGAAAGATAAGATGCTGATGGACGAGCCTTTTGTTATGGCGGCCGGAGAATTATATCCCAGTGAGGCAGTACAGCTGGATAAAAATAAGGTATTAGGTTTTGTAACCAGATACGGTACGATCAATTCCCATACAGCAGTTCTTGCCCGGACAAAAGGGATTCCGTCCGTGATAGGCCTGGGGGAGGCCTTGAAAAAGGATTATGACGGTAAGATGATCGTAGTGGATGGTTATGAGGGCAAGGTATATATTGAGCCGGATTATACAACGCTGACGAAAATGAAACAGAAGCAGGATACAAACGTGACTCATGTCAAAAACCTGGAGCGCCTGAAGGGAAAGGAGAACATTACCCAGAGCGGACAGAGGATTGATATCTGTGCAAATATCGGCACCAGAGAGGATATCGAGAACGTGATCCGCAGTGACGCCGGAGGAATCGGCCTGTTTCGAAGCGAATTCCTTTATATGGAAAACGGGCCAAAGCTTCCGACTGAGGAGCAGCAGTTTCAGGTTTATAAGCTGGCGGCAGAGTCTATGGGCGTAAAAAAAGTAGTGATCCGTACGGCGGATCTGGGAGGGGAGAAACAGGCGGACTGTCTGGACGTAGGCCATGAGTCCAATCCTACCATGGGAATGAGAGGAATCCGGATTTCCCTTGAAAAAGAGGAAGTATTTAAGACCCAGCTTCGTGCGATCCTTCGTGCATCGGTTTATGGAAATGTATCTATTATGTTTCCAATGATCACGGCTATCGAAGAGGTGACAAGGGCGAAGCTTCTGCTGGAGACGGCAAAGAGGGAGCTGAAGGCGGAAAAGACGGCCTTCGATGAGGATATCCAGATAGGAGTTATGATCGAGACACCGGCAGCTGTTATGATCAGCGGAGAACTGGCAAGGGAAGTGGATTTCTTCAGCATCGGAACCAATGACCTGACCCAGTTTACTCTTGGCATGGACCGGACAAATGACAAGCTGGGCAAATTTTATAACTCACACCATTCGGCGCTGATCAAGATGATCAGGATAGTGGCGAATAATGTACATCTGGAAGGAAAAAAGATCAGCATCTGTGGAGATCTTGCGGCAGATCTGGATCTGACAGAGACCTTTATCCAGATGGGGATTGACGAGCTGTCCGTAACACCCAACCAGGTGCTGGCGCTCAGGAAGAAGATCCGTGAGATTCAGTAGACATCCAGTAGAACAGACAGTAGAGAGATGAGGGAAAAGGAATGTTAGAGAAAGTATTTAGACTGAAAGAAAATGGAACCAATGCCAGAACGGAAATTATCGCAGGTATCACTACGTTTATGACAATGGCTTATATCCTGGCGGTAAATCCCAGCGTTCTGGCCGATGCGGGGATGGATCAGGGAGCAGTATTTACGGCTACGGCACTTGCCGCACTGATCGGAACTCTTCTGATGGCATTTTGTGCCAATTATCCTTTTGCGCTGGCGCCGGGGATGGGATTAAATGCTTACTTCGCCTACACAGTGGTTCTGGGAATGGGCTACCGCTGGGAAGTGGCGCTGACGGCGGTTTTTATCGAAGGTATTATTTTTATAGTATTATCATTGACGAATGTGCGGGAAGCAATCTTTAATGCGATCCCCCAGAACCTGAAGGCAGCAGTGAGCGTAGGAATCGGGCTGTTTATTGCGTTTATCGGTTTGCAGAATGCAAAGATCGTAATCGGAGGTTCCACACTTTTGCAGCTGTTTTCTGTCGAGGGCTATAATGAAGTAAATGGCGTGGAAGCTTCATTCCAGGATGCAGGCATCACTGTGCTGCTGGCTGTGATTGGTATCCTGATCACCGGCTTCCTCGTGATCAAAAATGTCAAAGGAAATATCTTATGGGGAATCCTGATTACATGGATTCTGGGGATCATCTGCCAGTTTACCGGACTGTATGTTCCAAACCCGGAGCTTGGCTTCTACGGACTACTTCCGGATTTTAGCTCCGGGCTTTCTATTCCAAGCCTGTCACCGATTTTTGCTAAGCTGGAATTTTCCGGGATCTTCTCTCTGGAGTTCCTGGTGGTGATCTTTGCATTCTTGTTTGTAGATATGTTTGACACCATTGGAACCCTGATCGGAGTTTCATCCAAGGCAAATATGCTGGATGAAAATGGAAGGCTTACAAATATCAGAGGGGCGCTGCTGGCGGATGCCATAGCTACAACCGCAGGAGCTGTGCTTGGTACCTCTACAACCACAACATTTGTGGAGAGTGCATCAGGAGTATCAGAAGGAGGACGTACGGGTCTTACAGCCGTGACCACAGCTATTTTGTTCGGGCTGGCGTTGTTCCTGTCGCCGATCTTCCTGGCAATCCCTTCCTTTGCTACAGCTCCGGCTCTGGTAGTGGTAGGATTCTATATGCTGACCAATGTGGTGAATATTGATTTTAACGATGTTTCCGAGGCGCTGCCCTGTTATATCTGTATCGGGGCAATGCCCTTCTTCTACAGCATTTCCGAAGGAATCTCCATGGGAGTGATCTCCTATGTGGTGCTGAATGTTATGACAGGGAAGGCAAAGGAGAAGAAAATCAGCCTGCTGATGTATGTGCTGGCAGTGCTGTTTGTGCTTAAGTATCTTTTCTTATAAAATCGAATATTTTTATGAAGAGCTGCAGGCATTTGTCTGTGGCTCTTTTTTAGATGGGAAAATTACAGGGCAGCCATTTCAGGCAACCTATGCAGGAAGCGATTTGTGTCGTATGGAATCTACCGATACCCTATAGAAATGGCCGATAAATAAGTGGATTTATGATTGATATCAATTGGACAGTGGAAGTCTGCCAGACTAGAATATAAAAGAACATTTAGTTTAGGAGGGCTATCATGAAAAAGAAACTTGTAAGTGTTCTGTTATGTACAGCAATGGTAGCATCTCTTGCAGTTGGATGCGGATCAGACACACAGGAAGAGACTGCAGGAGAAAATACTGAAGGCGCAGATGCGGCAGAGGAAGAGTCTAATGTCCAGGCTGATCCGGTAGATACGAAAAAGGTATATGTAACACCGGATTGGGTTCAGAGCGTGATCGACGGCAATCAGGAAGAGTCTTCGGACTACGTGATCCTGGAGTGCTCCTGGGGAGAAGAGGAAGATTCTCCGTCCTATACAAAAGGACATGTGCCAGGCGCTTATCATATGAATACCGATAGTGTGGAATCTGAAGAAATGTGGAATATCCGCTCTGCAGAAGAGATCGAGCAGCTGCTTTTGGACTACGGGATTACCAAAGACACGACGGTAATCTGCTATGGCGAGGACGGGGTAAATTCTGCAGATGACCGTGTAGCCATCGCGTTCCTCTGGGCAGGTGTGGAAAATGTAAAATGTCTGGACGGCGGCCTTGCGGCATGGAATGATGCGGGATATGCAACTGAGTCCGAGAGCAATGAGCCGGAAGCAGTGGAAGAATTCGGAACAACGGTACCTGCACATCCTGAATATATTATCAGCATTGATGATGTACAGGATAAGCTGGAAAATGACGACAACTTCAAACTGGTAAGTATCCGCAGCGAGGCTGAGTGGCTGGGCGAGACCAGCGGATACAGTTATATTGACAGAGCCGGAGAGCCGGAAGGTGCGATCTGGGGACATGATACAGACGACGGATCCTACTGCAACGATGACGGGACTACCGTTGGCGTGGATGTACTGGAGGGATATCTGGCAGAGTCCGGGGCTTCATTGGATAATGAGCTGGCATTTTACTGCGGAACCGGGTGGAGAGCAGCAATTCCGTTCCTGATCATGTATGAAAATGGTTACACCAATATGGAACTGTATGACGGCGGATGGTATCAGTGGCAGATGGATGACAGCAATCCGGTACAGGTAGGTGATCCTGCAAGTGATGACTGCGTACATACGACAGTAGGCGAGCTGTCTACAGACAAGGCGGCTGAATAAAACAGGGAGTAAGGTGATAAGCGCTGCGGATTTTGCGGCGCTTATTTTCCATGGAAAACAGAACAAGCTAAATGAGGACGACAATATGAAAAAGCTGGGATATGTTCTGATGGTGCGCTGGAAGCGGCAGCATTGGCAGGTGCATATATAATCAATTATTTTACAAACAAGAAAATGGGGATGGCCAGATGGGTAATTTATAAGAACCAGGGGTGGGAGAGAGATTATCCTATAGATACCTTGAAAACGGCTGTGATGGCAGTGTTGATCCTTCTGACCATCCTTGTATTTTTATTTTTCTTAAAAAGGAAACAGGAAGCAGGAAAGCTTTTGATATCTATGAATGTTGTGATGATCTTGCTGACACTGCTTTATGTTTCTTATACAGTGATCAGCTCCAGAGAGACCATGAGGGCCTACTATTTTCTGAGCCTTCTGTTTGGGATAGCTGCGGCTGTTCAGATTTTAAAGACCGGTGCGGCAGTGCTGATGTGTGGGAAGAAATCTGATGAAAAATAAGAAGTTGTGGATATTTATCGGGATAGTAATCCTGATCCTGATATTAAATTACATATTTGGGTGGTCCTCCTATCTGGGAGACACTGACAACCTGAAATTTTTAGAAAAAATGGTGCAGGATAATCTTGCGTTAGCCATAGGAATCTATATGGCTGTTACTATTGTAGGAAGTGTGGTTCTGGCCTTGCCGGGAATCACTTTTGCTATCCTTGCAGGCCTGTTATTCGGACCGGTCCTTGGAACCATCTGCTGTTCGATAGGGGCTACGGCAGGGGCGGTGCTGGCGTTTGTGGCGGGCAGATTTTTCCTGAAAGACAGCATCAAACCGGCGGCAATGAAAAATAAGTACCTGAAGAAATGGTTGTTTGACGAATCCGGGAAAAACCAGCTGTTTATCCTGATGATCACGAGGCTGGTGCCCTTGTTTCCGTATAATCTCCAGAATTTTGCCTATGGTGTGACGGATATAGGGTTCTGGACATACACGGCAGGATCTTTTGTGTTTATGCTGCCTGGAACAGCAATGTATACAATCGGGACAGCCGGGATTGCAGATGAGAAGAACCGGGTGCTGTATATCGGAATTGCAGTCATCCTGGCGGCGGTTGTCCTCGGAATTGGATTTTATTTTAAGAAACGATATGTAGAGGACAAAGCAGGAGGAAAGGATGGGACAAAAAGTGAAGAAGCAGGTTAAATATGCAGATGCAGAAGCCTGCGTTCATTGTCATCTTTGCCGGAACCATTGTGCGTTTCTGGGGAAATACGGGATTGATATCGGAGATACAGAGCGGCTGAAAGAGCTTGCTTATCACTGCTTTCTGTGCGGGAGGTGTACGGAAGTCTGTCCGAAAGGAATTGACGGACGGCAGGTCATCCTGAATATGCGGCAAAAAGCGGTCAGAGAGAATGGCGGCAGAGTCCCGGAAAAGGGATATGGGATGCTTTTGTGGGAGAAAAGGGATTATCGGTTCCGCAATGAAAAGAATATCAGCGGAAAAAGTATACTTTTTCCCGGCTGTAATTTCCCTTCTTTTTTTCCGGAAACCACCCGGTATCTGGCGGAGATCCTTGCCAGGGAGGCGGGGATGGGAATTCTTTTCGATTGTTGTGGAAAACCGGTAGCAGAGCTTGGAATGGAAGACGAAGAGAGACGGATCATCACGCGGCTGGATCAGCGGTTGAAAGAAAAAGGGATAGAAGAAGTGGTGACGATGTGCCCCAACTGCTATCATTTCCTGAAAGGGCGTCTTTCCATAGAGGTTAAGACAGTTTACCGGAAACTTCGGGAACTGGGACTGGGGAAAAAGATTGCGGAAAAAGCAGTGATCTTTCCGCCATGTCCGGATCGGGAAGAGAAAGAGATGCTCAGAGATATCTGTTACTTTCTCTCCGGAGAGCCAGACGTCCTGGAAGGAGTACAGTGCTGTGGGCTGGGCGGATGTGCAGGTGTAAAAGAGCCGGAACTTGCAGGAAAGATGCCGCAGGGACTGGAAGACTCGAAATCTTTTTTTACATACTGTGCTTCCTGCAGCGGCAGCCTGACTAGAAAAGGATATAGAAATGCCAGCCATATCCTGCCTGAGATCCTGGGGAGAACAGAGCGTCCGGACGTAAAGAAATCGGTTCTGAACCGAATAAAGGCAGGATGCTGGAAGGAGAAAAGTTATGAAAAAAGAAAAAACATGGGTTAAAAAAGTGCTTCTGCTTGGAATTATCCTGGCGGCAGTTCTGGTATACATTTTGGTGCCGCCTGTAAACAGCAGTATAAACAGAGTAATGAAGATGTTTGCCAGTGGAGATTTTGATGTAGTGAGGGAGTTTGTTGCTTCTTATGGGGCGTATGCCGCTCTTGCATCTTTTCTGCTGATGATTTTTCAGTCAGTAGCGGCACCGCTTCCGGCCTTTCTTCTGACGCTTGCAAATGCCAATCTGTTTGGCTGGTGGCAGGGGGCAATCCTATCCTGGTCCAGTGCAATGGCGGGAGCAGCAGTTTGCTTCTTTATTGCCAGGATTCTGGGGAGAGATGCCGCGGAGCGGCTGACCAGCAAAGCCGGTATTGCCCAGATAGATACATTTTTTGAAAAATACGGCCGGAATACGATTCTGATCTGCCGGCTCCTGCCGTTTATTTCTTTTGACATCGTCAGTTATGCGGCTGGACTTACATCTATGTCATTTGGATCGTTTTTTCTGGCGACGGGGATCGGACAGCTGCCGGCGACCATCGTCTACTCTTATGTGGGCGGTATGCTGACAGGAGGGGCGCAGCTTTTGATGACGGGATTGCTGATCCTGTTCGCTTTGTCGGCGTTGGTCGTAATGTTAAGAAAAATATATATGGACAGGCAAAGTACCAGAAAAGGAGGAGAAAAATAATGGAAACGTATTACAACCCTGAAGACCTTGGAAAGTTTGGAACTATCGGAGAAGAGGCTCCAGTTCTTGCAGAGAAGTTTTTTGACTATTATGGAGCTGTATTTGCGGAAGGGGCGCTGACGCAGAGAGAGAAATCTCTTATCGCACTGGCGGTAGCGCATGCGGTACAGTGCCCATACTGTATTGATTCCTATACTAATGACTGTTTGAACAAGGGTGTCAGTGAGGAAGAGATGACAGAGGCCGTGCATGTGGCAGCGGCGATCAGAGGAGGGGCGACCCTGGTACATGGTGTACAGATGAAAAATATTATTAAGAAACTGGAGCTGTAAGAAAATGAGTCAGGCCTTAGAAGATTTGAAAAGTTTGAAAAATGTACCGGATTTTGAAAGCCGTATCACGGAAGAGGAATATAAATATACCACAGATACACTGGATGTAATGCAGATCAATGTTGGAAGATTGTGTAATCTTTCCTGTAAGCACTGCCATATGGAAGCGGGGCCGGACAGGACAGAAGTAATGAGCCGTGAGGTAATGGAAGCCTGTCTTGCAGTATGCAGGGAGCAGAACGTTGGAACCATTGATATTACCGGAGGAGCTCCGGAAATGAATCCACACTTTGAATGGCTTGTATCAGAGGCTGTTAAAATATGCAGCCATGTGATTGTGCGGACAAATCTGGTGATCTTAAAAGAGAAGAAATATCGTCATCTGCTGGAATTTTATGCAGATCATAAGGTGGAGATAGTGTGTTCCCTTCCATATTACCGGGCAAAGGAGATGGACAGGGTCAGAGGAGACGGCGCCTTTTCCGCGGCGATCGGAGTGATACAGGAACTGAACGCCCTTGGCTATGGAAGGGATCCGAGGTTAGTGTTGAATATGGTATATAATCCGGCCGGAGCCTTTTTCCCGCCGGTGCAAAGTGCGATGGAAAAGGAGTATAAAGCAAAGCTTGGCGCTGATTTTGGGATTGTGTTTAACCGGCTTTTTACGTTGACGAATAATCCAATGGGACGGTTTGAAGCATTTTTGAAACGCAGTGGCAACCTGGAAAGCTATATGAAAAAGCTGTCAGATGCCTTTAATGCAGGTACGCTCCCCGGACTGATGTGCAGATTTCAGGTGTCTGTAGGATATGACGGGAAGCTTTACGACTGTGATTTTAATCAGGCAGCAGACCTTCCGGTGATGTCTGGAGAGACTATTTATGACATGCTTGGCAGACCCTATACGAGACGAAAACTCTGCCTGGCAAATCACTGTTACGGATGTACGGCCGGTCAGGGGTCCAGCTGCGGGGGTGCTACAGAAGGCTAGAGAGGAGGCAGATATATGACACAAGAAGAGATTCGCGAATTATTTATACAGGGGATTGATTGTTCTCAGGTTGTGACCAGCCGGTTTGCAGACCGGATGGGAATGGAAGAAGACGACGCAAGGAAGATGTCCTCCTGCTTTGGAGGAGGGATGATGTGTGGAGAGACCTGCGGTGCAGTGACGGGGGCGCTGATGGTCATTGGGATGAACTTCGGGCACAGCCGGAAAGGGGATCAGGAACAAAAGCAGATTATGTCCGAAAAAGTGGCAGAATTTAAACGCCTGTTTCTTGAAAAATATCCATCCTGTATGTGCCGGGAACTCCTGGGGCATGATATTTTAAAGCCGGGAGAGATGGACAAGGTGATGGAAAAAGGACTACTGCTTCAGTTCTGTCCGGAGGTTGTTGATGATACGATCAGGATATTGGAGAAGATCTTATAAATGAAAAAGGCATTGATCATTTTCACCAGAATACCAGAGCCAGGAAAGACAAAAACCCGGATGATGCCCCGCCTTACACCTTCTCAGTGTGCGAAGCTGCATACCTGTTTTCTTAAGGATATTTTTCGGGAATGTAAGAAAATATCAGCGGATATTTTTGTGAGCTATTCTCCGGAGGGGAACCTTTTGCGGCTAAAGCAGATTTTTGGCAGACAGCGGTATATTCCGCAGGATGGAGAAAGTCTGGGAGAAAGGATGTATCATGCCATTTCCCTGGTACTGGGAAATGGTTATGACGCATGTCTTCTGATAGGAACAGACGTGCCGGAGATAAGCTGCGGCTGCCTTAAGAAGGCGTTTGAAGTGCTGGAAAATAAGGATGTAGTTTTTGGAAAGACCACAGACGGAGGATATTATCTGGTAGGAATGAAAAAGCCTTACCGAGCGGCCTTTGCGCTGGATTCGTACGGACATGGGAAGGTGCTGAAAGAAACGATACAGGACCTACAGCGGGAAAAGATTACTGTGGGTTATACGGAAACCCTGGCAGATATGGATACAGTTTCGGATCTTCAGGGATATCGGGAGCGAATGAGGAAGGACCCTAAGAAGAAACGGAGCAGTACCGGGAAATATCTGGCAAAGATCAGCTGGATTTCTGTTATTGTGCCTGTCTATAATGAGGCGGGGACTATTGACAGTATGGTAAGGCAGCTGGAAACTCTTAGAGGGAAGTGTGAAATCCTGCTGGTAGACGGAGGGAGTACGGACGGTACCCTTGAGAGGATCCCCGCCTGGATCGAGGTGCTGAAGTCGCCAAAAGGACGTGCTTTTCAAATGAATCTGGGAGCGGAAAAGAGTACCGGGGACATATTGTTTTTCCTTCACTGTGACAGTGAGCTTCCGTCGCATCCGCTGGCCCGGATCCGAAAGGTTATGCGGGATCACCGTGCGGGGTGTTTCGGGATCGCATTCCACTCATGTCATTTTTTTATGTTTACATGCCGGATAATCTCCAATCACCGGGTAAAAGACCGGAAAGTCATGTTTGGGGATCAAGGGATCTTTATAGACAGAGAGTTGTTTTTTGAAGCCGGGGGATTTCCGGAGATTCCGATTATGGAAGATTATCAGTTTTCACTGACGCTGAAGAAAATGCATGTAAAACTGGGAATGGCAGACCGCAGGATCTATACATCAGACCGGCGGTTCCCGAAAGGAACGGTGCCGAAGCTTAAGTTGATGTGGAAGATGAACCGGCTTAGAAAAATGTACCGGGACGGCGTGCCGGCAGAACGGCTTGCGGAAATGTACAGGGATGTGCGCTGATCCTGGCGGAAAACGGAGGAACGTATGAAACGGACGGAAGGGTTAAAAGAGTATGTAAGATCGGAACGATACCGGGAAGCGCTGGGACTTCCGGAGAAAATAACAGAAACCTATGAACTGCTGGCACAGGGGGAATATAACCGGAATTATGTTTTCTGTCATCCTGCCAGCGGGCAGAAAATGCTGCTCCGGGTTAATTTTGGAAGCCAGATGCACCTGGAGGATCAGATCGGTTATGAATACAGAGCGCTTCAGCTGCTTTCGGATTCGGGGCGCACACCCCGGCCATTTTATGTGGACGGCAGGAAGGATTTCCTTCCTTATGGGGTGATGGTTATGGAATATCTACCCGGTCATGCGATGAATTATGAGACAGAGCTTTTCCGGGGAGCCGGTTGCCTGGCGGATATTCACAGCATAAAACTTCCGGAAGATCATTCGCTGCTTAGCCCGGAGAATCCACTTCAGGCAATTCTTGAGGAATGTGAAAAGATGTTCAGGGTCTATGTGGAATCTGATCTGGCAGACGAGGAAAAAAAGAGAAAAATCAGAAAGCTTCTGGATCAGGGGTGGAAGAAAGTGGATGGATTAGGTGAGATCCCATATTTTTGCTGTATTAATACGGAATTGAATTCTACGAATTTTTTGATCAATAAGGATGGACGGGATTATCTGATTGACTGGGAAAAACCTTTGTACGGAGATCCGGCTCAGGATCTGGGACATTATCTGGCGCCCACCACGACCTTCTGGAAGACGGATGTGATCCTTGAGAAGGAACAAATGAACAGATTTATTCATGAATATATCCGCAGGGTGGATGGGAGATTTGATGTGACAGGTCTGAAGGAAAGAACTGGGATCTATATTCCTGTAACCTGCCTGAGAGGGATTACATGGTGTGCAATGGCATGGGTGCAGTACCAGAACCCAGATAAGGAGATCTTTAACCTTTCTACATTCCGAAAGCTGGAGGCATATCTGGATGACGGGTTCCTGAAACGGATGGAAGCGTTTATTTCCGGGTAGCCGTGATGTAAATGCGTTCAGAAAACGGGGGCAGTAGTTATAGAAAAAGCCAATAAGACAGTTGGCTAAAATCTATAGAAAATTCTGACAATTTAATTGAAATACAGAAGAGACCCCATTTATAATAGCAGTGATACCAAAGTGTAAAGGAGGAAAAAGAAATGAAAAGGAAAATTGCAGCATTACTGATGGCTTCTGCACTGACTGCAGCGCTGATAACCGCCTGCGGATCAGGAGGTGAGGAAACGTCTGGAGAATCTGCTGAAGAGACGACAGCTGAAGAGACGTCAGGTGAAGAAAGCGAAGGGGCTTCAGATGGATATGTGTCCGCCGAGGATGCTGTTGCAGCGGCAAAGGCGGGGGATACACATGTGCTGGATGTCAGAGAATGGGGAAATTATGTAAGCGGCAGAGTGGTGAATTCTGAATGGTGTCCGATCTTCCCGCTGGAGGATGATTCTCTGGCAGAAGCTATGACAGAATATGCAGATGCAAACTTTGGGGATGATAAAGATATTTATATTATTTGCAACAGTGGAGCAAAAGGAGCAGAAAAGGCAACAGAAGTTCTGACAGAGTCCGGGATTGATCCGTCACGTCTGTTTACAGTAGAAGGGGGAGCAAAAGCTCTTGCGGAAGTAGACGGAGCACTGACTACCAATCGTACGGAGGAAAATATTGAGTGGCAGTATGTATCCGGTGAAGATGCAGTGGCTGCGGTAGGAGATGACGAGGTTCAGTTCCTGGACGTCAGGGATGATGAGACATATGCGGCAGGACACCTGGAAGGTTCACTGCAGTGTAATCTGAAGGAGATCGAGGATGCAGAGGCACAGACACAGATGTATGAGTTGGCAACTGGCGAGATGGATCCGGAAAAACCGGTTTATATTCTGTGCTACAGCGGAAATAACTGCGCAAAGACAGCTATTTCAGTTATGAAGGATGCAGGCTTTGATACAGATAATCTGTTTATCATCGAGGATGGCGCAAAGAACGCAGAAGTATCAGCAGCTTTTGTGACAGAATAGTTCTTGAACAGGACGTGATAGCGTAAAATAGTAAGACGGGCTTTTATAGAATGAATATTTTATAAGAGCCTGTTTTTTAAGCTTTTCTGGTCGAAGCAGCTCTGTGCAGAGTCATGCGGAGAGTTATCTTAAGAGTCTGAGAAGAGTAAGGAACATTTCCGGAACTGGTCCCATATGCTGGTATTGAAAGATGAAAAAGCTTTCATGGAAAGGAGCCAAGAGGTATGAGTATGAATGGAATCGATATTTCCAGCTGGCAGAGCGGGATCGACCTTGCGAAGGTGCCCTGCGATTTTGTGATCATAAAGGCAACTGAAGGACTGACTTATGTAAATCCGGACTGCGACCGTGCATATCAGCAGGGCCTGAAACTTGGTAAAAAGCTCGGAGTCTATCATTTTGCCGGAAAGAATGGCGCTTCGCAAGAAGCAGAATACTTCGTCAACAATATCAAAGGATATATCGGAAAGGCGCTTCTCGCACTGGACTGGGAAGGAAGCGGCGTGTCCAGAGGTCCGGCCTGGGCGAAAGAATGGCTGGACCGGGTGCGGCAGCTGACCGGTGTGAAGCCGGTGATCTATATGAATAACGGTACGGTGAATGGCTACGACTGGTCTTCGGTGGCAAACGGCGACTATGGCCTTTGGAATGCGGGCTATTATGCCGGCAGTACGGCAATGGGTTATAATCCGGATGCCCCGATCATTGGCGGGACCGGCGCCTGGAAATTTGCGGCACTGTATCAGTATACAGCCAGCGGCCGGCTCTCAGGCTACAGCGATGATCTGGATTTGAATGTATTTTACGGAGACCGCGCCGCCTGGGATGCGTATGCCGCCGGAAGCCCGGCTGGTTCAGGCAGCGGCGGGACGGTGGTCTATACCGTAAAAAGCGGAGATACCTTAAGTGGAATCGCACTAAAGTACGGCACCACGTATCAGCACCTGGCACAGATCAACGGGATTGCGAATCCGAATCTGATCTATCCGGGGCAGAAGATACGGATCCGGTAACGAAGGGGGACGTACACTTTTTGCAAAAGTGTACGTCCCCCTTCGCTGTTTGGGGTGTCCCTACTCGTAGGAAACCTGATTCGTAGAGTTTCGCACTACCAGCTCTGCATGCAGCAGCAAGGTCCCGATAGGAATGCCGTTCAACAGGCTTTCCAGGGCGTAGTAGCCGCTTTTGCCGAGCAGAAGGCGGTTCTGGCGGATTGTGGTCAGCGGCGGAGAGGTGTAGGCGCAGATAGGAAGGTCATCGAAGCCGACGATGCTGACATCTTCCGGAATCCGGAAGTCCATCTGCTGGCACTGGATCATTGCCGCGTTTGCGATCTGGTCGTGGCTGCAGATGATGGCGGTCACCTGCTGCTCGTACAGAAGGCGGGGCAGATATTTTTCCATGCAGTGGGCGATATAGTGGGAGCTTCCGGTTAAGGACTCGTCAGCAAAAAGCCCCTGACGGCGCATGGACTGGAAGAAGGCTTCCCGCCGCACTTGCATGATATGGGAATCCAGGGCGTGGCTTAAGTAGCCGATCCGGGTATGCCCCAGCCGCTTTAGATGGGACACGGCCAGCTCCATGCCCTCCCGGTTGTCGATCCCTACCGATGCCATACAGGGGTTGGAAGAAATATAGTTATCGTAGAGCACAGCCGGGGTGCGGCTTGTGGGAAAATGTTTCATCCAGGGGTCGGAAAGAGAGAATCCCAGGATAAATGCGCCCAGGTAATCGTGTTGCAGCATGAAAGCGTCGTAGGATACGGACGCCTGCAGCGCATCTGTCGCAGGTACGATCTCCACGGTATAGCCGGCAGGCTCGGCCATCTGGCGAAAGCCCAGGATCAGTTCGTGGCCGAAGTGGTGGGGCTCTGTATATTCCATATTTGCGATGAGGACACACAGTTTCCGGAGCCCGCCGGGACGGCGCAGCTTGTGATAACCCATTTCCACCGCAGTTTCAATGACGGTTTTTTGTAAAGTTTCGCTAATATCGGACGCACCGTTCAATGCTTTGGACACAGTTCCCTTTGAAATGCCCAGCCGGTCTGCGATCTCCTGTATGGTAGCCAACGCTTCATTCCCTCCTTCAAAAAATAATGAAAAACTTTGAATTATAGCCATATTATAGCCTCGGAAGAGAAAGAAAACAAGACCGGGTTAAAGAATAGAGAAAAAAGTAAAAAAGTGATTGACGAATGAATCTCAATCGATTAATATGAAGACATAACGAAACAATACGAAACTTCTAAAAGAAATTTTTCGTATTTAAGCTAGGGAAAAAATGGTATAATAAAAAGGCACCATGGGCAGCAAGGCCATGAAATGGAAAGGAGATCAATCACTATGGAACAGGAACTGAAACAGAAGTTACAGGATTTATTTCAGAAGGATATGGAAAGCGCTTCCGATGCAGAGATCTATACAGCGCTTCTTGCGATCACAAAAGAAAAAATGTCCGCAATCCGGCCAAACACCGGCAAGCGTAAACTATATTATATTTCCGCAGAATTCCTGATCGGAAAGCTTTTATCAAACAACCTGATTAACCTGGGACTGTTTGAGGAGACAAAGGAAGTACTGGCAAAATACGGACATGAACTGACGGCTGTAGAAGAGGCGGAGATGGAGCCTTCTCTTGGGAATGGAGGCCTCGGAAGACTGGCGGCCTGCTTCCTGGATTCTATCGCTACATTAGGACTGCCGGGAGACGGTGTGGGCCTGAACTACCACGAAGGATTGTTCCTGCAGAAATTCTCGGACCACAAGCAGTGGGAGGACAAGAACCCCTGGCTTTCCAAGGACAGCTGGCTTACCAGAACAGACTGTCATTTCCAGGTACCGTTTAAGGACTTTACCCTGACTTCTACGATGTACGACATTGACGTGCCGGGATATCAGCAGGAAGGAAAGAACAAGCTGCATTTATTCGATCTGGATACGGTAGATGAAAGCATCATCCATGATGGCATCCAGTTTGATAAGCATGACATCCAGAAGAACCTGACGCTCTTCCTTTATCCGGATGACAGCGATGATGCAGGACGTCTTCTCAGGATCTATCAGCAGTACTTTATGGTCAGCAATGCTGCACAGCTGATCTTAAAAGAAGCAGAAGAAAGAGGCGTAAACCTGTATCACCTGCATGAGCACGTGTGCATCCAGATCAACGATACTCATCCGACAATGGTAATTCCTGAGCTGATCAGGATCCTGACGACAGAAAAAGGCTTTAATATGGATACCGCTATCGATGTGGTACGCAAGACCTGTGCCTATACCAACCATACCATCCTGGCGGAAGCGCTGGAAAAATGGCCGGTTCATTATCTGGAGCAGGTAGTGCCGCAGCTGATGCCGATCATCCGGGAGCTGGACGCAAGAGTACGCCGGGATTTCCATGATGAGAGAGTCTATATCATCGACCAGAACCAGCTGGTACATATGGCTCACATCGATATTCACTACGGCTATGCAGTTAACGGTGTGGCGGCTCTCCATACAGAGATCTTAAAGGAATCAGAGCTTCGCCCGTTCTATGACATTTATCCGGAGAAGTTCAACAACAAGACCAACGGTATCACCTTCAGACGGTGGCTTCTGCACTGTAACCACGAGCTGGCAGAGTATCTGAAGGAGCTGATCGGTACCGGATACATGAAGGATGCGTCTGAGCTTGAGAAGCTTCTCCAGTATCAGGACGATGAGAAGGTGCTTGCCAGATTAAAAGAGATCAAGAAGGATGCGAAGATAGAACTGAAGAAGTATCTTCAGATGACACAGGGTGTAGAGATTGATGAAAATTCTGTCTTTGATATTCAGATCAAGCGTCTCCATGAGTATAAGAGACAGCAGATGAATGCATTGTATGCGATCTATAAATATAAAGAGATCAAGAAGGGCAACCTGCCGAAACGTCCGATCACGATGATCTTCGGCGCAAAGGCGGCTCCGGCCTATACTATCGCAAAGGACATCATCCACCTGATCCTGTGCCTGCAGGAGCTGGTAAAGAATGATCCGGAAGTAAGCCCGTACTTAAGGATCGTGATGGTGGAAAACTATAACGTAACGAAGGCAGAAAAGCTGATCCCGGCCTGCGACATTTCTGAGCAGATTTCACTTGCTTCCAAGGAGGCATCCGGCACCGGAAACATGAAGTTCATGCTGAACGGAGCGGTAACTCTGGGAACAGAAGACGGCGCCAATGTGGAAATCCATGAGCTGGTAGGAGACGACAACATCTATGTGTTCGGAGCCAGATCTGAGAAGGTCATCGATCTGTATGCACAGAGTGGATATCATTCCCGCAAGATCTATGAGAGCGATCCCGAGATCGAAGAGCTGGTAGACTTTATCATCAGCAAGGAGATGATCATGATCGGTGATCCGGTGAACCTGGGAAGACTTTATAAGGAACTGGTAAGCAAAGACTGGTTCATGACCCTTCTGGATCTGAAGGATTATATTAAGACCAAGGAACAGATGCTGAACGATTACGAAGATGAAAAGAGCTGGGCAAAGAAGATGCTGGTAAATATCGCAAAAGCCGGATACTTCTCTTCTGACCGGACTATTGCCGAGTATGACAAAGACATCTGGCATTTATCTTAAATAAAAAAGACTCGCGGGAGCGGGTCTTAAAAAATAAAAAGGAGACGAAAAGAAGATGAAAGAAGCAGGAATCCTGATGCCGGTATCTGCTCTCCCGTCCCGTACCGGAGTGGGAGAGCTGGGGGCGGCCGCATACCAGTGGATCGACCTGATGCATGAGGCGGGGATCACCATATGGCAGATACTGCCCCTAAATCCCCTGGGCTATGGCAATTCTCCCTATCAGCCCTACTCTTCCTATGCGGGAGACGAGCTTTATATCAGCCTGGAGCTTCTGGCGGAAGCTGGGCTTTTGAAGGAGCTGCCGGAGCCTTTCCGGACAGAAGAAAAGCGGGTGGACTATGAAGCGGTCCGGGCATTTAAGCAGCCGGTCTTAAGAACTGCCTACCAGAGCTTCAAGGAAAAGAAACAGGATGAGGATCCGGAGTATCAAGCCTTTGCAGCTATAGACTGGGTCAAGACCTATACGGCCTTCCGTGCTCTGAAAAAGGCGAACGGAGGCGTGTGCTGGAATGAATGGAAGGCAGAGGACCAGAACTTCCCGGAGGGAGAAAGAGAGCTGACCGGAGAAGAGCAGGAGGAAGCCGGGTTCCACACATTCCTTCAGTATATCTTCTATTGCCAGTGGATGAAAGTCAAGACAGCCGCAAATGAAAAAGGCATCCGTATCATGGGGGATGTCCCCTTCTATGTGGGACTGGATTCGGCAGACGTGTGGGGCGGAAAAGATAATTTTCTCCTGGACACAGATGGGAGACCGGTGTTTATTGCGGGAGTCCCGCCTGATTATTTCAGTGCTACCGGACAGCGTTGGGGCAATCCGATTTATGACTGGGAGCACATGAAAGAAAGCGGATACCAGTTCTGGATGGACAGGATCGGCTACAGCGGAAAGCTGTTCGATATCGTAAGGATCGATCATTTCCGGGCTTTTGATACCTTCTGGAAAATCCCGGCTTCCTGTCCGACCGCCATCGAGGGAGAGTGGATCGAGGCGCCGGGCTACGAGGTGCTGGATCTTCTGACAGAAAGCTTTCCAAAGATGGAACTGGTGGCGGAAGACCTGGGCGAACTGCGGCCGGAAGTCATGACTCTCAAGAAGCACTATCATCTGAAGGGCATGAAGATACTGGTATTTGCGATTGAGACATGGAGAAAACGGGCTTGTGACGGCATTGCGGATGAAAAAAACATGATCATCTATACCGGAACTCATGATAACGATACACTGATGGAATGGTATCAGAATCTGACAAAAGCGGCAAAACGCAAGGTTCGCCGCTTCTTGAGAACAGAAGGCTTTGGCACGGGTTCCGTTAAGGAAAGGCTGCTTGGATATACCTTTGCAAGCCCGGCCGAATATGCCATCGTACCCCTTCAGGACATCCTGGGGCTTGGAAGAGAGGGGCATATGAATACTCCGGGAACAGTGGGCTCGCCAAACTGGGAATGGCATCTTCCTGATTTCGGAAGAGCGGAGAAGGAAATGAAACATCTGCGGCATCTGTTTCAGCGGAGTTAAGCCGCAGGGAGTATCCGGGGCTTTTGCCCCGGCATTATAAAAGTGCAGGAGAGGAAAAGGAGGAGAAAGCATGGTAAAGACACAGGACAAATGGTGGAAACATGCGGTAGTTTACCAGATTTATCCCAGAAGCTTTCAGGACAGCAACGGAGATGGGATCGGAGATCTGAAAGGAATCATGGAGCGTCTCCCATATCTGGAGAAACTGGGAATTGACGCCATCTGGCTCTCACCGGTATGTCGTTCCCCGCAGGATGATAATGGATATGATATTTCTGATTACCAGGACATTGATCCTATGTTTGGAACATTAGAGGATATGGAGGAGCTGATCCGGAAAGCAAAGGATCACGGGATCCGCATCATCATGGATCTGGTGCTGAACCATACCTCGGATGAGCACAGATGGTTCCTGGAGGCGAAAAAGAGCAAGGATAATCCTTATCATGATTACTATGTCTGGAGAGACGGGACAGAGGACACGCCGCCTAATGAAATGAGAGCCTCCTTTGGCGGTTCGGCCTGGGAGTGGGTGCCGGAGCTTGGACAGTATTATTTCCATCAGTTTTCGGTAAAACAGCCGGATCTGAACTGGGAAAATGAGAAAGTGCGCCGGGAGATCTATGATATGATCCTCTGGTGGATGGACAAAGGTGTGGGCGGATTCCGTCTGGACGTGATCGATCAGATCGCAAAGGAACCGGATCTTGAGATTACGGCGAACGGCCCTATGCTCCATGCATTTATCCGGGAAATGAGCCGCGAGACCTTCCAGAAGGGAGAACTGATCACCGTAGGCGAGGCCTGGGGCGCGGATGTGGAACGGGCAAAGCTTTACAGTAACCCTAACGGAAACGAATTTTCCATGGTATTCCAGTTCGAGCATATCGGGCTGGACCAGCAGGAGGGAAAAGAGAAATGGGATCTTGCTCCGCTGCCTTTTGTGAAGCTGAAAAAAGTACTGGCAAAATGGCAGACCGGCCTGTACGGACGAGGATGGAACAGTCTCTTCTGGGACAACCATGATCTTCCGAGGATCGTGTCAAGATGGGGCAATGACCGGGAATACCGGGTGGAATCAGCAAAAATGCTGGCGGCGCTTCTCCATGGCATGCAGGGAACACCTTACATTTATCAGGGCGAAGAGCTTGGCATGACTAATGTAAAATTTGCGGATATCAGTCATTATAAAGACATTGAGTCTTTAAACATGTATAAAGAACGCATAGAGGCAGGTTATGACAAGGATGATGTCATGAAATCCATATACGCAAGAGGCCGGGATAATGCCAGAACCCCTATGCAGTGGGACGGATCTGCGAACGCGGGATTTACAGCGGGAACGCCATGGATCGAAGTCAATCCCAACTATACAACGATCAATGCCAGGGAAGAGTTAGAGGATCAGGATTCTGTCTTTTATTTCTATCAGAAACTGATTCGTTTAAGAAAAGAATATCCGGTATTTGTAGATGGAAAGTTTGAATTGTTGATGCCGGAAGATGAGAAGATCTTTGCCTACACCAGGACAAACGGGGATAGCCGGATGCTGGTATGTGCAAATTTCTCGGGAGAACAGGCAGAGTGTCCTCTTCTGGCGGAATGGGTGGATGCAGAAGTGCTGATCCATAACTATCCGGGAGAATGGAGTAAAAAGCTAAGGCCCTATGAGGCAGTTATTCTAATCCAGTCATAAATGAAAAGCGTCGGCATGTGCCGGCGCCTTTTCTATACTTTTAAAAAGTTCAGGGAGCCGGAAGGATTGCCGGTTCCTTTTTCAAGAAGGGAAATAAGTCCCTGTATCGTATCTTCAATCTCCTCTCTGGAAGAGGGGAGGAGAGTATTATCTATCTTGACTGTCAGAACGATCAGTACGATTTCGGAGAGAGCGGAAGGGTAGTCAAAGTGAATTTCTCCACGCTCAATGCCCTGACAGATGATTTCTGTCAGATCAGGCTTCAGCTCCGTGATCAGATGATGCAGGTACTTCTGATGGAGAAACGAACGCTCGCGCTCATCCAGAGGGGAAACCTGGCTGTCCTTGGACAAAAAATCTCTGGAGGAATCCCGGCAAGCCTGAAAGATCTGGGCCATCCGGGTGAAGGGTGAGATGTCCTTTTGCTGTGCAAGCTGGTGAGCGGTCATAAGAGACGGCTGGTAGCTGCGCTCGATCAGGGCCTCCAGTATTGCGGATTTGGACGGGAAATAGTAATATATACTGCCTTTCCCGATTCCGGCAGTCTGGGCAATCTCGCTGACGGAGATAGTCTGGATATTTTTCTTTGCCAGAAGTGTCTGGAGAGCGTCCAGTATCTGATTATATTTTGTCTGATTAGCCATGTCTGTTCACGTTCCTTTTTTCAAAATCAATAGAAAAGCAATTCATCTAATGCTATGTGAAAAGGTCTCAGAATTAAGTATCAGTATAGCACGTGGGAAATAAAGAATGCAAGTAGAAAAATGTACCTAAAAAATCCCTTTTTTTTGCTGAAAATTTTGTGCGCAGAAATATTGACCAATAGTCGAAAAGTTGGTAACTTACTTATAAAGCAATATCGACCAATGGTCGAAAAATGTCAAAATAAGGAGGAAGATATGACATACGCTGAATTTTTTTCGGAAATCAAAGGAAGATTTATGGAAGCAGATGTAAGCGGGATCCGGGAGCATCTGGCTTACCAGTTCAATATTACGGGAGAGGCAGAAGGGATTTTCTATATAGAGGTGAAAGAAGGGAAACTGTATGTAGAACCCTATGAGTATTATGACCGGGATGCAATGTTTATCTGCAGCGCACAGACACTTCGCAAGATTGCAGATGGAGAAATGGATCCGATTCTGGCAGTCACTCTTCGGAAGCTTAGGGTAGAGGGGAATATTGATAAGGCACTAAAGTTGAAGAGCCTGATAGAAAGCCATAAGAAATAAGAGCCGGAAGGAGGCGTGTCTATGCAGAAGTGGTGGAAAGGTCTCCTGCTTATGGCGGGAGCGGCATCGGCGGCGACAGCGGGAGGAACAGCCTATTTTTACCGCCGGGTCATGAAGCGCAACAGGATGAAGGTGGAAGATACCATGAAGATGTCAGGGACGGACTGGAGCAGGTATGCTGATCTACTGAAGGAGCGGAAAGCCTGGATGATGTCCCAGCCTCATGAGGAGGCAGAGATTATGTCAGAAGACGGACTTAAGCTTCATGGCACATTCTTTCCGGGGACAGGCGGCGCAAAGAAGCTTGCCATCTGCCTGCATGGCTATACCAGCCAGGGAATGAGCGATTATGTGGGATTATCTGACTACTATCTGAAAAGAGGCTATGCAATGCTTCTTCCGGATGCCAGAGCCCACGGAAAGAGCGAAGGCGAGTACGTGGGGTTTGGATGCCTGGACAGGCGTGACCTGATGCGCTGGATCGACTGGGCGGTAAAAAGATGCACGGATGAGGTACAGATCCTTTTGCATGGGACATCGATGGGAGGGGCAACCGTTTTGATGGCATCGGGTCTGGCGTTGCCCGGACAGATAAAGGGCATTATTTCTGACTGTGGATTTACGTCTGCCAAGGAGGTTTTCTCCCATGTACTCAGATCCTGGTATCATCTGCCTGCATTTCCCATGATCCAGATTGCAGATTGTGTAAATAGAAAGAGAGCCGGATATGGGCTTGACGAGTGTAACGCAAAGCGGGAGGTCAGAAAGGCGAAGATCCCGATCCTTTTGATCCACGGAGAAAAGGATAATTTTGTTCCCTGTTATATGTGCAGGGAAATTTATTCGAACTGCAAATCACCCGCAAAAATGGTGATCATAAAAGATGCGGCTCACGGAGAGAGCTATTACAGAGACACGGAACAATATGAAAAGGCCATGACAGAGTTTATTGGAGGTGTGATCCGATGATGAGGAAAAGAAAAGGCTATCCTGTATACCCGCTGACGGCAGCGCAGAAATTTCACTTTTTCTATTATGATTTCTGTCCTAAGAAAGAGGTGCTGAATATCGGGACCAGTCTTACGATTGAGACGGAAATTGACTGGGAGGTTCTGAAACAGTCGATCTATAAGGCGTATGACCGGGCAGAGAGTATGCGTCTTCGGTTTGCAAAAGATAAAGAAGGTACCTGGTACCAATATGTGGTTGCTAAGGAAGAAAGAGATATCGAGTTTGTGGATTTTTCAGACCGGACCATGGAAGAGGCGGAAAGCCAGATGCAGAAGTGGACACAGGTGCCGTTTAAGCGTCAGGATTCTCCAATGAACCGGATTGTTATGATTAAGATGCCGGACGGTTTTAATGGTCTTTATCTTCTGATCGATCATATGACGGCGGACGCCCAGTCGCTGATCTGCTTTTTAAAAGATGTGATCGAATTGTATTGCAGTGCTAAATATGATGGTGTACCGTATCCGAAGGACATGGCTTCATATATCGAACAGGTAAAAAAGGATCTGGCCTATGAGGCAGGCAGTAAAGCGCAGGCCAGAGACGCAAGATATTTTGAGGATCTGATCGATCATATGCCGGAACCGATCTATAATGGCCTCCGGGGACCGAAGCGCCTGGAGGACCAAAGAAAGAGGACCGGAAACCCGGATGCCAGGGCGGCAGTCAATGTTTCAGACTCCGTAGACTCAGCGCTGGATATCTTCCATCTGGAGGCAGAGCCTACCAGACGGCTGATGGAGTTTTGTGAAACGTATCATGTGTCCTTGGTCTGCCTGCTTTTGATGGGGCTGCGTACATATTTCCAGAAGATGAACGGAAACGATGATGTGTCTATCAATACGGCGATCGCCAGGAGGGCCACTCTGAAAGAAAAGAAATCAGGAGGCACAAGGATCCATTCCTTCCCGTTCCGTACGATCATGGGAGAGGACAAAAAGTTCCTGGACGGGGTTTATGAGATCCGGGATCTGCAGAATGAATACTTCCGTCATGCAAATTATGACCCGGTAGCTTATTTTGCTCATCGAGGGAAGAAATATCCGCAGAAGGACGGAGCAACCTATGAGCCAATGGCATTGACATATCAGCCGCTGACACTTCAGGAGAAGGGCCTGGATAAGCTGGGCGGCATCCGCTATAAAACCCGGTGGTACCCCAACGGGGCTACCACGCAGGCGATGTATCTGACAGTCATGCACCGCCCGGAAGACAATGGACTGGACTTTAATTTTGAACATCAGGTGAAGGCGGTCAGCAGAGAGGATCTGGAATATCTGTACTATTATCTTTGCAGGATCATGTTTAAGGGGACAGAGAATCCGGAACTGACTGTAGGAGAAATTATCAGGCTGGTATAAAGAAAGGAAGAGTAAAATGTTTAATAAATTGGTAGATATTATCTGTGAATATGTAGAAGTAGAACCGGAAAATGTAAAGCCGGAGTCCCGTTTTATTGAGGATCTGGGATTTACCTCCTTTGATTTCATGAGCATGCTGGGCGAACTGGAGGACGAATTTGACGTGGAGATTGACCAGTCAAGGGCGGTGGATATCCGTACCGTTCAGGAAGCGGCAGATTATCTGGAAACATTGGCTTCGGAAGAGTAAGAGGTGAGAGTGATGCTGTGCAGTACGATCCGTGATATCCTGGTGCGGACGGAAAGAAAATACGGACGGGAGGACGCCGTTCGGTATAAAGTGAAAAAAGATACAATAGAATCAAAGACATATACCTGCCTTAAGAATGACAGCGAGAGTTTTTCCCGGGTGCTGGATGATCTGGGGGAAAGAGGCGAGCATGTGGCTGTGATCGGAGCGACCTCATATCCCTGGCTGGTGACTTTCTTTGGGATCGTGGACAGCGGCAGTGTGGCGGTGCCCCTGGATGCCGGACTTCCGAAGGAAGAATTGTGCGGGCTTATGGACCGGGCAGATGTGACCGTCCTGGTGTACGATGAGATTCGGGCGGATGTGGCGGCAATTGCAAAAGAAAAGTGTCCGAAGCTGCGGCATTTTATTTCCATGCAGAAAGAAGAAAGCGATGAAGAGAGCCTTTCTTTCTGGCAGATGATCAGGGAAAATGAAGGGAGCTTTAGCGAACCGTTGGATCCGGATCAGCTGTGTACCATTATGTTTACATCCGGCACCACGGGGAAAAGCAAAGGTGTGATGCTGACCCATCGGAATCTGGCGGAAAACGCCACCTGTCTTGATATGAAGATTCCGGAGCGGACTGTGATCATGTCGGTGCTTCCGATCCATCATGCCTACTGCCTGAGTATGGATATTTTAAAAGGGATTTCGCTGGGGGCGGTAATCTGCATTAATGATTCACTTCTCAGGGTGGCGAAAAATATCAAGCTTTTTAAGCCGGAGATGATATTAATGGTGCCGCTGATGATTGAAACACTGGCTAAAAAGCTGGAGGATGCATCCCTCATTCCAGCAGCGGTCATAAAGGCAAAGGTGTTCGGGAAGCAGTTTCATACCATCTGCAGTGGCGGCGCATATCTGAATCCTTCTTATATTGATCTGTTCCATAAATATGGAATTACGATCCTGCAGGGCTATGGCATGACAGAATGTTCTCCGGTTATCAGCAATAATGTCAGCTGGAACATCAAAAAGGAGTCGGTAGGGCAGCTTCTGCCAAACTGCCAGGCAAAGTCGGTGGACGGAGAGTTATGGGTGCGGGGCAGCAGCGTCATGCAGGGATATTATAAGATGCCAGAGGAAACCAAAGAGACCCTGGAAGGAGAATGGCTGAAGACAGGAGACCTGGGGTATGTGGACGAGGACGGGTTCGTATTCCTGACCGGACGGAAGAAGAACCTGATCATCACCCGCAACGGAGAAAATGTATCCCCGGAAGAACTGGAAAACAAGCTGGGAGAATCCAGGCTTGTACAGGAAGTGCTGGTCCGGGAGGACGAAGGCGTGATCCAGGCGGTGATCTATCCTGATTCAGATTATGTAAAGAAGAAAAGAATCCGGGATGTGGAAGGGGAGCTTCAGAAGTTGATCGATGCCTATAACGAGAAGGCTCCAGTGTATAAACGGATTTACAGTCTTGTGGTCCGGGAGAGAGAATTCGACAAAACCACGTCAAAGAAGATTAAGAGATACTAAGAGGGACAGGGTATATTGCAATTGGGGACACAGGCAAACGCAAAAGGGGACGTACACCTACGCAGAAGGTGTACGTCCCCTTTTGGTCAGAAGCCGTTCATGCATCAGAAACATCAGAACCAGAATCACCAGCAAAAATGGCGGGAAATGCGCAATGCTGATGTGGTTCGCTATCAGTCCGAATATTGGAGGCATCAGGCAGGAGCCTACATAAGCCGAGGCCATCTGTACGCCGATTACGGCCTGGGAAAGATCCGCACCGAAATGAGCAGGTGTGGAGTGGATGATACATGGATATATAGGCGCACATCCAAGACCGATCACGATGAGTCCGGCCAGCGAAGCGGTTCCGGAGAATGGCAGAAATAAAATAAGTATACCAAGAAGGATGATCCCCTGTCCAAGGCGGATCATCTGCGTATCGGAAAAACGCAGGGTCAAAAATCCGCTGGCGGCCCGGCCCGCAGTGATGCCGATGAAAAACAGGCTGGCATAGAAGGCGGCTGTTTCGGAGGATATTCCTTCATGGAGCGCCAGATAGCTGGAGGCCCAGAGCCCTGTAGTCTGCTCCAAAGCGCAGTAGCAGAAGAAAGCCACCATGACCTCGCGCGCACCGGGGATCCGGAGGATCTGCCCGAGAGACAGAGGCTTTCTGGTATATGCAGCTTTCGCCGTATCCACAACTTCCGCAGCGTCTTTATCTATGGCAGCACCGGAAGATGATCCAGAGGCGGCGCCGGAAACATTCCGGGTTTTCCAAAGAGGAAGGCTGAGAAACAGGATAGCTGTCAGGGCCACCTGCAGGATGCCGATATACCGGTATCCGGTGTTCCAGGAGGCGCCGCCGGAAAGTACTCTTCCCATGATATATGGCCCTGCGGAGGCTCCGACACCCCACATGCAGTGAAGCCAGCTCATGTGGCGGCTGGTATAGTGGAGAGCAACGTAGTTGTTCAAAGCAGCGTCCACGCTTCCGGCACCAAGTCCATAGGGAACAGCCCACAGACATAGGGGGAGGAAGGAATGGCTGAAAGAAAAGCCAAAAAGGGCAGCTGCTGTCATGGCTACACTTAAAGCCGTTACTTTTCCGGGACCAAGGCGCAGGGTCAGCCGGTCACTCTGGAGGCTGGACACGATGGTTCCCCCGGAAATGATCATGGAAATGATGCCGGCGTAAGACACAGGCACCTGAAATTCCTGGTACATAGAGGGCCAGGCGGACCCAAGGAGTCCGTCGGGAAGGCCCAGGCTTATAAAAGCAAGATATATAATCGCTAAGAGCAGATGAAACATGGTGTGATCGTCCTTTCTTCCGATCCCTCACAGCTGACCGTTCCATCGGCTTCTATGTGTATGACGGACAGATGTGAGGGATCATTGTAGTCTTTTCCATAGCCGTCATCATCATAAAGTGTGTAGCTGCAGACAGCATTTGTATCAGTGTCCGGATATGCGATGACCTTGAGAACAGAAGCGTCCACATTTTCTACGTTTTCTGCCGCATCGGCCAGGGGAAGAAGATGGCCTTTCCGGACAAAGAAGATAAGCTCATGTTCGGCGGCGGGCACGTAGTGATGTCCTGCGGTCATTTTTTCAAACCGAAGGTCTTCCGGGCCGGAGGTGGTAACAAGCAGCATATCCTCCGGCAGATAGACATAGCGTCCTGTGGTATTTGGCTGGTAAACAGGAGCAAGCATCAGGCTTTCACCCAAAAGAAGCTGATCCTCTACCTGAGAAGCATGCGGGTCAGAAGGGTAGCCAAAAGCAAGCGGTGCAAACAGCATAGTGTCGTTTAACGCAGCCTTCATATATTCACTGTACAAGTATGGCAGCAGGCAGTAGCGAAGCCGGATGATATTTCTAAGAGCGGCTTTGTTGGAGAAGCGGTAAGCCTCCTGTTCTCTGGTGCCGAGAGCGGAATGATTTCTCATCAGAGGCGTAAAGATGCCAAACTCCAGCCAGCGAAGCAGAAGGTCTTCTGTGGTATCCGCCCCAAATCCGCCAAGATCTGCTCCGGTGTAAAGGAATCCGCACATGCTTAGGGATGGCATCATCTTTACATTCATCAGAAGATGGGACCACCAGGACAGATTGTCTCCCTGCCAGATGCCGCCATAACGGTGCATGCCGATATAGGAGGATCGGGAAAACATGAGAATCCGCTTATCCGGTTCCAGTTCTTCAAAGGCTTCACCGGCTGCCCTTGTCATGTTGTAGCCGTACAGGTTGTGTACTTTATCATGGCGGATTTTCGGAAGGCCGTTTCCAGGCTCGTGATAGAAGCTTCTGTAATCCTCCGGATTGTTTGCAAGAGTGTTGACAAGACTCAGAAAATGGTCATTCTTCTCCATATCAAGATTCTGGCCTTTCAGGGCCGCCACTTCGTCAAATACCTGGTTCAGCCGCTTTTCAGAATAGAAAATAGCAGGCTCATTCATGTCATTCCAGAAGCCATCGATACCCATATCCAGAAGAACCTTATATTTCATGCCGAACCATCTTCTGGCATCAGGATTCAGCATATCCGGGAAATGAGCTCTTCCCGGCCATACAGCGCCCACGAAAGGCGTGCCGTCTTCTTCCTTGCAGAAATATCCCTTCTCCAGGCCTTCCTCATAGACGGAGTACCCTTCTTTGATCTTGACACCTGCGTCAATGATGGGAACAAGATGGATCCCCTGCTTTTTCATATCAGCGGCAAGACGCGGCAGATCAGGGAATTTTTCTTCAGATACGGTGAAGTCCTCATACTGCTCCATGTAATCAATATCCAGATAGACCGCATCCAGAGGCATATCCGCTTCTTTGTATTTTGCCGCTACTTCACGGATATCCTCCTCTGTTTTATAGCCCCAGCGGCTCTGGCCGTACCCAAAGGCCCACTTGGGAGGGATATAACTTCTTCCGATCATCTGCCGGAAAGTATGAACGATAGATGTAAGAAGCCCATCCTCTTCTTCGATGACATAAAGATCCAGATCCCAATTCTCAGGTGTGATAATAAGCAAATCCTTTTGTGTATACCCGATATCGAAGGTCAGCTGACCCGGGTAATCTATGAAAATTCCAAAAGGAGAGGAGCCGCCAACTAAGAGAAAATTGTGCGCTCCATAAAGAGAATGGGTGGTCTCCAGGTGATGGGGGTCGTCACTGCAGTTGCTGGTATAAGCCCATCCGCGTTTATTAATGCCCCGTACCTGTTCCCCTAAGCCATATACAGGCACATCCGCGGGAAGCGGATAGTACAGAGAGCCTTCTTTTATAGCAAAGTAAGGAAGAGAATCCTGTTCTGCAGGATAATGCTTGATGACAGCGTCAGTGGGAAATGGATTTCCGAATGAATATTTACGTACCATGTATTTTCTCCTTCCGATTCTTTTTCCAATATGATACTATTATATAAATGTAGACCCAGGGAATCTTGCATATTTCTGACAGGTTTTGACACAATCCTGTCTCCGGACAGCTGCAGGGAGGAAGAAAATGGAGCAAAAAGGACAGTATTTGGAGAAAGGACGACACGGGACGCCTATGTTCCCGGTGGAATATTATGACTGCGAATATCCGGCCAACCTGGCCGGGCTACCGGTTCACTGGCATGAAGAGTTTGAGGTTACCTATGTGCGGAAGGGGAGCTGTACCTACCTGATCGATCTTATGCCCATAAGAGTTAAAAAAGGAGATTTTCTATTTCTGCCCTCTGGAGTTCTCCACGGCATCCCGGAAGGTAATACGAAAATGCTGGAAACAGAAAGCTTTGTTTTTCATCCCGGGATGTTGGGTGGCATGGATGTGTGCGGGGTCAAATATATCTCTCCGCTGGAGAACGGAGACATTAGATTCCCGTATGTGTTTTCAAAAGAAGGAACCGGAGAACTTTCCAAAGGACTAAAAATGCTGTTTGACAGGCTTAAAAACAGTTTCCTTGACAGAGAGACCGGATATGAGATGGAGGTAAAGGCATGCCTGCTGGAAATGGTCTTGCTTCTTTATCGGGAATCTTCCTTTGAAAGAAGGAAAGAAGAAAATCAGAGTACTATTGAAAGGCTCAGAAAGGTTATCCAATATATCAAAGAGAACTATCAAAAGCCGGTGACTGTTGGAGAACTGGCGGCGGTCTGTCACTTCAGTGAGTGCTATTTCATGCGTTTTTTTAAGCAGTATATGAATATGACCTGTGTGGAATATATGAATCAGTACCGGATGGAAATCGCGGCGGAAAGGCTGGCATCCGGCCGGGAAAGTATTACAGATATTGCGCTGGATACCGGATTTAATAATATTTCTTATTTTAACCGGGTGTTTAAGAAAAGCTTTGGGATGACGCCAAAAGCCTACCGGCAGGCCTATGAGAGCGTGGAACTGGATAAGGTGGAATGAAAGGGACGCAGTAAATGCGTTCCTTTTGTGATAAAAGGTCTTGCTCGTGACGCGGCGTCATGAATTATAATGGGAGCAGGAGGGAAGATATATGGACAAAAAGCGTGCAATCCCAGCAGGATATATGACAGTCGGAGAGCTGGCTGGAAAGATGGGGACCACCGTGCGGACCCTGCAGTATTACGACAGAGAGGGCCTGCTCTCGCCATCATCAGAGAGTGAGGGAGGAAGGAGGCTTTATACGTATAAGGACATGATCCGTCTACATCAGATCCAGGCGCTGAAATCTCTTGGATTTTCTCTGGGAGATATCAAAAACCGCCTGATATCACTGGATACGCCGGAAGAAGTGGCAGAAGCCCTCACAGGGCAGGCCCAGTCGATCAGGGAAAAGATATGGCAGCTGTTCATTAAGTGTCAGCAGTAATAACTTGCTCATACTACCACCATTTTCTATACCTTTTTTGAAAAGGGAATTTATGTTTTATTTAATTCTATTTCTGCAATAGCCTTATCTAAGAAAATTTCCCCGTCTAAATGTTCTATTTCATGGCAGAAACATTGTGCAAGTTCATTTTCGCCAGTAATAATGATTTCCTCTCCATTTTCATTTTGCGCTTGAAGAGTTACTTTTTGCGGACGGATTGTTTTTACACAACGATTGGGGAAGCTAAGGCAGGCTTCATTACATTCTTGAACGCCGCTGCAACCGATTATTATAGGGTTTACCAGCTTTAAAAAGCAATTATTATAATCAATCACAACAAGTCGTTTTAATATACCTACTTGGTTTGCCGCAATAGCAGCACCGTTTTCAGTTTGTTGTAGTGTATCTAACATATCGTCAAGAATTTGTCTGATTTTATCATTGAAAAATTTTACTTCTTTACACCTTTTACGCAGAATGGGGTCGTCAAAGTATCGAATATTTCTTATTGCCATTGCTATCCCCCCGACTACTATCAGCCCTTGATTTTCTTTGGCTTTCCTCGAATAAAAATACTTCTTCGATAGGACTGTCAAACACTTTTGAAATATCATAAGCAAGCCATATAGACGGTTCAAATTTTTCTGTTTCAATGGCGTTAATTGCCTGCCTTGATGTGCCTACCATTACTCCTAATTGTTCTTGTGTTATTCCTTTTTCTTCTCGCAGTTCTCTAATTCGGTTTTTCATTTATAAATTCCTTTCTGTAAGGTTGACGTTACAGTGTATTATAACAGATTTTCTTGTAATGTCAACCTTACAAAAAGATTTCCATGGAAAATAGTTATTTTTGTAATATTACAATTTCCCCCTCTCCCTGTGGCTCTTGAAACCCCTTATAATGATGTTCTAGTATTTCATCTGTTATTATGAATGGTGAGTTTGCATGTAAAGATAAATTCCTTTTTTGAAGTCTTTTTCGTAAAAGCTCTTTATTAGCTTTCATGTATACCAATTCAACGATACCGCCCGCATTTTCAATCATATTTCGATAAAACTCCCGATTATCTTTGTTCCAAAAGCTAAAATCAATGACAACATTTTTCCCATTTTTGATTAAACTTATCATTTTTTGCCGAAGTAAGAGTTCTACTTTTTCAGATAACTCATCGTACTGGGTTTCCGAATAATCAATTCCTTTTTGTCCGTATATGTTCCACATTTCCTCATCAATAGAAAGTCTGATATATCCCTCTTGTTCTTTTTGCTTTGCATATGTTGTTTTTCCAGAACCGCATACTCCGCACATCATTATAACTTTACTCATAATATTTCCCTCCATGAATGAAAGTGTATTGTTTTTGAGTATATCAAATTTGCGGATAAAAATATACAAATCATTTATATTTTTTCTGTTTCCACTTGCCGCTTTTATATCGCCAAAGAGAAAATAGTGCAGTACAAAACCATGTGAGAGCAGTTGTCCACCATATCCCCCATTGACCGATAAAAGAGATATTGGTTAATGCAAAGACAAACACAAGCCGACAGACGATTTCTAAAATACCGTTTGCCATAGAATAGGCAGAGTCGCCAGTCCCATTCAACAGATAACGGAGTATTTGGGACATACCCAATGCCATAAAAAATGTACTTGTGATATGAATACCTGTTACGGCATTTTCAATAATGACTGTATCAGATACAAACATATTCATTGCCAATTTTCCAAATACCCAAAAAACCAAAAGTAGAATGAGAGAATAGGAAGCGCATATTTTTAATGCGGAAATCAGTCCTTGCTTTATCCGTTCTGTTTTGCCTGCCCCGATATTTTGTCCTGTATAAGTTGCAATCGCCGTACCTAATGCCGTAAAAGGCTGTTGGATTAAGTTTTCGATTTGGCTTGTTGCTGCAAATGCCCCTATTACGCTTGTTCCAAACCCATTGATTACCCATTGTAAGATACTGCTTGAAAGATAAATCAATGAATATTGAAAGCCCATTGCAATACAGATTTTAAGAATTTGCCTAGCAATGCTTCGGTCAAACTTCGCTTCTTTGATTGCCTTTTGGAAATAAGAATATTTCTTTATGGCATATGCAAAACATAAAATTCCTGCTATCCCCTGCGCTAACAGGGAAGCAATGGCAGTCCCCTCTACACCAGTATGGAAGATTAGGATAAATACTAAATCAAATACGATATTCAGTATGCTGCAAGTTGCCAAAAAAATAATCGGCGTTTTTGCGTCCCCCAATGAGCGAAGTATGCTGAACGGTATGTAATAGATGATTACGAAAATAAGACCGCCTAAAGATACCGACATATAGTTTACTGCGTCCTCCAATAAGGAAACAGGAGTGTTTAACAGGATCAGTAATGGTCTTGTAATCAGCAATGCAAAAGCCGATATAATCAAGGTGCTTACAATGCTTATCATTGTTCCGTTCCGAATGGCAAGGGCTGTACCTGCTTCATCATTTGCCCCGAAAAATTGGGAAACAACAATTCCCGAACCAATGGCAATGCCTAAGCAGAGAGAGGTAAATACCATTGAAACAGAGCCGGTTGCACCTACCGAAGCAAAGGCGTTTGCGCCGATTAAATGTCCTACAATAATTCTGTCTACAATGATAAATGACTGTTGTAAAATAGTTCCGAACATAAGCGGAATGGCAAAGGACAAAAGTAATTTTGTCGGATTGCCAGTTGTCATATTTGTTTGTTTACTCATTTTCTTTTAACTCCTTTCTTTCGACATATTCCAGTATAAGTATTTTGGTGAACAAACAAAGGGCAGAAAACAGTTATAACTGTTCTTTCCGACAAAAAAAGAGCCTTATCCTTTTATTGGATAAAGCCCTGTAAGTCTGATTTTATGATTTTGCGAATGGTATCATAGGATAGATGGAAGCGTTCGCAGATTTCATCAATACTCATGCCTTTATGGTATAGATTGATAATATCCATGTTTCTTTGCTCATAATATTGCTTAGAACCGCTTTTGCTGCCCCATGATTTTTTACTTTCCATAGATGGAACATACAGTAATTGCCCGTTTACATATGCGGATAACTCTTTTAGAAGTTCCATAGGAAGCACATCTGCTGCATTGATATATTTCATTATATTATTCCGTCCTTTACTTAATTTTCTTAAATAAAGTGCAGAACCAGCAGATAATGCAACTTTCATTTAACCCATACAGACCGTTGCATTTCTACTATTCTGCATGGGAATATTCACTATCTGAACAATTTCTGTTATTATAGTCCACTACCAAACACCTCCTTGGGTAAATCAAAAGCCTATGTGATAAGGACTGATACAGTATATCAAAATTTTGTCGAAAAGTCCACTTTGTTTTATTATTACAATATAAAAAACCGGGAAACGGCAATCCATAGACTGCCACTCCCCGGCTTTTTAATCATTCCATATCTTCAGCAGGCAGGAACACAAGCCTGTCAAATTCTTCTTCGGTCAGTTTCTTCAGCTTTTCCGCTGTGCGCCCTGCAAGCTCCTGTATCTCTGTTTCCATGTAGGGCATGGCGGCAGTCATTGCCGCCACCGTATCAGTCCTTGTTTTCTTTCTGTAACAACAGATAAAGTTAATTTCTTCAAATGTGAATTGTCCCATGCTCCTATACCTCCAATCCCTTGTTTTTGGTCTTTGCCGCCTGTTTTTTCGGGGCGGCGTTTACGGTCTTTTTGTCCTGTGCAACCTTAATTTATGCGGTGTTGCGGGTGTTGTCTATAAATACTTGCGCCGAATGGCGCCGGAAAAACAACGATGCTGGAATGTATAGAGGGATTCCGGCGGTGCGAAAGCGGCCGGATCCAGGTGGAGGGGAAGACGGGCGTACAGCTGCAGTCGGCTTCGCTGCCTGCCTATATACGGCCCATGGAGGCGGTCCATCTGTTTGAAAAGTGGAAAAAGGCAAAAGCGGATCCATCGGTACTGGAGGCGCTGGAGATTGGCCGGATAAAAAAGAAGCTGTATATGGAACTGTCTACCGGACAAAAGAGACGGCTGCATCTTGCGCTGGCACTGATCGGAGATCCGCAAATTTTGTTCCTGGATGAACCGACAGCCGGGCTGGATGTGGAAGGGAGAAGAGCCCTTCACGATGAAATCCGAAGCCTTGCTTCCAGAGGGAAAACCGTCGTGCTGGCAAGTCATGATATGGCAGAGGTGGAAGAGCTGTGCAGCCGTATCCTGATCCTGAATCAGGGAAGGGTCACATTTCTTGGAACGGTGGAGGAACTGGCTGGATATATGGGAAAAAGATACCGGATCAAGATCAGGACTGTGGAGGGAGAAGAAGAGTATCCGGCAGATAATCTTGAGGAAACCCTGCTTAGGATCCTGCAGGAATATAAGGAGAAGCATGTGCCGATCCAGGATATTCAGATTGGCCGTGGAACATTAGAAGAGCATTTTATAGAACTGGCAAAGGAGGGAGTATGATGAGTGCGCTGATCTATGGAATCCGTTTACAGTTTCGGATGGATATCCGCAGCAGAACGCTTTTGGTGACCTGCTATCTGGTGCCGCTTCTTTTCTTTGCTGTTATGGGCGGAATCTTTACCTCTCTGATGCCGGAAGCAAAAGATACTCTGATCGCTTCCATGACAGTGATGGGTGTGTCTATGGGAGCGCTGATCGGGGTGCCGCCGTCTCTTTTGGAAATTTATGGAACAGATATAAGAAAGATGTACCGGGTCGGGGAAGCGCCGCGGTTTTTCGGACTGATCTCGCTGGTGATATCAGCCTTTGTTCATCTGATGATCATGAGCGGACTGATCCTTGCGATAGCTCCGGCGGCATTTGACGCAAAGCTTCCGAAGAATATCGGGCTTTATTTTGCGAAGCTTTCTCTGTTTTTGATCGTTTCGCTTGCACTGTCCTGCGTGCTGGGACTGGCGGTGAAGAATCAGGCGAAGCTTACCATGTTAAGCCAGGTCTTTTTTCTGCCGTCGATCCTGCTGTCGGGGATCATGTTTCCGTCCAGGCTTCTTCCCTTTGCCCTGGAACAGGCAGGAAAGCTTTTTCCGGCTGCCTGGGGATACCGTCTGCTTACGGGAGTGGAAGACGGCGGAAAATCACTCTTAGCGCTTCTGGCACTGCTGATGGTATCCGTGCTGGCCTGTGGGATCATAGGAGCCCGAAAAGAAGATATGTGAAAAGCTTTGATTGACGGAAACGGTACGGCAGAGGTATAGTGAAGCTATCAAAAAAGGAAGGTATTGTTATGGAAAATGAAAAGAGACTCTTAGCATTTGAGAAGATGCTGAAGGCAGTACAGGAAAATTATGAAAACGCAGATGCGAAAATGAAAAAATTAAAGGCGGAGGGCAGGGAAAAATCCGCTACCTACCGCCAGCTAATGGGAAATAAGCTTCAATATCAAAATATGCTGTCCATGTATCAGATCTATGGACTTTTGGAAGAAGACCAGAAGAAATCATAGCCTGTTTTTATCTCCCCATTCACACATCCCGTCCAGGATCGGGATCAGAGATTTTCCCCGATCCGTCAGGCTGTATTCTACCTTGGGCGGGATCTGGGGGTATTCTTTCCGGTGAACAAGCTGGTCTGCCTCCAGTTCTTTCAAGGTAGAGCTAAGCGTTTTATAGGAGATTCCTCCGATATATTTCTTCATTTCATTAAAACGGACCACCCCAAATTCCATCAGTGTATAGAGGATGGTCATCTTGTATTTCCCGTTGATCAATGAAAGGGTATAACTGAAGCCGGTGGTATTCAGGCTCTCTTTGGATATGCATCGGTTGCTCATATAACACTCTCCTTCAGGTAAGTATAACACTTGAATGTAAGTATCACACTTTAATGTGCGTACTTGTTTTCAGTATAATTCTTGTTATGATTATAATATCAATAAAAAGAAAAGTCAAAAGCTTATGAGCAAGGAGGAATCTGATAATGAGTAAAAAAGTCGTGATTTTAAACGGAAGTCCCCGTAAAAAGGGCAATACATCAACTCTCGTGAAAGCGTTTACAGAAGGCGCCGAAAGTTCTGGCAATACGGTAACAGAGTTTTTCCTGGATGGTATGGAGATCCACGGCTGCAAGGGATGCTTTGGAGGCCACAGCAGCAGGGAATGTCCTTGTGTACAAAAGGATGATATGGCAAAGATCTACCCGGCCGTAAAAGAAAGCGATGTGGTCGTGCTTGCAAGTCCTCTTTATTACTGGAATATGAGCGGACAGCTCAGGACAGCTGTTGACCGGCTGTTTGCTCTGGAAGAAGGAGATGGAAACCTTCTGAGAGGAAACGGAAGAGCCAGTGCCCTTTTGATGGCAGCCGAGGGGAATGGCTTTGAAGATGTTGTACTTTATTATGACCATCTGATGGAGCATTTGAAGTGGGAAAACTTAGGTCATGTCCTTGCAGGAGGAAATATGGATGCAGGTGATGTCGAAGGAAAGCCAGAGGTTCAGGAGGCATACGAGCTGGGTAAATCGATTGTTTAAGGGGGAAACTTATGGAGTTTTTGCATTTGGCAGAAGACAGATATTCGGTCCGGTCTTTTTCTGACCATCCTGTTGAACAAGGGAAGATAGACCAGATTTTAAAGGTGGGACAATTCGCGCCCACTGCGGTAAACTATCAGCCTCAGAAAATATATGTTTTAAAAAGCAAAGAGGCTCTCCAAAAGATTCGTTCACTGACTCGGTTTGTCTATGATGCGCCGGTTGTTCTGATGTTATGTGCAGATCAGACAAAAGTCTGGAAAAGTCCGGTAGAAAAGGGGTATGATACGGGAGAGATGGATGTAAGTATCGTCTGTACTTATATGATGCTGGAAGCTTGGGAGTTGGGCATTGGTTCCGTATGGGTCCGGGGATTTGACAGCAGACAGGTGAAAGAATTATTCGATCTTCCGGAAAACATCAAGCCAATATGTCTTTTGCCGATCGGGTATCCGGGCAAAGAGGCTGCTCCTTACACACCATGGCATGATACGTTTCGTCCGTTGAAGGAAATTGTGAAAGAACTCTAGGAAATTTAATAAAATCATATCTAACATGGCTATAAAAGCGGAGGGAAGCCCCCTCCGCTTTTCAGATTCCGGAAGAGATTTTTCTGCTGAGAGATGTCATAAATCTTTGGGGTATGCTATACTTCAACCATAAAGTTTGCAAATGTAAGGCGAGGAGGACGAGAATGAAGGTAGAATTAAAGAAATGGTCACTTGATGATAAAAAGCAGCTGATGGATATCTGCAATTCGGTGGAACGGGATTATCTTTCTAACCAGCTTCCCTATCCTTATACAGAGGAATGTGCAGACTGGTGGCTTAATATGGTTCTGGAGCATGACGGGAAGGACGGCGTGTTCCGGGCGATCGTAGCAGATGGAAAGATTGTCGGAAATATATCTGTGGAACAAAAAAGTGATGTCTATAGGAAAGATGCAGAAATCGGCTACATGCTGATAACAGAAGAATGGTCACGGGGGATCATGACGGAAGCGGTGAAGAAAATCTGCGAAGAGGCCTTTGCGGAGCTTCCTATTCTTCGGATCACCGGAATGGTTTACGCACCGAACACGGCATCCAGACGAGTGCTGGAGAAAAATGGATTTGAACTGGAAGGGATCATGAAAAACGCGGTAGTCAAGAACGGCAGGATTTATGATTTGTGCATTTATGGGAAATCAGAGATTCAGATCATACCGGCATATGATTTCCCCCAGGAGGTAAATACACTTTTCTCAGAATATACTCAGATGCTGGTGGGCAATGATCCGGCTTTTGGAGAGTATCTCGCGATTCAGAACTATGAAGAAGAGCTGAAACATTTGAGGGAAAAATACGGTATGCCGGAAGGAAGGCTGTATCTTGCATACTGCGGCGGCCAGTTGGCAGGCTGTATCGGGCTCAGAAAAATCGATGATGTGCGCTGCGAAATGAAACGTCTGTATGTACGGCCGGAATTCAGGGGGAAGTGTATTGGAAGCATGCTGATCCAGAAGATCATAGAGGATGCAAAAGAAATCGGTTATCAGCATATGCTCCTGGATACACTGCCCTTCCTGGAAAGTGCGGTACACATGTATAAAAAGTGGGGATTTTATGAGGTTGAAAGTTATAATGACAGTCCGATGGAAACTTCGATCTATATGAGGCTGGATCTATAGTGTGTCAGGAGGAGAAGAAGAGATGGAGGTCTTGGAGCTTTGTGAGAAAATAGGGCTGCAGCCGGAAGTTAAAAAGCGGGTGGAAGAAATCTCAAAGGAGTTTGATTTTGGTGCGGCCGAGGAAATCTTAAAGGATTTTCATGATTATGACAAAATGAAAGAGGCCTGGATGCGTTTAGAAGAGAAGATTGGCGAAGATCCGGAGCATATGAAAATATTGACATGCATGCTGAAGGCTTCCGCAGATGCCTACGAGATTTACCAGAAAAAGGGGATTGAGGACAGCATATATTTTGCCACAATGAAATGTTATACCCGTTTTTTAGAGGAAGCCTATGAGCGGACCGGCAGATATGTGTTTGACAGATACTGGTGGACGGGCAGGCAGGCGGGCTGCCATCTGTTTCGGATCGGAGAGCTGGAGTATGAAATCATCCGCACAGACGGAAAGAGCCCGGAAGGTGACTCGGGTATTTCCATCCATATACCGTCGGATGCGGACTTTTCACCGGCCTGTGTGGATGAGTCTCTGGGTGCGGCAAAACACTTTTTTGCAGAATATGATCCGGCGCTAAAAAGCAGCGCTTACTGTTGCCATTCCTGGCTTTTAGATCCTGTTTTACAGATGATGCTGAGCCAGGATTCCAATATCGTAAGTTTCCAGAAGCGGTTCGAGATTACGGATATAGGCGAGGCCGGAACAGATTATCTGGAGTGGATTTTTAAAACACAGGAGACAGAACCAGAGAAGCTTCCAGAAAAGACGACTCTGCAGAGAAAGGTAAAAGAACATATTCTGGCAGGCAAAGTGATCAGAAATGTTTCTGGCAGGCTGATCGGATAGTTTGATGTCATAAAAGGAGAAAAAGAATGGATCATAATGAAAAATGGCTTCAGTGGGCAGTAAAGCTGCAAAGTATCGCCCAGGCAGGTCTGTTTTATGGGAAAGATGAGTTTGACAAAGAGCGTTATGGACAGATCCGGAATATTGCTGCGGAAATGATTTCTTATAAGTCGGAGATTCCGAAGGATAAGGTCAAAGATCTGTTCTGCAGCGAAACGGGATATCAGACACCCAAGATTGATACCAGAGCGGCAATTTTTGAGAATGGGAAAATTCTGCTGGTAAAGGAAAAGGATGGCAGGTGGTCACTTCCCGGCGGCTGGGCGGATGTAGACATATCGGCAACAGAAAATGTGATCAAGGAAGTAAGAGAAGAGGCCGGACTTACTGTGACAGCAGATATGGTGATTGCGGTGCAGGATAGAGAAAAACATAACCGTCCGGTCTACGCCTATAAAGTGTGTAAGATATTCTATCTCTGTTCCGTGACGGGCGGTACATTTGAAGCGAATATTGAGACAACAGAAAGTCAGTATTTCGGGATCAGTGAACTGCCGGAATTAGCGGAAGAGAAAAACAACCGGGAGCAGATCGAGATGTGCTTTGAAGCATATCACAGTGAAAACTGGAAAACAATGTTTGATTAGATAATACTCTGGGTGGTATGGGGAGGAAAAAGTCATGGCAAAAACCTTATATCTGATAGGAGGTCCTATGGGTGTTGGGAAGACAACCGTGGGGCAGACTTTGAAGAAACAGCTTGGAAACTGCGCCTTTCTGGATGGAGACTGGTGCTGGGATATGGATCCGTTTCAAGTAACACCGGAAACAAAAGAGATGGTCATGGAAAATATATGCGATCTTCTGAACCGGTTTATCCGCTGCTCTGTGTATGATAATATCGTGTTCTGCTGGGTGATGCATGAGCAGATGATCATAGATGAAATATTGTCAAAGCTGGATACGACCGGATGCCAGATCGTAAAGGTTTCCCTTGTCTGTACAGAAGATGCATTAAGGGAGCGGATTGAGAAGGATATCGAAAAGAAGCTGCGTAAGAAAGATGTAATGGAACGGAGTCTTGCCTACCTTCCTCTGTATGATGCGTTGGATACTGTGAAAATTGACGTGTCTGGAAAGGCTTTGGGGAAAATTGCAGAAGAGATCATGCATATCAAGGAGTCGGTATATGGATAAATACACAGAAATTAAAGAAAGATTTGAGGCCCATCAGGATCCGGAAAACGCTGTAAAGATGGCAAAATATATGAAGAATCTCTTCCCATTTTACGGGATAGCGGCTCCTGAGAGGAAAAAGCTGTATAAGGATATCCTGAAGGAAGAAAAAAAGAACAAAACTGTGGACTGGAAGTTCCTGGATCAGTGCTATGAGGACGACCACCGGGAGTTCCAATATGTAACTTTGGATTATCTGACTGCCATGCAGAAATTTCTCACCTATGATGATATTCCGAGAATATGGAAATATATCAAAGAAAAACAGTGGTGGGACACCATCGACTTTTTTGACCGGATCATTGGAGAGATCGGACTTGGAGACAGTCGGGTGGATGCGCTCATGCTTGCATGGTCTGTGGACGAAGACTTCTGGGTAAGACGCATTGCCATTGATCATCAGCTTCTGAGGAAGGAGCGGACAAACACAGAGCTATTAGAGCAGATTTTGGTGAATAACCTGGGAAGCGATGAGTTTTTTATCAACAAGGCGATTGGCTGGAGTCTGCGGGATTACTCAAAGACAGACCCGGAGTGGGTACGGACATTTATCAGCAAATACAGGGACAGAATGGACAAACTTAGTATACGGGAGGGCTCTAAGTATATATGAAGCGATCAATATTAAAACAGTCTTTAAAGCAGCTGTGGGGGATTATTGTTCTGGAATATAAATACCATGACAGGCTTCCTGATATTAAGAATTATCAGTCCATCAATCAATATTCGCTTCCTTTTGAAGGGAAATGGACAGTCGTAAATGGCGGAGTCACAGAAAAGCTGTCCCATTCCTGGGAAATCCCAACTCAGAGATATGCCTATGATTTTGTGATTCTGGATGAAAACGGAAAAAGTTTTTGTGGCGAAGAGACAGAACCGTCGTCTTTCTATTGCTATGGAAAAGATATATTGGCGCCGGCAGACGGAGTGGTTGCTGAGATAGGCACGGGAAATCCTGACAGCCAGATTACGGAAGAAAGAACAGTTTCCTGTGATGCCGAGGATATTCGGGGAAATTACATATTGATCGAGCATACAGGACAAGAATATTCTTTGCTGGCCCATCTGCAGCCTGATAGTATTCTTGTTACAGAGGGGCAAAGGGTACAACGAGGAGAAAAAATAGCAAGATGTGGTAATTCCGGCAATACGACGGAGCCCCATCTGCATTTTCATATCCAGCAGGGAAAAAGTTTTTACAACTCACCAGGACTGCCGGTTCAGTTTCGTGATATCGTCGTAGCTAAAGCGCGCAATTATGAAAATTTTGATGACAGGAGCTTGGACGAAGAATTAGAAAAATATTTTCCGCCTTATATTTGTGTCGGACATGCGGTGGAAAATTCCGGAATCTCAGGTGGTGAGTGATCAGGTAAAGAGACGGGGTGAAATGAAAATGAAGATTGAAATTGGCAAAGAATTTCCGGAATATTTTAAACCTTTATATCCGGAAGAGTTCGAACTATTCTCTCATTTTGAAGTGACGGCAGGGATCCCTACCGTATTATTTGCGGTCACGACATGGAAGGAGAATGGACAGCCCAATGTGTGCTTTCATGCCTGGAGTTGTTTCCATGGAGACAAAACAGCTTTCTTTGCAGTGATGGGGAATCTGTATCAGCACACACATACCTATGCAAATATCCAGAGAGAAAAATGCTTCTGTATCAATTTTCTCCCGATCAGCTGTTATGACAGATTGGTAGAAACAATCCATCACAATAACTTTGAAGAGGATGAATTTCGGGCGGGAGATTTTACATTGACAGAGGCAAAGGAGATCCATGCGCCGAAGATTGAGGAGGCCTTCCTAAGCCTGGAGTGTACGTTAAGATCGGTGGAGGATCTAAGCGGTGCAGGGATTACGGCTATGGTGACCGGGCAGGTGGTGCACGCTACCGTGGATGAGGCATACGCAAAAGGTTATGAAAACAGATATGGAGAAGATGGGTATATGCTGCTTGTCCCGGCGCCTCAGAACCTCATCACAGGAGAACCGGCACAGTCAGGCATCAGTACTGTAGAAATTAAGCGGCTGGATTAAAAAAGTTTTTCAAACCGTCTCATTGCATGAAATAGAAATAGTGTCTATTCTAGAGAAAAGGAGGCGTTGACATGGCAAATGAAGAGAAGAAGGATTTTAATGCGATGCTCCATAAGGATACAGGGATGCCAAAGATCCAGATGGTAACAGATGAAGCATCTATCAAGAAATATGGCGGAGAGAAGATGTTTTTTGCGCCGCCTGTTACTTACGATGAGCTTATGAAACGGATCCCCTATGGAAAAGTGGTTACAGTAGGTGCGATCAGGGAGTATCTTGCAAAGAAAAATGATGCTGATTTTACGGATCCTATAACGGCAGGAATCTTTGTATCGATCGCCGCCTGGGCCAGCTATCAAAGGACCGAAAATGAAACTCCATACTGGAGGACGCTGAAAGCAAACGGGGAGCTGAATCCCAAGTATCCCGGCGGTGTTGAGGCGCAAAAAGAGAGACTTGAGAAAGAAGGACATGTCATCATCCAAAAAGGCCGTAAAAATTTCCGGTATTATGTGAAGGATTATGAAAAGGTACTTTTTGTGTTTGAGTAGAGACAGCATTATAGAGGAGGGATTCGTTTGAGCAGCAGGGATATAAAAGAAATTTTAACAGAATTCTATAATAGCTATGATGAAGACCGCCGTTTGAGATCCAGGCATGGAATGGTGGAATTTCTTACGACGATGCATTATATTGAAACATATTTGAAGCCAGGCGACCGGGTGCTGGAAGTGGGTGCTGGGACGGGACGGTATTCTCATGCGCTGGCCAGACAGGGCTATACAGTGGACGCCGTAGAGCTGGTGGAGCACAATATCAAAGTATTTCGCGAAAATACGCAGGAAAATGAGAATATCCGAGTCGTACAGGGAAATGCCCTGGATCTGTCTGCGTTTGAAGATCATACCTATGATATGACACTGCTGTTGGGGCCGTTGTATCATCTTTACAGTCTGGAGGATAAAAGACGGGCGGTCAGCGAGGCGCTCCGGGTGACGAAAAAAGGTGGTATTATTTTCGCGGCGCACGTAATATCCGACGGCTGTTTGCTGGACGAAGGCTTCAACCGTGGGAATATCAGTGTAAAAGAATATATCGAAAAAGGGCTTCTTGATGGAGAAACATTTGCGGCAAAATCGGAGCCAAAGGATTTGTTCGAGCTTGTTCGTAAAGAGGATGTGGATGAATTGATGTCCGTTTTCCCGGTCAAAAGGCTTCACTATGTTGCCTCCGACGGATGTGCGCTTCTTATGCGGGAAGCAGTGGATGCCATGGATGAAGAAACATTTCAGCTGTATATGAAATATCATCTTTCCACCTGTGAGAGGGAGGATTTATTGGGAGTTTCCAGCCATGCACTAGATATTTTCAGAAAAGAGTAGTGATGAATAGAGGTTTATCATATAGATGCTGTAAAAGCATCATATAGATGCTGTAAAAGCTTCTTTAGCTTTACGAATAGAACGCAGGCATGCTAAGATAGAAAAATAGCAAAGATAAAAACGCAACGTGCATCCGACAAGATGTGCCAGAGCCGGTAGGTAGCCCGGCCGTCTCATATTAATGAGGTAAGTAACCTGCCCTCCGGGTTGTCCATTCTTTGTTCATAACAAATAAAGGAGGGTTTCGTTATGGACAAAGTATCCGTAAAGGTGACAGTATTTTTCGATGAGCCATTTTGGGCCGGCGTATTTGAAAGGATTGACGGTGAAAAGCTGACAGCCTGTAAAGTCGTATTTGGTGCAGAGCCGGGAGACGATAAAGTGCAGGAATTGCTCTTGGAAAATTACTATGATCTGAAATTCAGTCCATCTGTGGAAGTGCGTGTAAGAAAACAAGCGGCTAATCCTAAAAGAGTGCAGAGAGAAGCAAGAAAGCAGACTTTTCTTAGTGGAATCAGTACAAAATCACAACAAGCACTTTCGCTGCAGCGGGAAGAGATGAGCAGGCAGCGCAAAGAAACAAGGAAGGAACGGAGAAAAGCCGTGCAGGAATATAGATACGAGCTGAAGCAGAAAAAACGAAAGCAAAAACACAGGGGCAGGTAATGCCCCTGTGTTTTGAGAAGAATATGACAATAAAAATAGATGTAAGAGGGGAAAACGGTATGTTAGATATCAGAAATGAAAGAAAAGAAGACTATTCAATCGTAGAGGAGATTACCAGAAAGGCATTTTATAACGTATATGTTCCAGGATGCATGGAGCATTATCTGGTCCATGTGATGCGAGATCACGAGGATTTTATCCCGGAGCTGGACTTTGTGCTGGAACGGGATGGTCAGGTGATTGGAAACATCATGTATACAAAAGCAAAGCTGACTGACGAAGATGGTACAGAAAAGGAAATTCTTACCTTTGGCCCGGTCAGTGTCCTGCCGGAATATCAGAGAAATGGATATGGCAAACTGTTGATCAACCATTCCTGTCAGAAAGCGGCAGAGCTTGGATACGATGTGATCGTGATACTGGGGAGCCCGGCGAACTATGTAAGCTGTGGTTTTCAGTGCTGCAAAAAATACAATGTGTGTGTGGAAGGCGGAAAATATCCAGCGGCCATGATGGTGAAGGAGTTAAAGGAAGGCGCACTGGACGGAAGAAAATGGTATTACTCCGAGAGCCCGGCTATGAATATTGATGAACAGGCAGCCGTGGAATTTGACGATCAGCTGGAGCCGATGGAGAAAAAATGGACGCCCAGCCAGGAAGCGTTCTATATCATGAGTCATTCATTTGTGGAGTAAAGAAAACTGTAAAGGAAGAGGGAAGAAAAATGGGGACAGAAAGTCAGATTGAAAGTCAGATGAAAAATCAGATCAGGCATTTGCAAGAGGACGACATCGATGATGTAGCAAAGATCTGGCTGGATACCAATATGGAAGCCCATTCCTTTGTCTCGGCAGAGTACTGGGAAGGAAATCTTGCGCTGGTGAAAGAGATGTTCTTGCAGGCTGAGATGTATGTCTATTCGGAGAACGGAGAAATCCTGGGTTTTATTGGGCTGGATCAAAGCTATATTGCAGGGATTTTTGTGCGGAAAGGGGCGCAGTCCCGGGGGATTGGGAAGGCGCTTCTTGATTTTGTGAAGGAGAAGAAAGCAGAACTGGCACTTCACGTATATCGGAAGAATGAAAAGGCAGTCCGCTTTTATCTGCGGGAAGGTTTCCGGATTCGGCGGGAAATGACAGACGAAGATACCAGAGAAGAAGAGTATCTGATGGAGTGGTCAAAAGAGGCTGGTAAAGAATAGCAGTCCAAAGAGAAATCTTATATAACTAGCGGAAAATATGTTGCATAGAGAGGACTATTATACTATAATTATTCTAAATAGAACTATTCTAATAAGAATGGAGGCGGATAGGTGGAGACGAAAGGCGGATTTTATATTTCACAGATCAAACAGCTCCAGGATCGTATTTTTGAAAGAATGTTAAGCGAAAACGGCATTGAGATCAGCGGTGGTCAGGGACGCATCCTGTTTGTTCTGTGGAAGAAAGACCATTTGACGATCAGTGAGATCAGTGAACAGACTTCTCTGGCAAAAAACACAGTATCCGTCGTAGTGGATGGAATGGTCCGCAAAGGGATCGTAGAGAGAAAAACGAACCCAAGCAACCGGCGTCAGACCATTATTTCACTGACGGATTATGCGCAGTCTATGCGTGAACAGTATGAAACGGTGTCCCGGCAGATGAATCAGTTGTTTTACCAGGGATTTTCGGAGCGGGAGCAAAAAGAATTTGAAAGCTTTCTTGCACGGATACTTAAGACGCTGACAAAGAACTGTAATTAAGAATGAAAATAGGAGGGATTTCAGATGAAGGAAGAGATGACTGCATTTATTCAAAAGCAAAAGACGGCTTTTGTGGCATCGGTTGACGAGGAAGGATTTCCGAATATCAAAGCCATGTTCATGCCTAGAAAGATCGAAGGCAACTGTTTTTATTTTTCTACCAATACTTCTTCCATGCGGGCGCAGCAGTTTCTGAAAAATGAAAAGGCAAGCATTTATTTTTATCAGAGAAGCCGGTACCGGTATGAAGGACTGATGCTGACGGGAAAGATGGAGGTTTTGCAGGATCCGGAGATCAAGAAAGAGATTTGGCGTTCCGGCGATACCATGTTTTACAAACAAGGCGTTGATGATCCAGACTACTGTGTGCTAAAATTTACAGCAGAAAAAGGAAGACATTACTGTGATCTGAAATCGGAAAGTTTTGATATTTAAGTCCGGAAGATCAAAGGAGAGATTATGGAAGAAATGCTCTTTGAAAAAGCAAAAGATCATACACAGATCCTGCTGCGTACCGCCAGGCCATCTGATGCGGAACGCCTGGTGGAAATCTATGCGCCTTATGTGACGGATACGGCGATTACTTTTGAGTATGAAGTCCCCTCGGTGGAAGAATTCCGCAGCAGGATTGAGAAGACTCTGGGAAAATATCCCTATATCGTTGCAGAGCAAAACGGCAGGATCATGGGCTATGCCTATGCATCTGCCTTTGCCCGGCGGGCGGCCTATAACTGGTCTGTGGAACTGTCCATTTATCTGGATATGGAAATAAGGCGGCAGGGCATTGGCGGACGGCTGTATCAAGCGATGGAAGAGATTCTGAAGGAAATGCATATCCTGAATATGAATGCCTGCATCAGCTGGCCAAAGGCAGAGGATGAGTATCTGACAAAGAACAGTGTACAGTTCCATGAACACATGGGATTTCGCCTGGCAGGTGAGTTCCATGACAGCGGGTACAAGTTCGGCCGCTGGTATAATGTGGTCTGGATGGAAAAGATGATCGGAGATCATCCGGAAAACCCAAAGCCTGTCAGGACATTTCCGGAAATCCGTGAGAAATTTACAGGGAATCTCCTGGAAAGCTAGAAAAGAGGGGAGGGGACATTATGGATCTGACAGAGGAATTAAAAAAGATATTGTTTGAAAAAGGCGCTGATCTGGCAGGCGTGGGAAGCCTGAAGGGAGTGAAGAACTGCCAGTTTCAGACCGGAGTTTCGGTCGCTGTAGCTTTGCCGGGGAATGTGATCCGGGACCTGCAGGATGGACCTACGGAGGAATACTATCATCTATATGGCACATTGAATGAAAAGTTAAATCAGATCGTGGCGGCAGGAGAAGCGTTTTTGAAAGCGCAGGGCTATGAAGCTTATGCGCAGACCACAGACCGGGTGGTGGTAAATGAAGAAAATATTTCGCCTATTCCCCACAAGACGGTGGCAACGCGGGCGGGCCTTGGATGGATCGGCAAAAACTGCCTTCTGGTGACGCCGCAGTATGGCTCGGCAGTGAGAATCTCTTCTCTGCTTACCAATGCGCCCCTTAGCGAAGAGGAGCCTATCCTGAAATCCCGGTGCGGCGGATGCGGGGCCTGTGTGGAAAAGTGTCCGGCGCAGGCGCTGAAAGGGACTCTGTGGGAGGCTGGCATGCCGAGAAAAGAGATCGTGGACGCAGAAGCCTGTTACCAGAAGCAGCTGGAGATCATGTATGAGCGGACGGGCATCCGGACAGACCTGTGTGGCAAATGTTTTGCAGTCTGTACCTATACACAGAAATATCTGCAATCTTTATCAGAGGAATAAACGGCGATGGAATTTACATTTATTTCAGCTTTTCTCATGAATGTACCGATCCTGCTGGCTTCTTATCTGGTCAATCTGGCTCTGACAGGGGCTCTCCTTTACAGGAAGCCGGATCTGCAAAGGGCAGCAGTCCTTTTGATCCCTTACATTTTATTTGTGGCTATTCCGGCTACATGGCTGTTTTTGCAGGATCTGGTCGGGTATTTCGGGGCCTTTATACTGGAAACATATCTGGAGGTGACAGGGTGGGCCCTGGCAATGAAGCATATCTATCGTGTCAGGTGGGGCAGCGCCTTTGCAACAGCGGCTCTGACAGTATTTTTGTACGGAACCTTCCAGGAGCTGACCGGATTTTTCCTGACTGGGAATTATGATCTGACAGTACCGGGGGATCTTGCGGCATATATGACAGGAGAGTGCATAGGCGTACTGGTCCCGGCAATATTTGTGGTGTGGTTTATCATAAGAAGCAGGCTCTTTGAAGAATATGCAGGATTTCTTTTGGAAGACAGCGGAGGAAAGACAGGCAAAATTTTGCTCTTTCTGATTCCGGCGGCCAGAAATCTGGTAGTGGAGATCTCAAATGAGCATATGGTCCTGAACAATTCAAATCCTATGGTCTCCATACTGCTCCTTTTGCTGATCTATGGTGTTTTCAACTATATGTTCCGATGTAAAATGCAGGATCGAAAGCTGGAGGAGCAGAAATTAAACTTAAGCCAGCAAAAGCTTTATATCCAGAACCTGGAGTCTGTGCAAAAGGAAGTACGCCTGTTCCGGCATGACTTTAAAAATATGATGGCAGGAGCGAGCCTGCAGGCAAGGGACGGCAATCTGACGGCGGTGCAGGAATTTATTTCCGAAGTAACCGGCGATTTCGAGCAGCAGGTAGGGCGGCAGATTTTTCAGATTTCCCAGATTGGGAATGTAGGGCTCACAGAACTTAAAGGGCTTTTGATCCTGAAAATGACAGAGCTTCAAAAGAAAGAGATTCCTTTTCGGCTGGAAGTCCCGTTTCCGTTTGAACATCCCGGGATTCCGGAGCGGGAACTGTGCCGGGCGGCAGGTATCCTCCTGGATAATGCGGCGGAGGCGGCCGAACTTCTGGAGGATGGAGAGGTGACAGCGGTATTTGAAGAGGGGGAAGAGGTGGTCCGAATCATGATCCGAAACCCGGTGATAGAAGAAGTTCCTTTTTCCAGAATATGGAAAGATGGCTATTCCACCAAAGGAGAAGGGAGAGGAACCGGTCTTACAAGCTTCCAAAGGATCGTGGAACGTTATGAGAATGTAGCTTCCTTTACCAGACAGGAGGATGGATATTTTATACAGGAATTAAAGATCATGAAAAGAGGAGGAAAAACCTATGGTTCCCATCTATCTTTGTGATGATGACCCGCAGATCAGAGCTGCAATCCGCAGAGAGCTGGAAAAGGAAATCCTGATCAAGGGCTATGATATGAAGGTGGCGGCAGCGTGTGCCGGGCCGGAAGAGCTTCTTGAGGAAATACAAAAAAGCGGACGCAGGGGAATCTATTTCCTGGATGTGGATCTGAAGCACGAACAGTATACGGGATTTACCCTGGGGCAGGCCATCAGGAAGATGGATCCCAGAGGGTTTCTGATCTATGTGACGGCTTTTGGAGAGCTGGCCTTTGAGACATTCCGCTATCAGCTGGAAGCGCTGGACTATATCGTAAAAGAGAACCCGGAAGAAATGTTTGCCGGGATCCGGAAATGCCTGGCAGCAGTGGTGGAGCGGATGCAGGACGAAAAGGAAGATGACCGGGCATATTTTACAGTGAAGTTCATGGATACCGTGCGGCATATTCCGGTGGATGAAATTCTGTTTTTTGAGACAGGAGCAAAAAGCCACCGCATCATTTTACACGGGCTGCGGGAACGGATTGATTTTACCGGAAGTATCCAGGAACTGGAAGAAAGTCTGGGAAGAGGATTTGTGCGGGTGCACCGGGCGTATCTGGCCAATGTCCGTCAGATCAAATGCCTGGATGTGAAAGAACGAAAGGTGATCTTTACAAATGGCGAGGAATGTTGGTTTTCCAGGAGCGCCAAAAAAGAACTGCTTCGGATGCAATCCGTTCAGGCATGAAAACTGCCGTCTGGGCAGTTTTTTTCTTTGCCGTAGAAAGATGTGAGATAATTCAGAAAGAAAAATCATCAGAGCATCTGGAGGGAGAAAGAAATGCCAAGAGAGACAAACATTTGGGAAATCATCAAAGCAGCAGGATATGAGCCGATAGAGAACCGAAGCATTGTGGTATCCTATGCCTCGTCGAATCTAAGCGATGCGATCATAAAGTTCTTTACAGAGGGCAAAGAGTTTTTTGTACTGCAGATCTGCAGGGAGGAATTAGTACTGGTGCCATATGGGAAGATATCGTGGGGACTGAAAAAAGAAGTCACAATGTCAATCCCATTTTCAGATATTCAAAAGATAGAGGTAGAACCGGCAGGACTTAATTATCACCTGATTATCGACACGGAGAGTGGCAGGATCACACTGTCGACACAGCAAAAAGAACTCAGCGATTTCCGCAGTTCCGGGCTGCTGGGATATGAAGGCAGCAAAAACTGGAAGAGACTTTTCATGAGAAACTGGCATAAGGAGAACCTGGACGCGACGCTGGAGGCGTTGAAAGCGATATGATTGGGGACGTACACCTTTGCAAAAGGTGTACGTCCCCAATCGCGTTTGCCGGTGTCCCCAATCGCAAAGCAGGGTGTCCCCGATTGAATCCCGGCCTGCGTTAGAGGATTGAACATCCCGCGCCGGCGTGGTAAGATGGAGAAAGAACGAAGTGCCGATGGCGCGGAAAGGACATGACTAAATGAAAGCTGATAAGAAAGAAACTTTGATGAAATTAAGAACTGCGCAGAGCATCTATCTGGTGTTTTCCAAATGTTCCAGGATGCCTTTTGTAGCCTGTGATCCGGAGACGTTTGACGATCAGGTGCTTTTGTATTTTGATAAGGAAGCTGCCGAAGAGGGAGTTAAGAAGCTGACAGGAGCCGGAGAGCAGGTCCAGCTCATTGAAATGAAGAATCAGATGTTCCTGCCTTTTTATACAGGGCTCTTTCCTATGGGCGTCAATGCGCTCCTGGTGGATGAGGGGACAGAAGGCGAGATCAGGATCCAGCTGGATGAACTGGTGAGAAGACCGGATGTGCCGGAAGGGAAGGCAAGGGTCGAAAATCCACAGATGCATCTGACCGCCCTTTACTTTGTCCAGGAGCACAGAAAACCTGGAAGAGGAACGGAAATGACCGGGAAACTACAGGAATTAAATGAGGAGATGCTGGCTCATTTTCAGAAGGGTCGTTATCTTGTAGCTGTTCATGAGAAAGAAGGCATCCCGGTATTAAAGCAGAAGGATGGAAGAGTGTATCAGCCGGTATTTACCGATATTGCGGAATTCCGTAAGTTCGACAAAGAGAAGAAGTTCCGCGTCTCTGTTGTTGAAGCGGCCAAGCTGCCGGACATCATTCTGGAAGGGGTATCCGGGGTGGCAGTCAATCCGCTGGGGGTCAATGTAGTTCTGAATATCCGGCGAAGCCAGGCGAAATCCCAGGAAAGGAAGCTGGAAGAGATTATTCAGGAAGAGATCGTAAAAGGGAATCAGGAGCAGGAGGACGGTCATGAGAAAACAGTTTAGCTCAGAAGAAGAAAAGCAGAGGATGATGTCAGGAAAACTCTATTTAACCACGGATGAAGAGATCGTGGCAGAGCAGAAAATCTGCCTGGAGAGACTATACGATTATAATCATACCCGGCCGTCTCAGAAGGAAGAGCGGGAAAGGCTGCTGAAAGAAATGTTTGCCGAGATCGGAGAGGGTGTTTATCTGGAGCCCCCTTTCCATGCTAATTGGGGCGGATATCATGTGCATATGGGGAAAAATGTATATGCCAATTTTAATCTTACCCTGGTAGATGACGGGGAGATTTATATCGGAGACTATACGATGATCGGTCCGAATGTCAATATCGTGACGGCAGGACATCCCATTCTGCCCGAGCTGAGAGAAGAGGTCTATCAGTTCAATATACCGGTCCGTATCGGAAGAAATGTGTGGATCGGAGCAGGAGTCACCATCCTGCCGGGAGTCACCGTAGGAGATAATACAGTGATCGGCGCCGGGAGTGTGGTGACAAAGGATATTCCGGCGGATGTGGTTGCGGTGGGGAATCCCTGCCGTGTCCTTCGCCCCATTGGAGAGCGGGATAAGGTTTATTACTATAAGGACAGAAAGATTGACCTGTAAATGAAGCCAGGATCGGTAATGGCAGTCAATATAAAAAGGAGATGGTCAGCAAATGGCAAAGCGAGTGTTTTTGATCGTGCTGGACAGCGTGGGGGCGGGCGAGGCTCCGGATGCCGCGGCTTTTGGCGATCAGGGATGTGATACCCTGGGAACCTGTATGAGGAGCGGAAGACTTAACGTTCCTGTGATGGAGAGCCTGGGGCTCCGGCATCTAAAGGGTACCTCGTTTCAGAAACCGGAAGGGAAACCGATAGGATGCTATGGGAAAATGCAGGAGAAGTCCGCGGGAAAAGATACAACGGTAGGACACTGGGAGATCGCAGGCCTTATATCGGAAAGGCCCCTTCCGACGTATCCGGAAGGATTCCCGGAGGAGATCATCCGTGAATTTGAAAAGCGTACAGGAAGAGGCGTACTGTGCAACCGGCCTTATTCGGGGACAGAAGTGATCAGGGACTACGGCAGGGAACAGGTCAGCACAGGGAAGCTGATCGTCTATACATCGGCGGACAGTGTGTTCCAGATCGCCGCACATGAAGATGTAGTGCCGGTAGAAGAACTGTACCGCTGCTGCAGGATCGCAAGAGAGCTGCTGACAGGAGAGCATGGCGTGGGGCGTGTGATCGCCAGACCGTTTACCGGAGAATATCCGGAATACACAAGAACGGTGCGCCGTCATGATTTTTCGTTGGAGCCGCCGGGAGAAACTCTGTTGGATGCACTGAAAGCGGCAGGAAAAGAGGTTATCGGCGTGGGAAAGATATCCGACATCTTTGCGGGAAGAGGGCTTACCGGCTCCTATCCGAATGAAGGGAACCGCAAAAATATGGAGCGTACTCTTGACCTGGCAGAGAAGCATTTTGAAGGCCTGTGCTTTGTAAATCTGGTGGATTTTGATATGCTGTACGGACATCGCAACGATGTGGACGGCTATGTGGAAGCATTAAATGATGTGGATGGACAGATTGCGGAGTTGATGGGAAAGCTCGGGCCGGAAGACCTTTTGATCATAACGGCAGATCATGGGTGTGATCCTGGATTTCCGGGAACAGATCATACCAGAGAGTTTGTGCCTTGCCTTTGCTACGGGAAACGGCTGAAGAAGGGCGTTGATTTGGGAATAAGGCACAGTTTTTCGGACGTTGCGGCGACAATTGCAGAGGATTTTGCCATAGATTTCCGGGGGGATGGAAAAAGCTTTTGGTTAGAAATGATAGAAAATGTTGACGATTAGCATAGATATCTGTTATAATTGCCGAAGAGCAATGAATACAGACCGAGAATTTTTATCAATAAGTGATTGGTGCGGGGCGTGGGCTGATATCAGCCTGCGCCCGTGTCAGTTAAAATGGTTTGTCAATGTTTTGTCATAAGAGAGTGAAAAGGAGTGAAAATGTATGAGCAGATTGGAAATCGATTTGCCGAAGAGAGCGGAAGTCGTGATGGAGGGTCTGTATAAAGACCTGGAACGAAGAATCGAATCCAGCCCTCCGGGATTATGTCCGGTAGATATGGCCCGCGCTTTTCTGGAACTGTGCCATGCACAGACCTGCGGAAAGTGTGTGCCATGCAGAATCGGTCTTGGGCAGCTGAACCATTTTATTAAGGATGTACTGGAAGGAAAGGCTACCATGGAGACGCTGGATGTGATGGAACAGACGGCAAAGTCTATTATGGAGTCTGCAGACTGTGCCATCGGGTATGAGGCAGCCAATATGGTCTATAAAGGACTGATCGGATACAGAGATGATTATGTAGAGCATATCCAGAACGGCCGGTGTACCTGTGCATACAGCCAGCCGGTGCCTTGTGTATCCTTATGTCCTGCACATGTGGATATTCCGGGATATATCGCTTTGGTAGGCGCCGGAAGATATGCGGATGCGATCAGGCTGATCCGGAAGGACAATCCGTTCCCGACGACCTGCGGATTTATCTGTGAGCATCCATGTGAGGCCAGATGCCGCCGGAATATGGTGGATGATTCTATCAATATCCGGGGCCTGAAGAGAATGGCGGCAGACTATGCAGGAGAGGTAGACCCGCCGGCATGTGCACCTTCTACAGGCAAAAAGATTGCGGTTCTGGGCGGAGGTCCGGGAGGCCTGAGCGCTGCTTATTACTTACAGCTGATGGGACATCAGGCAACCGTTTACGAGATGCTTCCGAAGCTTGGAGGGATGCTGCGGTATGGAATCCCGAATTATCGTCTGCCGAAGGAGCGGCTGGATGATGATATTAATGCGATCCTGAAGACCGGTGTAGATGTGAAATATGGACTGAAGATCGGACAGGATATCTCCATTCAGGATCTGAGAGACCAGTATGACGCAGTACTGATCACCATCGGAGCCAGCACGGATAAGAAGCTGGGGCTGGAAGGAGAAGATGCAGACGGAATCCTTTCGGCAGTACAGTTCCTGCGGAATGTAGGAAAGCAGGAGATCATGGATCTGACCGGCAAACAGGTGGCTGTTATCGGCGGCGGAAACGTGTCTATGGATGCGGTCCGTACAGCAAAGCGTCTGGGAGCCGAGAAGGTAAGCATTGTATACAGAAGAAGAGTGGCAGATATGACTGCACTTCCGGATGAGATCGAAGGAGCAGTGGCAGAGGGGATTGAATTACAGACTCTGAAAGCACCTGCGTCCCTGGATGTGGATGAAAATCATCATATCCGCGGTATCTATGTGACACCGCAGATGGTCAGTGCGATCAAGAACGGACGTGCAAGTATCCGCCCGACAGGAGAAGAGGATATTTACATACCTTGCGATGTATTAATTGTAGCAATCGGACAGAATATCGAGACCAAACACTTTGAAGAGGCGGGTATCCCGGTTGAACGCGGAAAAATCGTGACCAAGAGCACGGGAGCCTTTGAAAATATGCCTGGCGTCTTCGCGGGAGGAGACTGTGCGAGTGGCCCTGCATCCGTAATCAAAGCAATTGCGGCGGCCAAGGTAGTTGCAGCAAATATTGACGAATATCTGGGATATCATCATCAGATATCCTGTGACGTGGATATTCCGGAAGCAAGCCTTCATGACCGTACACCATGCGGAAGAGTCAACATGACAGAGCGGGAGGCATGCGAAAGAGTCTGCGACTTTAATGGCGTGGAGAACTGCATGACAGAAAAAGAAGCGAAGCAGGAGGCGTCCAGGTGTCTTCGCTGTGATCACTTCGGATTCGGTATATTTAAAGGAGGCAGAGAGACGATATGGTAAATCTTACAATAGATGGAAAACAGATATCTGTAGAAGAAAACACTACCATTATGGAGGCTGCCAGAATAAATGGCATTCCGATTCCGAAGTTATGTTATCTGAAAGGAATCAATGAAATCGCGGCCTGCCGTGTCTGTGTAGTGGAACTGGAGGGAAAAGAAAGACTGATTACTTCCTGTAACAATGTAGCTGAGGAAGGAATGGTGATCTATACCAACAGTCCGAAGGTCCGCAGGGACCGGAAAACGACGGTAGAACTGATCCTGTCCCAGCATGACTGCGAGTGCGTAACCTGTGCAAGAAGTGGCAACTGCAGCCTGCAGAAAATTGCAAATGACTTAAACATTATTGATATTCCGTTTAAGCTTGAGCCAAAGAAAACTCCCTGGAACAAGAATTTCCCGCTGATCAGGGATTCCTCCAAATGTATCCAGTGTATGCGCTGTATCCAGATATGTGAGAAGGTGCAGGGCTTAGGTGTATGGGATGTGGAAGGAACCGGTTCAAGGACCAGTGTTAATGTGGCCGGACACCGGAATATTGAAGAGGCGGATTGTTCCCTGTGCGGTCAGTGTATCACACATTGTCCGGTGGGGGCGCTTCGTGAACGTGACGATACGGAAAAAGTCTGGGAGGCGATCGAAGATAAGGAAAAGATCGTAGTGGCTCAGGTAGCGCCGGCTGTGCGTACCGCTTGGGCGGAAGAGCTGGGGCTTAAGCTTGAGGATGCTCCGGTTGGAAAGATCCTGGATGCATTGAAAAAGATGGGAGCAGACTATGTATTTGACACGACCTTCTCTGCAGATCTTACGATCATGGAGGAAGCGAACGAGTTTGTACAAAGATTTACTTCCGGAGAGCTGAAGGAAAGACCGATGTTTACATCCTGCTGTCCGGGCTGGCTCCGCTTTATCAAGTCCCAGTACCCGCATCTGGTAAAACAGCTTTCAACGGCAAAATCCCCGCAGCAGATGTTTGGCGCTGTTATGAAGACCTATTTCGCAGAAAAACTGGGTGTGGAGCCGGAGAAGATCTATACGTTGTCTGTCATGCCGTGTGTGGCAAAAAAAGGCGAGCGGGAGATGGAACTCTTCTATGGAGAGTATGCAGGACATGATATCGACGCAGTCATCACAACCAGGGAACTGGTGAAAATGATCCGTTCCGCACATATCAGCCCGGAGACACTGGAAGATATTGAAAGCGACCGTCCGATGCAGGAAGGCACTGGAGCAGGTGTGATCTTCGGAGCAACCGGCGGAGTTATGGAGGCAGCGCTCCGTACCGCATATCATATTATTAAAAAGGAAAATCCGCCGGCAGACGCGTTCAAGATGGTAAGAAGCCCTGGATTCCAGGAGAACCACGGGGTTATGGAAGCAGAGCTTGCCATCGACGATATTACGGTTCGGATTGCTGTAGTCAGCGGCCTTGGAAATACCAGAAGACTGCTGGAGAAGATTGAGAGCGGTGAAGTGAAGTATGACTTTGTAGAAGTTATGGCCTGTCCGGGAGGCTGTGTAGGCGGTGGCGGACAGCCGATCCATGACGGAGAAGAGTGGGCGTTTGAAAGAGGAAAGAACCTCTACTGCCTGGATCAGAATGCAAAGCTTCGGTTCTCACATGAGAATCCGGATATTATCAAGCTTTACGAGGAATACTTCGGAGAGCCTGTATCCCACAAAGCGCATATGCTGTTACATACCGACCATCTGGATGCGATGGCAAGAAGCGGGATCGGGTACGAAACAAAATAATGCTGAATAGAGTATAAACAAAACCGGCGCCTGTGAGGTTATTCTCACTGGCGCCGGTCTTATTTTTGACTATTATGGATACTCCGCTTATTTCTTTTGGATATGGATCCGGAAGCTTTCGTATTCCTCTGTAGCCTTTGGAAGCGGAATACCGGCATTCATCAGCACATCACCGGGATATTCTTCTCCGTTGATCTCGTAAATGCCGTCTGGATCCAGTCCCCGGAGCTTTGTCCAGCATCCAGGGCCGTTTGGACGGATCTGAAGAGCCACCACGCACAGAAGCGCCTCGCTCTTATCTTCGGCAGCAAACTGCCAGCAGTGGTAATCCTTGGTCTTCATAGGATCCGTCAGACGATAATATCTGCCGTACTGGATCAGGTCATAATATTTCTTGAATTCAAAGATCTGGCTTTTCACCACTTCTTTTTCCGCCGGCGTCATATGGTTCACATCCAGCTCATACCCAAATGTTCCGGACATGGCCACAGTAGCCCGGGTATTGATAGGGGTATACCGCCCCGTCTGCTCGTTAGGGCACTGGGATACATGAGAGCCGATGGCTGATATCGGATAGCAGAAGGAGGAACCGTACTGGATCGTCAGCCGTTCAACGGCATCGGTATTGTCGCTGCCCCAGATCTGCGGGGAGTAGTAGAGCATACCGGCGTCGAATCGTCCACCGCCTCCGCAGCAGCCTTCTATCAGCATGTTGGGATAGCGTCTTCCCAGCTTGTCCAGCATATCGTAGAGTCCCAGGATAAAGCGGTGAGCCACCTCGCCCTGTTTGTCGGCCGGGAGGACTGCGCTGTAAATATCTGAGATACTGCGGTTAAAGTCCCATTTCAGATACTCGATCCTTGCGGAATCCAGGACCTGACACATTTGCTTGAAAATATAGTCACGCACGTCTGCTCTGGAAAAGTCCAGGACCAGCTGATAGCGGGATCTGGTGGGGGCTTTGCCCGGAACCTTTAAGGCCCAGTCCGGATGCGCGCGGTACAGATCACTGTCTTCGCTGACACATTCCGGCTCAAACCAGATACCGAACTGCAACCCCAGGGCATGGATCTGTTCCGATAATTCACCCAGGGTACAGCCCAGCTTTTTTTCATTTACAAACCAGTCACCAAGGCCGGATACGTCTTTGTCACGTTTTCCAAACCAGCCGTCATCCATGACGAAGAGTTCGATACCCATGGAAGCGGCATCTTTTGCCATCTGGAGCAGTTTTTCACCGTTGAAGTCAAAATATACGCCTTCCCAGCTGTTTAACAGGACAGGGCGGCGGGCTTTTTTGAACTTGCCCCGGCACAGGTTATTGCGGTAGGTCCGGTGATAGGTATGGGACAGATGCTCCAGACCTTTATTTGAATAGGTCATAGCCACCTCAGGAGAACAGAAGGTCTCGTCAGGCTCCAGCCGGTACTGGAAGTTCCCGGGGTGGATTCCCATCAAAAGCCTTGTCTGGTTATAGGTGTCAAATTCTGCACTGCCAATAAAATCGCCGCTGTACAGGAAGGAAAAGCCGTAACAGTTTCCAGAGGTTTCTGTCGTATCCTTGTCCGACAGGATCAGGAAAGGATTGTACTGGTGGCTGGACATGCCCCTGGTGCTTCCCACGGACTGGATGCCGTGATGGACTGCCGCGCGCTGGTAATTCCGTTCCTTTACGTGACGTCCGTAAAAGGTGTGCAGGTCAAATTCCCCGTGGAGGTAATCCACGCAGGTGCTCTGCACACTTTCCAGGTAAATGGGGGCGTCGCTGTGATTCTCGATACGGACAGAGCGCGTGATGATGTCCAGGTCCTCCATGACCCCGTAATACAAGTGTACATAGAACACCTTCCGGGTATCCTCCAGCGTAATGACCAGGGTGTCTGCTTTATTTTCGGGCATTTGATAGATCGCGGGAAGTCCGGGGATGGAATATTTTCCCTCCAGGACTTCATGCTTAACATAGCGCAGTTCACAGGAGGTAGTCCCGTCCGGATAGCGTACCTTCAGGGCGCTTCCGCGGTAGTCGCCGCTTCCGTATGTGGGATATTCCTGAGGGAGAGCATCCAGAGAGTAGGTACGCTCATCATCTACATCATAAGGATTTCCCGAAAAACCACGGTCTGCATAGGTGATCAGATAGGAGTAATCAAAATTTTTCCCCTTTTCGCCAAACCAGGTATGGAGTAAAACTCCATACCTGTCTGCTTTCATCTGGTACATACTATGGTTTGTCTGCAATGTGAAAACGTTGTTTTCGCTGTCAAGTAAGATTGCCATAAGTTTGTCCTCATTTCAAAGTTTGATATCTGATTATTTGACTGCACCGTTTACAACGCCGTTCAGGATCTGTTTCTGGCAGATCACATAGAAGATCAGGATCGGGATCAACGCCAGCAGATAAGAAGCAAATGCCAGGTTGTAGTTGGTTCCGAACTGAGTCTGGAAATTAAGCTGTGCCAGAGGCAGTGTGTTCTGTCCGGTACCAGCCATGATGATCAAAGGTGTCATAACGTCATTCCATACAGCCAAAGCGGTGATGATGGCAACTGTTGCATGCATGGGCTTCATGATAGGGAAGATGATCTTCCAGTAGGTGCCCCATGTGGTCGCGCCGTCTACCTCGGCAGCTTCTTCCAGTGCGATCGGAATATTTACCAGGTATCCGGAATACAACAGCACGTTCATCGGCATATAGAATACCACATAAAGGATGATAACGCCAGCCCAATTTGCAAGTCCCAGTTCAGCGGTCTGTTTTGCCAGAGGCATCATCAGGATCGCAAATGGAACGAACATACCGCTTACGATAAATAAGTATACAAATTTATAGAATTTACTGTGTGCACGGTTCCGTCCGATCGCATAGCCCATCAGAGAGTGGATCAGGATAGAGAGTACAACAGTCACAACGGTGATCATAATACTGTTGCCAAGGGAGTGCCAGAAGTCGGTGACTTCCATAGCCTCGGCAAAGTTGCTTAAGCTCCAGCTTGACGGGAGTGACAGGATACCGGAAATGCTGTTGGTCATCTCGGAAGGCTGTTTAAAGGCGATCACGATTGCCATGTATAACGGGAATATGATCGTACTAAGGCCCAGGATCAGCAGGATTACTACGGGCCAGTTTGTTTTTTGTCCAATTCTTGCTTTCATTATAACTGCTCCTCCTTCCTACTGGATATACTCATCTGTGCCGCGGATATTGCTACGATCACGATGAAGAAGATTACCGCGTTGGCACTCTGGTAACCGAACGCTCCACCCTTCATACCATTGTTGTAGATCAGGAAGGAAATGGATTCAGTGCTCTGTGCAGGACCTCCCTGGGTCATAGCCATGATCTGATCGAATACCATCAGGAAGTTCTTTACACACAGAACCATATTGATGGTAAAGAAAGGAATGATCAGAGGGAAGGTCAGGTGGCGGAAACGTTTCCAGCCGGTTGCTCCGTCCAGATCGCCAGCCTCATATACATCTTCCGGAACTGTCTGAAGACCGGAGATATAAATGATGGTGTTCATTGCAATATTCTGCCAGCAGCATACGATAACGATGGCGAACCATGCCAGGTTTTCGTTGGAAAGCAGGCTCTGGCTCAATGTCGGACTTCCGACCATCTCTCCCAGTGCAGGAAGAATGTAAGTAAACAGGTACTGGAAGATATAGCCTACAACCAGGGCGCCGAGTACGTTCGGCAGGAAATAAGCTGCCCGGAAGAAGCTCTTTGCCCGAATCTTGCTGTTCAGTCCCAGTGCCAGAATCAGACTGATCACGTTAGTAAGGATCGTTGCTACGATCGCAAGCTTGAAGGTGAACAGGTAAGAGCCGCCGATGCGGGAATCAGTAAACAGATCCATGTAATTTCTGAACCCTACCCAGTCATAAGTTCCAAATCCTTTGAAGTTTGTAAAACTGTAAACAATACCACGGATCAAAGGTATTGTGTTGAAACATACAAATAATGCCAGGATCGGTATTGTGATCAGTAAATATGTACGTTTTTTATTACTTTTCATTTCATCCCCACTCCTTTCCTATTCTTCTAAACTGCCATGCTCTTCTTCGTATTCCTGTACGGTACGAATGGTGTCACGGTTGTACCGCTGCCAGTCAGTATCGAATCTCTTCAGGAAAGCATCGGTATCTTTGTTGAGAACATATGTCTGCAGGATTGCATCGACAGCCATTTCGGAAGGATAGTAGTGATCCTGGTAGTCGGTCATATTGCCTGATTCAATGTATTCGGTCATGCCATCCAGCATAGAAGCCAGCTCGTAGTCGCCCTCTTTACAGGAAATAGAGTTCTGGTCATCAATGTATGCCTGGATATTTTCATCTTCATATAAGAAATCCAGCACTTCGTAAGCGGCCTCTTTATTTTCGCAGGCTGCAGTTACGCAGAAGCCAAGGTCGATACCGGAGTTCAAAGTGTTGCCGTCCGGATCGTCATTAGCAGGCATTACGAAGGAGTCAATATTCATATCCGGATTTACAGACTGGATCTGAGGAACCGCATAGCTTCCGATCGGATACATGGCGGCTTCACCGTTTGCAAAAGCGGTACAAGCATCGTTGTAACCATATGCTGCAGGGTCGTCCGGGCCGTAATCCATCAGCTGGATATATTTTTCTGCTGCTTCACGGTAAGCTTCTGTGAAGGTTGCATCTCCCCGGTTAACCTGCTTGCAGATATCTGCCGGTGCCAGGTCTACTGCAATGGCGTTCCATGGAGCCAGACAGGTCCAGGTGTCACGGAATCCAAAGTAGAAGGGAAGGATGCCTTCTGACTGGATTTCCTCGCAAAGAGAGATCAGTTCATCCCATGTAGTAGGAATTTCCCAGCCGTGTTCTTCAAACATATCCTTGTTGTAAAGGATTCCGGCGGCGTTTGCCATATAAGGAGCAATATAGGTTCCGTCTGTCGGAATGGTTTCCAGTCCTTCTGCAATATCAATATAGGACTGTTTGATATCGGCCATGCCGTCCCAGTCGGACAGATCAGCCAGGATCTCAGCATCTACATAATAGGAGTAGTTGATATCTCCGCCGATACCGATGATATCCGGGTAATCCTCGCGGATAAACCGGGTCCTCATAATGGTTGACGCATCATTTGGAGAATCAATGGTCAGATGAATGTCATCATGTGTTGCGTTGAATTCTTCTTCCAGTGCGTCAAAATAGTCTGTTGCTTCCATTTTGTACTGTATGATCTCGATTTCGGTTTTTCCATCAGAGGAAGAATCGCTGCCGCATCCGGCAACTGCAACCATACTGAGGAGTACTGTCAATACGAGAAATACAGCAATCACTTTCTTTTTCATTCCACACCTCTCCTTTTCCCATGCAGTGTACAAATTGCATGAAGATTTTGCTATAAGCTATTTAAAATGATAGCATTTTAACAAAAAACGGTAAATGTATATATGTGTCTCGATATTACCCAAATGCGTTTTTTACAGTATATAGTTGAAGTATAAACGCATTATGGTATATAATAGTGTATATTGAAAGATTTTTGTGAAAAATTGATAAATTGCAAATTAAAATTTGGTTAAAAAGTATAATGATTAAAGCAGGAGAGACTTTTTATGAGTGAGGTCAGGTTTTCTATTTTCAAGGATGAGCATTATATTGATCTGACGATCATGCAGTATGGGTTTGAGCAGTGCAAACCTCTCCATTCATTCGGGCCGTATGTGAGGAATAACTATCTTTTTCATTATGTTGTTTCAGGAAAGGGAACGCTGCGTGCCAATGACGAGAAGGACAAGATGCAGGAATACTCGCTTGAAGGAGGTTCCGGGTTCATAATAGAGCCGGGGTATGTAAATACTTATATGGCGGATGAGAAGGAACCATGGACTTATATGTGGATTGAATTTGCAGGACTCAGGGCCAGAGAATGTGTGGAGGCGATGGGCGTTTCTCAGCTACATCCGGTCTATGTTCCGGATACGAAGGAGCATGGAAAGGAAATTGAAGAAAAGCTGAGGCATTTTGTTTTCAGTGAGGATCATTCCTCTATGTCACTGATCGGGCAATTTTATCTGCTGCTGGACCGGATGATCCAGTATTCCAGTACAAGGAGAGCACCTCAGGACGGAAAACTGAGCGAGTTCTATGCGAAAGAAGCTATCCGATATATTGAGACACATTATAAAGAAGATGTTACAGTAGAGGATATCGCAAAAAACTGCCAGCTGGAACGTAGTTACTTTGGGAAAATCTTCAAAGGAGTGATCGGACAGTCGCCCCAGGAATTTCTGGTGCATTACCGAATGGCTAAAGCAGCGGCGCTTCTTACGACGTCAGACCGGCAGATCAGTGAGATCGGCGCTTTGGTCGGGTATCCGAACGCACTTCATTTTTCCAGAGCCTTTAAGCGGGTTTATCAGATATCGCCAAGAGAGTACCGGCAGATTCACCGGATCATGCAGTGACTTGGTATCAGCTGTGAATGGCTGTTTGCCTGTAGTGTGGAAAACGCCTGATGTCACGGATCCTTCTCTTTATGAATATACTGGTATCGTTAAGAGTCATAAGGAGGATCCATATGAAAAAGCGTTTACTGGGCATCTGCCTTACGGTGGTGATGATGTTTGCCCTGGCAGCCGGATGTTCCGGCACGGGGGAATCCGAAGATGAGGAGGTGCGGAAAGCCAGCGCCGGGACTTCTGAGGCTTCGGCTGACCAGCAGAAGGAACTTACCAAAGTCACCTTAAACGAAGTGGCCCATTCTATTTTCTATGCGCCGATGTATGTGGCGATAGAGGAGGGATATTTTGAAGAGGAAGGAATTGAGCTGGATCTGGTGTGTGGATTTGGCGCAGACAAGACGATGACTGCAGTCATTTCCGGAGAAGCGGATATCGGGTTCATGGGTTCGGAGGCATCCATCTATACTTATAATGAAGGAGCCGCGGATTATGTGGTGAATTTTGCACAGCTGACCCAGCGGGCAGGAAATTTCCTGGTGGCCCGGGAGGAGATGCCGGATTTTACATGGGAGGATCTGAAAGGGACTAATGTGCTTGGAGGCCGCAAGGGCGGTATGCCGCAGATGGTGTTTGAGTATATTCTCCGGAAAAACGGGATTGACCCGGCGGCGGATCTTGAGATTGATCAGAATATTGACTTCGGGTCTACTGCGGCGGCTTTTGCAGAAGGGCAAGGAGATTTTACGGTTGAGTTTGAACCAAATGCTACCAGTCTTGAAAATGAAGGCAAGGGCTTTGTCGTGGCTTCCTTAGGTACGGACAGCGGTTATGTGCCTTATACGGCATTTTCTGCGAAGCAGAGCTACATCGAGGAGAACCCGGAGATTATCCAGGGAGTCACCAACGCACTGCAGAAGGGAATGGACTACGTACAGAACCATGCGCCAGAGGAAATCGCTAAGGTGATAGAACCCCAGTTTACGGAGACGGATCTGGAAACGATCACGACCATCGTGACCAGATATTATGACCAGGATACGTGGAAAGAAAATCTGATCTTTGAAGAAGAAAGCTTTGAGCTTCTGCAGGATATCCTGGAAGAAGCAGGCGAACTGACAAAGCGGGCGCCGTATGAAGATCTGGTTACTACCGAATATGCCGAAAGAGCAGCAGAATAGAAGATAATGGTTGACATCCCCTTTCAAAAAAGGTATAGTTACTTTAGCGATTAAACGTGCTAAAGTGATGAGCCAGAAAGGGGATTTTTTTATGCCTATCACAGATATTTTGGAAAAGAACTGCCGGCTGTACGGGGACGATGTTGCGCTGGTAGAGATCAATCCGGAGATGCCGGAGACCCGGAGAGTTACATGGAAGGAATATGAGCTGATCGAACCGGTAAGGGCATCTTATTATCGAAGGGAGATCACCTGGAATGTCTTTAATGAAAAGGCTAACCGCTTTGCCAATCTTTTGCTGGAGCGTGGGGTGCACAAAGGTGATAAAGTAGCGATCCTTCTGATGAATTGTCTGGAATGGCTGCCGATATATTTTGGGATCTTGAAGACAGGAGCTTTGGCAGTGCCGTTAAATTTCCGGTATTCTGCCGAAGAGATCAAATATTGTGTGGAGCTTGCGGAAGTTGACGTGCTGGTGTTCGGACCGGAGTTTATCGGGCGTATCGAAGAGATCGCCGATGAGATCAGCAGGCATCGGCTGCTGTTTTTCGTAGGAGACGGGTGCCCCGGCTTTGCGGAGGATTATACGATGCATTCTGCAAACTGCTCCAGTCAGTCGCCGAAGATCGACGTGACGGATGAGGATTATGCGGCGATCTATTTTTCTTCGGGAACTACGGGATTCCCGAAAGCGATCTTGCACACGCATCAGGCTTTGATGCATTCTGCCAAGACAGAGCAGAATCATCATGGACAGACCAAGGACGATGTGTTTTTGTGCATCCCTCCGCTGTATCATACCGGAGCAAAAATGCACTGGTTCGGAAGCCTTCTGACCGGGGGAAAGGCAGTGCTTTTAAAAGGAACCAATCCGGAGTTTATCCTGCGGGCTGTTTCAGAAGAAAAGTGTACTATTGTGTGGCTTCTGGTACCGTGGGCGCAGGATCTGCTTCTGGCATTGGACAGTGGTAAGATCAATCTTGACATGTACCAGTTAGATCAGTGGAGACTGATGCATATTGGCGCCCAGCCGGTTCCGCCCAGTCTGATCAAACATTGGAAGGAATATTTCCCTCACCACCAGTATGACACCAATTATGGGCTGAGTGAATCTATCGGCCCGGGCTGCGTGCATCTGGGAGTGGAAAATATCCACAAGGTAGGAGCCATCGGGAAAGCCGGCTACGGCTGGAAGACAAGGATCATTGATGAGAACGGAAATGACGTGAAACCCGGAGAAACAGGGGAGCTGGCTGTCAGCGGACCGGGAGTCATGGTCTGTTACTATAACGATCCGAAAGCCACAGAAGAGGTTCTCCATGGAGAGTGGCTGTATACGGGAGATATGGCGGAAGAGGACGAGGATGGTTTCATTTTCCTGGTAGACCGCAAAAAAGATGTGATTATCAGCGGAGGAGAGAATATATATCCGGTACAGATCGAGGACTTTCTCCGCACCCATGAGGCTGTACATGATGTGGCTGTGATCGGTTTGCCGGATCACAGGCTTGGCGAAATCTCGGCAGCGATCATTGCGCTGAAGCCAGGAGTCACCTGCGATGAGGAAGATATTAATACTTTCTGCAAAAAGCTGCCCAGGTATAAACGGCCAAGAAAGATATTCTTTGCAGACGTGCCAAGGAACGCCACCGGAAAGATCGAAAAGCCCAAGCTCCGGGAGCGCTACGGCGCACTGCATCTGGTAGAGGCACAGAACCGCGCTTAAAGGGACAGGGGCTTTTGCGATTGGGGACATAGGGAAATGCAGATGGGGACACCCACTAACGCAAATGGGGACGTACACTTGTGCAACAAGTGTACGTCCCCATTTTAACATACCACCACTATTTTCCGCGGCGTGGTCTGTGCCGGGATACTCCGGGTAGAACTGCTGTAGTATACGACGAGGGTGTGCCCGCCGGGAGAGCACTGGAAGGTCTGGCCATTGGCGGTCACTACGCTGGTAGAATTGTCGATGTTCAGCTGAAGTGACGCGTCGGCGGACATTAGATTTTCGTCAAAATAGCCGGCATAGACATTCTCGCTGGGATTCCGCCGGCCGATCAGCACTGCCCGGTACTGGGGCGGATAGATCAGCGGGACGGCCTGATCTGCGTCGTAGAGGGCGGTCACGTTCATGCCTGGCCGCAGACGGACGTTATTGATCACATAGGTCTCGGGACCAACGATAAAATGGTTGATGCCATTCGAAGTGCGGATGCTGACCTGCTGTTCGCAGCAGTCATCTCCGAAAGGAGTAATACTGAGGATGATTCCGTTTACGGGAACCAGATTCATAGAAGGCATAATCAAAACTCCGTTTTTGATTAGTATATGATCGGTTCCTTTCTTTGGTGAATTTGCCCTGTAGGGGCGGATCCCTATCCTCTATCATCTTTCTCGCCTTCTTTGCAGACGCTGGATTCGGGATGGATGGCTGATGTATTTCCGCCAGGCGGGAGAAAATGATACAGCTTTTCGTAGGATTCGAGCTCTTCGGCGGATGAGGGGGCGGACGGGATCAGGCCGGTCAGGTCCTGACTGGACGCAGCATTGGGAAGGTAATCGTATGCGTCTATGATTTCCTGGTTCTTTCTATCTTTTCTCATAAAAACTCCTCCTGTTTTGTGGAATATAGCGATAAAACTTCATAAAAATATAACATTAAAATATGTAGAAAAAGGAAAATCTATGCATTATAATGAGTTTTGCAACTGCGGAAACTTTTGGAAATGTGAAAAGGAAGGACAGACATATGAACATCAGAATTGATACACACTCACATACTCTGGCCAGCGGACACGCTTATAATACATTGCGGGAGATGGCGGCCATGGCGGCGGAGAAAGGTCTGGAAGGCCTGGCAGTCACAGAACACGCCCCGGAAATGCCGGGATCCTGCCAACTATATTATTTTCAGAATCTGCGGGTGGTTCCCCGTACTCTTTACAATATCCATCTGCTGCTGGGAACAGAGCTGAATATCATGGACCGGGAGGGAAATGTGGATCTTCCCCAGGGCGTCATCCGGGATCTGGATATAGCCATCGCCAGTCTGCACACGCCTTGCTTCAAGGATGAGAGGATCCAGGAAAATGTGATGCAGGCGTATCTTTCTGTAATGGAGAATCCATATATAGATATCATCGGGCATCCGGATGATGGCAGATTTCCTGCAGATTATGAAGTGCTGGCAAGAGAGGCAAAGCGGACAGGCACCCTTTTAGAAGTCAATAACTCTTCTCTCAGGCCGGACGGATACCGGGCGAATACCACGGAAAACTGTCTGAAGATGCTGGAAGCCTGTAAAAAGGAAGGAACCATGGTGGTGTTCGGAAGTGACGCTCATTTTGATCTGGACATTGCAGAATATCCTTTTGCAGAGGAACTGGTAAGGAAGACAGCTTTTCCGGAAGAGCTGGTGGCAAATACTTCTTACGGGAAATTGATTTCCCTGTTAAAACACAGGAAAAAGGTATAGACTTTAAAAATTCACTGTGTTAAAATGTAACAGTAATGAATCTGTTACAAAGGAGAGTATGCTATGAGTAAGAAGATCAGGACAGAAGCAGTGGACTATCTGTTTTCTGCAATACTGAGCTTGAAAGATAAAGAAGAATGTTACACTTTTTTTGAGGACATCTGTACGATCAATGAACTGCTGTCTCTTTCTCAGCGATTTGAAGTGGCAAAAATGTTAAGAGAGCACAAGACATATCTGGAGATTGCGGACAAGACAGGAGCGTCTACTGCAACGATCAGCCGTGTCAACCGTTCCCTGAATTATGGAAACGATGGTTATGACATGGTATTTGAACGCATTAACCAAAAAGAAGATTCTTAAGAGTACAAAAGAAGAAATAAGCCAGGCTTATTTCTTCTTTTTCGCACTGCTGTCAGCGTCAGCCAGATCATCGATCATTTTCTCGATGATCTGCTTTTTCACATATACATCAAAGCTTAAATTGCAGATAAAAGCAAAAAGCTGGAGATATTCTTTTTCCTCCGGGGGAAGCTCTGAAAAGCTGTCCATGGCAAGTTCATAAGAATTTGTGACATCTTTTTTCAGATCGTCGATGCGGGATTTCTCCATCTGGCAGATTTCCTCATAGACAGATGTCATGTCCAGAGATTCTTCCTTGTCGAAGGTTTTCTCTGTGATAGGAGTGAGGACGCTTTCAATATCCTTGATGGAAAGGATATTTTTGAAATAGTAGATAAAGATCATCACCAGCACATGCTCTTTGGAATATTTTTTTTTCACAGGGGGAGGAAGCAGATTGTTCTTGGCGTAATTGTTGATCATGGTTTTGGTCAGGATCTTGTCCTCCTCGTACCGTTTGGTCCGTTTCAGCTGTTCCTCCATAAAAGTGGTGACCTGATCCATATATAGGTCAATGTTTGGAATTTCATTCGGTCTGATATAGTCAATCCGTGAAATACTGGATAAAATACTGTTTAGTAAATCTTTTGTGTCAATCGTCATAAAATCACCTCAACATAATCATTATATAGTTTTCATAACTATATGACAAGAAATATTTCTTTAATTTTTGAAGCTTGCACTTCTATATTAAAACCCATATAATGAAACCAGACTTTTTTGAGGAAGGGAGTCGAAACCTATGAAATCAGTAGTATTATGTTACAATCTGAAAGGAACTCCAAAAGGAAAGAAGATCGGGATGATCTTTGGATTCCTGGGATATAAAGTCCGTCATGTGACAGCAGAAGAATACCGGCTGCCGCTTGGGACATTGATTGGCATCAGTCCGGCGGGTACGGAGGAAGAAGCGGCGTTAGAAAAAGAGCCTTCTGAAAGTCCGGACGCGGGTGGAGTTTCAGAGGAAATGCTGGTGATCCATGCAGAGACGGAGGATATGCTGGACCGAGCTCTGTTTTTGATGAAAAAGGAGAAGGTCCGGGTAGACTTAAAGGCGATGGTGACCCAGACAAACCGTGACTGGGACAGTCTGGCCCTCTATGAGGAGATCAAAAAAGAACACGAATTTATGAAGCAGCAGGAACAAGAAAGGAAACAGAAAAGTTGAGCATTTACGATACATTGAATGAACAGCAGAAAGAGGCGGTGCTTCACACGGAGGGGCCGCTTTTGATTCTTGCCGGGGCGGGATCGGGAAAGACCAGAGTCCTGACTCACAGGATCGCATATCTGATCGAGGAAAAAGGGATCAATCCATGGAATATCCTGGCCATTACCTTTACCAATAAAGCGGCGGGAGAAATGCGGGAACGTGTGGATAATCTGGTGGGCTTCGGATCGGAAAGTATCTGGGTCAGCACCTTCCACTCCATGTGTGTCCGGATTTTAAGAAGGCATATCGATCTTTTGGGATTTGATACCAATTTTACAATTTATGATACTGACGATCAGAAAACACTGATGAAAGATATCTGTAAGCTTTTACAGATTGATACGAAGCTTTTTCGGGAACGGTCCCTTCTGGCGGCCATCTCTCAGGCGAAAAATGAACTGGTCACGCCAGAGGAATTCCGTATCCAGGCCCAGGGCGATTTCAGCCGGCAGAAGATCGCGTCGGTGTACGAGGAGTACGAAAAGCAGATGCGCGCCAATAATGCGCTGGATTTTGACGACCTTCTGGTAAAAGCGGTGCAACTCTTTCAGAGCCAGGCGGACGTGCTCGACTATTATCAGGAGCGGTTCCGTTATATCATGGTGGATGAGTATCAGGACACCAATACGGTGCAGTTTGAGCTGGTGCGCCTTTTATCTGCCAAGTACCGGAATCTCTGCGTGGTAGGAGACGACGACCAGTCCATTTATAAATTCCGCGGGGCAAATATCCGGAACATCCTGGATTTTGAACAGGTATTTCCCGATGCAAAGGTGATCAAGCTGGAGCAGAACTACCGCTCCACCAGCAACATCCTAAATGCTGCCAATGCGGTGATCCGCCACAACCACGGCAGAAAGGACAAGACTCTCTGGACGGATAACGGCGAGGGCGACAAGATCAGCGTGCGCCAGTTTGATACGGCGTTTGATGAAGCAGAGTATATCGTAGGGGATATCAGGGAGCGGGTAGAGTCCGGGAAGGCGGCCTATAATGATCATGCGATCCTGTACCGGACCAATGCACAGTCCCGTATGTTTGAAGAGAAGTTTGTGACTGCAAATATTCCATATAAGATCGTGGGCGGCATCAATTTCTATGCCAGACGGGAGATCAAGGACCTGCTGGCCTATCTGAAAACCATCGACAACGGAAGAGACGACCTGGCGGTGCGCCGGATCATCAACGTGCCAAAGAGAGGGATTGGCCTTACCAGCATTAACCGTGTCCAGGAGTATGCCTCCGGCCGGGAGATCGGCTTTTACGAAGCGCTCCGGGCGGTCAATCTGATCCCGAATATCGGGCGCGGTGCCTCTAAGCTGGAGTCCTTCGTGGCGCTGATCGAGCATTTTAAAACAGATGCAAAAGAGCTTACGATCTCGGAGCTGATGCAGGAAATCCTTGAAGAAACAGGATACATAGAAAGCCTGAAGGAAGAAGGCAGTGAAGAGGCAGAGAGCCGGATTGAAAATATTGATGAATTGATCAGTAAGATCACGGCCTATGAGGAGACTTGCGAGGATCGGGATGAACCGGCCACACTGAATGGATTTCTGGAAGAGGTAGCGCTGGTGGCGGATATCGACAGTCTGGATGAATCGAATGACTATGTGGTGCTGATGACGCTCCACAGTGCGAAGGGCCTGGAATTCCCGCATGTGTACCTGGCGGGGATGGAGGACGGAATCTTCCCCAGCTACATGACCATTACGGCAGACGATCCGGAAGAGGTAGAGGAAGAGCGAAGGCTCTGTTATGTGGGAATTACCCGGGCGGAGGAAGAACTGACGCTGACCTGTGCAAGGCGGCGTATGATCCGGGGAGAGACGCAGTATAACAAGATGTCCCGTTTCTTAAAGGAAATCCCGATGGAACTGCTGTCTACAGGAGCCGTTTTCCAGAAGCCCGAGCCGGAGGAAGAAAGAAAGCCAAGCGCTTATCAGCAGGCCAGACAGGCATTTCGGGCAAAAGCTTTTGTACAGCCGGGAGCGGCCAGAAGCTTTGGCTCACCAAAAGGAGAAGGCCCGGGATACCAGGTGGGCGACCGGGTGCGTCATGTGAAATTCGGAGAAGGCACGGTAACCGCGATGGTAGAAGGCGGCAGAGACTATGAAGTGACCGTGGATTTTGACGGCCCAGGCACAAAAAAGATGTTTGCCGCATTTGCAAAATTACAGAAAATTGACTAATTTGGCATAAAGTTATAGTAATCTGAAAATGTTAGTGATATAATGATTTTAATTAATGAACTTGCTGTGACAGCAGAAGAAAGGATGTGGGAGCATGAGTAAGGTAGAGGATATCATTGCTGCAACAAAGTTGAATGAACTGATCAATAAAAAGGAGGAAAGCAGCCAGTCCAGGACGGTACTTTGGGTACTTGCCATCGTTGGAGCTGTGGCAGCCGTTGCGGCGATTGCTTACGCAGTATACTGTTTCTTTACACCGGATTATCTGGAGGATTTTGAAGAAGACTTTGAGGATGATTTTGATGATGACTTCTTCAATGATGATGACCAGGTATAAGAAGGTAACAGTCTAAGATGCAATAGAGAGCAGGTTGGGAGCCCATCTGTGTAAGAAAGGGTAACCTACCTGCTTTTATCTTGGCAGAGAGTTTTATTTGGAGGAAATATATGGAAGAACAATGTTTTGCGCTTTTGATCGATGCGGAGAATGTGTCAGTAAAATACATTAAGCCAGTTTTAACAGAGCTTTCCAAATATGGGGTGATCACATATAAGCGGATCTACGGAGACTGGACCAGCACACAGCTTTCCGGCTGGAAGGAGCAGCTTTTGAGCAATTCCATTACGCCGATCCAGCAGTTCAGTTATACACAAGGGAAAAATGCGACAGACTCGGCTATGATCATTGATGCTATGGATATTCTGTACAGCAATGATGTGGACGGGTTCTGTATCGTGTCCAGTGACAGCGATTTTACCAGGCTGGTAAGCCGCCTGAGGGAAAGCGGAAAGATGGTGATCGGCATGGGGGAAAATAAGACGCCGGAGCCGTTTCGCAAGGCATGTGACAAGTTCACTATTCTGGAGAACCTGCTCAATGAACAGGAGCCGGGATCAGGAAAGACAAGAGATCAGCATGAGCGATTGAGCACCTCAAAGATCGAGGATGCCGTGATCGATATGATCATTGAGAATCAGGACAATAATAAAGGAACTGGACTTGGAGAGGTGGGAAGCCGTCTGGTCAGCCTGTACCCGGATTTTGACGTGCGAAGCTATGGCTATAATATGCTGTCCAAATTCCTGGAGCAGTTCCCGAGGATCCAGCTGGAAAAGAGGGGACACATCGTTTCGGTGGCGTTAAGAGAGGATCAGGGGCGCAAGGCGGATATTGATAATTATGTTATTGCCATGGTAAGGAAAGCGGGAAAGAGCGGGATTGAACTCAGCACGCTTGGGAACCGGGTTTACGAGAAGTATAAAGATTTTAAGATCAGTGATTATGGATATGCCCAGTTCAATCAGTATGTAAAGAGCCTGGAGCATATCAAGGTAGAGCAGGATGGAACCATCCTGAATGCGAAATATCAGAAATAGAATTGGAGAGTATGGATGAAGAAAGGGCAGGTATACGAAGGCAGGATCGAGACAGTGGAGTTTCCGAATAAAGGAAAGATCTATCTGCCGGAAGAAGAGAAAACAGTGGTTGTAAAAAACGGCGTGCCGGGACAGAAGGTACGCTTTTCTGTGAATAAGATCCGGAAAGGAAAGGCAGAGGGGCGGATCCTGGAAGTGCTGGAACCTTCTGAAAAAGAGATTTCCCCAAGCTGTCCTCATTTCGGACAATGCGGGGGCTGTACGTATCAAAATCTTCCCTATGAAGAGCAGCTGAAGCTGAAGGAAGGGCAGATCAAAGCCATGATGGATGAGGCAGTGGACGGGCCTTATATCTGGGAGGGGATACAGGCAAGTCCCCGGAAAGAAGCCTACCGGAATAAGATGGAATTTTCCTTCGGGGATGAATATAAGGATGGACCCCTGGCGCTTGGGATGCATAAGCGGGGCAGCTTTCATGATATCGTAAATGTGCAGGAGTGCCGGATCGTGGATGAAGACTTTCGGAAAATTCTTTCCAGCACGCTGGAATATGCGAAAAACAGCGGACTTCCCTACTATCATCGGATGCGTCACACGGGATTCTACCGGCATCTGCTGGTCAGAAAGGCCGTGAAAACAGGAGAAGTCCTGATCGATCTGGTGACAACAACGCAGGAGGAGTTCCTGGGACATTTTGACAGTCAGGGATGGGTGGAAACGCTCAGATCCCTGGAACTTTCCGGAAGGATCGCGGGCATCCTGCATACCAGAAACGACAGTGTGGCGGATATGGTAAAAGATGAAGGGACGGATATTTTATTCGGACAGGACTATTTTTACGAAGAACTCTTAGGCCTTCGTTTTAAGATCACGCCTTTTTCGTTCTTTCAGACAAACTCGCTGGGGGCGGAAGTCCTTTATGAGAAGGCAAGAAGCTATATCGGCGAGACGAAGGATAAGGTGATCTTTGACCTGTACAGCGGTACCGGCACCATCGCACAGATTTTAGCTCCTGTGGCAAAAAAAGTGGTCGGCGTGGAAATCGTGGAGGAAGCCGTGGAGGCGGCAAAAGAAAACGCCCGGATGAACGGCCTTTCAAACTGCACCTTCTGGGCCGGAGATGTGTTAAAAGTGATCGATGAGCTGGGAGAAGTACCGGACCTGATCGTGCTGGATCCGCCAAGAGACGGCGTGAATCCCAAGGCCCTGGAGAAGATCATCCGATTCGGCGTAGAGAAGATGGTATATATTGCCTGCAAGCCTACCAGCCTGGCGAGGGATCTGGAGATGCTGCAGGGAAGAGGGTATCAGGTAGAACGGATGGGATGCGTGGACTTATTCCCGGGGACTTATCATGTTGAGACGGTATGCTTGATGTCTAGGAAAGAGAAATAAATAGCGAAAAGTAGCGTATTTACGGGCTTTTTTGAGATTAGGCAATAGCTCATGAAAGTCCGTATTTCTTATATTGAAACATATCTACTGTAAAAACGGTCAGAGGGTTTAGGCTGTGAATTAGATGTCGAGGGTTGTGGTACTAGGATAGATGTTATCTAGGGTGCCAACTCAATTTGAGTGAGTGATTTAGATGTTGTCTAATCCGGCAACTCGACTGTTGGCTATATAGCAGGCAGTGGATTAGATGTTATGAAAAAGCGTTAAGCATGAATCAGTAAATACAAGGAGGAATTAATATGGATTGGGCTATATTGATATTTGAAATTTTATTGGCGGTTGCAGTGTTTTTAATTGGTTTGTTTGTCAAAAATTATCTTCCTTCATACATGGATGAAAAAGGTAAGAATTTAGCAACTAAAGAAGACATAGAAGAAATTACAAGAAAGACCGAGGAAGTCCAGAAAGAGTTCCGTGAAGGATTTGAGCTTTTTTCAAATGATGTAAAGTTTAAATATGATTTCTTTTATAAACAGTACTCTGAGTTATACTGCAAATTGTATGCGATTATTATTCAGTCTGAGTATGTTAGGCATTTTATAGAACTGACAGATAAAAGAACTATATCTTTTGAAGAGGCTCCTTTTTTAGAAATTACGCCAACACACAAGGAAACTACTACTTTCAACATAAGCAAAGCAAATGGTTCATCTGTTACAAGAAAAACAGAAGAGATTGAAACACCGATATCTCAGTTTAACAAGAAAGAGTTGTGTGATTATATAATAAGCAATGGCAGTTTGGCTTCACAAAAACTGTTAAAGCTTGCGGTTGCATATAGATTTGCGGCAGACCATTATTCGGGAAATGGTTCAGGTGGAAGTATTGATGTTAAAGATATTGCTGATGAAGAAGAATTCAGAATGATAAAAGATATAGTCGTTGCAATTGTGCAGGACTATAATCTGTTAAGAAAAGAATTGAAATTGGATTATAATGAAAACGAAATAAAGACTGGTATTCCAGAATTATAAGTTAAAACCCTCTCAACCATCATGGCTGGGAGGGTTTCGTGCGTGTATAATGTTAATATAAACTTCACAATTTAATGCTACATTTTTTCTTGTAATACTACATTTGTTGTGATATAGTATTGCTACAAGGAGGGAGTTTGATGGATACTTATAGTGTTAAGGAAATAGCAGATATGCTAAATACAAATCCAGAAACCGTAAGAAGATGGATTCGTTCAGGTAAGCTAGAAGCAATTCAAGAATCGAGAAAAGGCGGAAATGTAGTAACAAAATCAATGCTTGATGCTTTTCTTAAAACCTCTCCAAAGTACGCCGGTATTGCTACAGGGTTATTGGCTTCGCCAGTCGGCTTAACAACAGCTACAGCTGCGATTGTTGGAGGCATTCTTGCTCAACAGCTTATAAAGAATGATGAGATAAAAAATGCTCACGTTAATACTTCAGAAATACGTAAGTTGTTGTTAGGTAATATCCAATCTTCCAAAGAAATTATTGCTAGAAAGAAAAAGAGTATCAAGCATCTTCAGGAAGAGATTGACGAAGAACAAAAGCGTATTAATGAAGCAGAAAGACTTATAAAAGAGCTCGAAGAAAAGACTAAAAGTCAAGAGGAGGAATAGTATGGCTCAGAATTGGGATTATGCAGAATTATCAAAAGCTGCAAAAGCTGCAGGAGGCCCAGAAAAGTATGTTGAAATGCTAGAGCTTACAAGCAAAGAGTCAGGTAAAATGGAGATGCTGCCTTGGCTTGGAGTAGCGGCAGTTGGTGCTTCATTATTGACTGCGGCAACTATTAAAGTTGTTGACTATTTCAAATCGAGAAAGAAGAACAACGAAACCGAAATAGAAAAAGCAAAAGCAGAAATCATAAATGGTATTAAAGAATATGATGCTGCACATCCAGATGAAGAAGGAGGTAGTGAAGATGAGTGAAAGATTTCCGGGAATTGATTGGTACTGTGACCGTTGTAATGCCTATTTGAATGACCAACCGGGATTTGATGACCATCATTATGTGTGGAAGTGTACCGAATGCGGTCATAAGAATAGTATTTCCGCTGATGATATTTATGAATCAGAAGAAGACTTTAGAAACTATAACAAATAATTTAAGGGAGCGAAAAGATGACTAGAGAAGAGTTAAAAGAACAGATTGATGAGCTTATGCGACAGTATGCTGATGAAGAAATTGATGGAGCTACATACGCACAAAAGATGATGGAGTTAACTTCATCTGCTCAGAACGATAACGATTAAACTTGATTATTCGATAATGTGCTGAGGTGGTGATACTATGCCTTATAATTACAAGGGTGATTTGTACAAAAGGGAAATTGTAAAAAAACTGCAGGATATGGGACTAGATGTTAAAAGTGTAAATGCTCTAAACAAAATCATGGAAAAAATGGGATTGCTTATTCATTACGGCAATGGTTGGGGCACAACGGATGCTGGCGCTAAGTTTTCGATGTGGCATAAAGGTGTATTAAATTCCGACTCATGGCACCCAGAACTCGTTGATGAAATTGCAAAGTTCTTAAAGAAATAAATAGTTGAAAATGCCTCACGGCTGGATTTAAAACCAGAAGTGAGGCATTTGTGCGTCTATGCTTATCTTTCTACATCGACCTTGAGTCCGGATTTCAATTCAACCGTGCAATGGTCGTCCCATATTGTGATTTGCTTAAGCCAGCGTTTTACAAGGGCTTCATCAAATACTGTAAGGTCGGAAGGTTGGTCTTTAATGAAATTAAGTGCGGTATCCCTGTTCCGGACTCACGGTATCATAGCTCCGGACTTCCGGTATCCGTTCCTCCGGAACAGGGGTACATTTTTACCGTAATATACAATGATTTTGTAATAGGTCGAGTGGATAAGACGATTATCTTGCGACAAGGAGGAACAGTACCGTGATAAACTTAGGAAAATTAAAAGAAATAAAAGACTTACGAAAGGTCTGGCCGCATGAAGCATTGGACTTTACTCCTTGGCTTGCGGAAGACGATAATCTTACCCTGTTGGCAGATGCCGTTGGATTGGAGATAACCGTTGATGAGACGGAGTCCAGTGTTGGTGACTTCAATGTGGATATCTACGCAACAGAAACCGGAACGGACAGAAAAATTATCATCGAGAATCAGCTTGAGGATACGAACCATGACCATCTGGGAAAGCTGATTACATATGCATCCGGGAAATCTGCTGATATCGTGATTTGGGTTGTAAAGAGAGCAAATATTATACAATTGCGAACTATTTACAAAATAAATAACTCATTTGTGACCGTTAATCAGGATATAAATTCTTTTGGTTGGCGGTTTTTATTTTGTAATTGAAAAAAGTTAGTAGTGTGTATATAATATTATTAACAATGTTGTTGATATTGTTATTGATAAGGAGAGGACAACATGAGTGATGTTAATGAGCTACTAGAACAAGCTATTAAGGAAACTGAAAACTTGAATGAAGGTGAAGTCTTTCTTGTTAAAGATCTGTTCAAGGGTTATGTATGGAATAGAATACCCAGAAAGGATCGACTTCTGCTTGGGACTTTATTTTTAAACTACATAAATAAAATGGAAGGTAATATAAAAGCAATTGAAAAAACTTCATCTAACCAGCAGAGGTATCAGAAGGTTTGAGGATATAGCAAAACTATTATGGAGAGTAATAAAGAACTATAAATTAAATTAGTATAAAATATCTATTTCTAAAATAAGGAATAGGATGAGATGATCACAATGTTAATTCCGATGGATGGGTGATATTATGGAAAAAGAAATACAAATTTTAGTTGTAGAAGATGATAATGATATTAACAAATTATTATGTAATATTATAAGAAAGAGTGGATATACGGCACAATCTGCATATTCAGGAACTGAAGCAATGCTGTATATAAAGAAACGAGAGTGGGATATGGTGCTTCTTGATTTAATGCTACCAGGAATTACAGGAGAAGAAGCTCTTTTGAGGATAAGAGAGCATAGTTCAGTACCTGTGATTATTATTTCAGCTAAAGGTGAAGCTCAAACTAAGGTAAACAGTTTAAGAACAGGAGCGGATGATTATATTACGAAACCTTTTGATATTGAAGAAGTTTCAGCGCGGATTGATTCTTTATTAAGACGATATAAACAAGTAAAAAGCCGAGGACAAAACCAAGTGTTAAAACATAAAGATATTTGCCTTGATTTAGAGTCAAAAATAGTGACAGTTAAAGGAAGTGAAGTTGTATTAACCGCTCGCGAATATGAAATACTGTTGCTTTTGATACAATCTCCCAACAAAGTTTTCACTAAGGCTAATATATTTCAGAGCATCTGGAATGATGATTTTCTAGGAGATGATAATACAGTTAGTGTTCATATTAGCCATATAAGAAATAAGTTGGCGAAGATTAATCCCGAGGAAGAATATATTGAAACTATCTGGGGTATGGGATACAGACTTAAAAATTAAGGTTTTTTTAATATTTTCTTTAAGTTCTCTTATGGATCCGCTTTTATACTATTACTATCATATAAGGGAGGTAGGAGAATCGTATGAATCAATATGTACTAAGAACTAATAATCTTTATAAAAAATACAAAGAAGATTATGTTCTTGATGATGTAAATGTTGAAATTAAGAAAGGTGAAATTTACGGATTTATTGGACAAAATGGTGCAGGTAAAACAACGTTGCTTAGAATCGTTACAGGTCTTGCATTTCCAACTAAGGGAGATATAGAATTATTTGGAAAAAGTAGAGAAAAGGATTTAATGCAATCTATCAAGAGAATAGGGGCAGTCATTGAAAGTCCTGCCTTATTTCCTAATATGACAGCCTATGAGAATCTAGAACTGCATCGCTTACAAAAAGGTATTCCAAATAAAAAGTCTATTGAGAAAACTTTGGAACTTGTTGGATTACAAAACACAGGAAGAAAAAAGGTGGTCAATTTTTCATTAGGGATGAAGCAACGACTGGGCATTGCTATTGCGCTCTTAAGTGACCCAGAATTTTTAATTCTTGATGAACCCACAAATGGATTAGATCCAATGGGAATTGTTGAACTTCGTGAGCTTATAAAAAGGCTAAATCGAGAAAAAGAAATGACAGTTTTAATATCTAGCCATATATTAAGCGAACTGAACCAGCTTGCTACAAGATATGGTATAATTCATAAAGGAAAATTGTTGGAACAGATTACAGCATCAGAGCTGAATAAAAAATGCAGACAGTATTTACGTATTAAAGTAGATAATCCTAGTAAAGCTGCTACTGTGATAGAAACTGAACTGGATACAACAGATTTTGAGGTTATGCCAGATGGAACCATAAAGTTATATAGTTATTTTAATGATATACAGAAAGTATCAATGGCCATAACTAAAAACAGACTTATTATTGAGCAATTTTCACAAATGGGAGACGACTTGGAAGGTTATTTTACAAAACTTGTGGCAGGTGTAAATAATGATTAATCTAATAAAAGCTGAATTATTTAAGTTAAAAAGAAATCATACATTTTGGGTTTTGATTGGAGTAGTAGCTTTCGTTTATGCATTGGCTAACTATCTAGTTATAATAGATTGGTGGCAAATGAATAATACAGTTTTTTTAAATGTAGGGTTAAAAGAATATAATGCTATGGAAATGATGAAATTGCCATTAGTTTTTAATTTAATTATAAGTACTTTTGCTGGTTTTTTTATAAATGCAGATTATGCTACAGGTACTGTTAAAAATCAAGTTTTAAGTGGAAATAAAAGAAGGCATATTTATTTGGCAAAGTTAATCGTTTTTTCTTTAGGTTCAATAGTTACTGCTGTTATGTTACCAGTAATTACAGCCATATCTGAAACTCTTTTATTGGGATATAGTGAGATCTATACTAGTGTCACAGTTGTATATTTATTGAGAGCCTTCAGTTTATATACTTTTATTATAATAGCTTATTCATCGATTGTAATGCTTATTGCTTCCTTAGCTAAGGAGAGCGGAAAGACTATTATTATCACAGTTATGGGAACGATTATCTTATATATAATTGAAATGGGATTTGTTCATAAGTATGAAATAGTTAGAATCATATATCAAAATTCTATATTTTATCAGATTTATGAAGCCTTTCGTCCTGTTATTACATTCAATGAAATTGGAAAGAATCTATTAATCTCTGTATCAACATTCATTATTATGGCCTATTGTGGAACCATGATATTTAGAAGATTAGAAATCAAATAATTAGTGAAAGGGGGGGGAAAGTGATTTATCTAGTAATTATTTCAAGTATATTAGCTTTCATTTTTCTTTCCCACTTGTTATTTATAAAAAAAGAACTAAAGAATATATTAAATCAACTGAAAAATTATAATATAAGAAAAACTGAAAAGAAAATAGATATAACATTGTTAGATAAAGATATAGAAAAGATGACAATTGAAATCAATAATTTGATTGATCTGCATGCTCTGTCTAATATTGAGAAAAAATCTGCTGAAAGGGAGTTGAAACAGGCTATTGCAAACATATCCCATGATTTAAGAACTCCGCTAACATCTATTTTGGGGTATATTCAATTAATAGAAAAACCTGAAGTGACAGATGAAGAAAGAAAGGAATATCTTGCAATTGCTAAAGATAGAGCAAAGAGGTTGCAAATATTGCTAAATGATTTTTTCGAGCTTTCCGTTATTGAATCCGTTGATCATAGTTTAAAACTTGGAAAATTAGGGTTGAATAGTATTGTTGAGGAAATTGTAATTAATTTATATGACAAGTTTAATGAACAACAAATAGTTCCAAGCATTAAGATTCCTCAAGAACAAATGAATATTATCGGTGATGAGTCAGCTATAAAAAGAGTTATAGAAAACCTTGTTATAAATGCTATAAGGTATTCAGATGGGAATGTATCTATAACACTTGAAAGAAATAACACAAAAATAAATTTAACAATAAGTAATGATGTAAAAGATATAACAGAAAAAGATGTTGAATTATTTTTTAACAGGTTTTATACAGCAGACCAAACCCGATCAGGAAAAGGTACAGGACTAGGGTTATCTATTGCAAAAGCCTTGATGGATAAAATGAATGGAAAGCTTTCTGCTGAATTAAAAGATAGTTGGTTATATGTGAAGTGTAGCTGGATACTGACAGAATAAAAGATATTTGATGTAATACGGTCGGCTGGGATCATCTAAAACATCGGTGTCTCAGTGGAGTAAATATTTGAAAGATAATGTTTATATTCTGTTTCTGAATTCTGGCTAACTGATACAAGACCAGAGAGATTGCAAAATTTTTGTTATGAATTGTGAAATCACGATTGATATGTTCCCGTCTACCGATAGCCCCAAAAACGCAGTGGATATGTTTCCGAGAACGGACATACTCAAATGACATTCATTCTATCCTCTCGAGCCATGTGGAATGTGTGACGTTGTTGCAGAAGATCAACCGAAAGTTGAGACCGGATTCTTATGTGAAATTGAGTCTGGATGTGGAAATGCAAAAGTGCATAAATAAGGAATAATGAGAAAAAATAAATTTATCACTCACTTTATCACCCACTTTATCACCCACCTATGATATAGTGGATGGGTGATAAACTCATAAAGGCAGGTGAATTAATATGGGAAGATCAGCCGAAATAGTAGAAGAACTTCGGAAGTATGATTCCGAACGAGAATGGTTCGAATTTAAAGAAAACTGGTTTAAAGCAGACGAGTTGGGTGAATATATATCAGCATTATCTAATAGCGCAGCTATTGCAGGAAAAAAGTTTGCATATTTTGTCTGGGGAATTAATGATAAAAGCCATGAGATAGTGGGAACCAGTTTTAATTGCAATCAAGATATAAATCATGAGCCACTAAAGCACTATCTTGCAAGGCAGTTTAGTCCGGATATTAATTTTACATTTGAAGAACTGTTAATAGAAGGGAAGAGGATTGTTCTTTTAACTATTCCGGCAGCAAAATCTGTACCTGCATCTTATGCAAGAGAAAGGTATATTCGTATAGGCTCAAGCAAAGAAAATTTAAGAAAATATCCGGAAAAAGAAGCCTTTCTATTTGAAGTACTCAGACATGGTTTCCCAACAATAGAGAATACTCCGTCAGACTATCAAGAACTTACATTTGAAAAACTGCTTATTTATTATGGGGCGAAAGGGTTAAAACTAAATCAGGATACCTTTAAAAAGAACCTGTCTTTCTATACAGAAGACGGTAAATATAATATTTTGGCACAGCTATTATCTGACAATTCACATATACCAATCCGGGTAGCAATTTTCTCCGGCCCGACAAAAGCAGATAATATGTATTCTGTGCGTGAATTTGGCAATCAGTGTCTATTGTATTCACTAGATGAGGTATTGCGTTATGGTGATGTGCTGAATATTATTCAGGCAGATGAAAGGGAACGTGTTGTTGAGAGAAAAGAGGTTCCATTATTTGAGAATGATGCTTTTCGAGAGGCAGTGATTAATGCTTTCGTTCATAATAAATGGGTCAGTGGGAATGAACCGATGATTACAGTATTTTCTGACAGGATTGAAATATTGTCTCGGGGATCTCTTGCACCGGAACAGACGATAGAAGGATTTTTTGCGGGAGAATCTGTACCGGTAAATAAGAAATTATCAGAAATATTATTGCAACTTCATATCAGTGAGAAAACAGGAAGAGGCGTGCCTAAAATTACGCAAAGATATGGAAAAGAAGCTTACGAATTCAGAGAAAATTCTATTGTTGTTACAATTCCATTTAGTTGGATTAATGTTATGAGCGATAAAGTGGGTGATAAAAGGAGCGATAAAGTGGGTGATAAAAATACAGAATCATTCCTGAATCATACGCAGACCCGTATTTTGGCAGAGATACGGAATAATCCGAATATTACGAAGCCGCGTCTTGCCGAGATATTGAAACTTGGGAAAACTACGATAGATAAAGGAATAGCGGTTTTGAAGAAACATGGCTATATAGAAAGAGTAGGTTCTAATAAATCGGGTTACTGGAAGGTATTAAGATAGAATCCGTCCTCGACCAAATCGACACCATGAAAAGAGCCTTTTAGCCCGCGCATTCCGTGGTGAGTTAGGGACAAATGATCCGATGGAGGAAAGTGAGATAGAACTGCTGAAAATCGTTCTATAGACTGTACTGATGATGAAGAACAGGCAAATAAAAAGTTCAAAGTAACATATACAAATAAAGCGCTGAAAAAAAGTTTCTGTACGGATGAATAAACAGGCTGGAGTGAAGTTCTACTGGCGTAAAGATCAGGACCCGAATCAGTACAGGAGTTACAGAAGTAAGCTCGGGAGATAAGAGATCAATAGATGAAATTTGCCAGCAGGAGTTGAAAATGCTGTCTGCATTACATTGAAGGAGCAGGGAGCGTTGGATAAAAACAGTCTGTTAAAAACTACGATTCGCACAATGGGGTATGCAAGAAGCAGTACGGCATTACTTGCTGCGGCGGAACGAGGACTGAAGTATGGATGGAAGACTGGAGAGATTGTGCAGGATGCGAAGCAGAGGTTTGCGTTGAGAGACTAATAAAATTTTGCTAAAGAATAGTATGGAGATAAAATAACTGAAGAAGACAAGGGAGCCGGGAGTCGGGGCTTGTCGGGAGACAGGTTCCGGTTCCCGGAGTTTTCATTTTGTGGGTAAGTGGGAACTAATCTAGCATGATGGCACTGTGCAGTACAGTCTGCGGGGTAGAATTGGCACAGTGGGAGTTCCGATTACGTTTGACAGGATGTTCATCCTACCCTATAATATATTTAACAAGACAGCCGGAATGTGACTACACCTCACCCACCTCGGCGAAAATATCAGTCATCTGAAATAGCCGTTTACTTTCTCAGGGTTGGACGGCTATTTTTATGGTCACCTTTAAAGCAATTCAGTACAGCAATAATCAGTAAAGTAACTGATATGATAATCTGAAATTCTTCATATGTACCCATAGATACCCCTCCCCTTCCGCAAAACCCGGAATGGGTGGGAGCACGTCCCCCGACTACCTTGGTAAATATATTATTTGTAATCCAATATGGTACTAATGTAAAGGATATTGATAGATATGCACTAGATTTTACGAAGTAGGATAAAGTAGAAGTATAATGGAATGTAAAGTAACACACAGCAAAGGACAGCTGATGCTATTGTTAGATAAGTAGAACAGTGATCTATGGCAGTGTCACGGAGCTGCGGGAAACTCTGGATTATGATTTTTCCGAAGAGAAAAGGTTCTCCTATAGGAATCTTTCAATGGACGAGATCATTCATCACCTTGCGGTATTTATTTCGAGATTATGGCAGATTTATATATTCGAAGATGGCAATACCAGAACAACAGAGGTGTTTTTTATCAAATCTTAAGAAATCTTCTGCTGGGGGGAAGATCATCCGCTTCATAACCGGACATTGCACATTAGCGGTATTTTTAAAATGGCAGAAAACCGGACATTGAAGACGAAAAAGTGGACATTGAAATAAAAAAACCGGACATTGAGAAAATGTTCCAACCGAAAACTGCAAGTCACATTCGCAAGCTTCGCAAGGCGTTTCCTGGTCAGGCGATTTTCGGACGTGCAGATGTGATGGAAGTAATTGATATCAAGCCGTCCAGAGCATCGGAACTTCTGAAGGAGATGACAGAGCGCAGAGTCATTGAGCCGGTATCCGGACACGGCAAAGGGAAGTACAGATTCAGGGAATGAAAGGATTGAGTCAGAATAATAGCCATATAAAACCAGAATTTCCAGGAGCGTGAAATTTGTGAAACAAACAAAAATAGTCCAAGTGCAGACACATGACAACTACAGTCTTGATGTTAAAATAGATTATCCAGTAAACAGTGAAAGTGTTATTATTTTTTGTCATGGCAGCGGTGCTAATACCTACGATAATCACAGAGAGATTGCAGGAAAAGAATTCAATTATTTTGATTTGTTTGTTGATGAATTCGGCAAACGGAATATTGCTTTTTGCCGTTGGAACACGAGAGGCTGCAGAATATCAGATGTTCCTCCGGATTTTGTGTCTGTAAATATTGAGGAATATGCAAATTATTGTCCTTCGACATCTATTCAAGATATTATAACGGTAAAAGATTATATAAAGAAGTTACCGCAATTTAAAAATTCTAAAATATTGCTTATGGGAATTAGTGAGGGGGCGACCCTTATCCCTTATGCAATGACACAGTGTGATGACGTGGATGGATTGCTGCTTTTAAGTTTCTCTTATGAAAATATGAGAGATACCCTGGATTGGCAGCTAAGTGGTGGCAGTTCTATGGTTAATATGTGTAAGTATTTTGATTGCAGGAAAAAGGGATTTATAGAAAAAACAGATTTTGTCCTTGATAAACTAGATATCCGTTCTTCTTTGTTCCCAGATGTTGAATTTGAAGATTTGGACATAGATAAAGACGGAAAACTTACACAAAATGATTTTGCATTACAATTAGCAGATTATAAAAAGCAAGTGTTTCAAGCTATAGAGGATAACGATGATGAGTGGTTGAGGAATAATTATTCTGTTCAAATAACAGCAAAATGGTGTAAAGAACATTTTGCATTGCCTGATATTGCAACCATCATGCGTTCGCTGAATGTCCCCATATATATTTTTCAAGGTGAAGATGACGCAAATATCCCTATTGCTGACATTGATAAAATTCGTGGTGATTTTAGAAAATGGAGAAAATCAAACCTGCATATTTTCGTTTTTCCAAAACACGACCATGATTTGAATTATTTACAATACATCCTTACTGGCAATATACCTCATGGATTACAAAGTGTTTTTGATATAGCACATTCATTTTGCAAAACTGTTTGATACGTAGATCGTGGGCGGCGTTCCGGCAAAGACGATCCGCAGAAGATTTCATGAAGATACGATAGAAAAGCTGCTCAGACTGAAGTGGTGGGACTGGCCGGAGGAGAGGATAAGAAAAAGCATTTGCGCAATCCAGTCGGGCTGCATTGATCAGCTGGAAGGAAATGAAAAGCCGGAGCCGGAGACTTAGGAAAGTTTATCTATGCTTTAGTATCTGGATGGGATATAATAAAACCAAAGAAAGGAGGCGGCCAAAAAGATGTCATATTTTCATTATCAGTCGAAAAAGATTTATTATAAAGAAATAGGAAGCGGGAAACCGCTTGTCATGTTACACGGTGATACGGCTTCCTCCAGGATGTTTGAACTGCTGCTGCCGTTATATCAGGAAAATTTCCGGGTGATCCTGATGGATTTTCTGGGGAACGGACAGTCAGACAGAGTAGAATGTTTTCCAGAGAATCTGTGGACCACACAGGCTGATCAGGTTCTGGCGCTGGTGGAACATCTGAATCTGAAGAAAGTCAATCTTTTAGGGACAAGCGGCGGAGCCTGGGTGGCTGTGAATACCGCATTAAAACGTCCTGATCTTGTGGAGCATGTCATTGCGGACAGCTTTGACGGCAGAACGTTGCATGAGGGCTTTGCGGAAAATCTGCGAAAGGAGCGGGAACACGCAAAGCAGGATCACGGGGCAAGGCAGTTTTATGAATGGTGCCAGGGAGAAGACTGGGAAAAGGTGGTAGACCTCAATACACAGGCGCTGATAACATGTGCCGTCAATAAAACGCCGTTGTTCTGTAAGTCATTAGAATCTTTGGATACGCCCATTCTTTTTATGGGGAGTCTGGAAGATGATATGTGCCGCCAGGATATGCTGGAGGAATACAAAGAAATGGACCGGCTTGTGGGAAATGGAAAGATATACATGTTTGAGACGGGCGGGCACCCGGCTGTTCTTTCAAATGCCGAGTCCGCCGCCAGAGTAATTACTGATTTTCTGAATGGCCAGAGCTTGAATTAGACGGGGAATGAGAGATGCTCCTGTTTTTATAGGATGTCTTTCATCAACCGGGTCTGGCAGGAAGCCAGCGTCTCTTTTGGCAGTTTGCAGCCGCTTTTGATCCAGTGGAACGTCATGCCAACAAGACCGCTTACGTAAAACGCAGTCACAGAATCGACCGGCCCGGGGAGAAGTTCGCCCCGGGCGGTCTTTTCTTCCAGGAATTTTGTGATGTTGCGGCTGATATATTGATACACCAGATTCATCAGTTCTTCATTGATTTCTGTTTCAAAAAGGTTGTAAAATACCCGTTCTTTTTTCTCACATTCTGTTAGAAAAACGATAAAGAAATCCTTTTTTTCATGTGTTTTCATTAATGCTTCCAGTTCCATCGAAATGCGGTCCAGACAGTAGGAAAGCAGCTCATATTTGTCCTGGAAGTGTAAATAAAAGGTACTTCGGACGATCATAGAATTTTCGCACAGCTCATTGACGCTGATTTTAGGGAAAGGCTTTCTTTCCAGCAGGTCAAAAAGGGTGTTGGCAAGGATTTCTTTCGTTTCGGAGGATTTATTTTTCGTCATCTTAGAATTCTCCTTTGTCATCTAAGTAAGCGTTTCATAAAAAACATCTTAAAGGATATCGTAATAATTCACAATATAAAAAAACTGAAAACAAAAGAAAATAATTATAAAAATGGACACATCCGCGGAATTTGTTTCGTTAGCGGGGATGATATCCCGCTATACTTAAGCTATCGACAGAAGTTCAAGGAGGGAATGTATGGCCGATAAGATTTCTGATAAAAAGAAGCAGGAAATCGAACGTCTCACCCGCCAGCTGGATCATAAGGAGCATGAACTCGAGGAAAGATACTGCGATGTGGGGAAATCTATTATGGATAAGCTTGAAAAAGAGAACCAGGAGATTGGACACATGGTAGACGAAGTGATCCAGTTGAAACGGAAGCTTATCAAGGCGAAAGGACAGATCCGTTGCCCTGCCTGTTATCAATATAATGAGGCGGACAGTATTTACTGCAGCAGATGTGGAAAAAAATTAGAAAAGAAGAAAAACGATGAGCAGCAATGACAAGGCTGTGAAGAAATGGAGGAAACAGCATGCATGAAGTAAAGAAACCAAGAAAACCATTGATTTATTACTATGTGATCGTTCTTATGGTCCTGGTATTATTTAATTTCCTGTTTATGCCCTGGGTGGCAGAGCGCCAGATCAAGGAAGTTGGATATGAGAAATTTATGCAGATGACAGAAGAGGAAGACATTGGAAGAGTAGAGATCGATCAGGAGGAAAATCAGATCACCTTTAGCGATAAGGATGAAACGGCAATTTATAAGACCGGAATGGTGGATGACCCGGATCTGACAGAGCGGCTGTATGACGCTGGAGCAGAATTTTCCGGACAGATCATTGAGCAGACCTCTCCCTGGGTTGTGTTCCTTCTCAACTGGATACTGCCGATCCTGATTTTTGTAGGAATCGGACAATATATGTCCAAGAAAATGATGGATCGTGCGGGCGGCAAGAATTCTATGATGTTCGGCATGGGAAAAAGCAATGCCAAGGTTTATGTGAAATCTTCAAAAGGAATCCGATTTTCGGATGTGGCCGGAGAGGATGAGGCAAAGGAAAATCTGGCGGAGATCGTGGACTATCTTCATGATCCCAAGAAATATGAAGACATCGGCGCATCCATGCCCAAAGGAATCCTGCTTGTAGGACCTCCCGGAACAGGTAAGACCATGCTTGCGAAAGCAGTTGCCGGTGAAGCAAATGTGTTTTTTGCAAGCACTTTTTCCTCAAAAATGCAGATTGAATTCCTCAAAGTTGCATGGGGAATTTCCCCAGTATTGCATTTCCTCCGCCGGCACTCTT
>QWCV01000073.1_pt1 | contig 119666 bp, 102 predicted proteins | sample 1972621 | NCBI WGS metagenome assembly QWCV01 (sample SAMN09866699, study PRJNA288562) | Human gut metagenome isolate pre2_stool, whole genome shotgun sequencing... | isolation source: gut | host: Homo sapiens | place: USA: California | reverse complement strand
GCCGCCTTGGCTGCCGCTACGGTGCGGGCCACTTCCCCGCTGCCGGCACGGCGCCCCAGGGCGAACCGTTCCCGATCCACGGCGCTTTGCATACCGATGCTCACCCGGTTGATCCCCGCCGCTGCGTACTGCTCCATATCCCCGGTCAGGTCCTTGGATGGGTTGCACTCTACGGTGATCTCCGCCGCCGGGTCAATGGCAAAGTGATCCCGCACCGCCTGCAAAATGCCGGTGAGCACCTGTGGCTCCAGGATGGAGGGGGTGCCGCCGCCAAAGTACACCGTGTCAAAACTGCCGGTATAGTCTTGCATTTGCCCTCCCAGCTTCTCGGCAAAAGCGTCGGCGGCTGTCGGGGTGTACTTGGTGCTGTAAAAATCGCAGTACGGGCACTTGGAAAAACAAAAAGGAATATGAATATAAAGACCTGCGGCCATACTTCACACTCCTTTTTGCGTTCATTTTTGATTTATTTTCTGCGGCTTTCCGCTTTCAGTCGCAGGGATTTGTCCAAGATCATCTTGCGCAGACGAATGCTCTTGGGGGTCACTTCCAGCAGCTCATCGTCTGCCAGGAATTCCATGCTCTGTTCCAGAGACAGAGTGGTGGGGGGCACCAGTTTCAGCGCCTCGTCGGAGCCGCTGGCTCGGGTGTTGGTTACATGCTTCTTCTTGCACACATTGCACACAATGTCCTCGTCCTTGGCGCATTCGCCCACGATCATACCCTCGTACACCTCTACACCGGGACCAACGAACAGCCGCCCTCGATCCTGGGTGTTCCACAGGCCGTAGCCGCTGGTGGTGCCGGTCTCGTGCACCACGATGGAGCCGTGGGTGCGGGTGGCGATCTCACCCTTGTAGGGCTCATACCCGCCGAACAGCTGGTTCATAATGCCGTTGCCGTTGGTGTCCGTCAAGAACTCGCTGCGGTAGCCGATCAGTCCGCGGGCTGGGATCTTGATCTCCAGGTGGGTCATGCCGGTGGAGCGGGTGTCCATGTTCTCAATCTCGCCTTTGCGGGAGCACAGCTTCTCCATCACGGCGCCTACATACGCCTCCGGCACTTCAATGATGGCCAGCTCCATAGGCTCCAGGGTCTTGCCGGTCTGGGGATCCTTTTTCAGAATGACCTGAGGACGGCTGACGGCGAATTCATAGTTCTCTCGCCGCATGGTCTCAATGAGAATGGACAGGTGCAACTCACCTCGGCCGGATACCTTAAAGGTGTCCATACTGTCCGTTTCTTCCACCCGCATGGACACGTTGGTTTCCACTTCCTTAAACAGGCGGTCCCGCAGGTTGCGGGAGGTGACATACTTGCCCTCACGCCCGGCAAAGGGAGAATCGTTGACCATAAAGTTCATGCTGATGGTGGGCTCATCAATCTTTACAAAGGGCAGCGGCTCCACGCACTCCGGGGCACATAAGGTCTCGCCGATGTTCAGGTCCGCAATACCGGCCACGCAGATCAGGTCGCCCATGACCGCTTCCTCTACCGGCACCCGCTTCAGCCCCTCAAATTGGTACAGCTTGGTGACCCGGATATTTTCCCGGGTATCATCCCGGCGGCACAGCACATAGGGTGCGTTGACTTTTACGCTGCCTCGCTCCACACGGCCCACGCCGATGCGGCCCACATAGTCGTCATACTCCAAAGAGGAGAACAGTACCTGGGCGGGACCCTCTGGGTCGCCCTGGGGAGAAGGAATGTACTTTAAGATGGCGTCCAGCAGCGGGCGCATATCGCCGCTGCGCACCTCCGGCTCTGTGCCGGCGTAGCCGTCTTTGGCGGAGGCGTAGATCACCGGGAAGTCGATTTGGTCATCGTCTGCGCCCAGTTCAATAAACAGGTCCAGTACCTCGTCTACCACTTCGGCAGGGCGGGCGCCGTCTCGGTCAATCTTGTTGACCACCACCAGCGGCGTCTTGTGCAGACCCAGCGCCTTTTTCAGTACAAAGCGGGTCTGGGGCATACAGCCCTCAAAAGCGTCTACCAGCAGCAGAACGCCGTCTACCATGGTAAGAATACGCTCTACCTCGCCGCCAAAGTCCGCATGGCCGGGCGTGTCTACAATGTTGATCTTGGTGTTGTTATAGTGAATGGAGGTGTTCTTGGACATAATGGTAATGCCCCGCTCGCGCTCCAGGTCGTTGCTGTCCATGACCCGCTCTTCCACCACTTCATTTTGGCGGAAGGTGCCGCTTTGGCGCAGCATTTCGTCCACCAGAGTGGTTTTGCCGTGGTCAACATGGGCAATGATTGCAATGTTTTTTATATCTTTTCTTGTACTCAAAGTGCTCACCCGAATTCTTATTTATTTTTCTTGATATTAAAGCTGTCTCGCAGAGCAACGGTGCGGTTAAACACCGGTGCGCCGGGGGCAGAGTCCTTGTCCATACAAAAGTAGCCGTCCCGCATAAACTGGAACCGATCGCCGGCCTTGGCCGTGGCCAGTGCCACCTCGCCGTAGCCTTGTTTCTCGGTCAGACTGTCCGGATTTAGGTTCTCCTCAAAGGAGTTGACGCCGCTGTCGTCGCTGGGGTTCTCCACATTAAACAGCCGGTCATAGATCCGGGCGGTCAGGGGGGTGTTCTCTTTGGCGCTGACCCAGTGAATGGTGCCTCGTACCTTGCGCCCATCCGGGGCGTCGCCGCCAAAGGTGGCCGGATCGTAGGTGGCGTGCACGCAGGTCACATTGCCATTTTCGTCTGTGTCATAACCGGTGCAGGTCACCAGGTAGGCCTTGTACAGCCGTACCTCGTTGCCCGGGTACAGACGGCGGTATTTCTTGATGGGCTCGGCCATAAAGTCGTCCCGCTCAATGTACAGCTCCCGGCCAAAGGGCACGGTGCGCTTGCCGTATTCCGGATGGTCCGGGTGGTACTCCACTTCCAGGGTCTCGGTCTTGTCCTCCGGGTAGTTGTCGATCACCAGCTTAATGGGGTCCAGTACCGCCATGGCTCGGGGAGCGGAGGTGTTCAGGTGCTCCCGTACGCAGGCCTCCAGCAGGGCAAAGTCCACCACGCTGTACGCCTTGGACACGCCGATGCGCTCACAGAAGTCCCGTACCGCCTCCGGCGGATAGCCCCGGCGGCGCATACCGCTGAGGGTGGCCATACGGGGATCATCCCAGCCGCTGACAATGCCGTCCTGCACCAGCTTTAAGCACTTGCGCTTGCTGGTGAGGGTGTAGTTCAGGTTCAGCCGGGCAAACTCGATCTGGCGGGGCTTTTGCCCTTCGATCAGCTCGTCCACAAACCAGTTGTACAGCGGGCGGTGGTTTTCAAATTCCAGAGAACACAGAGAGTGGGTCACGCCCTCTCTGGCGTCCGACAGGGGATGGGCAAAGTCATACATGGGATACACGCACCATTTGTCGCCGGTGCGGTGATGGTGGGCGTACATAATACGATAAATGATCGGGTCCCGCATATTCAGGTTGGGGGAGCTCATATCGATTTTGGCACGCAGCACCTTGCTGCCCTCCGGGAACTCGCCCTTGCTCATGCGCATAAACAGGTCCAGGTTTTCCTCCACGGAGCGGTTGCGGTAGGGGCTCTCTTTGCCCGGCTCGGTGAGGGTGCCCCGGTAGGCGCGCATTTCCTCCGGCGTCAGCTCGCAAACAAAGGCCTTGCCTTTCTTGATCAGCTTGATGGCGCAGTCAAAGAGAAAGTCAAAGTAGTCGGAGGCGTAGTACAGGTTGTCCCACTGAAAGCCCAGCCATTGAATGTCCTCTTTGATGGCGTCTACATACTCGGTGTCCTCTTTGGTGGGGTTGGTGTCGTCCAAGCGCAGATTGCACACGCCCTTGTATTTTTCCTTTACCCCAAAATTGATGCAAATGGCCTTGGCGTGGCCAATGTGCAGGTAGCCGTTGGGCTCCGGGGGAAAGCGGGTCTGTATGCTGCTATACACCCCGTCCTCCAGGTCTTTATCAATAAAATCATGAATAAAATTAGAGTTTTCTCTGATCTCCTCAGCCATGGTACTCCTCCTTGTAGTGCGCCAGTGCGGCGTTTAGTCTGGCTTGTGCGGTCTCTTGCCCCAGCAAAGCCAGTATAGCGTGCAGGTCCGGGGTGTTGGTGCGCCCGGTGAGCGCCACCCGGATCACGGTAGACACATCGCCTACATGGCCCTTGAACGCTGTGGGGTCCTGCTTGTATTCTTTCACATTGGGGGTGCAGCCCACCTGCGGGCACAACGCCTTGATCTTGGCAAACCAGGTGTCTTTGTCGTCTGCGGTGTCCACCAGGTCTTTGTACTGCTCCAGCACCTGTACTGCCAGTGCCGGATTCGCATTGCCGGTCAGGTCGTAGCAGGGGGTAAAGGTTTGGTCGTAGAAATAGCTGATGTAGTCCGCCAGATCGCTCCATTTGGCAATGTCCTTGCGGGGCTTTTTGCCGCCTCGGTCAATGCTGAGCACTGCCACCGCGTAGGCCGGATCGCTGTCAAACAGCGCGGCCAGTTCCGGCTGGTGCCGATCGGCCCAGGCGTGGGCCAGGTCAAACACTTCCTGTGCAGTCATTTTGCTGATGACGGTCTTGGACACATCCGTCAGCTTGGCCATATCAAACAGTGCGCCGGACACGCTCATTTTCTTTAAGTTAAAGGGGAAGTCTGCCAGGTCTGCTGTGGGGTTGGCACGCCGCCAGTCCTCAAAGTTGGAGTTGGCAATGGTCATCATATATTCGTTGACCGCTGCCGCCGGAATACCCATTTGGTCGTAGTAGGTAACGGCCGCTTCCGGGTCCTTGCGCTTAGAGAGCTTGCGCTTGCCGCCGTTTTCTTCCTTAAGAATGGGGGCAATATGGGCGTATTTCACCGGGCGGAAGCCTAAGAGTTTGAACAGCTGCAGGTGCAGGGGCACAGAGGCGATCCATTCGTCACCTCGCACCACATGGGTGGTTCGCATCAGGTGGTCGTCCACCGCGTGGGCAAAGTGATAGGTGGGAATGCCGTCGGTTTTCAGCAGCACCACATCAATCACATTCTCCTGCATTTCGATTTTGCCTTTGATCAGATCGTCAAAGCGTACCTTGCCCTCCGGCTTGCCGGGGGAACGCAGGCGCAGGGTCCAGGGCTTGCCGGCGTCTATATTGGCCTTGATTTGGTCATAGGTCAGATCCCGACAGTGGGCGTAGGGACCCCAGTAGCCTTTAATATCCTCGTTCTCCTGCCGGGCGTGCAGGTCTTCCAGCTCCTCCGGGGTGCAAAAGCAGGGGTAAGCCAGCCCTTCCTCCACCAGAGATCTGCCGTAGCACTGGTAAATGTCTTTGCGCAGGCTTTGGGTGTAAGGGCCGTAGGCGCCGCTTTCGCTTCCGTCGCCCATCACGCCTTCGTCCGGTGTAATGCCGTAGATTTGCAGCGCAGAGAGCATGGTCTCCACCGCGCCCTCTACCTTGCGCTTTTGATCCGTATCTTCCACCCGCACATAGAACACGCCGTCGGTGCAGCGGGCAGTACGGTATGCCGCCGCGCAGGAAAACAGATTGCCAAAGTGCAAAAAGCCTGTTGGGCTGGGCGAAAAGCGGCTGACTCTGGCGCCCTCTTTCAGCTGCCGGGGCGGGTATTTGGCTTCGTAATCCGCCGGGGTCATGGTAATATGGGGAAAGAGCAGCGCTGCGATTTTTTCATTTTCCGTCATGATTTCACCTACTGTTCCGGCCAACGGGCGATAGTGCCGTTTTGCGCCGGATATAAAATTACAGCCTATTATGACATATAAATAGAAAATAATCAATATAAAAGGCGGGATTTTTCTTGAATTCTCCCGCTTTTTATGGTAAATTAAAATCAAATCTGCACCGGGAGGCAAAAAAAGTGGCTGCATTACCCAAAGACCCGTTTATTTTGTTTAGCGTAATCAATACCAAATTGCGGGATTTTTATCCCAGCCTGGACGCTCTGTGTGCAGACTTGCAGGTGGACCGGGCGGCGCTGGAGGCCCAGTTGGCTGCCATCGGCATGACCTATGACCCGTCGCAAAACAAATTTCTGTAAAAAACACTTGCAACCGCGCGCATTTTGTGTTATCCTATTGTAGCAATAAATCGAGGTGTGGCTCAGTTTGGTAGAGCACCACGTTCGGGACGTGGGGGTCGCAAGTTCAAATCTTGTCACCTCGACCAAAAGGAAGCAGGACATTCTTTTAGAATGTCCTGCTTCCTTTTTTGTTTATTTACAAGATTTGATCTTGCGACACGAGGCTCCAAATGCGTAGCATTTGGCAGAAACAGTCCGGGGGACTGTTTCGCAGCGAGTGCCTTATATTTCTGTGATCGATTACTCCTTTCTGCCGGTGGAGCAGCCGGAATGTCCTGCTTCCTTTTTTGTTTATTTGCAAGATTTGAACTTGCGACACGAGGCTCCAAATGCGAAGCATTTGGCAGAAACAGTCCGGGGGACTGTTTCGCAGCGAGTGCCTTATATCTCTGTGCTCGATTACTCATTTCTGCCGGTGGAGCAGCCGGAATGTCCTGCTTTCTTTTTTGTTTATTTTCAAGATTTGAACTTGCGACACGAGGCTCCAAATGCGTAGCATTTGGCAGAAACAGTCCGGGGGACTGTTTCGCAGCGAGTGCCTTATATTTCTGTGATCGGCTGTCTTTTTTCTCCAGCGGAGCAGCACTTATTCTCCGGCGTTGCAGTACTTATTGCAGTACTTGGTCATGCGAGGTATAAAAAAGCCGGGCAGTTTTGATCTGCTCGGTCAGGCCTGTGGGTTAGGTAGATTGAATTTGTGTCCGGTGCCTTGAAGAAATGCAAAACACCGGACGACGCAATCGAAATCTTAGAAGCGCTTCGCTCCTAGTAAGAAAAGTAAATGGCGGGCGGCCACCCGCCATGGGTGTGGGCTGCCCGGATAGGTGGCTGCCCGAGCCGCAGAAAGGAAAATAACACAAGGAAGTAAAAAATGAAAATAGGAGTACAAAATGTATAATGATAAGCCTATATGCAAGATGGCCACCCGCCTTACAAGCCTACTGTACCACGCTCCACGGTAAAGTGCAATGAAAATCTGTTCCGGGTCGTTTCACTGTACCAAAAATGGCCCTGTGAGTAGTGAAAGTGAAGGTTTTTGTTGACTGCCGGCGCCAGTGACCGACAATCCCTGCATAAATGGCGTGTTGCCAAAACAGAAAAAAGCCAATCGTGCGTGTTGCTCGGTTGGCTTTTTGCTTGCTCATTTTTCCGCTTTAATCAGATCCTTGATTACTTCGCCGGCTAGGATCAGGCCCATCACGGAGGGCACAAAGGCCACGCTGCCGGGCGTGCTGCGGCGGCCGGGGTGATCCGGATCCGCCTGTCCGGCACCGGCGGTGGGAATAGGCGGTTCTTCGGAGTAGACCACCTTTAGGTGGTGAATGCCCCGCTTTTTCAGCTCCCGGCGCATGACCCTGGCCAGCGGATCCATTTTCGTTTTAGCCAGGTCCGCCACCTGAAAGCCGGTGGGGTCCAGCTTATTTCCGGCGCCCATGGCGCAGATGATGGGCACGCCGGCGGCGTGGCAATGGGTCACCAGCGCCAGCTTGGCGCTCATGGTGTCTACTGCGTCCACCACATAATCGTATTGGTTAAAGGGAAAATCCGCCGCCGTTTCCGGCAAAAAGAAGCAGTTGTGCTTGGTGATCTTGGCCGCCGGATTGATGTCTAAGATTCGAGCCTCCATGGCGTCCGTCTTGTACTGCCCCACGGTTTTGGTGGTGGCGATGATCTGGCGGTTGATGTTGGACACGGCTACTGTGTCGCTGTCGATCAGATCCAGGTGCCCCACGCCGGTACGGGCCAAAGCCTCGCACACATAGCCACCTACGCCGCCAATGCCGAATACCGCCACCCGCGAGGCGGCCAGCCGCTCCAGAGCGCTGCTACCCAAGAGTAATTCTGTTCTGGAAAATGCCTGTTCCATAGCGAATACCTACCTTTTTAATAGATTTATTATACGGCAAGGGTTCGGCGCTGTCAACCGGCTTGAAAAATAGGCAAAATCTCAATATGTTCTATACTCACAAAGCACATTGAAAAGTTCGATAAAATTATAACAAAAAACATTGCACACTGCGTGCAGGTACGGCCTTTTTTAGTTGCGCCGGGGCAGGGCGGTATGCTATAATAAAGGTATAAAATAGAGGGGGTTCTATGTATGAAACGGATTTTTTGCGCACTGCTGGCCGGTGCACTGACTTTGGGCGCCGCCTTGCCGGTGCAGGCAGCGGATAAGGCAGTGCTGCGTGTGGCGGCAGACGCCAAGCAAACCGCCATCTCGGATCATTTGTACGGTGCGTTTATTGAGGACATCAGCTACGCCTGCGACGGGGGCTTGGTGTCCAATTTGGTGAATAACGACAGCTTTGAGTACGCCTCTGCGCCTACCACCGGCTGGGTGGCGGATGGGGTGGAACTGACCACCGAGGGCAACCTGCCCCTAAATAAGAACAATCCCACCTACGCCAAGGTGACGGTGGACGGCAAGGGCAGCCTGACGAACCTGGGCTTTACGGAGATTTATAAATACAAGACGGATAAATATGATAAAAAGAAAGCCAACACGGCGGATATGGGCTTTGTGGCGGACCAGGTGTATGATTTCAGCTGCTATGTGCGCTCCGGCGGCTTTACCGGCACCGCGCAGGTGTATTTGGACTGCGGCGACGGCAAGCAGACGGCGGTGCAGCTGGACTTGAGCAAAACCGGCGGCGCCTGGAACAAGCTGACCGTACCGCTGACCGCCAGTGCCAGCAAGGATGGCGCCCTGGTATTTCAGCTGGAGGGTGAGGGAACTTTATACCTGGATTTCGTCACCCTGGTGCCCCAGGGCAGCTACGGTTACGGCAGCGACAGCTGGAAATATACCACCCTGCGCAGCGACCTGTTTGCAGCGCTGCAAAATCTGCACCCGCGGTTTATCCGCTTTCCCGGCGGGTGCCTGGCAGAGGGCGGCAGTCTGGATCAGCTGTACAATTGGAAAGATACCATCGGCCCCTTGGAGGAGCGCAAGCAAAGTGAGAACCTGTGGAAGGACGACAACGGCCGGGACTATAACAACACCAACGCCATGGGTTACCACGAGTATTTCCAGCTGTGCGCGGATCTGAACGCATTGGCGCTGCCCATTGTGAATGTGGGGCTCAGCTGCCAGCCGCGGGCTGCCTATGATGACCACGCGGCAGCGTATGCCAAATTGGGCATGACCGACGCGCAGTGGGAGGCGTATTTGACGGAAAAGGTGGGCCTGGACGAAAAGGATACCGATGCCCGCACGGAATATACGGACAAAATCAAAAAGCTGAACATCAACAGCGCCGCCGACTGGGAGGCGTATTTGGACACCATCGCTCTGCGCCCGGGCACGGATGCGTGGGACAATTATGTGCAGGATGTACTGGATTTGATTGAGTACGCCAACGGCGATGCCACCACCAGCTACTGGGGTGCACTGCGGGCGGCCAACGGCCACGCCAAGCCCTTTAATCTGCAATATATCGGTCTGGGAAATGAGAACTGGGGCGCCGTGTATGAACGCAACTTTAAGGCGCTTTACAAGGCGGTAAAAGAGAAATACCCGCAGATCACTGTGATCTCCTCTGCCGGTACTTATCTGGAGGGGGATGCTTACGACGGCAATATGGCGTGGATTGACCGGGAATTTAAGGACACGGTGGTGGACGAGCATTATTATACCTATGACGGCTACCTGTTTAACCACAATGATCGGTACGACAACTTTGACCGCTCCGGCGCTCATGTGTTTGTGGGCGAGTACGCCGCCACCTCTGCCGGGATCGGCACCATAGAGACCAAGAGCAACATTTGGGAAGCGGTGGAAGAAGCCAGCTACCTGACCGGCTTGGAACGCAACGGCGATGTGGTGGATATGGCATCCTACGCCCCCACCTTTGCCAAGGTCAATGCCCAAAGCTGGAATGTGAATCTCATTTGGTTTGACAGCCGCCAAACGGTGCTCACTCCCTCCTATTATGTGCAAATGCTCTTTGCCAATAATGTGGGTACGCAGTATGTGCACGCCACTTTTGACGGCGGCAGTACCGTACAGGACGGGGTGTACCAGTCCGTTACCTGCGACCCGGAGAACCAGGTGCTGTATATTAAGCTGGTGAATACCTCCGGCAAGGATCGGACGGTGAATGTGCAGCTGGACGGCTACAAACCGAATGCGGTTTCCGTCCAAAGCCTGCAAGGAAAATTTAAGTCCGCCTGCAATGAACTGGACAGCAATACCACTGCGCCCACCCAAACGGAGCTGACCCCCGGCACGGACCTTCAGGTGGAGCTGAGCAAGTACCAGGTGAGTGTGGTGCGGGTGGCCTATGGCAAAAACAGCGGTGCGGATTTGTATAAATTGCCGGAAAAGGCGACCCCCACTTTGTCGGACGGTGGTAAGTTGTATCTGCCTCCGGCTACTGCGGGCATTGCTTTTGGCGCAGTTTTCGGCACTGCCGCTGTGTTTGCGGCCGTGGTGCTGCTGATACACCATAAAAAGAAAAAGCAGGGGAAATAATAAATAAAAGCGGAAAAAGACAAAAAAATATGGCTCCCTTGTAAAGAGGGCCAAATAGCTAAATCAAATAAGGAAAACAAAAGGCGCACACCGGTTTTGGTGTGCGCCTTTACTATGACGCTTTAGATGTGAAAAAACGGAAAGCGGCTTTTGCTGGTGTCGCGGCCTTTCAGATACACGGCCTCTACCGTGGCGGTCGGGTCCTTGAGAATGTTCTTGTCCAAGACGGCAAAGTCGGCACTTTCGCCCACAGCCAGTACGGCGCAGCCGGCGTCCTTGCAGTCCACCGGGATCAGGTCGTTTACTGCCGGCAGTACCGCCTTGCCCTCCAGGTCTACCACCTTGGCGTCTCGGTAACACAGGGGCGTATTGTAGCCGATATAGGCAATCTTGCCCTTGTCCTCAACCAGCACACTGTAAGTGAGATTCTCCTCATTCAGGGAGATAAAATCTGCGTTTGTATATACAACCATGGTCTGCTCCTTACTGCGCCAGCGCGTCTGCCAGTGCGGCCAGCGCGGTGCGGTCTGCGTCCTTTAAGGCGGCGCGCACGGTGACGGTGCCCGACAGCAGGGTGATGGCTTTCATCTCCTCCAACTGGGCGGTCATGGTGCGGGCGGCGCTGGGCGCCCAGCTGCCGTTTTCAATCAAGGCCACGGTGCGGTTTTGGTAACTCTTGCTCTTTAAGTGGTGCAAGAAGTCTGCCATTACCGGGAACACCCCGCCGTCATAGCTGGGGGCGGCGCATACCATTTGGCTGTACTGAAATGCTTTTGCTACTGCCTGTGCCAAATCCGTGCGGCTCAGGTCCGCGATTTCCACCGTTACGCCACGGCTTTTCAGTTCTTCCGCCAGCAGCAGAGCAGCCGCCTTCGTGTTGCCGTAAATGGAGGTATAGGCAATGAACACACCCCGGGTTTCCGGCTGATAGCTGCTCCAAGTGTTATACAGGTGCAGATAGGGGGTCAGGTCCCCTTGCAGTACCGGGCCGTGCAGCGGGCAAATGGTGGCAATATCCAGGGCGGCGGCTTTCTTCAGCAGGGTCTGCACCGGCGCACCGTATTTGCCCACGATATTGATAAAGTAGCGGCGGGCTTCCTCCGGCCAAGGCTCGTCCGTGCCCACGGCACCGAATTTGCCAAAGGCGTCTGCGCTAAAGAGCACCTTTTCCGTTTGTTCGTAGCTGACCATCACCTCCGGCCAGTGCACCATGGGTGCCATCACAAAGGTCAAGGTGTGGTGACCCAGCTCCAGCGTGTCGCCCTCTTTCACCGACAGGGTCTTGGTGCCTGCCGGCAGGTCAAAAAACTGGGGTAGCATAGCCAGCGCCTTGGCGCTGAGCACCAGGGTGGCTTCGGGATATTTCTCTATGGTCATTTGCAGACTGCCGGCGTGGTCCGGCTCTAAGTGGTGCACCACAATGTAGTCCGGGGTGCGCCCGTCCAGAACAGCGTCCACCTTTGCGGCCCAGTCGTCATATTTGCGCTTGTCTACCGTGTCCAGCAGGGCAATCTTGTCGTCCAGCAGCAGATAGCTGTTGTAGGACACGCCGTGGGGCACCGGGTACTGGCTTTCAAACAAATCAATGTCTGTATCGTTGACGCCGACATAGCAAATTGCGTCAGAAATGGTCAATGTAGATCACCTTTCTTCCTCACATTGCCTTTAGCATAGCATAAATGATCGGGAAATACAATGCCGGGGCGCAAAAAAGCCGCACTGCTCATGGTGAAGCGGTGCGGCTGTCTTGCAAAAAAGATTTACATCAGGGAGAGATACAACTGCTTGATCTCCTCTACGCTGGTGTCTCTGGGATTGCCGGGACGGCAGGCGTCGTCATAAGCGCTCTGTGCCAGGAAGTCCACATCCTCCGGCTTTACAATGTCTTTCAGATCGGCGGGGATACCTACATCCTGGGACAGCTGCTTTACAGCATCCACGGCAGCGGCACGAGCCTGGTCCAGAGTCATATCGTCCACGCCCGTAACGCCCATGGCCTTGGCAATATCCCGGTATTTTTCACCGGTGGCAGGTGCATTGTAGGCCATCACGGTGGGCAGGATAATGGCGTTGGCTACGCCGTGGGGGGTGTCGTACACAGCGCCCAGCGGGTGCGCCATGGAGTGCACAATGCCCAGGCCCACATTGGAAAAGCCCATACCGGCAATGTACTGGCCCAGTGCCATGCCCTCGCGGCCCTCCGGGGTGTTGGCTACGGCACCGCGCAGGTTCTTGCTGATGATCTCAATGGCTTTCAGGTGGAACATATCGCTCATTTCCCAGGCGGCCTTGGTAATGTAGCCCTCAATGGCGTGGGTCAGTGCGTCCATACCGGTGGCGGCGGTCAGCCCCTTGGGCATGGATGCCATCATCTCCGGGTCCACAACGGCCACTACGGGAATGTCGTGCACATCTACGCACACCATTTTGCGGTTTTTCTCCGTGTCGGTGATCACATAGTTGATGGTTACCTCGGCGGCTGTACCGGCAGTGGTGGGAACGGCGATGATCGGCACGGCCTTCTTGGTGGTGGGCGCCACGCCCTCCAGGGAGATTACATCGCTGAATTCCGGGTTCTCAATGATAATACCGATGGCTTTGGCGGTGTCCATAGAGGAGCCGCCGCCAATGGCGATAATGCAGTCTGCGCCGCTGGCCTTAAAGGCGGCCACGCCGGTCTGCACATTCTCCACTGTGGGGTTGGCCTTGATTTTGCTGTAGATCTCGTAGTCAATGCCGGCATTCTCCAGCACATCGGTCACTTTCTTCGTTACATTAAATTTAATCAGGTCCGGATCGGAGCACACAAAGCACTTTTTGAACCCGCGGCCTTTCACTTCACCGGCGATCTCCCGGATCGCACCGGGGCCGTGGTAACTGGTCTCATTCAATACAAATCTGTTTGCCATAACAAATTACCTCTTTTGATTGAAATTTCGGCGGCTTTTTTTCGCCGCTTGCAAGTTCAGTATAGCGAATTGATAATTTTTTGTCAATTAGGCAGTGGCGGAATTCATAAATAATTTACACTGTGTGCAGAATTGCGCAACAGCGTGCAAAAATTTTGGAAAAAACAGCAAATTATGTTAAAATAGTATCAGAGAAAGGCGAGTGCCGCCGCCAGGTGTGTTCTGCAAAAAACAGAAAAAAGCCCTTGACAAAAGGCGATTTGCTGTGTATAATTCAAATTGTAATGATTACAAGTTGGTAATGATTACAACAACTGGTCAAAATTCCCAAAAACTTTAGCCGGAATGGGCAAAATACTTATACAATTTGGGTTGAAATTCGAGACGATTTGTTGTATATTATTAGCGATTTGCGGACAGGTGTGTCAAATTGCGTCTGTTTTCGCAATTTCAACTATGCCAATCATTAGTTTTCATATTTAGCAAACAAATACTGTAGGAGGTAATACGATGGTCAATTTTGAACAATGGAATGGCTTTGACGGTTCCCTCTGGAAAGAGGAAGTCAATGTAAGAGACTTCATCCAGAAGAACTACAAGCCCTATGATGGTGATGAGAGTTTCCTGGCAGGACCCACGGATGCTACCAACAAGCTGTGGGGCGTGTTGCAGGGCCTGCAAAAAGAAGAGCGCGCCAAGGGCGGCGTTTTGGATATGGACACGGAGATCGTGTCCGGCATTACTGCCCATGAGCCGGGCTACATCAGCGAGGATCTGAAGGATCTGGAGGCTGTGGTCGGTTTGCAGACTGACAAGCCCCTGAAGCGTGCCTTTATGCCCTATGGTGGTATCAAGATGGCGGAGCAGGCTTGCACCACTTACGGCTATGAGCCGGATCCGGAGCTGCACAAGATCTTCACCGAGTATTGCAAGACGCATAACCAGGGTGTGTTTGACGCTTATACGCCCGAGATGAAGAAGGCCCGCCACAACAAGATCATTACCGGCCTGCCGGATACTTACGGCCGTGGCCGTATCGTCGGCGATTATCGCCGTGTGGCTCTGTATGGTATCGACTTCCTGATCGAGCAGAAGAAGGAAGACTTTGCCAACTGCGGCAGCGGTTCTATGACTGACGACATCATCCGTCAGAGAGAAGAGCTGGCTATGCAGATCAAGGCTCTGGGCGAGATGAAAGTCATGGCCGAGAAGTATGGCTTTGATATTTCTCAGCCCGCAAAGAATGCAAAAGAGGCTGTGCAGTGGCTGTACTTCGGCTACCTGGCTGCCATCAAGACCCAGAACGGTGCTGCGATGAGCGTTGGTCGTGTGTCTACTTTCCTGGATATCTACATTGAGAGAGATCTGGAAGCCGGCACTTTGACCGAGAGCGAGGCACAGGAATTGATCGACCACTTGGTTATGAAGTTCCGTATGGTGAAGTTCGCCCGTATTCCCTCTTACAACCAGCTGTTCTCCGGCGACCCGGTATGGGCTACCCTGGAAGTTGGCGGTATCGGCGTAGACGGCCGTTCCATGGTTACCAAGAACGACTACCGTTTCCTGCACACTTTGGAGGATATGGGTCCCTCTCCGGAGCCGAACCTGACTGTTCTGTATTCCTCCGCTCTGCCTGAGAACTTTAAGAAGTACGCGGCAGACATTTCTATCCGCACCAGCTCCATCCAGTATGAGAACGACGATGTGATGAAGCCGGTATGGGGCGACGATTACAGCATCTGCTGCTGCGTATCCGCTACCCAGACCGGTAAAGAGATGCAGTTCTTCGGCGCAAGAGCCAACCTGGCTAAGTGCCTGCTGTACGCTATCAACGGCGGTGTTGATGTAAAGACCGGCCAGCAGGTTGGTCCCGAGTACAAGCCGATCACTTCCGAGTACCTGGACTATGATGAGGTCATTGAGAAGTATGACCGCATGATGGACTGGCTGGCTGATCTGTATGTGAATGTGCTGAACCTGATCCAGTACATGCATGATAAGTATTACTACGAAGCTGCCGAGATGGCTCTGATCGATACCGATGTACGCAGAACCTTTGCCACCGGTATTGCCGGCTTCTCCCACGTGGTAGACTCCCTGAGCGCCATCAAGTACGCTAAGGTTAAGACCATCCGCAACGAGGACGGCATTGTGGTTGACTACGAGACCACCGGCGACTTCCCCCGCTACGGCAACGATGACGACCGTGCAGACGAGATCGCTGTATGGCTGCTGAAGACCTTCCTGGCTAAGATCAAGAAGCACCACACCTATCGTGACTCTGAGCCCACCACCTCTATCCTGACCATTACCTCCAATGTGGTATATGGTAAGGCAACCGGTGCTATGCCTGACGGCCGTAAGGCCGGCGAGCCGCTGTCTCCCGGTGCAAACCCGGCTTACGGCGCAGAGCAGAACGGCCTGCTGGCCTCTCTGAACTCCGTTGCTAAGCTGCCTTATGAGTGGGCACTGGACGGTATCTCCAACACCCAGACCATCAACCCGGACGCCATCGGCCATGACGAGCAGGAGCGCATCAACAACCTGGTACAGGTGATGGATGGTTACTTCGATCAGGGCGCGCATCACCTGAATGTGAATGTGTTCGGTAAAGAGAAGCTGATCGATGCCATGGAGCACCCGGAGAAGGAAGAGTATGCAAACTTCACCATCCGTGTATCCGGTTACGCCGTGAAGTTTATTGACCTGACCCGTGAGCAGCAGATGGATGTTATTGCCCGTACCTGCCACGACAGAATGTAAGCGGCTGATCGCTTATGATCGGTAAAATTCATTCCATAGAGACCTTCGGGCTGGTAGACGGCCCGGGGGTGCGCTATGTGCTCTTTTTGCAGGGCTGCAATATGCGCTGCAAATATTGCCACAACCCGGAGACTTGGGATCCGGCGGCAGAGAAGATGAGCCTGTCCCCACAGCAGATGTTTGATAAGGCTTATCGTTATCGCAATTACTGGACCAAGAAAGGCCAGCCCAACGGCGGTATCACCGTCAGCGGGGGCGAGCCGCTGCTCCAGATCGACTTTGTTACGGAGTTCTTCTCCATTGCCAAGGCCCACGGGGTGCATACCACGCTGGACAGCTGCGGTTCCGCATTCAGCCGCAAGGAGCCGTTCTTCTCTAAGTTCCAAAAGCTGATGGAAGTGACGGACCTGGTGATGCTGGACATAAAGCAGACGGACAGCGAAAAGCACAAGGAACTCACCGGGCGGGACAACGCCAATATTTTGGATATGGCTCGCTACTTGTCGGAGATCCGCAAGCCTATGTGGATCCGGCGCGTGCTGGTGCCCGGTCTGACCGATGACCCGGCAGAGTTGCAGCAGTTGAAAGACTTTATCGACAGCCTTTCTTCTGTGGAGAAGGTGGAGATCCTGCCGTACCATACGCTGGGGCTCTTTAAGTGGCAAAACCTGGGGATCGAGTACCCGCTGGAGGGTGTACCTGTGCCCACACCGGAGCAGGTGCAGCAGGCGGAGACCATCCTGGGGATCGCAAAATAAAACAAACGGCATTGCAATTTTGGTTGCAATGCCGTTTTTCTGTGTTATGGATTGATTCCGTTTACGCAAGTGGTTGCTTTTGCCGCATTATAACACCACACCCAAGGCGTCAATCACCTGCTTTTTGTAATCCAAAAATTCCGGGGTCAGGTTAAAGTCCCGTCGCCGGGGCTTCGGCTCCGCAATGGTGATCTGGTGGGTGATCTTGCCCGGTCGCCCGCTGAGAATGAGAATGCGGTCGCTGAGCAGCACCGCCTCGTCAATATCATGGGTGATAAAGATGGTGGACAGCTTGATCTCCTCCATCACGGACAGATACCACCGGTGCATGGCGGATTTGGTGATGGTGTCCAGGGCGCTGAACGGTTCGTCCAGCAGCGCTACGCGGTCACCGGCCAGGTAGGTGCGCAGCAGGGCTGCCCGCTGGCGCATACCGCCGGACAATTCCGCCGGATACTGCTGCTGGGTGCCCTCCAGACCGAACTGGGCAAAGTGACTGCCGGCTTCTGTCCGGGCTTCCTTTTTGGATTTGCCGGAGAGCAGCAGCGGTAGGGACACATTGTCAATGATCTTTTTGTAGGGCAGCAGCAGGTCCTTTTGCAGCATATAGCTGATATGGCCCGGCTGGCCGGTAATGTCCTGCCCGCCCAGCACCACCCGGCCGCTGTCCGGCCGGTCAATGCCGCTGATGCAGTTGAACAGGGTGGTCTTGCCGGCGCCGCTGACCCCCAGCAGGGAGATTAACTCTCCCTGCCGCAAAGTCAGGTTTACGCCGTCCAAAATCACCTTTTCGTCAAAGCTTTTTTTAATGTTTTCTGCGGATAAAATGTCCATCTCTTATGCCAGATAATCGTTGGTAAAGCCTACATTGCTGCTGATGTCTTTCTCCACCAGCTTGTTGTCCGTCAGCCACTTGTAGAAGTTGTTCCAACGGGCCGGGTCAATGTAGCCCCATTTTTTGGCGTCGCTGATATACTGATCGGCCATCCACTTTTGGCTTTCCTTAACCAGTTCTTCGTTGCCGTTCAGAGAGCCGGTATCGTCGCTCTTAATGAGAATGTCCGCAGCCTCCTCCGGGTGGTCAATGGCGTACTGATAGCCCTTGGCAGTGGCAGCCAGGAATGCCTTAGCAGCCTGCGGATTTTCCTTTAAGAAAGTGTTATTGGCGATGAGCACCGGGGTGTAGTAGTCAAAGGTGGCGTTCTGGTCCTTAATGTAGAAGAAGTCTACATCGATTTTGTTGACCTTGGCGTTGATACCGGCCCAGCCGTAGAATACCCAAATGGCGTGGTCCGGGTTCTGCTGCACATCCTGGGCCTCGGCGGTCACCGTGTTGGGGATCTGCTTAACCTTGCTCCAATCGCCGCCGTCCTTGTTGACAATATTTTCCATCATAGCCTTATCAATGGGGGAGTCCCAGGTCAGGTAGGTGTTGCCTGTCAAGCCCTTGGGACGGTCCATACCCTGCCCGGCCTTAGAGATAATGCCGGAGGAGTTGTGCTGCAGCAGCGCAGCCACGGCAGTCACATCCATGGGGGTGTCAGAAGTAAAGGCAGGCGCCAGGGTGTCCTGTGCGTCAACGGCAAATTGCGCTTTGTTGGAGCTGCACAGCTGGGTGGCGGTGCTGTTGTCCGGCGGCTGCACAATGCTCACATTCAGCCCGGCGGCCTCGTAGTAGCCTTTTTCCTTGGCTACGAACATACCGGTGTGGTTGGTGTTGGGGGTCCAGTCCAGGCAGACGGTAATGTCCGTCTTCTGTGCCGGTGCGGCGGTGGTGTCCGTTTTGTCCGCTGTTTTACCGCCGGAGCAGGCGGCAAAGGACAGCGCCATTACGCCGGCCAGCATGCCGGCAAAAATCTTTTTTGCTTTATTCATCTTATTCTTTTCCTTTCGTTGTTCCTTTGTTTGCCCAGGGCATTGCCAGCCGCTGCGCCAGTGCCACCAGTGCCATCAGCAGCAGGCTGATGACGGAGATGAACACAATGACAGCAAACATTTTGTCAAAGGCATAAGCTTTCTTTACCCGGGTCATATAGACCCCAAGTCCCTCAAAACCGCCTAACCACTCGGAGATCACCGCGCCCACCACCGCATAGGAGGCGGAGATGCGCAGCCCGGAGAAAAAGGAGCCGGTGGCGGAGGGCAGCTTGATGTGCCAAAACACTTGCAGTCGATTGGCACCCATCGCCCGCAGCAGGTTGACCTCGTCCGGGTCCGCACTGCGGTAGCCGTCTAAGAGTCCGATGGAGATGGGGAAGAAGGTGGTGATCACCACCAGTGTGATCTTCGGCGCCATACCGAAGCCCATCCACAGCACCAGCAGCGGCGCAATGGCAATGGTGGGTATGGTCTGGGTAATGATGAGAATGGGATAGATGGCTTGATACAAAAAGTGAAAGCGATCCATCAGCGCCGACAGAATAAATGCCAGCGCCACGCCGATCCCCAGTCCGTACAGCGCCTCTTGCAGGGTCACCTTGGCCTGGGACATCATCACGGAGAAGTTGTGCACAAACGCCAGCCACACATCCGTAGGGGAGGGCAGCATGTAGGCGGGCACCACTTCAAATCCGGCGCAGGCGTACCAAATACCTAAGATCACCGCCAGCGCCAAAATGGGCGCCAGCTTATTGGTGGTGCTTTGTAATTTTTTGGTCAATGGTCAAAACCTCCCCTTCCGGGTTGTACACGATCTTGACATAAGCGGATACGCTGGGCGCACCGGCTTTAATGGCCACTTTTTGGCACTGCGTTACGATCTCCATCAGCTGATCGTAGCTTTCGCCCTCAATGGTGGTCTCAAAGGGGCCTACGGAGCAGTGCAGGCCCGTGCTCTTGATGTAGGCGATCACTTCGTCTACGATACGCACCAGTTCCTGGTCGTTGTCTGCCTTTGGCAGAACCTGAATGGCAACACTTGCTTTCATAAAAAATACTCTCCTTCCAAGTGTTTTGGCGGTTGCCCGCCGGGGTGGGTGGCAATAAGTCAAAAGAAAAGCCCCATTCACGCAGAATGGGGCACAGTTGCAATATCTAAGCAATCGTCTCTGCCGTGCGTGCTAGCGTACGGTTCAAAGGGTATGATCTCAGCCTTGCGGCACCCCTGACTTATTGATTTGAACAACTCTATTATACGGCGGCGGCGGGTCTTTGTCAATCCTGGATCACGCGCACCCGGATCACACCGTCGATCTTTTCAATATCCGCCACCACGCCGGCGCTGTAAGCGGTGTCTGTATCAATAATACTGTAAGCGATCTCGCCCCGGTTCTTATCGGTAAAGGCGGCAATGTTCATACCGTCCTTGCTGATGGTGTCCGTAATGGTGGCGATCATGTTTGGCTGGTTCTTGTGCACCACGGTCATGCGCGCAGCGCCGTTGGGATCCATACGCACTGTGGGCAGATTTACGCTGTTTTGAATATTGCCGTGCTCCAAAAAGTCAATCAGCTCTTCGGCACCCATAGAGGCGCAGTTCTCCTCGCTCTCCGGGGTGGAAGCACCCAGGTGGGGAATGGCGATCACGCCGTCCACATCAATCAGCTTAGCGCTGGGGAAGTCGGTCACATACGCGGCCATTTTGCCCTCTTCCAAGGCCTCGACCACATCGTCCGCATTGGCCAGGTCGCCACGGGCAAAGTTCATCACGCGCACCGTATCTTTCATTTTGGCAATGCTGTCGGCGCAAATCAGCTCCTTGGTGTCCGGGGTCAGCGGCACATGCACGGTGATATAGTCTGCCAGGGGGAACACCTGATCCAGATCATTGTTGACGGTTACGCCCGGCTTGAGTACAGAGGTGTCCTTTAAGAACGGGTCGTAGCCGATCACCTGCATACCCAGATCCACGGCGGCGTTGGCCACCAGGCGGCCGATGGCGCCCAGGCCGATCACTGCCAAGGTCTTGCCCTTCAGTTCCGGACCGGCAAAGGCGGACTTGCCCTTTTCCACCGTTTTGGGTACATTGTCACCCTCGTCCTTAATGGTCTTGCACCAGTCGATGGCGCGGGTTACCTTGCGGCTGGCCAGGAGCATACCGCACAGTACCAGTTCTTTTACCGCATTGGCGTTGGCGCCGGGGGTGTTGAACACCACAATGCCCTTTTGGGCGCAGTCGGCCACAGGAATGTTGTTGACCCCGGCACCGGCTCTGGCGATGGCCAGCAGGCTTTCCGGCATTTCCATATCGTGCATGGAGGCGGAGCGCACCATAATGGCGTCCGGCGTCGTTTCCGGTGCGTCCACGGTGTAGTTGGCAGGGTCAAATTTGTTCAGCCCCACCGGCGAAATTTTATTTAAGGTCTGAATATGAAACATCAGCAGTTCTCCTCCTCAAACTTTTGCATGAAGGTTACCAGCGCCTGTACGCCCTCTAAAGGCATGGCGTTATAGATAGAGGCGCGCATACCGCCCACGGTACGGTGCCCTTTCAGATTTACCAGCCCGGCGGCTTCCGCTTCTTTAACAAATTTGGCGTCCAGATCGGCGTTGCCGGTGACAAAGGGCACATTCATCAGGGAGCGGTCCTCCGGCACCACGGTGCCGTGGAACAGCTTGGAGTTATCCAAAAAGTCATACAGCAGCTTTGCCTTTTCCCGGTTGCGCTTTTCCATCGCTTCCAGGCCGCCCAGCGCTTTGATCCACTCCAGTACCAGTTTGCAGATATAAATGCACCAGCAGGGGGGCGTGTTGTAAAGGGAGTCCGCGTCTGCCTGTACCTGATAGTTCATCATTACCGGGGTGGTGGGGCGTGCGTTGCCCAGCAGATCCTCCCGGATAATGGCCACCACCAGTCCGGCGGGAGCCACATTCTTTTGGGCGCCGAAGTACACCATGCCGAATTTGCTGATGTCCAGCGGTTGGGACAGAGCACAGGAGGACACATCGGCGATGAGCACCTTGTCGCCCACCGGCGGCAGCTCCTTATATACCGTGCCGTAAATGGTGTTGTTCATACAAATATACACATAGTCCGCATCGTCCCGGAAGTCGGCGGCTGCGGTCTTGGGAATATAGCTAAAGGTTTTGTCCGCAGAGGAGGCCACGGCCTGCACATCGCCGTACTTCTGGGCCTCCTGATAGGCTTTCTTGGCCCACTGGCCGGTGATGATATAGTCCGCCTTGCCGCTGCCGTTCATAAAGTTCAGCGGAATGGCAGAGAATTGGGCGGAAGCGCCGCCCTGCAAAAAGAGCACCTTGTAGTTGTCCGGCACCTGGTACAGCTCCCGCATCAGTGCCTCAGCGTCTTTGATGATCTTGTCAAAGGTCTTGGAGCGGTGGCTCATCTCCATAACGGATTGGCCGCTGCCCTGGTAGTCCATCATTTCGGCGGCTGCGGTTTGTAATACCTGCTCCGGCAGGGTGGACGGTCCTGCGCTAAAATTCCATACTCTTGCCATAGTCAATATCTCCTTTGGATTTCAAATCGTGTATATACCATTATACGGCTGTTCATCTTTTTGTCAAGCGAAACCGCTGATTTTTGTAAAAAAAGCCGATAGATTGATAAATCATTAACAATATCGTACAAATTGTAGCCAATGTTGGCAGAATTGCAGGACAGGTGTGCAGTATTTGGCAGGTGTATTCTAAAATGTGGGCAGATAAAAGTGTGCGAAGCGATGCCCACATCGACCCCTGCATTTGTAAAAACTTTTTTGTAGGGTGCGGTGCTCCCGCCGTACCGTAACAAAAAAAGAGCACCATACAGGTGCTCTCATGAATTATTTTTTATTTCTGCTGCTGGTTCAGGGCGTTTTGCAGCATATTGTTCTGCTTTTTCGGCTTATAGGGGGGCGGGTTCTTCAGCTTCTTGGTCCAGCGGTTGTTTTTGGCGGTGAGCTTGTTGATCTCGTGCACCGGGCCGGCCATATATTCGGTCATATACCGGTCGGCGATCTCCATCAGCTGCGGATCATTCTTCATCTCGCCCAAAATGGTTACGCCGATAATGTCCTGCACCTCGTTGGTACCGTCCTCGTAGATCTCGCCCAGCGCCTTAAACAGCTTTTTAATATCTGCCTCCCGGCCGGAGCGCATCACTTCCAGCACCCGGGGCGTACCGTGTTCGGTAAAGAAGGTCTCCGGCAGAAACTCGCCGTAGGTGGCAATATTGCGCTTGATCTCGTCTTTCATATCCGGGTACAGCACGCCAAAGCGGTTGGCCAGGGAGTCCACATCGTAGCTGACAACACCGTTCTTGGCCTTGGAGCGGGACACTGCCTTGGGCATTTTGATCTTGTCCAGGTCTGCCTTTTTCTTCTTGGCAAAGAGGGAGCGCACTTCCTCACTTACCTCGTTGGCTACGGATTTTACATCGCGGTCGTCCAATGCGTCCAGCTCAAACAGCGAACGGGAGACGGTGCTCCACTGGGGGTTTTCTTTCTCATAGGCGCAGTCAAATTCCAGCAGCTGCTTGTCTGCTACATAATGCAGGCGGTACAGCCCGTTATCACCGGCAAAGGTCAGGGCGTCCTCCGCGCCTGCCTCGCGGTTAAAGTGCAATTCGGTATTGATGGCGGCAAGCTGCTTTTCCAGCGTTGCAAAAGCCTGGTTCAGTTCCATATGGGCACTCCTTACTCGGTCATTTTTACTTGGTGCAAAGTATTATAGCATTTTTTGCCCCCTTTGTCACGCTTTTTTATGAAGTTGGGTAGCGGGTGGTTGGTTTTGCCGATATTTTTTCTAAAAAGGCATAGATTTTAATAGAAGATGACGGTTGCGCCGGCGTATCTTCTGTGGTACAATATTATAATCAATTTTGACTTAGGAGCAGTTTTGCATGAATAAAATCACATTGGGTGTGTTGTTCGGCGGCGTATCCTCCGAGCACGACATCAGCACCGTATCGGCAAAGGGAATTCTCTCTGCCATTGACAAAGAAAAATATAACCTGGTTTTGCTGGGGATCACCAAAGAGGGGCGTTGGTTCCTGTTTGATGATGATATTGACTTGCTGCCGGAGGACCGGTGGCTCACTTCCCCCAGTTTGGTGCCTGCCTGGATCAGCCCGGATCGAAGTGTGCACGGTGTGGTGACCGCTAAGGGCGATACCATTCGTTTGGACGCAGTGTTCCCGGTGCTCCACGGCAAGAACGGCGAGGACGGCACCGTTCAGGGACTGCTGCAACTGGCGGGCATTCCCTTTGTAGGGTGCGATGCGACCGCCTCCGGTGTGTGTATGGATAAGGCGGTGACCAACGCCGTGGCAGACGCGGTGGGCATTGCCCAGGCCAAGTGGTGCGCCTACACCCGCTTTGCTTACGACAGCGACCGAGAGGGCTGCCTGCAAGCGGCGGAGGAGAAGCTGGGCTATCCGATTTTTGTAAAGCCTGCCAACGCCGGTTCCTCTGTGGGCATTACCAAGGCTACGGATCGGGAGAGTCTGGTGCGTGGTATGGAAGTGGCCTTTGCTGAGGATAAAAAAGCAGTGCTGGAAGCGTGTGTTGTAGGCCACGAGGTAGAGTGTGCCGTCATGGGCAACGATACCCCCATTGCCGCCCAGGTAGGCGAGATCGTGGCAGCTGCGGACTTTTATGATTTTGACGCCAAGTATAATAATCCCCAAAGTGAGCTGCACATTCCGGCGGATCTAAGTCCGGAAAAGCTGGAAGAAGTGCGTGCGGCTGCTTTGCGTGCCTACGGAGCCATGGGCTGTGAGGGCCTGAGCCGTGTGGATTTCTTTGTTACTTACGACGGGGAGCAGGTGCTGCTCAATGAGATCAATACCATTCCCGGTCAAACCCCTATCAGTATGTACCCCAAGCTGTTTGAGGCGGTGGGTGTGCCGTACAGCGAGCTGATTGATCGGCTGGTGGCCTACGCGCTGGAACGGGGTGCCGTATGACGGAGAAGCAGACGGACACCCGGGATGTGGTACTGGAGATCGTGGGCACCCAGCGGCTGAACGGCGACAGCGACAAGATTGAGCTGACCACCGTGGGTACGCTGCAAACGGAGCCGGAGACGCTGGTGTTTCGCTACACGGAGCAGCAGGAGCCGCCGGAGGAGCCTATTTATGTGCAGGTGCGCCTGCGCCGGGATCAAACGGAGGCGGAGATTTTGCGTACCGGCGCCTATGGCTCTTGTCTGACCATTGCCAGAGGGCAGCGGAATTTGTGCCGCTATGGCACGCCTTACGGCGATGTGCTCATGGGCATTTACGGCAAGGCGGTGGAGATTCAGGAGAATGCCGCCGACGGCCGGGTGCAGCTGCGTTATGAAATTGACATTAACGGCACTTTGGCCTCTAAAAATCAACTGAAAATTGACTACCGGATCACCGGGTCGCAAGGAGAATGAGCCATGTCTAAATTGGTTAAGCAAACGGAATTGGAATTAAAAGAGAAAATTATGGACGCTTTGGGTCGCGCCGTGGCGGACGGTGTGTTGGACGAGGCTCCCCTGCCTGCCTTTATTATCGAAGTGCCCAAGGAGCGCCAAAACGGCGACTACTCCACCAATGTGGCCATGGCCGGTGCCAAGGCATTCCACAAAGCGCCCCGGGTGATCGCCCAGGCCATTGTGGATCGACTGGATCTGGCAGATACTGTGTTTGACCGGGCAGAGATCGCCGGTCCCGGCTTTATCAATTTCTTCCTGGGCAACCGGTTTTATGCCGCTGTGCTGGAGGATTTGATGGCGCAGGGCGAGAATTACGGCCGCTCGGATTACGGCAAGGGCAAGCGTGTGCTGGTGGAATTCGTCTCTGCCAATCCCACCGGGCCTATGCACATCGGCAACGCCCGGGGCGGCGCGATCGGCGACTGTCTGGCAGCGGTGCTGGATTGGGCCGGATATGATGTGCAGCGGGAGTTTTATGTGAACGACGCCGGCAATCAGATTGAGAAGTTTGCCACTTCCCTGGAAGTGCGCTATTTGCAGCATTATGACCCGGCGGTGGAGCTGCCGGAGGACGCCTATAAGGGCGTGGATATTGTGGAGCACGCCGAGAATTTCATCAAGGAATACGGCGACCGGTATGTGAACGCGCCCGCAGAGGAGCGGCGCAAGGCGCTGGTGAATTTTGCTTTGCCCAAGAACATTGCCGGGCTGGAGCGGGATCTGGGCGCCTACCGTATTCAGTATGACCGCTGGTTCAAGGAGTCCTCCCTTCATGAGGACGGCTCTGTGCAGCGGGTGATTGACGCATTGAAAGAAAAGGGCGTTACCTATGAGCAGGACGGCGCCTTGTGGTTCAAGGCCAGTGCATTCGGCAACGACAAGGACATTGTGCTGGTGCGTGCCAACGGCATTCCCACTTATATTGTGCCGGATATTGCTTATCATTATAATAAGTTGGTGACCCGCGGCTATGATAAGGCCGTGGATGTGCTGGGTGCGGATCACCATGGCTATGTGCCGCGGATGAAGGCGGCACTCACCGCCCTGGGCCTGGACGCAGACCGTTTGGATTGTGTGATTATGCAGATGGTGCGCCTGGTGCGGGACGGCGAGACCATTAAGCTGTCTAAGCGTTCCGGCAAGGCGATTACTTTGAATACCTTGCTGGAGGAAGTGCCCATTGACGCGGCCCGCTTCTTCTTTAACCTGCGGGAGCCAAACTCCCACTTCGATTTTGACCTGGAGCTGGCAGCCAGCACCTCTAATGAGAACCCGGTGTACTATGTGCAGTACGCCCATGCCCGCATTTGCTCTATTTTGCGCAAGGCGGCAGAGGAAGGCGTGACCCTGCGCACTCCCACTACCGCGGAGCTGGAGCTGCTGACGGCGCCGGAGGAGCGGGAACTGATCCGCCACTTGGCCGCCCTCACCGACGATGTGGTCACGGCCGCCAAGACCTACGACCCGGCCAAGATCACCCACTATGTGATCGACCTGGCCACCCTGTTCCACAAATTCTACAATGCCCAGCGGGTCATGGTAGAGGATGAGGGGCTGATGCAGGCGCGGCTGTATCTGTGTACCGCCGTAAAGAATACCATTCGCAATGTACTTACTATGCTGAAGATCAGCGTGCCGGAGCGTATGTAAGCGGCTTGAGGTGAAGCTATGAACAGAAAAATTTTATACGCAGTAGGCGACCGTCTGCTGCGCTATGTGTACAAGAACCCTCGCCGCAATTTGGTGAAGTTGGTGAAGGTTGGCAAGCTGGTGGCCGGCAAAATGTTCCCCCCCAGCACTTTTACCAAGCCCATTGAGATTATTGAGGATGAGGACAATGTGTGGCACCGATTCCTGTTTCGCGGGCTGGACGAGGTGGACCCGGCTCTGTTTCGCCGCATTGCGCTGACCTTTGCCATTGATCTGGGCTACTTTGGAACCAAGGCTCTGCGTGCCAACCGGGAGAAGGAGCACTGCAACATTCCCTGGGTGGTACTGATGGATCCCACCAGTGCCTGCAATCGCCATTGCAAGGGCTGCTGGGCGGCGGAATACGGCCATAAGTCCAACCTGACCTTGGACGAAATGCGTCGCATTGTGCGGGAGTGCAAGGCACTGGGTACCCATTTCTTTATGTACACCGGCGGCGAGCCGCTGATCCGCAAGGCGGATATTATAACGGTAGCAAAGGAGAACCCGGACTGCCTGTTTTTGACTTTCACCAACGGCACGCTGGTGGATGATGCCTTTTGTGAGGATATGAAGGCCTGCGGCAATTTGGCACTGGCTCTGTCCGTAGAGGGCAGCGAAGAGACCACGGATGCCCGCCGGGGCGCAGGCTCCTATCGGGACACGATGGCGGCCATGGCGCTGCTTAAAAAGCACGGCTGCCTGTTTGGCGTGTCCGTCTGCTACACATCGCAAAACTGCGAAGCGGTCACTTCCGACGCCTTTTATGACACCCTTATTGAGGCCGGTGCCCGCTATGCCTGGTACTTCCACTATATGCCGGTGGGCAGCGACGCAGATCAGAATTTGCTGCTCTCCCCGAAGCAGCGGGAGCATGTGTACCGCACCATTCGAGAGAAGCGGGACGGCAAGAACGGTAAGCCTATCTTTACCGTGGATTTCCAAAACGACGCGGAGTTTGTAGGCGGCTGTATTGCCGGTGGGCGCAACTACTTTCACATCAATTCCGAGGGTGACGCGGAGCCTTGTGTGTTTATTCATTACAGCGACTCCAACATTCGGCAAAAGAGCATTAAAGAATGCTTGCAGTCGCCGCTGTTTTACGAATATTACAAGGGTCAGCCATTTAATAACAATATGCTGCGGCCTTGTCCCATGCTGGAAAACCCGGCGGCTCTGCGGCGGATCGTCAGCCAAACCGGTGCCAAGTCCACCAACTTCCTGGCTCCGGAGAGCGCCGAGGCGCTGTGTGCCAAGTGCGATGCTTATGCTGCCGCCTGGGCACCTACCGCCAAGCGCATTTGGGAAGAGAAAAGCCGCTTCCGGCCCTTTACCCAGTATTATCGGGACACCCCGGAGGGCAAAACGGACGGCGAGGTGCAAAAGCTGCAAAACCTGCCCCTGCCTACGGAGAAATAAAAGAGAACATAAAATGAAAAAGCGCACGACCCTGTATGGTCGTGCGCTTTTGTGTGCGCTTATTCAAAATTGGTTTCTACGATCTTCAGTACCTGCTCCCGAGAGGGAAAGTCCACATAGGTGGTGCCGTAGTACACGCCCTTTTTCAGCGGATAGTCCATAAATTTGGCGTTGATATATTTGGCATTGCGCCGTGGCCCTTTCAGCCCACCGGCAGTGGACAGGTAGTTGATCACATACTGCCCGCCAAAGGCCGTGCGCTGCTCTAAGAACGGCCGGATCACCTGGGCCCAGCGGGGCTTGGGCTTGTATTTGAACCGATCCTGTATAATAAAGTCTGCCGTGCCGGTACACAGGGGCAGCGCCGTGGGAACCACCTCCGGCTGTTCCACCCAAGTGGAAAAGTCAATGCCGGTGTTGTGGCGGGTAAAGTCCGGCTTAGGTTCCATTTTGCACCGACGGATCAGCACCAGCTTGCCTCGGGCGGCGCCCAAGGTGGGTACCTGATCCTCTAAGTACCAATAAGGCTCTTTGCCCTTGATATAGGTATAAAACAGGTTGTCGAAGCACTGCTCGTTCTCTTTGCCGTTGTCATTTTTAAACTGGAACACCACCGCCTCGCCCGGGCATTCGTCTAAAAAGCGGTAGCACTGGGACAGCACATCGCCCATATCCATCAGGTTGGCTCGGTGGCAGGAGTGGTTGTAGGCGGGGAATATGCCGTGCACCATGGTTAGGCACTTGCCGTCCGCCCGCACGCGGATATCCAGCGCCCGCACCCCCAGAAGCAGCTGCTCATAGATGGTTAGGTCTTGGCAGCAAAAGAAGTGGGGCAGTCGAATGTGCTGGGTCACGCAGTCGTGGGTGCCGCACAGGTTCAACGCCAGTAGATCGCTGCCGTCCGGCAGGTTCTGCATCCAATTTTTTAGATCAATTCCCATTGTTATCACCGCCTTTATTTTAACATCTTTTGACAGGAATTGCAAATTTCTGCGGTATCGGTTATAATCAAGGTAAAGAGGGGGCGCTGTATATGGTGCTTTTTGATGAGACGCGGGTGCTGAACCCGCAGGCGGACAAGACCAATGTGGCTTTGTCTTTTGCCGTTCCGCCCGGGCTGACGGCCTTGCAGGTGGAATTTACTTACGATCCGCCCACCCCACCGGAGCCGGTGGCGGTAGAGGCGGTAAAGGCTGCGCTGGCCCGATATGCGCGGGCGGTGGTGCAAAAGGATCCGTATGCCTATTTGCCGGTGTATAATTTAGTCACCTTGTCTTTGGATGACCCGGCGGGCTATCGAGGCGCTGCCCATCGGCGAGCCACCGAGCAGTGCCATCGACTGACGGCAGAGAGTGCGTCGCCCGGCTTTTTGCCCGGCGAATTGCGCCCGGGGCAGTGGCAGGCCGTACTCAGCGCCCATTGTGTGCTGTGTCCGGTGACTTGCCGTGTGCGTGTGATCGGGGAGGAAACGGAATGAGTTATTTGCCTTGCGAACTTCACTGCCACAGCGTCCATTCCGATGGAAGCTTTTCAGTGGCGGAACTGCTGCGCCGTGCGTATGACGACCACCTGGCGTTGATCGCTTTGACCGATCACAACACTGTCTCCGGCCACGGGGAGCTGGATGACAGCATTACCCCCGCTGTGCCGGGCATTGAGTGGACCACCTTCTTTGGCCACATGCTGGTGCTGGGCGCCAGGGACTTTGTGGACTGGCGGGACGCAGTGCCTGCCAATATAGACGATAAGATCGATCAGGTGCACGCGGCCGGCGGCCTGTGCGGCGTGGCCCATCCGTTTCAGTTGGGCTCGCCTATCTGTACCGGCGGGCGCTGGGCCTTTGATGTGCAGGACTGGAACCGGGTGGATTACCTGGAGGTATGGCACGATGCTTTTGGCCCGGACAACGGCGAAAACGTCCCGGCAACGGAGCTGTGGAAGTCCTTGCTGGACAAGGGCTATCATCTGCCCATCACCTACGGTCGGGACTGGCACCGCCAGTCGGATCGGCACTTTGGGGTCACCTATTTGAATATGGAAGAACCCACGGCAGCCTGTGCGTTGGAGGCCATCCGCGCCGGGCGCACGGTGGTTAGCTTCGGCGCCAAATTTTTCTTTCGGGTGCACCGTTGGGGCGAAACTTACGGTATTGGCGACACCCTCAAGCGAGGGCGGGTAATCTTCAGCTTTTTTACGGATTTGCACGCCCGGCGTAAGGACGAGAGCGACGAGCCGGTAAGCTACGACACTATTCGCATTATTACGAACGGCAACAAGTGTGTGCTGGAGACGGCGGTCACCGAGCGCCACGCCCGGCTGACCCTGGAGCCGGGACACTGGTACATTTGCGAGTTGTGGGGTACCGTTGGGGGCGAAAAGCAGGCCCTGGCCATCACTTCTCCCATTTATACAGAATAAAAAGGCACCGTAACGGCTTTCGTTACGGTGCTTCTTTGCTTTTAGCGGCGCAGCAGGCGCTCTCGCTCTTTGTAATCCGGCAGCACGCTTTCCACCAGCCGGTAAAAGGCAGGGGAGTGGTCGTGGTGGCGAATGTGACACAACTCGTGCACCACCACATAGTCTATGGCTGCCTGGGGGTACTGCATCAGGTAGAGGGAAAAGCAGATGCTGTTCTTCCCGTTGCAGGAGCCAAAGCGCTTTTTGGCACTTGTTATCTTGATTCCGGTGGGGGTTACGCCCAAAATTTGGCTGTAATAGGTCACCCGGGGCGGCAGTTCCGCTTTGGCTCTGCGGCGCAGGGCTTCCACTTCCGCTTCCGTTAAGGGCGGATGTGCCTGTAAGTAGGCAGCCTTGGCGGCTTTTTGTCGGCTGATCCAGTCCGCCTTTTGGGCGATAAAGTGATCAATGGCTCGATCCGTGACCCACAGGGGCGCTTTGACGGCGATTTGCAGATTATCGTCAATGGACAACTCTATGCTTTTGCGCCGGGAGCGGGTAATATGCACACCCTCCATCAGCGGATCCAAATGGGGTTGGTGAACGCCCAGAAAAATGGCGGCAGATCGGCCACATCCGCGTGGAGATATTTTTCCTCCACCGTGTGGTACAGAGCCCGCATGACCGGGCGGAAGGTGTAGTCGATTTCTGCCCGAATAAAGCCCGGCTGCCGAATTTCAAAATCCAGTTCCATCCGGTCGCTGCTTTGTGCGGCGGTGAGTTCCAGGATCACATCGTTGTTGTTAAACACCTTGATGGTGTGGCCTTTTTTGAACTTTGTCACCGCCACCTTGCCGGTTAGGCCGGGCGCGTAGGATACCGTGTCGCCCACATTGGCGTCCCCTACGGTCAGGTAGATCATACTGGTGCCCGGCTTGTTGGTTACCACGGAGCGACCCTCTCGCAGTGCCTGCAAAACAGCTTCCTCTGTTTTGGCGGTGGTGTGCACAATGGTGGTGGGGTTGGCCAGCAGCTTCAGCGGGCCAATGTCCTTGTGAAAGTCGGAGCCGCCCACCGCTGCAATGTGGTTGCCTTGCAGCAGCTGGTTGTGCCACCAGTTCATATTTTTAATATTATCCGAGTGCTGAATGGTGTTCCACACTTCCACGCAGTCAAAGTGGAAGTGCTCCAGATCCATGTGGAACCCGCACATAGAGCAAAACGGGTGATTGACGGAAATGGTGGCCCCTGCCTCCCGGCAAGGCGCCAGCACCGCGTCATAGTCCTCTACGGTTTTTAAGATGTACGGCGGATCTTGGGGCACCTTTTTGCCCCAAACATTGATGTGACCCAGGTCGTCGGTGATCTCCTGCCCCTGCATCACCAGCAAATTTTTGTCCGTATAGCTGGCTTTTACGGTGTTGTAGTTGTGGTCGGTGATAATGGCGTAGTCCAGCCCTGCCTGCTGGCACGCTTCTACCAGCTGACCGGGGGTCAGCTTGCCATCGCTGTTGCAGGTGTGCAGGTGGGTGTCGCCTTTGAGCCAAATGCGGTTTTCCATAATGTTCACTCCTGTTTGCGTTCTTAGATGCAATTTATCTGTGTCGGCACCGGCCGATGGGGTTACGATTTGGGGTCGATCAGCGCTTCCAGCCGGTCATTGTCCCGGGCAAAGCGCCGCTGGCTCACCATTACTACCAGCGTGTCGCCTGCGTGGAGGGCGGTGTCGCCCTTAGGGGTTACGGCAGTGTCACCCCGCTCAATGCTGACGATCAGGCAGTGGCGGCCCCAGTCAATGTCTTTAATGCACTTGCCGTCCAGAGCACTGCCCAGAGGGAGCACATAGGTCTTGAGCACCTTTTCGCCGGGACGGTTGCGGCGCGCTGCCGCTTTGTCCTCCGGACGCAACAGATTTTCCAGCAGCGCAGTGTAAATGGGCGTGCTGCCCAGCAGATCTGCCAGCGTGTAGCTGGTCAGGCTCACCACTGCCAGCGGCAGCAGACTGTCCAGGTTGCCGGTCATTTCAAATACCAGGATAATGCCGGTCATGGGCGCACGCACAATGGCGGCAAAGAACCCGGCCATAGACACCACCACCAGCTCCTGCCACAGCTCCGGCGCCAGCCCAAACCAGGCAATGGCCGCCTCGGCATAGATGGCGCCCAGGTAAGTCCCCAGAATCAGCAGCGGGAAGAAGATGCCGCCCGGTGCGCCGGAGGCAAAGGACAGCAGGGAAAATAGAAATTTGCCCAGCAGCAGTAAAATCAGAATTTTAATGGTAGGGTGCTCTTGCAGCAGCAGGGTCACCATGGTGTGGCCGCCGCCCAGCAGTTGGGGCACAAACAGCCCCAGCACGCCGCTGCAAACGAAAACCAGCATCATACGCACCGGTGCTTTGATCTTGCCGATCCATTTTTGGCCCAGCAACATGAGGGCATTGTAGCCCACGCCGGCCAGCCCCAGCACGATCCCTAATAGCAGCAGGATCCAGTAGCTCTTTAACGGAATGTCGGCGGTGGTGTAGTGGAACACCGTGTTTTGACCGAAAAACAGCTTGGAAATATAGTCTGCCGTAATGGTAGACACAATGCCCATGCACAGAATGTTGCCGTCCAGGGTTTTGTGAATCTCCTCCAGGGTGAACATCATGCCCGCCAGCGGGGCGTTAAATGCCGCTGCCAGTCCGGCACCGCCGCCGCAGCTGATCATGCGCAGCTGCGTGGTTTTGTCCGCCTTGGTAACCTTGGCAATCCCTTTGGCCGCCATACCACCCAGCTGAATACTGGGACCTTCGCGTCCCAGGCTCAGTCCGCTGAGAATGGACAGGGTGCCGCCGGCGATCTTTGCCAACAGCACTTGCCACCAGGGGGCGTCCAGGTGACCGCGAATTTCCCCGGTGATTTGGGGAATACCGCTGGAGGACGACAGAGGCTGCCATCGCACCAGTCGAGAGACCAGGTAGCCGATCCCCGCCAGTGCCGCTAAGAACAGTGCAATGTACAGCGGCTTGCCGGCAATGGCGGTGAGTACCGCATGGTTGGCGCTTTCCGCTTTGCTCAGCAGAAAGCGGTAGAGAGCGGACACCAAACCGGCAACCACGCCCACTTCCAGCCCTCGCACAATGAGGAAGAAGGTCTCTGTGCGGTGATGTTCGATTTTGCGAAAGGTAGATTTTTCTTTTTTTCTCATAAATTTGCAGGCAAACGCCTATTCCCTTGTCGAAATTTACTAAATAATTATAGCATAAATTCGCCGATTTGCAAAAAAAGTTAAAATTTGGTGTCAACATACAAATCAACCTTGCAAATCAGGGGCTTTCGTATTATCATAATTCTATCATTTTATTTCTGTTTCGACAAGGATTTTAGGATGGAAGCATTAAAAAAGAAAATTCTCGCCGAGGGCGAGGTCTATGAAGGTAATATTCTTAAGGTGGATTGCTTTTTGAACCACCAGATCGACTTTCCGTTTATGAAAGAGGTGGGGCGGGAGTTCCACCGGCTTTATAAGGACGCCGGGGTGAACAAAATTCTCACCATTGAGGCCTCCGGCATTGCCGTGGGCAGCGTGGTAGCGCTGGAGTTCGCCTGCCCCTTGGTCTTTGCCAAAAAGAGCAAGACCAAGAACATTGCCGGCGATGTGTATAAGACCCAGGTGGCGTCCTTTACCCACGGCACCACCTATGATGTGATGGTGTCCAAGCGGTTTTTGACCCCGGAGGATCGGGTGCTGATCGTAGACGATTTCCTGGCGGTGGGCAATGCCCTGCGGGGGCTCATCGACCTGGTGCACCAAAGCGGTGCCACCCTGGTGGGCTGCGGCACCGTGATCGAGAAGGGCTACCAGCACGGCGGCGATCAGCTGCGCGCCGAGGGTGTTCGGGTGGAGTCCCTGGCCATCGTGGAGTCCATGGACCACACCACCGGGCAGATCTGTTTTCGGGATTAAAGCGGTTATTTGAGCGTGCGCTCTGATAATAAATATTTTTTTCGGAGGAATCGAGAATGAAAATGGCAAAAAAAGTACTTGCAGTTCTTCTCAGTGTCCTGTTCGTTGTAGGCGTATTTACCGCCTGCTCTTCTAACAGCGGCGACACCAAGAAGAAAGAAGACACCACCAATTCTGCAACCAGCAAATTGAAGGTTGGCTTCATCTTCCTGCACGACAAGAACTCTACCTATGACCTGAACTTTATTAAGGCTGCGGACGCTGCCTGCGAGAAGCTGGGCATCACCGGCGCGCAGAAGCTGTACAAGACCCAGATCCCGGAGGGTCAGGAAGCTTATGACGCAGCAGTAGACCTGGCGGAGCAGGGCTGCAACATTATCTTTGCAGACAGCTTCGGTCACGAGCCTTACATCATTGAGGCTGCCAAGAAGTACCCCAATGTGCAGTTCTGCCACTCCACCGGCACCAGAGCTCACACCGAGGGTCTGGCCAACTACCACAACGCTTTTGCCTCCATCTATGAGGGCCGTTACCTGGCAGGTATTGCCGCCGGTATGAAGCTCAACGAGATGATCGAGAAGGGCGAGTTCAAAAAGGACGAGGCTAAGATGGGCTATGTAGGCGCCTTCACCTATGCTGAGGTGATCTCCGGCTACACCTCCTTCTTCCTGGGCGCACGCTCCGTATGCCCCTCCGTTACCATGGAAGTTACCTTTACCGGTTCTTGGTACAACGAGGCTGCCGAGAAGGAAGCTGCCAACAAGCTGATTAAGGACGGCTGCAAGCTGATCAGCCAGCACGCCGACTCTATGGGCGCACCCACTGCTTGTGAGTCCGCCGGTGTTCCCAATGTGTCTTACAACGGCAGCACCATCTCCGCTTGCCCCAACACCTTCATCGTATCTTCCCGCATCAACTGGGAGCCGTACTATGAGTATGCCATCAAATGCGTGGCTGAGGGCAAGACCATTGACGCGGACTGGACCGGTACTCTGTCCACCGGCTCTGTGGAACTGACCGACGTAAACACCAAGGCTGCCGCTGCCGGCACCCAGGAGGCCATTGACGCCGCCAAGAAGAAGCTGGAAGACGGTTCTCTTCATGTGTTTGACACCTCTGCCTTCACCGTAAACGGCAAGAAGCTGGATTCCTATAAGGCGGATGTAGACACCGATGCCAAGTATACCCCGGACACCGAGGTTGTTAAGGACGGCTACTTCGCTGAGTCTACTGCTCGTTCTGCCCCCTACTTTGATGTGCAGATCGACGGCATCAAGCTGCTGGACAAGAAGCAGTAATCTAAAACAGCACAGTTTACAAACACCCGTGACCGCAATTTTTGCGGTCACGGTAGTGTTGTATATAGGAACTTTATTTTGCGGAGGTAGACCATGGGCGTACCTGCTGTTGAGCTGAAGGGAATTACCAAAACATTCGGCTCCATCGTTGCCAATTCCGACTGCTCCCTGACGGTAGAGAAGGGCGAGATCCTCTCTGTCCTGGGTGAGAACGGCAGCGGCAAGACCACCTTAATGAATATGCTGGCCGGTATTTATTTTCCGGATGCCGGGCAGATCTTTGTCAATGGGGAAGAAGTGGTGATCCGCTCTCCCAAAGATGCATTTAAGTACAATATTGGTATGATCCACCAGCATTTTAAGCTTGTGGATGTGTTTACGGCTACGGAAAATATCGTGCTGGGCATGCACGATGAAGAAAAATTTAACTTGGCTGAGGCTGAGAAAAAAGTGCGGCAGATCACCGAGCGTTACGGCTTTGCCGTGGATTTGAAAAAGAAAATATACGAGATGTCTGTTTCTGAGAAGCAGACGGTCGAGATTATAAAGGTGCTGTATCGCGGCGCCAATATTCTGATTTTGGATGAGCCCACCGCTGTATTGACCCCGCAGGAGACCCGGCGGCTGTTTGATGTGTTGCGGCGTATGCGGGAGGACGGCAAGTCCATTATCATCATCACCCATAAACTTCATGAGGTATTGGAAATTTCCGACCGGGTGGTGATTTTGCGCAAGGGTAAGAATGTGGGCAATGTAGCCACCAAGGACGCAACGGAGCAGTCCCTGACCGAAATGATGGTGGGCGAAAAAATCGATTTGCACATTGAGCGCACCGCGCCCAAGGACCCACAGGAGCGGCTGCGAGTGGAGCACCTGACCGTGCGCAACAAAGAGGGTGCCCATGTGCTGGAGGATGTGAACTTTACCGCCAACGGCGGCGAGATCCTGGGCATAGCCGGTATCTCCGGCTGCGGCCAAAAGGAGCTGCTGGAGGCCATTGCCGGTTTACAAGCCAGTGAAAAAGGCTCCAGCATTGTGTATAAGCCGGCAGACGGCCAGGCGGTGAACCTGGTAGGCAAGAGCCCCAAGGCCATTCGCAGTTTGGGTATCGCTTTGTCCTTTGTGCCGGAGGACCGACTGGGTATGGGCCTGGTAGGCAATATGGATATTGTGGACAACATGATGCTGCGCAGCTACAAGCGCGGCCATACGGCTTTTCTGGAGCGCAAGCGTCCTAAGGACCTGGCGGAGAATATCATTAAAAGTCTGGAGATTGTCACCCCGGATGCCAACACCCCGGTGCGCCGCCTGTCCGGCGGTAATGTGCAAAAGGTGTTGGTGGGCCGAGAGATCGCCCAGCACCCCACGGTGCTGATGGTGGCCTATCCCGTGCGTGGGTTGGACATCAACTCCTCTTATATGATCTATAATCTGCTGCAAAAGCAGAAGGAAAGCGGCGTGTCCGTGATTTTCGTGGGCGAGGATCTGGATGTGCTGGTGGAACTGTGTGACCGCATTATGGTACTGAACTCCGGTCGGATTACCGGCATTGTGGACGGTCCGTCCGCCACCAAGGAGGAGCTGGGTATCCTGATGACCAAGCGTGTGAAGGAGGAGGGCGAGACCCATGCATAAGAATAAGACCAAAGAGCCGCTCTTTCACATTGCCAAGCGGGCGGCACTGCCCTGGTATCTGTCCTGGGCCATTCGCATCGGTGCCATTGTACTGGCGCTGGTGGCATGTGCGGCGCTGACTGTGTTTTTGACCCATGAAAATCCGTTCCAGGTGTATGCCACCATGTTTCGTGGTGCCTTTAGCACCCCCCGCCGGATATGGAATCTGCTGCAAAGTTTGGCTATGCTGCTGTGCGTGTCCCTGGCGTTGACCCCTGCGTTCAAAATGCGGTTTTGGAACATCGGCGGCGAGGGTCAGGTGCTGATCGGCGGTCTGGCAACGGCGGCGTGTATGATCTGCCTGGGTGGCAAGATCCCCAATGCGCTGCTGATATTGACGATGATCGTAGCCAGTATGCTGGCCGGTGCCGTTTGGGCGCTGATTCCCGCATTTTTTAAGGCGCAGTATAATACCAACGAGACCTTATTCACCCTGATGATGAACTATGTGGCCATTCAGCTGGTGGCGTATTTCGTCATTCGCTGGGAGGTGCCCAAGGGCTCCGGCAAGATTGGTATTATAAACCAGACCACCCGTGCCGGTTGGCTGCCGGTGCTTGGCGAGCACGACTATTTGCTGAATATTCTCATTGTGCTGGCGCTGACCGTCTTTATGTCGATTTACTTAAAGTACAGCAAGCACGGTTATGAGATCTCCGTGGTGGGCGAGAGTGTAAACACCGCCCGCTATATCGGTATCAATGTTAAGAAAGTGATTCTGCGCACCATGGCGCTGTCCGGCGCCGTGTGCGGCATTGCCGGCCTGCTGCTGGTGGGCGGCACGGATCACACCATTACCACCACGACCGCAGACAACCGGGGCTTTACTGCCATTATGGTGTCTTGGCTGGCCAAGTTCAGCCCGGCGTATATGATCCTCACCTCGTTCCTGCTGGTGTTCCTGCAAAAGGGCGCAGACGAGATCTCTACCGTTTTTATGTTGGACCAATCGTTCTCAGACATTATTACAGGTATTATCCTGTTCTTTATTATCGGCAGCGAGTTCTTTATCAATTATGAGCTGAAGTTCCGCCGCAATCGGAAGGAGGCCGCCTGATGTTTAGTTTAGCGACTTGGGTCACGCTGTTCCAGCGTGCCGTGATGCAGGGCGTGCCGATTCTGTTCGGCGCCACCGGCGAGATTTTGACGGAGAAATCCGGCAACCTGAACCTGGGTATTCCCGGTATTATGTATGTGGGCGGTATCAGCGGCGTGATCGGCTCGTTTCTGTATGAGCAGCATGTAACGGAGCTTAATCCGTTTTTGGCTGTGCTGATCCCGTTGATTTGCACACTCTTCGGCTCCCTGCTGATGGGGCTGCTGTATTGTTTCTTGACCGTGACCCTGCGGGCCAACCAAAATGTAACCGGTTTGGCCATCACCACCTTTGGCGTTGGATTCGGTAACTTTTTCGGTGCCTCTATGGTGCAGCTCACCGGCAGTGACATTCCGTCTGTTGCCCTGACTCGCACCAGCACCTACTTCCGCGCCCATCTGCCTATTGCAGAGAAAATGGGCGCCTTTGGCGAGATGTTCTTGAACTACGGCTTTCTCGCCTATGTTTCCATTGTGATCGCCATTGTGTGCGCCGTGTTCTTAAAACGCACCCGGGGCGGCCTGCACCTGCGTGCCGTGGGCGAAAACCCGGCCACCGCAGACGCTGCGGGTATCAATGTGGAGCGCTCCAAGTATATGGCTACCTGCATCGGCAGTATGATCGCCGGGCTGGGCGGTCTGTATTATGTAATGGACTACGCCTGCGGCGTGTGGTCCAACGACGGCTTCGGTGACCGTGGCTGGCTGGCCATCGCTTTGGTGATTTTCGCCATTTGGCGACCCAACCTGGCTATCTTTGGCTCTATCCTGTTCGGGTTCCTGTACATTGTGTATCTGTTTATCCCCGGCCTGGATCTGAGCAAGCAGGAGCTGTTTAAGATGCTGCCCTATGTGGTGACGATCCTGGTATTGATCGTTACCTCTATGCGCAAGAAGAAAGAAAATCAGGGACCGGCCGCCCTTGGTCTGTCCTACTTCCGGGAGGAACGCTGATGCACGAGAATATTGAACGGGTGCTGGTGTCTGAAGAAGAGCTGCACCAAATCAATGCCCGTCTGGGCGCCCAGATTACTGCGGATTACGCCGGCAAAAATCTGTTGGTGGTAGGTATTTTGAAAGGCTCCGTGCTGTTTATGGCGGACCTAATCCGTGAGATACAGCTGCCCTGTAAGCTGGACTTCTTAGCCGTGTCCAGCTACGGCGGCGACACCCGCTCCAGCGGCGTGGTAAAGATTGTGAAGGACATTGATATTGAATTGGAGGACTACGATGTGCTGCTGGTGGAGGATATTCTGGACAGCGGGCGCACCCTCTCCTATGTTTGCGATATGCTGCGTACCCGCCACCCGGCCAGCATCCGCGTGGCTACTTTGCTGGATAAACCGGAGCGCCGCGTGGTAGACTTAAAGGCGGATTATGTGGGCACCAGTGTGCCGGACGAGTTTGTGGTGGGCTACGGACTGGATTTTGACCAGCGATACCGCAACTTGCCGTATATCGGTCAGTTGAAACGCTCTGTTTACGAAAAATAATTTATTATATTTTTAGGAGGAACCGCAATGGACAGAAAAGTAGTCATTATGGATCACCCGCTGATCCAGCACAAGTTGAGCATTCTGCGTGATGTGGACACCAGCACCATGGAGTTCCGTGAGCTGGTCAACGAGATCGCCATGCTGATGATGTATGACGCCACCCGTGATCTGCCTCTGGAGGACAAGCAGGTGACCACCCCCTGCGGCGTGGCCGACTGTAAGGTGCTTGCCGGCCGTAAGCTGGCGTTTGTGCCCATTCTCCGTGCCGGTTTGGGTATGGTAGACGGTGCTTTGCGCCTGGTGCCCGCCGCTCGTGTGGGCCACATCGGTCTGTATCGTAACGAGGAGACTCTGGAGCCGGTAGAGTATTACTGCAAGCTGCCGGGCGACATCGGTCAGCGAGATGTGTTTGTACTGGATCCCATGTTGGCAACCGGCGGCAGCGCCATTGATGCCATCGGCCAGATCAAAAAGCGTCACCCTCGCAGTGTAAAGTTCCTGTGCATTATCGCTGCGCCGGAGGGTCTGGAGGCCCTGAAGAAGGCGCATCCGGATGTGGATATTTTCTGCGCAGGTATGGACGATCATCTGAACGAGAACGGCTACATTGTTCCCGGTTTGGGCGATGCCGGCGACCGTATCTTCGGCACCAAATAAGAAGTGATCTGTTGAAAAGAAGGGAATTTAATTTCTATGTCAAAAAACAAAGTCGATTTTTCTAAGGGCATTTACGATGCGCGCCAGCTGGGTACGCCGCGGATGCTGCTGCTGGGCTTCCAGCACATGTTTGCTATGTTCGGCGCCACCGTGCTGGTGCCGTTGATTACCGGGTTGGATATTGCCACCACCTTGCTGATGGCCGGTCTGGGTACCCTGCTGTTCCATGTGTTCACCAAATTTAAGGTGCCTGCTTTCCTGGGCAGCTCCTTTGCGTTCCTTGGCGGTTATGCCACGGTAGCACCCAAACTGCCGGATGCCAACGGCGAGCTGACCATTGCCAACACGGAAATGCTGCCCTATGCCTGCGTGGGCGTGGCTTGCGCCGGTTTGCTGTATCTGGTGTTGGCCACCATCATCAAGATTATTGGTATCAATAAGGTGATGCGTTTCTTCCCGCCGGTTGTAACCGGCCCCATCATTGTGGCTATCGGTTTGGGCCTGGCACCCACCGCTATTTCCAACTGCAAAAATAACTGGTGGCTGGCGCTGATTGCTTTGGGTATTGTGATCGTGGTGAATGTGTTCGGTAAGGGCATGGCCAAGATCATTCCCATTCTCATTGGTATTCTCGGCGCCTATGCAGTGGCCGGTATCGTCGGTAACGGCTTTGGCGTAGAAAGCTTTGCTATTGACTTTTCTTCTGTTAAGGAAGCAGCCTGGGTGGGTCTGCCCATTCACTGGAGCTCTACCGTGTTCGGCGGTGTGCATGATACCGGTAAGGCCGTAACTGCCATCATTGCCATTATGCCTATCGCACTGGCAACCATGATGGAACACATCGGTGATATTTCCGCCATCGGCGCCACCTGCGGCAAGAATTATATTGCCGATCCCGGTCTGCACCGTTCTTTGGCCGGTGATGGCTTGGCAACGACCATGTCTGCGTTGTTCGGCGGCCCCGCCAATACCACTTACGGTGAGAACACCGGCGTGCTGGCGCTGTCTAAAGTGTATGACCCCAGAGTCATTCGTATCGCTGCGTACTTCGCCATTCTGTTCTCCTTCTCTCCCAAGTTTGCTGCGCTGATTGACTCTATGCCCGCAGCCATCGTTGGCGGTATCTCCTTTGTGCTGTACGGCATGATCTCCGCCATTGGTATCCGTAATGTGGTAGAGAATAAGGTAGACTTCTCCAAGCCGAGAAACACCATCATCGCCGCTGTAATCCTGGTGTGCGCACTGGGCTTGGGCGACGGTGTAAGCTTCCATATCGGGCAGTTCGACATTAACCTGTCTGCGCTGGCTGTGGCTGCGCTGGCCGGTATTATCCTGAACGCCATCTTCCCCGGCAAGGACTACGACTTCTCCAAGCAGTCCGCTGCGGATGTAAAGTCCACTAAGGACAATAAGGCAGAGGCCAAGGCTGAGTAAGCCAAATCAAAATTGCAAAGGCACACGCTGATCGGCGTGTGCCTTTTTGTATGCTTAAAGGGGGCAAGGCGCCCATTCTGTGCCTTTTGGTACCACTGCATTGGATTTTGTGCCGCCGGGTGGGCGGCGCTTGCAATCCGGCCTGGGGTTCGGTATAATAGAGAAAAGTGCGTAAAGGAGTGTTTGGAATGAACGGTGTGGCTGTCATTGACCGGGTGACCATTGACTGTATTTTCTCCGGCATGGCCGGGTTCCCGGGAGCGGGGGAGGAGCTTTATACGGATCGGTTCTCCATGACCCTGGGCGGGGGTGCCTGCGTGACCCCGGTGCGGCTGGGGAATATGGGCGTCCCGGTGCGGTACGGCACCTTTTTGGGTCAGGGCTTGCTCAGCAAAACGGCGGAGACCCTGTTGCAAAAGTACAAGGTGCAGAACCTGCACAATTTTTATGACGGCGACGGGGAGCCGGTGATCTTCAGTTCTGTGTTCTCTTTTCCCTCCGATCGGTCCATTATGACCTTTGACGCCGGGCTGGGCGAGAATTTGCTTACGGACGCCCAGGTGTATGACTTTCTCCACGGAGCGGATGTGTGCTTTGCGCCTCGGCGGCCGGATGTAGTGAAGAAGTTGGCCCGGGAGGGCACCAAGATTGTGTACGATACCCACTGGGAGGAGGGGCAGACCCTGGAGGACCACCTGCCCATTTTGCGATTGGCAGATTTCTTTACCCCCAATGACAAAGAGGCCATGCTCCTAACCGGCACAGACAGCCCCCAGGCGGCGCTGGACGCTTTATGCAACTACACCGCCCAGCCCATTGTTAAGGTGGGTAAGGACGGCTGTATTACCCGCATTCACGGCAAGACGGAGCACTTCCCGGCAGGGGAGGCCACGCCGGTGGACAAGACCGGGGCAGGGGATAATTTTCTGGCCGGGCTGGTGTTTGGCGTGTACCACGGCTGCTCTGTGGCAGAGTGCATTCAGCTGGCCAATATTGCCGGTGGCAAGTCTACGGAGACCTTTGGCTGCTATGACGCGCCTTACGATCTGCGCACGGAGCTGAAAGCGCTGCGCCGAGAGGGGTAAAAGCCAATTCAACAATATAGAAATAAAAAAGAGCAAGTCTGTTTGACTTGCTCTTTTTGCGGCCAAATCAACGCTTTTGGCACAAGCGGTCATTCGGATCTTCTTTATTTGAAATAACGAACAAAAACCCCGCCTTGCACCGGGCAAAGCAGGGGCTAAACAGATCAAAAATCGGTCAAACTGCCTTGAAATATAAACAGCAGAATGGCAAGCATAATGAGAATAAGGCCGATGGTGATTCCACCGTACAGTATGATTGGAGAGAGATGGGATGACCGATCGGGGCGGCTTTTCCGTTTAGACGGCGTGCCGCCTTGCGCCGAACTTACGGCCTTGCGTGCGCCGGTTCGTTCTCTATACACGGCCAGCGGATCCTTTCGGCGTAAGATCCGGTCATAAAAAGCATCCAGCCACTGGGTATCAGCCGGTGTGCATAATTCTTCTTCCGTGCAGTCCGGTTCGTGTACGATCTGATTTCTGACCCAGCGATAGTGTTTGAGTTGCTTTAAGTCATGCGCCCAGTCGGGCACAATGCGTGCCCCGCGGGGACAGTTGACCATATCGTCAATATAGGCGGAAATGCCGTGCACTGTGCCATACATATCACTGCACAGTTTTTCCAGCCGTTTGTATGCGTTCATAAATTCCATAACTTCACCGTGTGATTTGCCATTATGCGTTACCAAGCAATAGATCGAGTTGAGTAAGTGCTTGAGTATTTTTTCGTTTCTTATCCGAATGTTTCCATCCGCGATTATACCGATTTGCATTATACAATGCCTGAAAGTGTTTTTCAAATCCTCTTTCATAAAAGGCCGTGTGCGTCAGGAATGTACATTTTGTTGATTTGAACGAGACTTTCCGCAGCAAAAAGAAAGCCCGGAAAGCTTGGGGGCTGCCGGGCTTTTGGCGGAGTGGGTGGGATTTGAACCCACGGGCGAACGAATCGCACGATGGATTTCGAGTCCATGCCGTTATGACCTCTTCGGTACCACTCCGTATTTTGTTTTGCTGTACAATAGTAGCATTCCGGGGCGGATTTGTCAATTCTCTTTTGTGCAAAATAGGCGCATTTTTGCGAATTTGGCAGCGGAATTTTGGCGGCAATCGGGTCGGCGGCGCCGGGGAGCGGTTGCGCCGGGGGCGCGGGTATGGTAAAATAAAAGTAGTTTTAGATGGGAGCGCAAGGTATGATTGCAATTATTGACTACGGCGCCGGGAATTTGTCCAGCGTGCAAAAGGCGCTGAACTTTCTGGGCGCAGACAATCGCATTACTGCCGATCCGGCGGAGATTCTGGCGGCAGATCGGGTGATCCTGCCCGGGGTAGGCGCCTTTGGCGACGCTATGGCTGCCATGCGCAGTCGCGGGTTGGTAGACACGGTGCGGGCGGCGGCAGATGGCAGCCGACCGTTTTTGGGTATTTGCCTGGGGCTGCAACTGCTGTTTGCCGAGAGCGAAGAAAGCCCCGGCGTTGCGGGTCTGGGTATCTTTGACGGGGGCATTCGCCGTATTCCCGGTGGGCCGGGACTGAAGGTGCCCCACATCGGCTGGAACGATGTGCAACTGACGCAAACAAACGGCATTTTTCGCGGTGTTGCCCAGAATAGCTACTTCTACTTTGTTCATTCCTTTTATTTGGACGGTGCTAAGCCGGAAGAAGTGGCCGGTGTGACCCGGTACGGCGTACCCATTCAGTGCGCGGTGCAGCGGGGGAAGGTGGCTGCCACGCAGTTCCACCCGGAAAAGAGCGGTGCAGCGGGCTTGCAGCTGCTGAAGAATTTTATCAGCGGGGAGGAAAAATAAGGTGTATGCAAAGCGAATTATTCCTTGCCTGGATGTAAAGAACGGCCGAGTGGTCAAGGGTGTTTCTTTTGTAGATCTGGTAGATGCCGGGGATCCGGTGGCCTGCGCGGCGGCTTATGACGCCCAGGGGGCGGACGAGCTGGTGTTGCTGGATATTACCGCCACCCATGAGGGGCGGGGCACCATGACAGAGATCGTGCGCCGGGTGGCGGAAACCGTGTTCATTCCCTTCACCGTTGGCGGCGGCATTGCCAGCGTGGAGGATTTTACCCGGCTGCTGCGTGCCGGGGCGGACAAAATTTCTGTCAATTCCGCGGCGGTGCGGGATCCGGAGCTGATCAGTAAGGCCTCGGCAAAGTTCGGCGCCCAGTGTGTGGTATGCGCTATTGACGCCAAGCGCCGGGATCAGGGATGGGAAGTGTACCTAAATGGCGGGCGTATCCCCACCGGGCTGGATGCTGTGGCTTGGGCCAAAGAAGCGGAGCGCCGCGGCGCGGGCGAGATTCTCCTGACTTCTATGGACTGCGACGGTCAAAAGACCGGCTACGACTTGGAGCTGACTCGGGCGGTCAGTGAGGCCGTAGGCGTGCCGGTGATCGCCAGCGGCGGCGCAGGCAAGGCGGAGCACTTTTTAGACGCCTTTACCGACGGTAAGGCAGACGCGGTGCTGGCCGCCAGCCTGTTCCACTTTAACGAACTGCCGATCCCGGAGTTGAAAGCGTATTTGAACGCCAGGGGCGTGCCGGTGCGGTTATAAGGAAGATACAGTCCGGGCGTGCGCTTTTGCAAAGTGCACGCCCGCTTTTTGCCTGTTGCGCCCCGGGCGCAAAAATGGTACAATGTTTGTAGAAAAACAGCGAGAACGGAGAGACAAAATGGCAATGGAGACAGAACAGACAACAGACGGCCTGGTGATCGGGCGCAACGCAGTGGCAGAGCTGCTGGCCGGTGGCCGCGAGATTGAGCATGTGCTGGTGGCAAACGGCGAGCGCACCGGCTCCATTGTGCCACTGGTCGCTAAGTGCAAAAAGCAGGGCGTGGTGGTTAAGTATGTGGACCGGCGAAAGCTGGACGCCATGTGTGACCACGCCAATCATCAGGGCATTGTGGCAGTGGCGTCTGCCCACGATTATGTACCGCTGGAGACCATTCTGGACCGGGCGGAAGAAAAGGGCGAGGCGCCCTTTTTGGTGCTGTGCGATGGAATTGAGGACGGTCATAATCTGGGAGCCATTATCCGCTCCGCAGAGGCCGGCGGCGCGCACGGGGTGGTGATCCCCAAGCGGCGCAGCGTGGGGCTGAACTACACGGTGGCTAAGACTGCCTGCGGTGCACTGGAGTACCTGCCGGTGGCTCGGGTCAGTAACCTGAATCAAACCATTGAACTGCTGAAAAAGCGGGGCATTTGGGTGTATGCGGCGGATATGGACGGCACGCCCTGGTGCCAAACGAATTTTGACGGCGGTGTGGCGCTGGTGATCGGCAGCGAAGGCAGCGGCGTCAGCGCTTTGGTGAAGAAGAATTGCGACGCAGTGGTCAGTCTGCCCATGCAGGGCAAGGTCAACTCTCTGAACGCCTCTGTGGCGGCAGGCATTTTGATATATGAAGTGACCCGGCAGCGCCTGGGGCTGATTGGAAAGTGAGCGTATGAGCGAGAATTTAACCATAGATGAGATCCTGCGCCAGGCGGAAGAGATACGCAAAAAAACCGCACGCAAGGCGGAGGCGGCCATCGACAAGATCCACGCTACCCAAACGCCGCTGGAGCCGCAGCCGAAAGAACCGACGGTTACGGCGGCACCCGGCGTAGACGATAAGACTCGGGTGACAGCGCCGGTGACGGACAAAACGCAAGTGCGCCCGGCTGTGGACGACAAGACCCGGGTAGGCACCCCGGTGATCCCGGCAGCGTCTCCGGCTACCGCCAAAACCACGGCGGTGCCCCCGGTGGGAGACAAGACCCGCCCGGTACGCCTGACGGAAAAGACCGGCGTGGTGCCTAACCTGGGCAGCAAGCGCAGCTTCTTCGGTACCACCGGCAGCGAGCGGGTGTATTCCAAGGAGCCGCCGGAGATCATAGAAAAACCGGCCACCATCAAAAGCCGATCCAAGTTTGACAAAACCTCCGATCTGCAGGAGATCCCCACCATTTTGGCGGTGGAGGAACTGGAGCACACCCGTATTTTGGGCCAAAATCCGCCTACGCCCCGGCAAGAGGAGCCGGAGACGGAAGCGGTGGAGGAGAGCGCCCAAATTCGCCTGGAAGGCTTTGACGACCAGATCGAAAATGTGCCCAATATTGATGAGAATGTGGCGGAGCGGATCTTAGAGGAGCGCCGCCGGGACAAGGTCAACAAATTCCGCCTGTTTGCCCCGGAGGAGGGGCAGGCCCAGGAGGGGCCGCGGCGTATTGTCAAGAGCGATTTTCGCAACGCGGACGAGCGCACCGCCATTTTGGAACGCCTGTTTGCCCAAAAGACCGCTGTGCAGACCGGTATTGTATTTACCGTGCTGTCCGGGGGGCTGTTGCTCTTAGTGACCCTGCTGCGGGATACGGCGTACCTGCCGTCCTTTTTGGCGTCCAATACCGCGTACTTTATTGCGGTGCTGGTGTTGTACGGTGTGGTGCTGGCGGCCAATATTCCCAATTTGATACAGGGCTTTTCCTTTAAGAACGGCGTGCGCTACGACTTTCCCATTGTCGTGGCGGCCATTCTTGTTGCCGCCCATACGGTACTGCTGTATTTGAACCCGGATCTGCTGGTAGACGGCGGTGCGATCCTGCCCAGTGCGGTGACCTTGTCGTTGTTTCTCAGCGGTATGGGTCGCCGGGCGCTGCTGATCCGGTTGATCGAGAATTTTGAGTTTATCACGGACGGGCAGGAAAAGTACACGGTAGAGACCATTCGCAATGTGGTGGACGCCACCATTATCAGCCGCGGACTGCTTCAGGGCGACCCGGTGCTCAAGAGCAGCGTGCGCACGGACTTTCCCACGGATTATTTAGAGATCGGGTGCAGCAAGGACCCGGCGGATCGGATCGCCGCTACCACCGGCTGCATTATGCTGGGGCTTAGCGGCGCGTTGCTGGTGGCGGTGTCCCTGCTGACCAAGAATTGGGGCATGGGCGTGAACGCCGGTGCCTGCGCCCTTTGTATTTCCCTGCCGGCGGTGTCGTTGCTGGCCAGTAATACAACGGTGCAGGGCGTATCCCGGGCGCTGGCTAAGCGCAAGGCCATGGTCAACGGCTTTGCCGGTGCCGGTACGGTGAATGACGCCGGGGCGTTGGTGATGGAGGCCAACGACCTGTTTGGACCCAAAAGCTGCTCCCTTCATGGAGTCAAGCTGTTTAACGGTGCCAAGATCGACGATGTGATTTTGCAGACCGCCGCGGTGATCATTAAGACGAAAAGCCCGCTGGCGTATGTGTTTGACGACGCGATCGTAGGCAAGCAGTCCATTTTGCCGGAGGTGGATGGGGTGCTGTATGAGGACAAAATGGGCACCTCCGCCTGGATTTATAAAAAGAAAATTTTGGTAGGCAATCGAGATCTGCTGATCAATCACGATATTGCGGTGCCCAAGCAGGCGTACGAGGAGAAATACACCCGCAAAGGGCGCAAGGCGCTGTATTTGGCAGTGGCCGGCAAAATCATGGCCATGTTTATCGTCAGCTATTCCGGCAATACTAAGATGGAGCACGCACTGAAGAAACTTGAAAAAAGCGGCATGACCATTTTACTCCACAGCTGCGATCCGTATATCAATGAGGACAGCGTGGCAGAGTTGTTCCACTTGCCGGCCGGGTATGTGCGGGTGATGAATTCCTCCAGCGGTCGGGTGTTTGAGAAGTACAGCGACCTGCATGTGGAGAAGTCACCGGCAGACGCGGTGCACGACGGCTCGGCCCTTGGCTTTATCAGCGTGATGCGCGGAGCGGAGACTTTAGAGGATATGCAGACCGTCCTGGCCGTGCTGATCTCCTTTGGCTGCGTCATCGGCTTTGCCGTGGTAGCGCTTTTGGCGGTGATTGGCGGTTACAGTCAGCTGACCACACTGAATATTTTGATTTTCCAAGGGGTATGGAGCCTGTTTGTGTTGCTGATCACGCGACTCAAGCGGCTGGATATTTAAACATTTTTAGGAGGAATACAGTTATGAATTTAGAAGGCACCAAGACGCAGGCCAACCTGATGGCGGCATTTGCCGGCGAGAGCGAGGCTCGCAACAAGTACACGTATTATGCTTCTAAGGCCAAGAAAGACGGTTTTGTGCAGATCTCGCAGTTGTTTACCGAGACGGCCAACAACGAGAAGGAACACGCCAAGATTTGGTTTAAGCTGCTGCATAACGGTTCTGTGCCGGACACAGCCACCAATTTGCAGGACGCTGCCACCGGAGAGAACTACGAGTGGACGGAGATGTATCCCCAGTTTGCCCGTGAGGCACGGGAGGAGGGCTTTGAGGAGATTGCCCGCCTGTTTGAGGCCGTGGCTAAGATCGAGCAGGAGCACGAGCAGCGGTATTTGAAGTTGCTGGAGAATGTGGAGCAGGGCTTGGTGTTCAGCCGGGATGGCGACCGGATTTGGAAGTGTTCCAATTGCGGCCACATCGTGGTGGGTAAGTCCGCACCGGAGGTGTGCCCGGTATGCGCCCATCCCAAGGCCTATTTTGAACTGAAGGCGGAGAATTATTGATCCCTGCCTATATCAAAAGGCGTGACCCATTTCGGGTCACGCCTTTTTTGTATGTACTGGGGCAGCAGATTGCCACAAGGTATAAAAAATCCCCTCAAAGCCGGGGCCTTGGGGGGAATATCGGCTTATTCGATTGGGGCCAGGTTTTTCAGGCTCAGGTCCAGAATGGGAGCAGAGTGGGTGAGAGCACCGCAGGAGACAAAGTCTACGCCGGTTTCGGCGATCTCTTTAAGCCGGGCCTTGGTCACATTGCCGCTGCACTCGGTCTGGGCACGGCCGTCAATGATTTGGAGCGCCTGCTTCATGGTGGCGGTGTCCATATTGTCCAGCATAATAATATCCGCGCCGGCGTCTACTGCCTCTTGCACTTGATCTAATGTCTCCGTTTCAATCTCAATCTTGCGCACAAAGGGGGCATAGGCCTTCGCCATTTGAATGGCTTTGGTGACGCTGCCGGCGGCGCCGATGTGGTTGTCCTTGAGCAGTACCCCGTCGGACAAATTGTAACGGTGGTTGGTAGCGCCGCCTACCTTAACGGCGTACTTCTCAAAGGGGCGCATGTTGGGTGTGGTCTTGCGGGTGTCCAGCAGCACGGTATCGTAGCCTGCCAGCTCGTCCATATATTCTCTGGTGATGGTGGCAATGCCACTCATACGCTGGAGGTAGTTCAGCGCCGTGCGCTCGCCGGAGAGAATGGCCTTAATGTCGCCGTACAGGGTGCCCAGCAGCTGACCCTTTTGCACCCGGTCGCCGTCCTGCACCGCGCAGTCAAAGCGGGCGGTATCGTCCAACAGACGGAAGGTGCGGAAGAACACATCCAGCCCGCAGATCACGCCGTCGTCCTTACAGATCAGCTGCGCGCTGCCCTGCTTGTTTACCGGCATCACCGCGTTGGTGGACACATCCTCATCGTTAATATCCTCTTTTAAGGTGCGCAGAATGTAATCATCCACGCATATTTTCATCGTTACACCATTTATCATAGAAAGCCTTGTCCTTTCGCTTAATTTCACCTAAAATCAGGTCTTTGAATTCCTTTTGCCGTCCGGCCTTGTCCGGATAAGACGCCAGGTCGATCTGGGGATCAAAGGCGGGCTTCTCCTCCTTGTCCTTGGCGATCAAATCCGCTGCCCGCTTGGCAAAGACCATGCTCTCCAGCAGGCTGTTGCTGGCCAGTCGGTTCTTGCCGTGCACGCCGTTGCAGGCGGTTTCGCCGGCGGCGTACAAGTGGCGCATGGAGGTGCAGCCGTTAATATCCGTCTGAATCCCGCCCATCATGTAGTGCTGGGCCGGGGTCACAGGGACCTTGTCTTTGGTCATATCGTAACCCTCGTCCATGCAGGCCTCGAAAATGTTGGGAAAGCGCTTGTGGGCCTCCTCGCTGGTCATATTGGGCAGGGTCAGGTACACATGGTCGGTGCCGAATTTCTTTTCTTCTTTGACAATGGCCTCGGTCACTACATCCCGGGGCTGTAGCTCGTCGGTAAAGCGCTCGCCGTTCTCGTTAAGCAGAATAGCGCCCTCGCCCCGCACGGATTCGCTGATGAGAAAGCGGCGCCCGCTCTTTTTACTGTACAGGGTGGTGGGGTGGATCTGAATATAGCTCATATCCTGCAAGGTGACACCGTGCTTGATAGCCAGTGCAAAGCTGTCGCCGGTAATGTGGGGATAGTTGGTAGAGCTCTTAAACAGCCCGCCGATGCCGCCGGTTGCCAGGATAATGTCCTGGGCCAAAATGCAACCCCGCTCGCCAAACTCATCCTCGCACACAATGCCGTAGCAAGTGTTGTCCCCCTCGATCAGGTCGATCATAGTGGTTTGAGGAATAAAAGTTATGTTGCGCCGGTTCTTGGCAATGGACAGCAGGGTGGTGGTGATCTCCTTGCCGGTCTCGTCCTTGTGGTGGAGAATGCGGTTGTTGCGGTGGGCGCCCTCACGGGTGTAGTCAAAGTCGCCGTCTTTTTTGGTGTCAAAGTCCGCACCCAGCTTAATGAGCGTGCCGATCACATCCGGCGAACTTTCGATCATGACCCGCACAGACTCCGGGTTGTTCTCATAATGACCAGCCTTCATAGTGTCTTCATAAAAGCACTTAAAGTCGTCCAGGCTCTTCAGCACGCATACGCCGCCCTGGGCCAGGTAAGAGTCGCACTCTTTCAGATCCTCTTTGGTGATCATTAAAATCTTCTTGCTTTCCGGCAGGCAGAGGGCTGCAAACAGGCCCGCCACGCCGCTGCCGACGATCACAATGTCTGTGTGAATGTAACTTCTGTGTTTCATAGTGATTTTTGCCGCTTTTTCGTTGCCAGCGGCGCCTTCTTTCCGGAATTTGTATAACCGTTTTCTTTTTTAGCTATACTTATTCCAATATATAACGAACAGCGCCATTTGTCAAGATTGAACTTGCTTTTCATCTGTGATAAAATACAGATGTAACCCATATTGACACCTGTCACCTATTTTACACAGCTTTAACAAAAACGGTATCTGTTCTTTACCAAAAGGGTATATGCTTATGAATGTGTACGATTTTGATAATACCATCTACGACGGCGAGACGCTGGTAGACTTTATCCTCTACTATGTGCGCACAGACCCACGGATTTGGCGCTATGTGCCAAAACTGCTGGTGATCGCCTTTAAGGATGCCTTTCACCTGTTTACCGTGGCCCAAGCGCTGGAGGCGTATGCATCCTTCCTGGAAGGATATTATGTTAAGGTAGAGCACATTGAGGAAGATGTGGTGAAGTTTTGGGACAGCCACATGCACAAGATTAAGCCTTGGTACGCCAAGGTGCAGCGGGAGGACGATATTATTGTCAGCGGCACCACGGACTTTTTGCTGGACGAGGTGATGCGCCGGCTGGGGGTCAAGCACTATGTGGGCTCCTCTATTGATAAAAACACCGGCAAGTTCATTCGCCTGTGTTTTTTGGACAACAAGGTGAAAATCTTTCGTGAGTTGTACCCGGGGGCGCATATTGACAACTTCTATACCGACTCCATGAATGATAAACCTATGATGGACCTTGCCGATCATGTATTCTTTGTGCGAGGCGACAAAATCGAACAAATTAAATAATCCTCGGTATTTGCCGGGAACGGAGGTGATGGGGCGGCGCCGTGGCGTCTGCCTGTAAAAATGAACAAGATCAAATCATTCCTCGATCGAAAGATCGTGACCAAAGATGTGGGGGAGGAGACCTACATTACCTGGCGAGAGGCGCTGTCCTATGCCATGGGTCGTGGCGCCCAGGGTATGAGCACCTCCATGACCGCCTCAAAGTATGTAAACTTCTTTATTACCGATGTGTTGCATATTAAGGCGCGCCATGCCTCTAATATTCGCCTGTACTGCGGTATTTTTGACGCCATCAATGACCCGATCATGGGCGTGATTGTAGATAAGACCCGCACCAAGTACGGCAAAATGCGGCCGTATATCAAGTTTGCGCCGTACTTCGTGTCGCTGTTTATGCTGCTGTTTTTTATTGGCAACGACAGCCTGTCTTATGGAGCAAAGATTGCCCTGACGGTGTTTGCCTTTGTAGGACTGGATGTGACCTACACCGCCTTTGATGTGCCTATGGGGGCGTTGGCGTTCAGTATGACGCCAAACGGCACGGAACGCACAAAGCTTTACGGTGTTGCCTCCATCGGGCGTATGATCCTGGGGGCTATTCCTGCCGGACTGGTGGCCTTTGCCGCCTGGCTGCCGTACTTTAACCAGAATTTGGACAAGGCGTATCTGGCAGCCGCTGTCTTTTCCGCGTTCTTTATTATTCTTTTTACCCGTTTTACCTTTAAGAACACCACAGAGCGGTTGGAGCACCACGAGGAGGCTCCCAGCTTAAAAGAATGCTTGCACCTGCTGGTAACCAACCGGCCGCTGCTGATGCTCTTTCTGGGCAATATTTTCTTTGTGATCATCAAGGTGTCTGAGCAGGCGTCCTTCTACTTTGCCTATGATGCGTTGTTTAACGCCAAGTATAACGGCTTTTTGGACATTGCCAAGGCACCCGGCTCGTTTTTGGCAGGTATCTTTGTACCTATTATTATTGAGCGGCTGGGCCGCAAGGCGGACTCTAAGAAGTTTTACCAGGTGTGCTGCGTGATGGGTATTGTGCTCAACGGTCTGTTTGCCCTGTGCACCTATAACGGCATTATGAACAAGGGTGCCGGTCAGTCCGTGTCCCTGCTTACCGGATTGATGGTTATTGTCTTTTCTGCCGTGGTTACTTTCCCGCTGGAGTTTAAGAACCTGATGCAAAAAGAAATGGAAGCGGAGACGGTGGACTATGTAGAGTGGAAAACCGGCAAGCGGGTAGAGGGCACCATGCTGTCCATTATGAGCTTTACCGGCAAGCTGGAGGGTACGCTGTCCTCCTTTATCTGCTTGCAGGTACTGGCCCGCACCGGCTATGTGGAGCACACCACCGATGTGTCCACCATGCAGAACCATTCCACTCTGCTGGGGCTGTTCCTGATGACCACCGTGTTCCCCATGGTAGGCTATGCGCTGATGCTCATTCCCATGCACTTTTATAACATTACCGGCGACAGCCACCGCCGGATGATTAAGGACATTATGGCTCGTCGCGCCCAGGCAGGCGAGGCAGCAGCCCAGGAGGCTGTGGCGGCAGAGGCCAAAGAGGGCTAAACAGACGGGGAAGTCAGATGTACAAATTCACCTTTCTTGCAGATTTACATTATTATTCCAAGACTTTGGGCACTTCCGGCCGGGCGTATGAACTGCGCAGCGGCTCGGACCAAAAGTGCCTGGCAGAGAGCGGCGCCATAATTGACGCCGCTTTTGACCATTTGGCCCAGTCGGACACCCAGGCGGTGCTGCTGGCGGGAGATTTGACCAATGACGGCGAAATGGTGTGCCACCGGGAGCTGCGGGAGAAGCTGTATGCCTTGGCAGAGAAAAAGCCGGTGTACCTGATCACCAACACCCACGACTGGTGCTGTGACGGCAACCCGCGGCGCTTTACCGGTGCCCGAGTCACCCATGATGTGCCCACCATGCCCCACACGGGGATTCACGATTTTTATTACGATTTCGGCGGGCGGCAGGCCATTGCCGAGTACCGCACCCATTTGGGAATCAGCTCTTATGTGATCCCTTTGGCAGAGAAAATTTGGCTGCTGGCGCTGTGTGACGACCAAAACGGTCGGGGCAAGGCCGGTTATACGGAACCGCATTTTCAGTGGATTGAGGAACAGCTGCGCCGCGCCAAGGAACAGGGATGTTTGGTGCTGGGTATGCAGCACCATTTGCTGCTGCCTCACGTGCACCCGCTGCTTACCGGCGGCTGCTGCGTAGGGGACCGGGAGGCGGTGACCGCCCGGCTGGCAGATGCAGGGCTGCGCTATATGTTTGTGGGTCACAGCCATTTGCAGCGTACGGATCGCTACCGCTCTCCGGCTGGAAACGAATTGACCGAGGTGAATGTCGGCGCCCTGTCCGGCTACCCGGTGCCTATGGTACAGGTGACGGTGACGGATGATTTGCAGGTGCAAATGCAGGTGGAGCACCTGGCGACTTTTGACTGGTACGGCCGCCCGGTGGACGCGGTGGCTTACACCCGGGAACATGCTTGCAATTTGCTGCGGCGGTTGCTGTCTGCCGGTTCCCCGGCGGATTTTGCCCAGAAGCTGGACGCCTTGCAGCTGCCCGGGCGCAAGCTGCTGCCTCTGTATCCATTGGTAAAGCCGTTGTTTCATTTGCTGCGCACCGGCACGGTGAGAGACTTGCAACGAACGCTGCGGCGTTTAGGTCTGGGTCGGTATGTGGACGCCCGGGCAGCAGCAGAACTGGCGGATCGGCCGATTCTGCCCTATCTGGAGTGGATCCTGCTGCAATTTATGGACGGCTCTGCCCATCCGGTGGGCAGGGATAGCGCCGTTTACCGGTTGGTGCTGTCTGTCATAGAGATTCCCGCCCATTTGCTGCCGGGCAATATGGATATGAAAAAGCTGATCTTTGCCTGCGATGCTATTTTGACCGGCGGCGCCGGCGATCACCAGCAGTCGATTTTATAAGTGCCTTTGGCGCTCTGCCGTTTTTTACCGCGGCAGGGCGCTTTTTTGTCTTGCTGAAGCGGAAAACGACCGCTTGCCCCCTTGACAAGCGGCGGCCTTTATGTTACCCTTTTGTTACCTAATGAGGGCGCAAGATTTTGCGCTGTTCCAACGAATTTTGCCGTTTTAACAAGATGTGGTAGATGATTTTTACAGGCGTTACAGATATGGCCTTTTTGTAAAAGTTACATTTTGGATAAAATACGGTGCTTTTTGTTTCTATTCTTTACGGATTTTGTTATAATATCTGCAATGAATTGGAACTTATAAAGATTTTAGTTTTTGCAAACATTACTTTTGGATAGAGATATAAAGAGGTGGACACCTTTTGGATAATTTTATAATTGAAGGCGGTCACGAGCTGTTTGGCGAGGTGAATATCAGCGGCGCCAAGAACGCAGCTGTGGCCATTATTCCCGCGGCCATTTTAGCGGACGACGTGGTGCGGATTGAGAACATTCCCGCCATTAGCGATGTTAGTCTGATCATTAAGATTTTGGACAGTATGGGCGCCGGGATCAAAATGATCAATAAAAACACCATTGAGGTGGACTCCCGCTCCTTAAAATGCCAGAGCGTGCCCTATGAGTTGACCTCCTGTTTTCGCGCCAGTTATTACCTGATCGGCGCTATGTTGGGTCGGTTTAAGCAGGCGCAGGTGGCTATGCCCGGCGGCTGCAACTTCGGCGTGCGGCCCATTGACTTGCATATTAAGGGCTTTGAACTGCTGGGTGCCCAGGTGAATACCGTTGAGGGTATGGTTTGCGCCCGGGCGGACAAGCTGATCGGCGCTTCTATTTATATGGACCAGGTGTCCGTTGGCGCTACCATCAATGTGATGCTGGCAGCTGTGCTGGCTCGCGGTTTGACGGTGATCGAGAATGCAGCCAAGGAGCCGCATATCGTAGATCTGGCCAACTTTTTAAACTCTATGGGTGCCGATGTGCGTGGCGCCGGCACAGATGTAATTAAAATTCGCGGGGTGGAGAAGATGCACGGCTGCACCTACTCCATTATCCCGGACCAGATCGAGGCGGGCACCTATATGGTGGCGGCTGCTGCCTGCGGCGGCGATGTGCTGGTGAAGAATGTGATTCCCAAGCATTTGGAGTCTATCAGCGCTAAGCTGGAGGAGGCCGGTGCGGAGATCATTGAGTATGACGATGCGGTGCGGATCACCCGCTTTAAGCCCTTGACCCGCTGCAATGTAAAGACCATGCCCCACCCGGGATTCCCCACGGATATGCAGCCCCAGATGGCGGTGCTTCTGTCTGTGGCAGAGGGTACCAGTATTCTCACCGAGGGTGTGTGGGACAATCGCTTCCAGTATGTAGGCGAGTTGAGCCGTATGGGCGCCAATATCCAGGTGGACGGCAAGGTGGCTGTCATCGAGGGCGTGCCGGCGCTGACCGGCGTTACCGTAAAGGCTACGGATCTGCGCGCCGGTGCGGCCATGATCATTGCCGGTATGGTGGCGCGAGGCGAAACCCGGGTGACCAATATCCAGTATGTGGACCGTGGGTACGAGGATGTGGTAGAGAAGTTCTCTGCCCTGGGTGCCGATATTCGGCGGGTGCCCTGTGACGACGGCGACGACGGTGCGGCCACGGCAAACGCAGGATAAAAAACAAAGTACGGGTGGACCGGGTTCCACCCTTTCTTTTTTGGATAAAATAAAAGCAGATTAGGAGACAAAATGAGCAAGGCGTGTTCTCTTTTTTCCGGCAGCAGCGGCAACAGTATTTATGTGGGCTGCGGCAACAATCAAATTTTAGTGGACATCGGTGTGTCTGCCAGGCGGTGCGAGCAAAAGCTGCGCCAGGTAGGCGCGGACCCGGCGGAGATCAAGGGCATTTTTGTTACCCATGAGCATGCAGACCATGCGGCCGGTGTGCGGGTGTTTGCCGCGCGGTATCATATTCCGGTGTTTGCCCATCCGGCGGTGCTGGAGCAGATGGCGCGCCAGGGCAATTTGAATGAGAAGGTGGACGCCCGCCCCTTTGCAGAGGTTGGCGATTTTATGGATCTGCAAGTGTTGCCCTTTGCCTTGAGCCATGACAGCGTGGCGTGCCAGGGATATAAGTTTACGATGCCGGACGGGCGGCGCATTGCCGTGTGTACGGATACCGGCTACATAACCTCGGCGGCGAAAGCGGCTTTGCCGGGCACAGATTTGGTATTTCTGGAGAGCAATCACGAGCCGTCTATGGTGCGCGCCGGGTCGTATCCCTATCCGCTGCAACAGCGCATTTTGTCCGATACCGGCCATTTGTCCAATACGGACTGCGCCGCCTTTGCCGGGGAGTTGCTGCGCAGCGGCACCACCCGCTTTGTGCTGTCTCACCTGAGCCGGGAGAACAATATGCCTTCTTTGGCATACCAGACCACCGTGGCGGCGCTGACAGCGTTGGGTGCCCGGCCGGAGGTAGACTACCGCTTGCAGGTGGCTGCACCGGAGCAGGAAGGCGGGTGCCTGGTGTTATGATCCGCATAACCGTTTTGACGGTGGGCAAGCTAAAAGAAAAATATCTTCGCGAGGGCTGCGACGAATACTTAAAGCGGCTGTCCGCTTTTTCCAAGGTGCAGGTGGTGGAATTGCCGGAGAGCCGCTGCCCGGCAGATCCGTCTCCGGCAGAGATCCAACGGGTGCTGGAGCAGGAGGGCGACAGCATATTGGCAAAAATTCCCAAAGGTGCTCGGGTGATCCCCCTTTGTATCGAGGGGCGAGAGCTGTCCAGCGCGCAGTTGGCGGCCCGGGTGGCGGACTTTAGCCAGCAATGCTCCCACCTGGTATTTGTCATCGGCGGTTCGTATGGCCTGTCGCCTCGTGTAAAGGCCGCAGGCGACTTGCAGCTGTCCTTTGGTAAAATGACTTTGCCGCACCAGTTGGCCCGCCTGGTGCTTCTGGAGCAGATCTACCGGGCCTGCGCCATCAACAACCATTCTAAATATCATAAATAAAAATACGGCAGTCCGCTCTGTTTCCAGCAGGCTGCCGCTTTTGTTTTTGCAGATAAAAGAAGCGACGCCGAACATAGCATTCGGTGTCGCTTCTTTTAAGGGGGGTAAAAATTTATGCAAAAGCCATAAATTATATATGTCAAAAGGCTGCCCGGAAAGGGGGAGAGAAGGCAACCTTCTTGGCATCTTACTTATCAGTCAGACTGTAAGCCTGACTGTATAACTGGGTGTTGTTGCCGGGAACGGCACCCAGAGAATTTTTCCGCATGGCGCCTTTGATCATAAAGAACGCCACATCTTTGCTGATCTGGGCATAGTCTACATTGAAGATTTTTGCGGAAAGGGTCTTGTTAAAGAAGTTGATCAGCGGGCCCATACAAAAGGCCGTAATGACGGTGCCGATGCCGATATTTTGAATACTGGCAAAGTCGCCGTGGGCAATGGCGGTAAAGCCGCCGCTGACCAGCAGTCCGATGGACACCACGGTCACATCCGTCAGCACCCGCACCCATTTGTACGGCAGCTTGGCGAAGCGGCTGAGCATAAAGCCCAGGGCGTCATAAGGACCAACGCCGATGTTGGCCGTGAAGAACAGGCTACAGGCAAAGCAGAGAACGAGGATACCGGCAAGGAGAAGGGGGATTCTAATTGACAGAGTGTCGTTCTGCTTTACCATCGGCATCAGTAGGCTGCTGAATAACTCACAGCTGTAACCGACGCCGGCCATGTTGAACACGGTGCCTACACCGACCAGTCCCCGGTGCGCAACGATAACTACATACAGCAGGATCACTGCGTTGATGATCAGCTGGTAGGTACCAAAGCTGACCCCCAAAACGGCGGCCACGCTCATATTCATAGAGGTGAACGGGTCTACGCCGAAACCGGAAACATTGAAAAGAGCCGTACCAAACCCCATAATCACAATGCTCAGAAAAGACAGTACGGTGCGCTTCACCATATGGTGCTGTGCAAACATATCCAGGATATAACCGCGTGCGTTGTTTCTGAGTTTCTTCATTGCTTTTACCTCGGGTCCGTTTTTCTCTTTTCGTGACACATTATAGACCCGATTTTCAAAAATGCAAGGCTTTTTTTGCCATTTCTGCGTATTGGCTACTATGCACTAAAAACGTACTTACTTTTTGTGCAAATTGCACAATTCCATTTACTCCATTTGCCGCCCCAAAAAGGCGGCGCCTACCTGGATTAGCCGGATTTGTGCTTCGTCTGGCAGGTTGCCGTCCTCCCCTTGCAGCAGCAGTACCGTGCCGGACACGTCGCCGCCGTACACAATGGGGTAGGCTACTTCTGCGGGGCGGTCGTAGCCCTCAATGGCTTGCAGGCATTCGCCGGGTGCCTTGGCGATCCGTGGGGTGCGGGCGTCCATCACATCCTCCAACGCTTTGGTCACCCGGCGCTCCATCACTTCTCGCTTGCTGACCCCGGCAGCGGCCACCACATGGTCGTTGTCCGTGATCACCACCGGGGAGCAGCCGTTCTTGTGGAGCACCTCAGCGTATTGCCCGGCAAATTGGGACAGCTCTCCGATGGGCGAGTATTTTTTAAAGATTACCTCGCCGTCGGCGTTGGTAAAGATCTCCAGTGGGTCGCCCTCCTTAATGCGGAACGAGCGGCGGATCTCCTTGGGAATCACAATGCGCCCCAAGTCGTCAATTCTTCTTACGATACCGGTTGCTTTCATATTTTAATCTCCTTTGTTGTTAATATCTCCCTATTATTCTGTACTTGTTTTGCCGTGCAATACCCAAGTTTTGTACCTCCTTTTTTTCCAATTTACGGCAAAAAAAATCCCCGGCTGTACAGCCGGGGGGGGGTAAAGGCGTATGCTTTTTACGCTTCCTCACCGATGAAGCGCAGGATCAGGTCTGCCACGCGGCGGCTGGAGCGGCCGTCCAAGTGGTCAAAGAACTTGGTCTTAAAGGGCGGTACTTTCTCGCTCTCAAAGTCACCGGCGACAATGGCCTCTGTCAATTCCCGCTGAGAAAAGACGATTTTGCCGGGCACAAAGCTCTCAAAATCATAATAAAAATCCCGCTTGCTGATGTAGTCAAACAGATCGAAGGCATAAAACAGCATGGGAATATCCAGCAGTGACGCCTCAAACACCACGCTGGAGTAGTCGGTGATGAGCAGATCGGTGACGAACAGTAGGTCGTTGAGCTCGTCCTCGTCGGACAGATCCAGCACCCGATCCTTGTAGCCTTCCGGGATCACCGGGCGCTCCGGGCAGAAGGGGTGGTACTTGATCAGCAGTGCCGTATCTGCCGGCAAAGCTTCCATAAACTCGTCCACATGGAAGGCGTCTGCCGGGTAGTAGGCGCTCATTTGGCCGTTGCCTCGAAAGGTGGGGGCAAAGAGGATGATGCGCTTGTCCCGCAGCTGGGGATACTTGGCATAGAACCCATCCTGCACCGTTTGGGCATATTGTGGGTCCATAAATATATCTGTTCTGGGAATGCCGGTGGCCAACACCTTGTCATCGGACAGGCCGAAGCCCTCGGCGTAATGCTTAGCGATCTCCGCAGAGGAGACAATGGCCACATCGTACATGCGGTGGTTGGGGTCCGTTTGCTTGGGGCCGCCTGCCTTGCCCAGGCGGGTAAAGCCAAAGGTCTTAAAGGCACCGCAGGCGTGCCACAGTTGCATCAGCTTCACTTCCGGGCGCTTGTCCACCATATTCAGCAGGCGGAAGTAATCGTCCACGATCACCACCTTGGAGGAGGCATACAATTTGACAAAGCGGAACATATTTTTCGCTTTATAGTGGCCGTTGGGGTCGGAGAACAGCAAAAACTGAAAATCAATATTCGGGTCGTCTTTGATTTGGTTATAGACGAACTCCGGGTTGCCGCCCAGGGTGTCCCGTCGGCCGGACATAAAAGTGACCTGGTTGGGTACGACTTCCTTTTTACACAGCAGCTTATAGTAGGCGTTGTAGAAGGCATACACCGGGCGGCGAATGTTCTCCACAAAATTGGCACGCTTAAAGCTGGTTTTAATAAAGGAAGACACATTGATCTTAAACTGCACAAAAATGTTTTTACCCACGCCCTCAATGGGTGCGGTTTTGCGCCGGGGCACAATATCCAGCCCGGCCAAAATGCCGTCAAACAGAAACAGCGGCAGCAAAAGCAGGGCAAGCAGGCACCGCAGGGCAAAGTCAATAAACCGCAATAGGGGCACCAGCACACGGCTGCGCTGCACAAAGGGTCGATCTCCGTTTTTCTTTTTTTTCGAGAAAAGGAGAATGGCGCTGTTTTCGCAGTCAAAGTCGAAGGTGTAGGTGCGGTTTCCGGTTTGCGCCGGGGGAACATACTCATTGTCCGGTGCGTCAAATACCGCTGCGCCGTCAAAGCACTCGTACTCCATGTATTCCTCCGGCAGTTCCAAACCTGGGTTCTCGTGGAGCACATTGGTAGACACGGTAAAGGGCAGCGCTTGCACCGTGTGGCGGCCGTACTCAAAGTCAATGGTGACGGTCACCGGGCTTTCCGGCTGGAAGTGGTAAAAGATCTGGTCCAGCAGATAGGTATAGTTGCATACCACAATGCAGCTCCCCTCCTGCTTTTGGCGAAAGTAGTTGACCACCCGCAGGGGCAGGCGGCGGGTCTGTCCGTCACATTCAAACAGGATTCGTGCTTTGGGAGAGGAAACATCCACATCAAAGGGGCAGTTGATGGCCACCCCGATCTCCATACGAGCGTCCTCAATATGCAGGCGGTTGATAATCATTTTGCAGTTAAACATGAACAGTCTCCGTTACTGGGAATTTATAGGGGTAGATGATCCGTGGGAATATGCAGCAGCTCTTTGGCAAAGTGCACCACATTTTGGGTGGCTTTTCCGGCGGTATCGTCAAAATTGCGAGTGTAGAAGGGCGCCACTTTCTCTTGCTGGTAATCCTCCGTTTGCAGGGCGTGGGTCAGTTCCTCCATGGTGCGCACAATGCGCCCGGGCACAAAGGAGGCGTAGTCGCAGTAAAAGTCCCGCTCCTTGCAATAGCTTTCCAAATCGAAGGCATAGAACAACATGGGCAGGTTCAAAATAGACGCCTCGTACACCACGCTGGAATAGTCGGTGATGAGTACGCTGCTGACAAACAGCAGGTCGTTCACATCGTACCGATCTGTCAGATCAATAAATCGGTTGGCGTGCTCTGCCCTTTGGCAGGTGGGGCGTTCAGTTAGATAAGGGTGCATTTTCGTTGCCAGCACCGTGTCCTCCGGCAGGGCATCCAGCAGATCGTCCGGGCGGAATTTCTCCAACGGATAGTAGCAGTTGCCTTGACCGCCGCCTCGAAAGGTGGGCGCGAACAACACGATCTTTTTGTCTGCTAATTGGGGATTTTCCGCATAAAAGCGCTTGGTAAAGGCCGCCTTGTATCGGTCATCGGCAAAGCGGTCGCACCGAGGTGAACCCAGGGGTAATACCTTTTGCAAATCAATGCCAAAGCCTTCTGCATAGCAGGGGCACACCTGTTGAGAGCTGACAATCGCGTAGTCGTACTGCCGGTGATTGGGCGAGCCTTGGGGCAGTGCCTGCTCTCCCTGGCGGGAGTAGCCAAAGGTCTTAAAGGCACCGCAGGCGTGCCACAATTGCACCAGCTGCACCTCCGGTTTTTTCTTTACATAAGACAGCAGGTGATAATAGTCGTCTACAAACACCACCTGCGACGTGGCATACAGGCGCAGAAATTGGCGCAGCACCGGCAGGCTGTGAAGCAGATTGCCCTTGTGGCACAGGACGGTGATCTCCACGCCCGGTACCTTGGTCATCTCCAAAAAGACGGATTTAATATTGCCGGACAATCGATCGGAGCGGTTGGAAAGGAAAGTCACTTGCTTAGGTTCCACCTTGCAGTGTCGATAGGGCAGAGCCAGCAGCGAGAAGCAAGCCCCTGCCAACTGCTTCAACTTCTCTTTTTTGCTGCTGTGGATAAAGTGGCGCAGCGCCCGGCGGGGCGGACAGGTCACTTGGTACGGTTGGTCCGGTTCCACCGGCTGATAGCCGTGGACGCCGTCGGTATAAAGAAAAGTGATGCCCATGGGCTGCCCCACCGGCGGCTCGTAAAACACATAGGCCAGCTCCACGGTTTTTTGGGCGCGCAAAGTGGTACCGTCGCTGTCGGTAAATGCCATGGGAATGATCCGGGTGCGTTCGCCGCAGGTAAAGACGACGCTGAGCTTGGGATACACCGGGGGCACCGGACAGGTAAGGGCCACTTGCAGATTCAGCTGATGGCCGATCTGTTGGCAGCGTTCAATTGTAACAGTGGGTTTGGTCATATTTTTCTCCGCCTATGTGGAAGTTGCAAAAAATCTCTGCTCTTTATAGTAGCATAAACTGCATAATTTGTCTATATTCGCCGGCGCAGGATTTGCCTTTTTCAGAAAGAATATTGACATTATCCGCTATCTATTTATAATATTGTATATAGACTCTGTGAAAGTGAAGAGGAAGCCATGGCTTGGTATAACACGGACAATTTAGAACTGCTGTATGCGCCCCATAAGCGTGATTGGCGTGCAGAAGCGTTCAAAAAAATCAAAAAAGTGGCCATTGACGTGGCCAAGCGCAGCGCTGTTTTTCGCAAGGCCAGCCGTCGAATTTTGCTGGATGAGCGTATGGGCGGTTACCAAAAGCGCACGGCACATATTGCAACGGATCCCAAGGTGGTGCTTTTTTCTACCTTTGACGGCAGGGGGTACAGCGACAGCCCCAAGGCCATTTATGAATATATGTGCAGCGATCCTCGCTTTGCGGATTACACTTTTGTGTGGGCTTTTCGGGAACCGAAGAAATTCACGTATGTGCTGGATCATCCCAACACTTATATGGTTACCGTAAACACCCCGGCTTATGAGGAAGCTTGCGCCCGGGCAAAGTATTGGTTCTTTAACTATCGGATTGCAGACCATATTTATCCCAAGGACGACCAGGTGTATGTGCAGCTTTGGCACGGTACGCCCCTAAAGCGCTTAGGATACGATATTTCCATTTCTGACAATGCCATGAATTCCAAAGAGGAAATTCGCCAAAAATACAAGGTGGATGCAGAGAAGTTTAAGTATATTTTGGCACCCTCTGCCTTTGCGGCGGAGAAGTTCATTTCCGCCTGGAATTTGCAGGCGGTGGGCAAGGCGGACACGGTGCTCGAGGCGGGCTATCCGCGCAATGACTTTTTGATTAACCATACGCCGGAGGATGAGGCGCAAATCAAAAGGGAATTGGGACTGCCGATGGATAAAAAAGTCATTCTCTATGCGCCCACATGGCGGGACAATCAGCATGACGCCAAATTGGGCTATGTGTACCGCACCCACATGGATTTTGACGCCCTGCGCCGGGAATTCGGTGACGATTATGTGATCTTGTTCCGTGCCCACTATTTGGTGGCCAATTCTTTTGATTTTAAAAAATACAAGGGCTTTGTATACGACGCCTGCGGCGTGACGGATATTAACCGGCTGTATGTGGTGGCAGATGTGCTCATTACCGATTACAGCTCTGTGTTTTTTGACTATGCGAATTTGCACCGGCCTATGCTATTTTATATGTACGATCTGGCCAGTTATGCAGGTGAAATTCGCGGATTTTATATTGATTTGGATTGTTTGCCAGGCCCGATTGTGGAAACGCAGGCGGATCTACACCGGGCGCTGCACGCCGTAGAGGCGGACAAGTCCCGGTATGCGGAGAAGTATGCCGCTTTCAACGCCCGCTTTAATTATTTGGACGACGGCCATGCCGCACAGCGTGTGGTGGAGCGTGTGGTGCTTGACAGAGACGGTGCAAATGTGGTTTAATAACAAAAAAGATTACTTTTTAGAAAAGACGGGAGAATCAGATGAAACGGATTTTAACATACGGCACTTTTGATTTGCTCCATTACGGTCATATTCGGCTGTTGCAGCGGGCAAAGGCTATGGGCGATTACCTGGTGGTGGCGCTTTCTACAGATGAATTTAACGCCGAAAAGGGCAAAAAGGCTTACCACACCTATGAGACCCGTAAGAAGATGCTGGAGGCCATTCGCTATGTGGATCTGGTGATCCCGGAGAACAGCTGGGAGCAAAAGATCCACGATGTGCAGGAATACCATATTGATACGGTGGTCATGGGCGGCGACTGGAAAGGCAGCGACAAGTTCGATTATTTGAAGGACTACTGTGAGCTGGTGTTTTTAGATCGCACACCGGGTATTTCCACTTCTCAGATCAAAGAGGACCTGGGCCTGCAAGAGGCGGTGGGTGGCGTAGATCAGCTGCCGGACGAGCCGGATGGCGCCCCCGGTCGGGACCAAAAAGAATAACAGACTTGATTATATGCCCTGCCGATTTTCGGCGGGGTTTTGTGGCTTTTAGAAGTGGTAGAAAACAGGAGAAATTATGGCTGGAATTCGAAAAAAATTAAAAGCGATCAAGAAGCGGCTGTGTCGTTTGGTCAGCAAGACCCCCAAGCGCAAGTTTTATTACGGCTTTTTTTCAAAATACTGCCGTCTGCGTCCCAAGTGGGTGCTCATCGAGTCCTTCCACGGCCAAACGGTGTCCGACTCCGGCTTGGTGCTGGCGCAAGAGATCGCACGGCTTTACCCGGGGCAATACCGGGTGTTTTATGCCACAGAGGATAAAAAGAAGCACCAAGCTTTTGTGGACGCGGCGGGACTGCAAGTGGAGCTGGTGGATGTGAGCACCTTCCGCTATACCCGCATTTTGGCTTGCGCCCAGCATATTTTTTCCAATGCGTCGCTGCCCATTTACTTCATTAAGCGACCCGGTCAGGTGTATATGCAGACCTGGCACGGCACCCCGCTGAAGACCCTGGGTAAGCAAATGCGCATGGGCATTGAGTCCATGTACAATGTGCAGCACAACTTTTTGCAGGCAGATTATTTGACCCAGCCCAACGCCTTTACCCGGGATGTGATCCTACGGGATTACAATTTGGAGCCGTTGTATACCGGCAAGGTGGTGATGGCCGGTTACCCCCGCAACAAGGTGTTTATGGAGCCGGAGAAAGGCACCGCCCTGCGCCGGCAGCTGGGGCTGGAGGACAAGACGGTCTATGCCTATATGCCCACCTGGCGGGGCCAGAGCAATCACAGTGTGGATGTGCTGGAATATGCGGCACAGGTCAAAAAAATTATGCAGCAGGTGGACAGCGGTTTAAAGGACGACCAGGTGCTGTATGTGAATTTTCATCCGATTTTGCACGGGGCGGTGCAGTTGGATGCATATCAGCATATTCTGCCGTTTCCTACAGAGGTTAGCAACTACGAATTTTTGAATTGTGCAGATGCGCTGATCACCGATTACTCCAGCGTATTCTTTGACTTTTCCTTAACCAAGAAGCCCATTATCCTGTTTATGTATGACTACGATACCTATTTGGCAGACCGTGGCTTGTATATGGATGTGCGCACCCTGCCGTTTCGCCAGATCTACAAGACGGACGAGCTGGTGGAGTGCCTGCGCAGCGGCGCTTGCTTGCAAGATGATTACAGCGATACGGAGTATTATCATACATTCTCTAAGTACGATAGCCCGGATGTAAGCGAAAAGCTGCTGAAATTGGCCTTTACCGGCGACCCCGGCGATCTGGAAGTGATCGACTACGGCAAGAATAAAGAGAAAACCTGGCGGGTGCTGTACCCCCAGCCGATTACCCAACTGTCTGATTTGCGCACTTTGGCGAAAAAGGCAGACGATCACACGCTGGTTCTGATGGAGAAAAAGTGGTTCAAAGGGGATTTGAGCCCGGTGCTCCACGATCAGTTTAATGACGCGTTTCCTTATGTGATCACCACCATGACCGTGCCGCGCACCTATATTGAGGCGCTGCTGGTGTCCTTTGGCGTGCGGCGGGTGCAAGAGCGACTGCTGCGGCGGGATCGGCAGCGGATCTTCCCCAATTTGAAGATTGACGGCAAGTATCGGCGTCACAGCAGTGTGTTTGCACCCGGTTATACGGCGGACCTGGGAAAGGCCGTGCGTGTGCCCCTGGAGCAGTGCACTGTTCGGGACGGCGTGGTGCAGTTGCAGTATGGCGCCATTTCGGCCGATTATACCGTTTTGCAGCAGGCGGTGCTGAATCAAAAAGGCTGCGTGCTGGCAGCATGGGACGCACCGGAGGGCGTTGCCACCTGCGCACGGTATGACCTGCGTGCGGTGGTAGAGGATGTGCAGTTGTATATCCGCAGAGGGTGCGTGCCGGCGTTGATCGCTCGCAGTGGCAAAACCGGTCGCCGGGTACTCTTGACCTTTGACGATCCCCAAAAGCGCCGCCGGGCCCAGGTGAAAGCCAATGCCTGGAACAAGGCGCCGTATTACTACGGCGTGGATCAGAGTACCTACGGGGTTTCCAAAGACTATTTTTCCCCGGCCTTTCGCCGTGCGGCGGAGAATGGACTGCTGCCGGATCGGCAGGCTGCCTTGGCCGCCTTTTCAGCAGAGCGGCAGCCCCAGCCCCTGGTGCTGTTGCCGTTCTTGGAGAATAAGAAAAATGCCCCACGGTGCCTAACCGTTTGGCTGACCACACCGGAGCTGGCAATGAACCGATTGCAGCGTGGCGCGGCCTTGCAGAGGCTACATTGCAAGGGCCACCGGTGCTCCATGCACCTGGCGCTTAAGGGAATCGAACCGGATCAGGTGGTGGGCGGCGTGTTGCAGTTCCGTTCCAAGACGGAAGAGATCGCCGTGCCGTTTGACACACGGGTCAAGCGCCGCCGTAGCGGCAGTGCAGTGCGTCTGGATCTGCAGCTGGACGCGCACTTGCCGCTGAAGGAGCTGTACTGGGACGCTTATGTGCAGATCCGCCAGTTTGGCGCCGTGTATCCGGTGAAGATCGTGTCTGCCAAGCCTTTGCAGCGGTGGCAGCTGTTCTTTACCAACTGCCAGGCGTTGGTGGACGATACCCATATTTTGTTCCCATACTACAGAAAGGGCGGCCAGTTGTGCTACTGTTATCGCCCCTTGTGCGAGTACGACACGGCGGCGGTGCGCCTGCGGGAGATTACTGCCTATACACTGTATATGTTGTTCCGTCCTCTTTGGCAGCGGCAAAAGAACTGGGTGGTGTATGAGAAGTTCTGTAAGACCGCCCAGGACAACAGCTACTATTTCTTCAAATACTGTATGGAGCACCTGCCGGAGAAAGAGCGGCGGCATATCTATTATATTATGGACCCCCGGGAGCCGGACTACAAGAATGTGGCCGGTTACGGCCGCCAGGTGGTGCCCTTTATGAGTCTCAAGCACATGCTGCTGAGCCTGTCTATGAAGATTTGCATTTCTTCCGATTCTACATCGCATCTGTATGTGTGGCGATCCAAACCCAGCATTGTGCGCCGAGCCATTAAGCAAAAGGAAGAGCTGTTTTTGCAGCATGGCGTTACCGCTATGAAGCGGGTGGACCAGCTGTTTGGCAAAAATGGCAGCAGCCCCATGACCTACTTTGTCACCTGCTCCCGGCCGGAGCACGATATTGTGGTGCGGGAGTTTGACTACGAACCGGAGAATGTGCCCATTACCGGCTTTGCCCGCTGGGATGTACTGAAGGACAAGTCCACACCGGACGATCCGTTTATTCTGATGATGCCCACTTGGCGCTCTTGGCTGGAGGAGGTGGACAACGACACCTTCCTGCAAAGCGATTACTACAAAAATTATTCCGCTCTGTTGACGGACCCGGCGCTGGACGAGATGCTCTGGCGCAATCATACCCGTCTGGTGTTTTATCTGCACCCCAAATTTGCCGGGTATATGAATAATTTTAAGGACAAGATCAGTCCCCGGGTCACCTGTATTCCTTTTGGACAGCAGCCACTGAATGAACTGATGATGCGCTGCAAGCTGCTGGTGACGGACTATTCCAGCGTGTGCTGGGATGTGCTGTACCAAAATAAGCCGGTGGTGTATTACCAGTTTGACTATGACCTGTATAACCAGGTGCACGGCTCCTATCTGGATATGACTACCCAACTGCCCGGCGACCGGTTTACACAGGTGGAGGACCTGGTGCCCTGCCTGGACAGCTACGCGGCAGCGGGCTTTGAAATGAAGCCCAAGTACCGCAAAATGGCCAAGCAGTATTTTATGTTCCGTGACCACCACAACAGCCAACGAATCTACAAATTCTTAAAGTCTAAAAACTACTAATACAAAAAAAGTAAGTCCCGCAGTATAATTCTGCGGGACTTGCTTTTTTTAAACATTTTTTATCTTGTAAAGCCACTCGTTTATGTCAAATATTTGATCTTTTTCTGTTACTTTGTTATTTTCATCAAAATAACGGATCGTGTGACCGTATTCTTGTGCTTCCATTTGCACACCGGGCAGATACTGCGCAGCAGGGAGCCAACAGTTGCCTAATTTGTTTTGTAGGGTCAGGTAGACATTAGGCGAACTTAAATAGCAGATATTGTCCGTGTGCCGAATGGCACTGCGTTCAGCATAAGTAAAAACAGAGAAAAAGTCAAAGACAATTAATTGTTTGACTTGTTCAGCGAGCATCTGAACCTGATGTAGCGCAGTAGCGGCGGGAGTGTGATTGTCAAGCACTATGTAATCCGGGGGCGCATCAAATACCGGTATAGTGGTAATGCTCAGGGTATCCAGTCCGCTTTTGTACTGCTTATCTACCACCAGCACTTGCTGTTTGTTGGGCATTTCAAGAATTGGAGCGGTTGCTTGTTCTTTGTCTTTGTTGCGCTTTAGAGGAATATATGGCAACAAATCAAAGGCCGTACAGAGATTTTCATTGTCAAATTCGGCTGCCGCATTTGCGGCATCTTGATTAAGGAATAAGCTAAATTCATGTTCCTTAATGTGACCTGTTTTTTTCTGTAAGGCGTCCACATTGGTGGATCGATAATTATTCAGATTAGCGATTATTTTTGTGCCGTTATAAGAACGCAGCAACCAGCGCCAATAAAAGACATCATACTTTAAATTGAAAATACAATCAAAAGACTTGTCTCCCAGTAAGCGCCTTTGCTCACGAACAAAAAGTCCATCGGATATGAAAGCAGATATATCGGCCGGTTCCTCAATAAAGTGGTGTTCGTACTTCAAATAAGCCAGTCGACGATTGGTTTCTGCATCGCAGAGCATTTTACCTCTTTTGACAGCCAAATGCACGCGAGGGTCCAGCGCTTCTAATTGAGTTGCGTACTGGTCTGCGTATTTCCCTTCCAATAATAATGTAACATCGTACCGACTGTAATCCAGTCGCTCCGTAAGTCTGGTGAAAAATGAAAAGAAAGGATTATAATACTTGAAATTGATCACAAACAGCAAATTGGTTTTATTTGTTGTCTGGGCTTTAGGGGGCAGCTGTCGTAATGCCAATTTGCATAGAAGCGCAGACTCGGAAATGTTTCCCTTGCGGCTTTTGGTGTGCACATGATAGTCTGCTTTGTTCTCCAGTGATGTTAAATGTACACGATTTTTGCAGTTGGTCGGCTGGAGTTCTACCTGCTCAATAAGCACTTGCCCCGGCTGTTTGGCAAAATCCGTATATAGCACCGTATCGGTATAGACCCATTTGGCGGTAGCCATGGCATTGTAGTACGCCGGTGTGTTTTTTTCTACCGGGTGCACATGTTTGTTGTCGGCAAAGGCCTTTGCAAAGTATTCACGGACATATACCTCCAGTCCGGCAATGCGTGCGGCTTTTGCCAACTTCTTTACTCGGGGCAGACTGGCTTTGGATTTTGTGAGGATCAAAATCGATTTGGAATTAAGCGGTTGATCCAGTTGTTTGCAATATTCGGTCTGCTCAAAAGGTTCGTCAAAGTGGAACAAGGTATAGTCTTGGAAAGAGACTGGATATTCTTCCATTTTGTTTTTCCTCCTTAATCTTCCAAGCAGACTTCAAATTCTGCCATAGCTTCGTGGTTATATTGGTCCGGGTCAAAGGTATAGTCGTTGGGGACTTGGCCGTCTAAAAAGGCTTGTAATGCGTTCAGAATGTCTTCGGTCTCCATGCCGATACAGAGTTGTCCGTTTGGATATAGACTATCCTTCACGCTGGAAAAATTAGATACGATAATAGGCAGATGCAGCGTGCGCGCCTCCAACAATACCATGGGCTGACCTTCGTAAAAAGAGGGCAGAACAAAGCAATCGCAATCGGCCAGCAGTGCAAACGGATTGCTGATATTGCCGGTGAGGATGACTTTCCCGGTGAGCTTCAGTTTTGTGATCTGCTTGCGCAGTTTGTTGCGCAGCGGACCGTCGCCGATGATATAAAGCCGCAAATCTTCTCTTTTTGTTTTTTTACACAGCAAATCAAAGGCGTCGATCAGTCGCGCCTGATTTTTCGCATCTGCCAATCGACCCATGGTCGCAAAACAAGTTTGCTCCTTTTTGGGTGCAGGAACCAATGTATAACTTGATGTGTTTGCTGCGTTGGAAATAAGAAGATAAGGCGCTCCGTCCATGTGGACGATCTGCCGTTGCGCCACACCTTTATAGACACGGGCACTGTTAGTCAAATTTTTGGCATAACCAAATCGGCTGTATGTTTCCGGCGTCGCAAGATCTGCCCGGTTGACTTCCATAACAGCATGAGAGCAACTCATGTACTTATCCAAGTAAGGATACAGACGATAAATGGTATCTAAGTGACGCCGAAATGTGTAATGGCCATTGACACAGCGGTCATATTCGGATTGCATCACATTGTGCATCCAAATGACCTGGCGAATATGACGCTGAGAAAAATAGACAGTAGCCCAAAATGCGTTGAACCCGGAAAAATTAATGATACAGTCAAATTGAGCGTCCCCAAATGCGCGATGAAATTCGGCATTATAAAACGCTTTTGGAAAGATCGGATTGTCATCCGTTTCGATGATCGCATGATCCATGCAGTATTCCTTGCGGGCATAGGTTTCTCGGTCGATAATCATACTTCCGATCCTGTACAGGACACGAACGCCTTTTGGAATTGCGTCTAAATATTCGCCGATGTCTTTTGCTTTCCCTATGGCGTAAAAAGTAACATCGTACTTATCGCAGTCAATTTGGTTGAGCAGGTTTTGCATGGAAAAGCTAATGCCGTTTGCCAAGATGCCGTCTGTATGGAACAACAGCTTCTTCTTTTTGGTCGGTAGTGTTAAACAATGCGTGTTGTCACCAAAAAATACGGCATTCACCACGCGCTCGCATACATGCCCATCATCGTTACAAACAAATTTTTCCTTTGCTGCGGTGTATTTTTGAGAATCAAAAAATGTGTTATATTGATCAACGTGTGCGCACCAACGCCCGATTTGGTCTGCATCTTGGCTGATGGGGCCCGGTAGGGTATCTACCGGCAGATAGAGCCCGCGTTCCTCTGTGTAAATATCTAAATCGGGAATGTAGAAGAGCAGCGGTCGATCGGTGGCCAAAAAGTCGAAGAAAATGCTGGAATAGTCAGAAACGAGTATATCGGTAATGCCTAAAAGGGCGTTTGTATCTATCGTAGCGGGAACAAAGGTGTTTTGCAGCAGTCCTTTTTCACGCAATGTTTTGTAAACGATCTGATGCGGCTTGAAGAGCACTTGATAGCGGTCTTTATCAATATATTTGTACAGTGTTTCTGCGAATTCCAGATATTCCTCCGGATTTACATCCGGTGTGCCGAACTTTTCGCCTCTCCAGGTAGGTGCCCATAGAATCAATTTCTTGTTTGGGTCATAGTTTACACCGCTGTCCAGCAAGTTTTTTTGGATTTGTGCACGATCTACATTCAAAGTGCGATCAATGCGGGGATAGCCGGTCTCAATAATTTTACCGGGAAAAATACCATCCAGTTTACCTGCGGTTTTATAGTTTTCTGTGGTAAAGGGAACAGGACTTAGTAAGTAGTCCGTCAACAAAAAGTTGCGGACCACATTGGCATTATTTATATTTGCACCCGGAATATCATAATACAGGCTTTTTAGCGGAATACCGTGCCAGGTGTTGATGACGACCTGACCTTCTTTTTTAGAAAAGTAATTTGGCCATGTGCTATTGTTGATCAGATACTTGGCGGTGGAAAGATATTTTAAGTAGTCGTTTGTAAACGGCTCAACAAAGCGAACATTTGCTTTGTCTGCGAACTCTGCAATGATTCTGTCCCGATCCGCACTTTCTTCCAAAACCCACACATGTGTGTAATCGGAAAAGCGAGTGTCGCTTAGCAGATAGCGGAATAATGCACCCGGATTGCAGGTGATCCCTCTGCCGTAAAACGCTTCATACAAAATCATGTGATCGTCAATCTCACAACTTTGCCGTGCTTCGTAATAGTCCGCTCTTATAGCAAAGTAGGGGCTGGCTTTATATTGATTTTCTGCTTCTATCAGATACGGTTCCAGTTCGGTAAGATACGGTTCCAGTTTAGCACTTGTCTTTCCCATTTTTACTCCTTTTTTCACCAAAATAGTTAAAAGAAGTATAACATATTCCTTTATTTTTGTAAAGACGGCACGATTGACGGCAGAGGCAAAAGGGCATATAATATTTTTTAGATATGGAGGGGAGGCACGGCTATGGAATATAAGTATGAGCTGCATTGCCACACCGGCGCCGTCAGCCGCTGTGGGCGGGTGGAGCCGGAGAAGATTGTGGAGATGTATGTGGAGGCCGGGTACAACGGCATTGTGGTTACGGACCATTACAGCCCCATGACCTTTCCGATTCACCGGCTGGCGTGCCCCCAAAAGGCGGCGGATTTTCACCTGTCCGGTTATCGGCGGATGCAAGCGGCGGCCCCGGAGGGCTTTACTGTGCTGCTGGGTATGGAGCTGCGCCACTACTGGACCGCCAACGACTACCTGATCTACGGCGTGACGGAGGCATTTATCAAGAATGCCGGTAATCTGATGAATGTGTGGGAGCCGAGGATCAAAGCCCTGTGCGAGCAAAACGGCTTTCTCATTTACCAGGCGCACCCTTTCCGTGTGGGTATTCGCCGTACGGACCCGAAGAATATTGACGGGGTAGAGGTGTATAACGGCAAGACGGACGATCGGCGCAACGCCCAGGCGCTGGCGTGGGCCAAAGAGAACGGCAAGCTGATGGTCTCCGGATCCGACTTTCACACCCCGGAGCATTTGGCAAGGGGCGGAATTATCACCAAAAAACCCATCCAAAATAATGCAGATTTATTAACAATTCTTAAAAATTCCGATTTCCGGCTGATAAATGTTGACTTATAAGCGGGAATTGGTATAATATCAAAAACGCTGCATACGGGTTATGCGGCGTTTTTTCTGAAAAATGTCTAATTTCAAGTAGGTGATTCTATGTATAAAATCGTTGCCAAGCAGGTGCTGAACCCGACTGTTGTGCGTATGGAAATTCAGGCGCCTTATGTGGCAAAGAAAGCCCAGGCCGGTCAGTTTGTGATCCTGCGGGTGGACGACCGGGGCGAGCGGATCCCCCTGACGGTGGCGGACTATAACCGCACCGCCGGTACGGTGACCATTATCTTCCAGCTGGTGGGCGCGACCACCAAGCAGTTGGCACGGCTGGAGGTGGGCGACAGCTTGCAGGACTTTGTAGGCCCTCTGGGCAATCCCACCAAGGTGACCGGCTACCGCAAGGTGGCTGTGGTTGGCGGCGGCGTGGGCTGCGCCATTGCGTACCCGGTGGCCAAGGTGCTGCACGAGAATGGCGCCCAGGTGCACAGCATTGTGGGCTTTCGTACCAAGGATCTGGTGATCTTGCAGCAGGAGTTTGAGAAGGTCAGCGACCGGTATGTGCTCATGAGCGACGACGGCTCCGTAGGTGAAAAGGGGCTGGTGACCAATGCCCTGGAAAGCCTGATTCAAAGCGGTGAGCAATATGATTTGGTGATTGCTATCGGCCCGCTGGTGATGATGAAGTTTGTGTGCAAGACCACGGAGAAGTACGGGATCCACACCGTTGTGTCTATGAACCCCATTATGATCGACGGCACCGGTATGTGCGGCGGCTGCCGTCTGCTGGTGGGCGGTGAGACCAAGTTCGCTTGTGTGGACGGGCCGGAGTTTGACGGCCATTTGGTGGATTTTGACGCGGCTATGGAACGGGCTGCGCTGTATAAAGACTTTGAGCGGGAAGCGGACTGCAACCTGCTGCGACAGGAGGTGCAGGACTGATGAATCCCTTAAAGGCCAATGAAATGCCGCACCAGGAGCCACTGGTGCGCAACAAGAACTTTTTAGAGGTAGCCACTGGCTACGATGCGCAGACAGCCATGGACGAGGCACTGCGCTGCCTGCACTGCAAGCACAAGCCCTGCATTTCCGGCTGCCCGGTGCAGATTCATATTCCGGATTTTATCGCCAAGGTGGCAGAGGGCGACTTTGAGGCCGCCTATCAGATCATCAGCGAAAGCAGCTCCTTGCCGGCAGTCTGCGGCCGGGTGTGCCCCCAGGAGCGCCAGTGCGAGAGTAAGTGCGTGCGGGGCATTAAGGGCGACGCGGTGAGCATCGGTCGTCTGGAGCGCTTTGTGGCAGACTGGCACAACAGCCACTGCAAAGTATGGCCCGCCGTAACGGAACAAAACGGGCACAAAGTAGCCGTGATCGGCAGTGGGCCCAGCGGATTGACCTGCGCCGGCGATCTGGCCCGGTTGGGTTATGATGTAACGGTGTTTGAGGCGCTGCATATTGCCGGCGGCGTGCTGGTGTACGGCATTCCGGAGTTCCGTCTGCCCAAGAAGATCGTGGAGCTGGAAGTCAACGGCTTAAAGGCGCTGGGTGTGAAGATTGTTACCAATGTGGTGATCGGTCGCTCCATGAGCATTGACGATCTGTTTGACGACGGCTTTGAGGCGGTGTATATCGGCTCCGGTGCCGGTTTGCCCCGGTTTATGGGTATTCCCGGCGAGAGCCTGAAAGAGGTGTACTCTGCCAATGAGTACCTGACGCGGGTAAACCTGATGAAAGCGTATCAGCCCGGCAGCACCACCCCCATTTACCACGCCCGCAAGGTGGCCGTGGTAGGCGGCGGCAATGTGGCCATGGATGCGGCTCGCTCTGCCATTCGGCTGGGTGCAGAGGAAGTGTATGTGCTCTACCGTCGCTCCTTTGAGGAGATCCCTGCCCGGCAGGAGGAAGTGCAGCACGCCCAGGAGGAGCAAATCCGGTTCCAAACCCTGACCAACCCGGTAGAGATTTTGGGCAGCGACGACGGCAATGTAACCGGCGTGCGGTGCATCCGGATGGAACTGGGCGAGCCGGACGCCACCGGCAGACGCCGCCCGGTGCCGGTGCCGGACTCGGATTTTGTGATCGACGCGGACTGCGTGATTATGGCCATTGGTACTTCCCCCAACCCGCTGATCAAGTCCACCACCGGTGGGCTGGAGGTAAATGCCCGGGGCGGAATTGTGGCAGATGAAAACGGCTGCACCTCTCGGGACGGCGTATTCGCCGGAGGCGATACGGTTACCGGTGCCGCCACCGTGATTAAGGCCATGGGCGCCGGCAAAATCGCCGCCAAGTCCATTGACGCCTACATTCAAAACAGATAAACGCTCAGTGTGTAGAGAAGTCTAGTTATAAACACGCTGACAGACCGAGAGAAAGCGAGATAAATTTCGTTTTTTGCGAGCGGGTGCCGTTAATTTCACTCGCTACGAAACAGTCCACCGGACTGTTTCTCCCAAATGCTAACGCATTTGGAGCCTCGTGTCTCTTGCGCTACGCGCAATTCACTCTCCCGAGTAAAAGACGAAAAGCGCCAAAAGCGGCTTGAACACCCAGTTCAAGCCGCTTTTTCAAATCAATAGCGATACCAAATACTCGCGGCAGGAGCAAGCCCCTGCCCTACGAAACATTTATTATATTCTTTATAACTGGCGCGGTTTAGCCGCTTTATCGACAGTCTGAGTGCCTGAGCTTTGGCTCAGGCACTGTTTGCATTTATGCGGTCTTTTTCTTCATTTTTGATAGAAACATGTGGACGATCTCTTTGTACTCTCCGGGGTTGAACAACAGGAAGAAAGCCAGCACATATCCCACTGCTCCGCACAGGGCAATGGCGATGAAGAAGTGACCCCAGCTGCCGTAGGTGAACAGCCCCTTGGCAGCATACAGCACCACGCCGATGACGACGGTGGCCAGCACATTGCGCAGCAGCGTGCCGTAGAAGAACAGACGGTTGCGGGCCAGTATTTTGGCCGCATAGTAGGGCTGAAATACGCCGTAGCGCAGAATGGTAAAGGCGGCGGTGCAGCAGGCCAGCACATTCAGGGTCAGGGCGTCGGCTTTGCCCAGGGGGAACACCACTAAGATATTGGCAATACCGGCGGCCAGCGCCACCAGAACCGGGGTGCGCACCTTGTTGCAGGCGGTGTTAATCTGAATCAGCGGGAACGCCACGCAGCTAAACAGGTACGGTATGGTGGTAATCACGGACACAGTCTGTACGATCTGCAATTCCGCCGGGGAATAGTTTTTCAGCCACAGGGCATAGAACTGGTAGCCAAAGACGATAAACCCGGCCACCGGGGTGGAGATGATAAAGCCCACCAGTCGCATGGAGCGCTTGGCCTCCTTGACCAGTCGATCATAGTCGCCCTGGGCGTACAGAATGGTGAATTTCGGCGAGAACACTTGGGCCAGTTGCTGCCCCAGTTGTAATATGTAATTGGGAATGGTCTTGGAGGATTGCAGATACCCGCCGGCAGCGGTGCCGATAAATCGGTTGGTCAGCAGGGAATTCAGCCCGGAGATCATCAGATCGGACAGGCTCTGCACGGAATTCCATACCCCGGAGCGCAGCACTTCGGACAGGGTTTTCCACTTGAATTTGCGCAGATTTAGTTTTAAGTCCGGCAGCAGCTTGCGCATTAAAATATAAGTGGCCACATTCATATAAGCGTTGCAAATGAGGGTGGTCAGCGCAATGAAGAAGATGCGCACATCAAACAAGGTGAAGATCAGAATGGTCAGCACCAGCTTGAGCACATAGGAGAACAGGTTGCGCAGGTAGTACAGATCCATCCGGTTCTTTACAAAGGTGCCGCTGTTAAAGACAGAGAAGCAGATGCCAAAAATGTAGTTGATAAAGACAATGGCAAAGGTCAGCTTTACATCGAACATCAACGCTTTGGGAATGGTGAGTATGTACTCCAGCTTCCAAACCATAAACACGGCGCAAAGGGTGATGGCACCGGCCAGGATCAGATTGGCACCCAAAATGGAGTTTACATAAATATCTGCCTTTTCTTTATTGCCCCGGTGGTACTCGTAGCTGACGAACCGGCAGGACATACTGTTCAGTGCCAGAGTAAGGATGCCGGCATAATTGACAAAGTCGTAGGCAAGACCGATAAAGCCGTAAGCTTCGTTGCCCAGCTTCTCCAGTATATACGGAGTCAGTACAAAGCTGATCCCGGCATTGATCACAAAGGCTGCCAGGCTGGTAATCAGGTTGATGGTGGTTTGTTTATTGTCGGACAGAGCCTTCACCGCGTATCGCCCCCCGTTTCTTTCGCCGCTTTGCGGGGTCGGTAGCAGTAAAGGCGGGCGTCGTACTCCGCCATGGACCAGGTGAAGATCAGCCCCAGCAGGCGCACTGTATCAAAAGGACACAGGGATACGCACAGACAGCCAAAAAACGCCGTCAGTCCCAGCATCAGCGCCTTGCGAGGATAGTTTCGGCAGGTGAGCAGTCGCATCACCAGGTATATCAAACGTCCCAGAGACAGCGCCACCAGCCCGATGCCCAGTACCCCGTAGTGGTAGAACATATTGCGAATACCCAGATCGTCCAGATAGGCGGTGCCGGAGGGCCCAAAGTAGATCAAGAAGTTTTCATACCGCTTGGGTGAGAGAAAGCCCAGACCGAAGATGGGTTGGTCCTTTGCCACGCCGGAGAAGTATTTGGATGAGTACTGCCGTGCCAGAGTGGAGCCGCCATATTCTCCTGAAGTCTCTGTAAATGTGGCTAGGAACCGAGGAATCAAACCGGAGAAGTACAGCACTGACAGCAAGATGATCGCCACGCAGACCATCACGATCTGCTTGTTTTTCGGTCGCTTTTTGCACAGGAAGATCACCAGTGCCGACAGAAAAAAGGCAATCACATACATACGGGTCATACAGATATAGTAAAGGTAAAAAGCGGTAAAAAGCAACAGCCCTGTATAGATCATCTTGTGTTTCATTAGGGTGTCTTTTTGCAGCAGTTTGTAAAAATAATAGAGGAACAGTACACCGCACAGGGCCGGAATGCTGTAACGCAGGCGTCCGGAGCGCGTGATGTGACCCAGGTAGGGCATCAGATCCCGACCGGTAAAGTTATAGATCCCCGCACGCAGGGTGATGACCAGCATATAGGGGTAGGTGATCCAGCTCAGGGATTTTATCAGCCGATCATATCCGCCGTCCATTTGGAATACATAGAGGAACAGATAGATCAACAGGAACATACCCAGGTAGTTGGACACATTGATAATGGATGTGATCTGTTGGGTATAATGCACCATACCGTAGATAAAATGGGCTAAATAAAATACGACCAAATAAAGAATAAAGACATTTAGGTAGTTGTAGTAGGGTTGTAGGGTACGGTAGATGTTTTTGTTGATATAGCAGTTCATGGCCAGCAACGTAGCGATGATCAAAAAGCCAATACGCATATAGCCGGTGTCTCGCAGGCCGGGAATATTCAGTAACACAAAGTAGCCGGTGTCCATGATGGTCATCAGCAACAGAAAGTAAGTATAGGGACTGGTGGAGACTTTAAGTTTCATTCGTTCGTTCCTTTTTCAGCAGGATTTTGCTTTTGCGCAGGTAGGTGCAGGCATCCGCCCATTTGTGCGCCTTGCCAAAGGTAAACAGCACTTCCAAACAGCGCACCCGGCGTACAGTGGCCAGTCGGTGTCGGCTCCAGTGCCGGTAGCGGTGGAGGAAGTATAACTCGGAGCGCAGGTTCTCCAATCGGGTAAATAGGTTTGCAGCACCACCGGCAGAGGCGCCGTGGCAGTGGAGCGCCGTGACCGTAGGATCAAACCATAGGGCAATGTTCTGTGCCTTGCACCGCGCAGAGAGTATGTACTCCTCATAATATAAAAAGGTATAAGGGTCAAAATCACCCAGCCGGTGAAAGACCGCTGTGTCTACGGCAAAGACCGCGCCGGAGAGCCAGTAGACCTCTCCCGGGGCAGCGGGCTGGCGGCGCAGCGCCTGCAATTTGGCCTTGGGCACCAGATTGCGCAAATAAGTTTCCGTCCACAGGTATTCCCGGTAGGTGTAGGGGCGCAGCTTGACGCTGTTTTGCCGTTGTCCGTTGGGGTATTGCAGCCGAGGACCTACAATGGGGTGCCCTTCAGCGATGTCCGCAGCCAGCTGCTGCAAGGTGCCGGGCAAAAAGACAATATCGCTGTTGGTGATCACCGCTGCGGTGCAGCCGTCTTTGCGGGCGCGGGAAAGCATTTGGTTGTTGCCCCGGGCGTAGCCGGTGTTCTCCGCGCTTTCCATCCAGGTGATGCGGGGATTGTTTGGAAATTGGGCTTGTAGGCAGGCAATAGAGTCATTGCCGGAGCCGTTATCCAGCACATAGATATGGTAGTCCAGACCGTCTCCGGTATCCAGCACAGAGCGAATACAGTCGGCGGTAACCTGGTATTTTTTGTAATTGAGAATGAGAATACCGATCATAGCTTATCTCGCAGTTTGGGAATTTTGCGGCACAGGGCCAGCAGTGGCGGACACTGCCGAATGATTTGGCGCAGACGCAGGGTGCGCCGCTTTTTCTCATTGCAGTGGGCAATGGCATAGGCTGCGCCCTTTTTGCCGTACAAGTTGTGGAACCGTCGGGCCGCGGGACTGTTTGGGGTGGGGTGGCGCAACTGATGATTTTTTTTGACTGCTTCCGCCGGGGTGCGCAGGGTCGTTACCAGCGCCGGGGCGCAGGCGTTCAGCAGTGCTTGTCCTTTATCTGTATGGACTAAGATCAGGGACAGACCCTTTTTCAGCTCTGCGGCGGCATTTGGATAGGGCGTTTCCTCCCCAATGCCCCAAAAGTCGCCCAGAGTCAGGTCGGCCACCCGCTTTTCCGTGGCGTAGGGGCAGGTGTAGCAGCCGCTGCGGTACAGATAGCCCTCCATAAAGCCGTTATAGTACAGGCTGTTTTTCAAATCCATGCGGCGCAGCACGCCGCCGTCCCGGCCATAGGCTTTCATTACCCAGCCGTCTCCGTCACGGAAAGTCAGGCGGGCGATGGCTGCCGGGTTTAACTCTGTTTGCAGGTAGGCATTTAAGGTATCTGCCTCCGGTACGCCGTGGCACACCAGATCGCAGGTGGTCAGCCCCGGCGGGTCGCTGCCCAGGTAGGCGTACAGCCCTGCCACCTGGCAGGGGGTGCCGGTAAAGAGCACTTGCCGCCCGGCTTTCAGGTCAGCTTGCACCTTGCGGTAGGCGCTGCCGGTGGCAGCGTGCACATATTTGCTGCCTTGCAGTCGGGACAGCTGTGCCGATGCATCTACCCGCACCAGTTTTACCGTGGTGGGGGCGGTAAAGGCCGCACCGTAGGCACAGCCGCCGCTTTCCACCACTTGCCGGGCCAGCACAGCTGCCGCACCGCCGGAGGCGGAGCTTTGGCGCACCTGCGCTTCTACTGCGTAGGCCGCCAGCGCCGTGCGGCTTTCGCGTAGCACGGGCGGGTGAAGCACCGGGCAAATGCGGCTGCACTTGCCGCAGCGGGTGCAGCGGCTCTCGTCGATCACCGCCACCCGGTCACCGGCACTGTTCAGCGCCAGGGTAATGCAGTCTGCCGGGCAGGCGCTTTGGCAGGCGCCGCAGCCGGTGCAGCGCTCTTCCGGGCAGATGGTCATCGGGCAGTCAGTCCTTCCTGTAAGAATGCGCGGCTCTCTGCCACGGCACGGTCCAGGAGGGCCGGATCCCGGTGCAGGGGCGCGGTGTGAATCTCTCCCGCCCGATCACAGGGCAGGTAACGCTCTGCCACACCTGCTGTTTGCAGCAAGGTGGCAATGCGGGGGTCTGTGTAGTAGGCGGCGCCCCGCTTGGCCTTCAGGGCATAAAAGGGGGTGCCAAAGCGCAGGGCAAACACGGTGCCGTGGAAAGAGGTGCTTAGCACCAGCTTGGCCCCTTTGACCAGCGCCAAAAAGTCGCCGGGGGTTTGGTGCCGCGCCAGGCGAAAGCCGTAGGGCAGGGCACGGTAGGTTTTGTTGCCGGTAAAGAGGATGTACACCGGCAGGTGCAGCCGTCGGGCGGTCTGCTGCACGGTGCGGCACACCTCCGGCGGGTAATCAATGGAATAGAAAAACAGGTAATCACCCTTGGGCGCCGTGCCTAGAATGGGGGCAAAGTCCTGCTCCGCAGGCAGCAGGGTAGGGTCCAGCACCACCTTTGGGGTGCGGCCGGTCAACTGTTCAATCACCGCCACGCTTTCCTGCTCCCGCACAGACACAGCGGCAAAGTCCGCCAGCAGACCTTTTAAGTCTATATTGGCAAATGCGGCAGCAGTGGCGCTGCGCAGGCTGGGGGCGTAGCTGATTTTTTGTGCCGCAAAGTCTGGGGCAAAAAAGTGGGTGGAAAAATCCAGAGAACCGGGGTTCCAAATCTGGTCGGAGCCGCAGACCACCGCCCGGTAGTCCGCCCGATGGGCGGCAAAATCCGCCTCGGTTTGCATGGGCGCGCTCTTGGGCAGAGCACCGATAAAGTCCCGAAAGGCCGCCTTGCGCCGTAGCAGATAGGGCAGCAGCAAACAGGCCCGCAGGTTTTTGGCGATATTTTTAACGGATTTAGGCGGCAGAAACAGGGCGTACAGGTCCTGCTGCGCGCGGTTGGAATAGTCGATCAGTTCCGCTTGGCGGCCGGGCAGGGTATTGATCTGTTGACATAGTGCCCAGGCTTGGAGCACGGAGCCGTAATTTTCACTTCGATGAAAGGTTAAAATTCCGATTTTGTCCATAATTTTACTGCTCTTGGTACAGCGCTTCCAGCTGCGCTACCGTTCGTTCGATGGAAAAAAGTTCTGCCTTTTGCCGGGCGTTTTTGCACAGGGTGTGCCAGTGGTGCGGCGCTTTGGTAAAGAGTTCCAGCGCCCGGTTGATCCCCGCAGTCAGGGCGGCGGCACTGACTTCTTCGGTCAAAAAGCCGTCGATCTCCGGTTCGATGATTTCCGGTATGGCACCTTTGGGGAAGGCCAGGCAGGGCACACCGCTGGCCATAGCCTCGATCAGCGTAATGCCAAAGCCCTCCTCCCACACCGCCGGGTGGACAAATAAATCCGCTTGTTGCAGCAGTTGGGGTACATCGGTGCGTCTGCCCAGAAACTGCACTTTATCTTCCAGGTGCAGCCGGGCGCTCAGGGCTTGCATTTGCTCTGTATAGCCGCCGTGATCGGAGCCTACCAGCGTAAGGGTGATGGGTGTGTCTGTCGGACAGGCAGCCAGCGCCTCCAGCAGCAGGTCAATGCCCTTGCTGCTAAAAATGCGTCCCACATAAATCAGTCGAAGAATGTCATTTGTATGTGCCGAATGAGGGGTGAATCGAGCCAAATCCGTGCCGTTATAGACGACGGTGATTTTCTCTTTCGGCAGTCGGAACAGCCGTACATAGCTTTCTGCTACTGAGTTAGAGATGGCAACAATATGCGCAGAGTGCCTGGCGGCGCTGTGCATAAGCAATTTATACAATCGGTTTTTGAAACCCTTACCGATACTGTCTGCGGCGTTAGAATGCAAATATAGCAAAAAACGCACTTTTTTCAGCCGCCGTGCGGCGTAAATATGCACAAAGCGGGTGTAGGGCGAGCCGGAATGATCCACTACCACATCCATTTGCTGTTCTTTGCAGTAGCGCACCAGGTCGGTCGCCGCCTTCAGCGGGTGGTTCTTGGCGCCGGTGGCCACTTGTACTGTGCCCCCCTGGGCGGCAATTTCATCGGCAATAGAACCGCCTTCAAAAAGAAAGTAAAAGAAATTGTGATGGGCAGAGTGCTTGTTTATATCCCGGCACAGGCTCACAATGCCGCCGGGACCGCCGCTGAGTTGCAGGTGTAAGATGTTCATTTGCAAATGCGTTCCTTTATACGGATAAAACCTTTTTTGATTTTGCGGCGCAGATCCAGCCGCTGCCGATGGCGGCGCTGCTTTTTGTCCGCCGCCGGGTCCAAAGCGTTGTAGCGGGCAATGTCTGCCCGGGTGGTGGCCCCGGTTTTCGGCTCATAGCCGGTTTTGCCGATAAAATAGGTGTCTGCCGCCGGGTCAATATGCAGCGGCAGACGGCGAGAGCTGATATGAATATAAACAAATTCGTCCGTCAGCCACTGGCCGTTGCAGTAAGCGTCTCGAAAGACCCGACCGCGGTCGCAGTAAAAAATCTGCTCCGAATAGTTGGGGTGCAGCTGATTATCTGCCGTAATCCCCACATCGGTGATTGCCAGTCGGTCGCTGGCCTTGGTGATGTCCGCATAGTCCTGCCGGTCGTAAAAGGGCAGACCCAGTGCCTTATACTTGGCGCTGATGCCGTTGATTTCGTCAAAAACGGCAATTTCTCTTGTGGTGAATGCCTTGCGGTAATCCATACCGACCGGTTGGCGGTAAACGGCATTATTCTCCGGCGTGTTGCGGTAGAGGGACAGGTGGCCAAAGGCGTAGAACTTGTCATACTTGCGCAGCTTATCCTCTGTAAAATACGCGCGCAGATCGCCGAATACCAGATCCATATCCCCGTAGCCCCAAAAGTCGTAGCCGGAAAGCTCCGGCGCAAAAATTTCGCCGTAGGCGGGCTTGTAGTCACACAGCTTATAGGGGGTGTGCAGGGTAATGGCAAAGTCAAAGCACCCGGCCACACGGCGTTGCAGCGCCGCAAAGGTGGTGGGGTGCAGGTGCATATTCTCCGGCAGGTGGGTCGGTGTGTCGTCCGTAAACAGCAAAAAATCTATGGTTGCATTGCGCCGACAGCTTTCCGCAAACAGGGAAAAGTTCTCCGGCAGCTTGCCAAAATAGCAAAGGATAACGGCAATTTTGGTCATTCGGTTTCTCCTGTTTCATCCAGATACCAGCCGGTAAAGCCATGCATGACCCGCTGATCCTCCGGCGGCAGCTGCATATAGTCGCCGTAGAGTTTTTGTAAATAAGAGTGGTAGCCGATCGGGTTTTGAATGGTGCGCCCCTCAAAGGTGCCGGGCACGCCGGCGGCAAAATGTTCTGCCGGGTAAAAGTCGCGTCCGCCGTTGCACCAGACCAGGTCGCCTACCAGGTGGCAGTCCGCTTTAGCAGTGTGCCGCCCCAGGGCGTCAATGCGGCGGGTCAGTCTGGAAATGCCAATGGCTTTTGCAAGGGGCTTTTGTAGCGTACGCAGCGTATCTTTTGCCAGGCGGCGTAAGCTGCCCTTGCGGCTTAAATTCACTTGGTCAGAGGCGGAGGCCAGCAGACTGTTCAGCCACTTGCTATGCAAGATCAGCAGATTGCGGCGCACCGGATCGTCATAGAATTTGTCCAGCGGAAACAGATCAATAAATATGCCGATGTCCTGCTCTCTGTGGCGCACATTTTGCTCGTTTAAGCGCGTATTGGTATTGCATGCCTTCGCAAATGGATAAATATAGTTTTTGTCTCCCGGCTTGTAGATACGGATGTTTTTACCGATGGTGCGATTGGTTGCCAGTTGCAGCATTCTGTTGTAATCCGCTCTGGGAATATACAGGTCAATATCATCATCCCAGGGGATAAACCCCTTGTGGCGCACGGCGCCCAGGGTAGTGCCGCCGCTGGTAAAGTAAGTAATGTGGTATTGTTCAAAAAAGTCCAGTACCTGAAAGAGAATGTCACGCTCTAAGGACTGTATATCTTCTTTTGGAATGGGCTTCATTTTGTTCCTGCCTTTGCAATTTGCAACAGTGCCAGCTGTGTTTCTGCGGCAGCCGGCTCTGTGCTCTCATAAGTGGCGTTTACGGCGGTTAGACTCAGATCAATTTGCAGTGCTGCCTGTATCCGTTCCGGTTCTGCCCAGCGAGAGAAGTACCGCAGCAAAAGTTGTAGTCTTTTCCTTGGATCAAATCCCGGGTGTTGTAAAATATCGTTGCGTATAAAGCGGGTGAATTCAAATTCAATAGGCGCTAGGCAGCCGATGGGGTCAATGGCACGATAGCCTTCCGCGGTGCGCAGCAAATTATAATGGTGCAGATCACCATGGAGCAAATAAGTTTTGCTGTTTTTGAACTGCGTGTCATAAAGTGCCAGGGCGCTTCGCACCTCCTGTTCCAGTGATCCGGTCAAAAACGGCGCGGTCCGGCTGCGTTGCAGTGCTGCTTCCAAGTCTACGCGGTAAGCGGGAAACACCGGATGGCGTACCGTTTCTTTGGCCGTGCATACCACGCGATTGAAAAAGTCGGTCAGGCAGATATTGTCGTCAAAGTCTGCGTATTTGCCCGGCGCAATGCGGCGCAGCAACAGAGCACAACAGGCATCATCGGTGGCTAACAACGGGCACATATAGTCCCCGGCCAGTTGTTGATAGGCTGCTTTTTCGCGCGGGTAGCGCGCAGTGTAAGGCGGTATCATTTTCAGCACCACATCACCATAGATTGTGCTTTGCGTCTCCAGCACCAGCCCATAGGTGCTGATGTGATAGACATCAAAGGACTGTAGCCCCCATTGTTTGGCTAACTTGTCATACAGGTGAGGCAGTTGTTGCAGCCAGTCCACGTTTGGTGCAGCACTTTTATCCACAATATGGGCTTGCACCGCCTGTAGTACCCGTTCACCCGGCGGCAATTGGTCATCGGAGTTGCGTTGCTTTTGGTAATGGGGCAGCATACGAGCAGCGTATTCCAAATCAAAATCGTATGTGATTTTTGTGTTTTGCGGAAAGTTGAAGTTTAAATATTTTTTGCTGTCCTTCGGTAGTTGCCAGGCCAGTTCCGTTGAGGGAAAATGCGGGTCAAAATGCGCCAGCAGCAGCGGAAAGCGAAAGGCCTCCGGAGATTGCGTAATATAGTAGTCCTCCCGATCCAGCGGATCAAAGGTATAATTCCCCAAGGAGCCGGTGATTTTTTGGCAGGTGATCACGGCGTCTGCTGCATCCAGTCGTTCAAAATAATCGTCAATCAGTTCCGGGTATACAAAGGGCGCTACTGCGTCCAAAATACACAGCTTTTGGCAGTCGTAGTGCCGTTCAATGTAGTTCAGCCCATTTTGCAGAGAATCGTAACGCTCGGCACCGCCGGGCACGATCTCTACTTGTCCTTGGTTCATATATCGAGAATGGTTACTGTATTGTGGATCACAGACCACCACGATTCGATCCGTTTGGCGGGCTTGCAGGGCTGCCTCGATCACATAGTCTATCACCGGCTTGCCGTCGATAAGATTATATTGTTTGGGCAGGACGGTGCCAAAGCGCTTGCCAATACCGCCGCCGAGAATGAGTACCACTTGCATGACGGTCACTCCTTTTGCGCTTCCGGGATAAAGGCGTTTTCGCTGAGGGCGTATTTGCCGCCTTTTAGGAACTTGTGCTTGACCACCCACCAGGCGGGCACCCAAATGTACTTGTGCATGGCGGGAGAGACGGAGCCGATCATCCAGCAGTTGCGGTCGCACTGCTTGGTGGCGGCTCGCACGGCCTTGGCTTGGTCGCTGTTCCACAAGGTGTCCCAGTCGCCAATATCATGCAGATTGCCCATGACGGCCTTCTTTGCCATGCCGTTGCAGGGGATCACATCGCAGAATGGATCGATAAAGAATGCGTCCTTGCTCATATCGCAGGGCAGCAGTCGTTTGTTGCCGTATATGTAGTTGATCAGCCCGTGGTTAAAGTAGGCACGAAACCACTTTTTTGGGCTGTGGCTGCGCAGCAGCTCGTTAATGAGCGCTTCAAAATTTTGAGCCACTTTGTATTTGTCGTCAATTTTATTGTCCGTTTTGCGGAAGTAGAAAGAATTGTGCAGGGTGGCGGTGGCAAATTCCATGCCCAGTTCATCGGAGATCTTGTAAAGCGGCACCAGGTCCTCACAGTTCAGGTCCTGCACCGTCATGCCGAACCCTACATCCGGGTGCCCCATTTCCACCAGTTTTTTTAAGGTGGAGTAGCCCCGATTAAAGCCGTCCGGAATGCCGCGAATGGTATCGTTGGTCTGTTGCAGCCCCTCAATGGAAATGCGAATGCCCACTTTTGGAAATCGGCGGCAAAGCTCTAAGATACGGTCCGTAAAATACCCATTGGTGGAGATCACAATGCGGTTGCTCTTTTTGTACAGCGCCTCCACAATATCGCCAATGTCCTTGCGAATAAAGGGCTCGCCGCCGGTGATGTTGGTAAAGGCCATTTCCGGCAGCAGGCGAATATCATCCAGGGTGATCTCTTCCTCCGGGCGGGTGGGGTCCTTAAAGCAGTCGCACATATTGCAGTGGGCGTTGCACCGATAGGTAACAATCACAGTGCCGTATAGAGTTCGTTTAGCCATACTGATCTTCTTTCTTCAGTTTGATTTTTATGCGTTATAGTCAGACAGTAACTTGTCTGTATATTCCTGTACGGAGAGGAAGGCGTCTGCCCGGCAGGCGGCGGTCATGGCCGCCAGTCGCTCCGGCTCCAGGTCCAGGCGGCACAGCGCCGCGCCCAGGGCCTTGGTGTCGCCGGGGGGCAGCAGCACGCCGGTCTTGCCGTCCTCGATCAGCTCCGGTATGCCGCCGATATTGGTGCCCAGCACCGGCGTGCCCAGCGCAATGCTCTCCATCACGGAGTAGGGGCAATTCTCATACCATACGCTGGGATAAATGCTGCATTTGGCTGCGGCAATGCGGCGGTATAGGTCGTCCCCGGTGCAAAAGCCTACATCTGTGGCATTGGGCAGTTGCTGAATTTCCTCTGCCATGGTACCGCTGCCGGCGAACACAAAGTGCAGCTGAGGCAGCGCCTTGGCGGCGGCCAAAAGGGTATCAATGCCCTTTTCTTTGTCATAGCGGCCAAAGTAGAGCACATAGTCTTCTTTTTCTACCTGTGGGCGGGGCGGCACGGTGCAGAAGTTGTGCAGCACCCGGGTGCGCCCGGCCAGATCCGGGTGCTTTTCCATCTGGCTTTGCATAAAGGCAGAGCAGCAGATCACGCGGTCGATCTCTTTGTAAGTATGCGCCTTGCGGTACAGGGTAGCCTCGGCTGCGCCCAGCAGGCTCTTAGCCCGTGAGCCGTGCATGCATCGGTGTTGCACGCAAGGCGTGTACTTGCCGCCCAAGCAGGCGGTGCAGTTCTCCATGGTGTCCGGCCGATTGAGCATGTGGTTGGGGCACAGCAGTTGGTAGTCGTGGGCCGTGTACAGGATCTTGGTGTGTCGTCCGGTGGCTTTGTCCCAGGCGCGTATTTCCAAGATTACCGCAGGGGTCAATTGGTAGTTAAAGTTGTTCAGGTGTACCACTTGGGGCTGCAGATCCTCCAGCACCCGGCGCAGCTGCCGCCGGGCGTGGGTGGAGTATACCGTGCGCAAAGCGTAGCTCACTTTTTTTACTGGGTTGGCGGTGTGGTAATCGGTATCTTTGGTGTAGGCACCGACCCGGTTGCCCACGCAATTGCCCCGGTGCTCCATACCAAAGTATTCTACCCGGTGGCCTCGGCGGCTCAGCTCCGCCCCCAGCCCCATCATATAGGTTTCTGTTCCTCCTTTGGGGTACAGAAATTTGTTAATAAAGAGAATGTTCATCTCATGGCTCCCTCGCAGGCCAGCAGCTTGGTGTTGTCTACCCATTGCAAGTGGGTTTTATTTTGCGCTTTTAACCTGTTCATACAGTTCCAGCGTCCTCTCGGTGACTTGGTCCCAGTTGTATTTTTGCAAAATATAGTCTGCGGCAGTGGCCTTGCAGCGCTTCACCATGTCTGGCTGAGATAGCAGCTGCTCCAGCAGTCGCTTTAAGTCTGCCGTGTTGCCTTTTTGGAAGGCAAAGCCGTGGTCACCGCATACTTCCGTGCACTCGGGTATGTCCGAGGTGACGCAGCAGTTGCCGTAGCTCATGGCCTCCAGCAGACTGATGGGCATACCCTCTAAGTCCGAGGGCAGGCAGTAGAGATAGGCACCGGCGTACAGCGCAGCCAGAGGTGCACCCTGCACAAAGTCCGTAAAGACGATACGCGCATCTCCGGCAGCCTTGGCTTTCAACTGATTGAAATATTCCTCTGAGTGGCTGGCACCACCGGCGATTACCAGCTTTTTATCTGTTTGCAGTCTATGGTAGGCGTCGATTAAATAGTGGATGCCCTTCTCCGGGACAATGCGACCGAGAAACAGGATATAGCTGTCCTTTTCCAGTCCAAATCGGGACAGAGGGGTCAGGTCCGCCGTCTCCGGTGGGTCAATGCCGTTTTCAATCCGCACGGTCTGGCGGTGATAGGTGTCAGCAAAATACTGCTGCATACTGGCAGACAGCACGATGATCTCGTCTGCATACTTGGCGGCCATACGCTCGCCAAAGCGGAGAAAGCGGGTGGCAAAGCCGCCCCACTTGGCTCGCTGCCAGTCCAAGCCATGAATGGTGACCACGCATTTTTTGCCAAAGCACTTGGCTAAGGGCACCATAGCCGCCGGACCCTCTGCGTGGAAGTGAATGATGTCGTACCCACCGAACAGCGCCCGCACTGTGGCAAAAAAGCTGTATACAATGGCATTGAGCTTTTTGCTGTTGGGGGTGGGCACCCAGCGGATCTGTACCCCGTCCAGGTTGTGCAAGTGGCTGTGATCATCAAAGGCGGTTCCGGCCACATGGCGGCTTTTGCGATTATAAACGGTGACCCGGTGGCCCCGCTGTACCATACGGCGGGACAGGGCTTCTACCACAATCTCAACGCCGCCCTCTCGGGAGGGAATGCGCTTGTGACCGATCATTGCGATTTTCATGATCGCCCTCCTTACTGTGCCCCGTGGCCGGTAAACACCACGCCCAGGGTCTTGAACAGGATCTTAATATCCAGGCTGGGGGACCAGTTGTCTATGTACTGGCAGTCCAGGCGCACCACTTCTTCAAAGTCCTCAATCTGGGATCGGCCGCTAACCTGCCACAGCCCGGTAATGCCCGGTCGCATGGACAGCCGCCGCTTGTGGTGAGAGCTGTACTGCTCAAATTCGTCCAGCGTGGGCGGGCGGGTGCCAACCAGGCTCATATCTCCCCGCAGTACATTGTAGAACTGGGGCAGCTCGTCGATGCTGAATTTGCGGATAAAGCGGCCCACTTTGGTAATCCGCGGGTCATTGTCCATCTTGAACATCAGGCCTTGCATATGGTTTTTTTCTTCAAATTCTTTTTTGCGTTGCTCTGCGTTTGCGTACATGGACCGCAGCTTATACATATAGAACAGACGGCCGTTTCTGCCCACCCGCTGCTGCTTAAAGAACAGGCCACCCCGGCTTTCCAACAGCAGGGGAACGGCCACCAGCAAAATAATGGGAGCAGAAATGATCAGCCCCACAATGGCGCCTATAATGTCTATAAATCGCTTCAGTCCCAGCATCTTGGAATTTTGCACGGCGGCAGATACGCCCACCATTGGGTAGCCGGCCACAATATCGCAGCGCATGTGGTTAAACTTACTTTCTTCTACAAACTGCTCCAGGGTGGGGATGTTGATGTGCACCAGCACACCCATATCTTCCAGTTCTTCAATAAAGGCATTCAGATTCTCCGTAGACCAGTTGGCCTCCTTACCGGAGAAGTTGATGTACACCTCGTCAATGGAGGACAGGCGCACCCAGCTTAAAAAGCTGCTCAGATCCGGCAGAACTGCCACGCCGCAGCAGCGCTTCTCCACCGTGCGGCTGTGCATGGCCCGGTATGCGCCCGGGTTGCCCGCGGAGGCTGTGGCAGCCAAGGCATCGGCATGTAGGATTGTCACACCGTCTACCCGTTTGGTCCAGTCCTCTTGCAGCGATTGCACAAACGGCTCTGCCCGGTCCGGGGTGGTGACCACACCCACCAGCGTGGCATTGCGGGAATTGGAGAAGTTGTTGGTCAGCACGCGCTTGAGCACATAGCGCCCCAGGCAAGAGAATAGGATGAACAACAGGTAGGAACCGATAAACAGGTAACGGGAGTCGATCATCGGATTCTTAAACACCAGCAACAGTACCGCAAAACTCATGTAGGTTAGCGAGCAGTTACGCAATACAGCGAGCAGCTCCATTATCCGCTGCCGTTTGGCCAGATCAATAGAGGAGGCAAAGCCCACCGCGATGGCCGAGTAGGCCACAAACAGCATAAAGCAGTAGGATTTCCACTCGTCCGCGGTGTACAGCAAAATGCGGTGCAGCCCTTTGCCAAATACCAGATAGGCGATCAGGGTCGCCAGCACCAGTGCAATCCCATCGACGAAATATTCAGTTGTTTGCTGAACTTTTTGCCACTTTTTCAAGTTTGATCATTCCTGTGTTTATTTGTAGTTGTAGCTGTAACCGTAGTCGTAGCCGTATTTGTATTTTCGGCCATATTTATTGTAGTAGGAGTAGTATTTCTTTCGGTCCGGGGTGGCGTCATTGAGGATGAAGCCCACCACCTCCGCGCCGATGCTTTCCAGCGCGTCAACGGCGGATCGCACCTCGGGAATGTCCGTATTGCCGGCCTTAACGATCATCACATAGCCGGTGACCTTGCCTGCAAAGGCGCTGGCGTCCGTTACCAGGTTAATCGGCGGGGTGTCGATAAACACGCAGTCGTAATGCCCCTTGACAAAACTCAGTAGCAGATCCATTCTGGAGCTGGCCAGCAACTCCGCCGGATTGGGCGGGATTTTGCCGGAGGAGAGAATGGATAAATTTTCCACATTGGTTTTGGATACAGTGATGTTGTCTGTCAGCCCGGCCAATATTTCAGACAGGCCGTTGGTCACCGGAATATTGAACATACGATGAACGGTGGGGTTGCGCATATCTGAGTCAATGATCAGGGTGCGCTTGCCCATTTGGGCAAAGCTGATCGCCAGGTTAATGGTGTTGATGGTTTTGCCGTTGTTGGCGTCCGGACTGGTGACCACGAATACCGGACAACTTTCACCCTTTTGGGTAAACAGCAGGCTGGTACGGATGGTATTGTAGGCCTCTTTGATTACAAAGGGGGTGTCTGCTGCCAGCATTTTCTTTTGATCGTTACGGCTGAACCCGCGTTCGTCCGGGTTTTTCTTATTGCGTCTCAGTGCCATGGTTACGCATCTCCTTTCATGGATACAGGGGGTTCCGGCGGGGCAATTTGGCCGCTGTCTGTAGGCGGTGCCTGCTTGTCGCGGGTGGCCACCAGGCGGGGAATGGTGCCCAGTACCGGAATTTGGAATTCACGCTCCAGATCCTTTACAGAGGTGATGGTGGCGTTAAACGCCTCGCGCACAAAGAAGTAAACGAAGGAGACGGCAAAGGCAATTAACAGCCCCAGAAAGATATTTTTCTTTATATTGGGGGAGGAGGGGGTCTTTGGCTCCTTGGCATAGTCGATCACGTTGGCGCCGCCGGCTTTGATGATCCGGGCAATCTCACCGGGAGCCACCTCCGCTACGGCGTTGGCAATGGATTGACTGGTTTTGGGATTGGTCGTGGTGACGGACACATAAAACACATTGGTGTCCTCGTCCTGGGAAGTGGAAATGCTGTTCTTAATGGTGCTGCCGTCCGTCAGCCCCACTTTTTCCGCTACCTTGTCCAGCACTGCGTCGCTCTCCAGCACGGCAAGGTAGCTTTTTACCAAAGCGGTGGAGGCGGTGTAGTCGTTGTAACTGATGGAACTTTGGGTGCTTAGCTGATTCATATCACTGTACACATACAGGGAGATCTTGGCGGTGTACTTTTGGTCTATAAAGAACTCGGTAAAGCAACCGGCGACAATGCCCCCCAGCAGGGTGAACAGCAGAATGTAAACGACCTTCTTGCGCATCATCAAGAAGATCTTTTTCAGATCAATGTCAATTTCCTTGGTTTGGTCCATAATTTGCTCCTCTTTTATATATAAATTTATATATTATATAGATACATTCATTTTATCATTTTGGAGGGGTCGTGTCAATGCAAGGCGGGGACAGTGACATATTTTCGGCAAAGCGGCAAAAATGGCACTTATTTTTTGTCTATTTCCACGATAAAAAAGGCAAAAAAATGGCAGATAGTCCCATAGTGACTATCTGCCGGTGCGGCGATCTTGTTTTTATTCCACCGTGTAATCCATGGCAATGCTGTTTTCTGCCACGGCGTGCATGTGTTTCTTGACTACGCCGCAGTGGTACGGGTCCTGCTGATAGGCGTCCAAAGCGTCCATATCGTCCAACAGTACCTGCAGGATTACATCGTAGGAGCGCCCGGAGCGCAGCTCATCGACCCCCACTTCGATTCCACGCAGCAGCGGTACATTGCCGTCCATGGAGCGGAGCACTTCCGCTGCCTTTTGGCAATTTGCCGGGGTGGGGTCAGCCAGCTTGAAGCATACAATATGTTTGATCATTGCGATTCCTCCCAAAAAAATAAGGGACGGAAAGACCGTCCCTTTTGTTGTTATTTTGCCACATCGGAAGCACGGGACTCACGAATAATATTGACCTTGATCTGGCCGGGGTATTCCATCTCGGACTCGATCTTCTTGGCAATCTCGTGGGCCACAAAAGGCATACGGCTGTCGGATACCACTTCCGGTTTTACCATCACGCGGACCTCACGGCCGGCCTGTATGGCGTAAGCGCGCTCCACGCCCTCAAAGCTGCAAGAGATCTCCTCCAGCTGTTGCAGGCGCTTAATGTAGTTCTCCACATTCTCACGGCGGGCGCCGGGACGGGAGGCAGATACGGCGTCTGCCGCCTGAACCAGGCAGGCGACCACGGTCTTGCACTCTACATCACCGTGATGCGCCTCAATGGCATGCACAACGGCTTCGCTCTCTTTATACTTGCGGGCAAATTCCACGCCCAGGGCAATATGGCTGCCTTCCATCTCGTGATCCAAAGCCTTGCCGATGTCGTGCAGCAGACCTGCGCGGCGGGCCAGTCGCTCATCAGCACCCAGTTCCGCGGCCATCAGCCCGGCAATATAACTCACTTCCAGGCTGTGCTTGAGCACGCTCTGGCCGTAGGAAGTACGGTATTTCAATTTACCAAGCAGGCGCACCAGCTCCGGGTGAATGGAACCGCAGTTGGCTTTCAGTACAGCCTTCTCGCCCTCCTGTTTAATGGTGGCATTTACCTCACGCTTGGCCTTTTCGTACAGCTCCTCAATGCGGGTGGGATGAATGCGGCCGTCCTGGATCAGTCGCTCCAAGGTCAGGCGGGCAATCTCTCTGCGCACCGGGTCAAAGGCGCTGACGGTGATGGCTTCCGGCGTGTCGTCAATAATCAATTCAACGCCGGTAATGGACTCAATGGAGCGGATGTTGCGCCCCTCACGGCCGATGATGCGGCCTTTCATCTCGTCATTGGGCAGTGCCACAACGGAGACGGTGGTCTCAGCCGTGTGATCGGCGGCGCAGCGCTGAATGGCGGTGCCGATGATCTCCCGCGCCAGCACTTCGCTCTGGTCCCGGGTCATCTGCTCATATTCGAGGATTTTTTTGCTCTTTTCCGTGTCCAGTTCTTCTTCCAGAGAGGCCAGCAGTTGATTTTTTGCTTCCTCCTGGGTCAGACCTGAAATACGCTCCAGCATATCAAACTGGCTTTTCTTGATGCCATCGACTTCGAGTAATTTGTTTTCAAGTTCTTTTTGCTTTTCGCTGATTTTATCATTTTTTGCTTCCAGGGAATCCGCTTTTTTGTCCAGATATTCTTCTCTCTGGTTCAGGCGTTTTTCCTGTCTTTGCACTTCGTTCCTGCGCTCGCGGATATCCCGGTCTGCGTCGGAGCGGAGCTTGTGCACTTCGTCCTTTGCTTCCAATACTTTTTCTTTCTTAGAAGCTTCTGCCTCGGCCAAAGCGTTATTGATGATCTTGGTGGCTTCTTGGGTGGCAGAACCGATTTCTTTCTCTGCGGTCTTGCGGCGATGCGCCACACCCAAAACGAAACCTAAAACGGCAAAAACAGCGGCGCAAACCGCGCCTACGATCACCGGAATCACAACATTACTCATAATCAACAGCACCTCCTTCTGCATAAATTTCTCGTTTTTGAGATGGAACTCTCGAATCGAATATCATCAGAAAAGGTACAGTTTAATTACATTTTAACGCATTTCTGTAAAGAAGCCTTACATAACTAAATGTAAAACTTCTGTATAATAATACACCTATATATGGTATCTGTCAAGTTTTGTTTGCGCCGGAGGCGGAGGAAAAGGCAAAAAATTCGGCCGTTTCGGTTGACAGGGACGGTAAAAGGTGCTACTATAAGCCGTAAGAGATAGAGAAAGCTTTGATGGGGACACGAGCGCCGCTTTTTTGCCGTTTTTCAGAGAGTGCCTGTACGCTGCAAGGGCACACGGTGCAGCTGTCGCTTACCACCCTGGAGCGCCGCCAATACCGGCCGGTCGCCTGCCGTTATCCGGGCCTTGAGGTACAGCTCCTTGCTGTGCAATTCAGGTGGAACCGTGGATCTTCATTCACCCTGTGTATGCAGGGTGATTTTTTATTTTTTGGAGGAATTGTTATGAACATTACACTAAAGGACGGCTCCGTTAAGGTGTATGACGCACCTATGACGGCGGCGGACATTACCAAAGACATTTCTATGGGCCTGTACCGTGCAGCCTGCTGCTGCCGAATCGACGGCCAGGTGCGGGACTTGCGCACCACCGTTAGCGACGACTGCGACTTTGAAGTGCTGACCTTTGATGAGGAGGACGGCCGCCGCACCTTTAACCACACCGCCTCTCATATTATGGCCCAGGCGGTTAAGCGCCTGTATCCCCAGGTGAAGCTGACTATCGGCCCGGCCATTGAGAACGGCTTTTATTATGACTTCGACTGCGGCGACACGCCCTTTACCACCGACGATTTGCTTAAGATCGAGGCGGAAATGAAGAAGATTGTGAAGGAAAATCCGGAGATCGAGCGCTTTGAGCTGCCCCCGGCGGAGGCCACGGCGCTGATGGAGGAAAAAGGCGAGCCGTATAAGGTAGAACTGATCGCCGAGCACGCCGGCAAGGGCGAGCACATTAGCTTTTACAAGCAGGGTGAATTTACCGAGCTGTGCGCCGGTCCTCATCTGATGAGCATTGCCGCCGTAAAGGCCTTTAAGTTAACCAACACCACCGGCGCTTACTGGCGGGGCGATGCACAGAATAAAATGCTCTGCCGCGTGTACGGTACTGCATTCCCCAAAGCGTCTATGCTGGAGGCCCACCTGCAAATGCTGGAGGAGGCCAAGAAGCGGGATCACCGCAAGCTGGGCAAGGAGCTGGAGCTGTTTACCATTATGGAGGAAGGTCCCGGGTTCCCGTTCTTCCTGCCCAAGGGTATGATCCTCAAGAACCAGTTGATCGACTACTGGCGCCAGATCCACACGGCTGCCGGGTATCAGGAGATCTCTACCCCCATTATCCTCAGCCGCAAGCTGTGGGAGCGCAGCGGTCACTGGGACCACTATAAAGAAAATATGTACACCACCGTTATTGACGACGAGGACTTTGCCATTAAGCCTATGAACTGCCCCGGCGGTATTTTGGTGTATAAGAACAAAATGCACTCCTACAAGGATCTGCCGCTGCGTATGGGCGAGCTGGGCATTGTGCACCGGCATGAGCTGTCCGGCGCACTGCATGGGCTGATGCGGGTACGTTGCTTTACCCAGGATGATGCCCATATCTTTATGACCCGGGAGCAGATCAAGGACGAAATCAAGGGCGTGGTACAGCTGATCGACAGTGTGTACAGCACCTTTGGCTTTAAGTATCACATTGAACTGTCCACCCAGCCGGAGGACTCTATGGGCGCCAAGGAGGACTGGGACATTGCTACCCAGGCCCTGCGGGACGCCATTACCGAGCTTGGCTATGACTTTGAGGTTAACGAGGGCGACGGCGCATTCTACGGCCCCAAGCTGGACTTCCACCTGACCGATTGCTTGGGTCGTACCTGGCAGTGCGGCACCATTCAGCTGGACTTCCAGCTGCCGGAGCGGTTTGAGTTGGAATATGTGGGCGCGGACGGCGAGAAGCACCGCCCCATTATGATCCACCGTGTGGTATTCGGCAGCATTGAGCGGTTTATCGGTATTTTGACCGAGCACTTTGCCGGTGCGTTCCCCACCTGGCTGGCGCCGGTGCAGGTGAAGCTGCTGCCCATCGCGGACCGTCATATTGACTATTTGAACACCGTGAAGGCAAAGCTGGAGGCTGCCGGTATTCGCTGCGAGGTGGATGACCGCAGCGAGAAGATCGGCTTTAAGATCCGCTCTGCGCAGATGGAGAAGGTGCCCTATATGCTGGTGGCCGGCGACAAGGATATTGAGGCCGGCACCGTGTCCGTTCGTTCCAGAAAGGACGGCGACGAGGGTGCCTCCAGCCTTGAGGACTTTATCGCCCGCATTACCGAGGAGATCGCCACCAAGGCAAAATAAAAACGGCAACGCAAACGCCCTGTACAGCATGTACAGGGCGTTTTTGTGTGTGATGTAATCGGACAGCGTAGAGAGTCGGTAGGGTCTGCAACTGCCGATGGCTGCTTTTTCGGTCAGTGGGGGCCGGACTTATGCGTGCTTTAATACAAATACCAGCCAGCCTTTGTCCTCAAATCGCTGCTGCACGGTAAAGCCGTTGGCGGCGAAAGAGGCCAGCACCTCGTCCTCCCGCACATCGATAATACCGCCGGTAATGTAGGTGCCGCCGGGCTTTAAGAACTGTGCCACCTGGGGATTGAACTGCATAATAATGTCTGCCACAATATTGGCTACAATAATATCGTACTGCCCGTTGACTTTGTCGGACAAATTGCCCTCCACGGCCGTGAACCGATCCGGGCCAAAGCCGTTCTCCAGCGCATTGGCGTTGGCAGTCTTGACCGCCAGTTTGTCAATATCTACGCCAAAGGCAGTTTGCGCACCCAGCAATAGAGCGGCTATGGAAAGAATACCGCTGCCGCAGCCGATGTCCAGTACCGTAGCGCCGGGGGTGACCACCTTTTCCAGCGTTTCCAGACACAGGCGGGTGGTGGGGTGCGACCCGGTGCCAAAGGCCAGACCCGGCTCAATGTGCAGCACCTTGCGGCCGTCTGTAGGGTCTGCGTCCTCCCAGGTGGGGCGGATCAGCAGCTTGTCGCCTACCGGCACAGGGTGAAAATATTTTTTCCAGTTGTTTACCCAGTCCTCCATGGCGCACAGGTCCGTGCCCAGGGTGTAGGCGATACCGGCGCTTTGCAGCCGCTCCTCTAAGAAAGAAACGGCTTCTGCCGGGTTCTCCTCCGGGCTGATATAAATGTGGATAATGCCCTTGGTGCGGTCCTTTTGCAGCAGAGACGCCTCAATCAGATCAATATGGGCGATCTCCATGGTCTCCTCTTCCAGAGCAGAGTAGTCCTCAATATAAATGCCGTAAGGCACCACCATATTGGCAATATTTCCGGCGGTCTCAATGTCTTTTGTATCGACGGTGACGGTGATCTCTGTCCACTTTTCTTGCGTTACTTCCATTGTGTTATTCTCCTAAGTTAACCTTGTGCTCGGTGGTGGTGCGGCCGTGGTTAAACAGCTTGCGATTGTCCAGCGCCCACTGCCGGTCGGTAAATTTGCCCGGCTCCACCTTGGAGGTGGCAGCGTGAATTTCAAAAATTGTGGCGTCCAGTGCGTCCAGCTGAGAGAGAATCTCCGCCTCCAGGAACATGGGCCGCACGGGGGAGCCGTACTCCGGCTGACCGTGGTGGGACAATAGCATGTGTTCCAGCAGTGCCGCCTTTTCCGGTGCCACGCCCAGGTCGCGTGCCTTTTCATCAATATACATAGCGCCCTTGACCAAGTGACCGATCAGTTCGCCCTCGGTGGTATAGCCCTTGACCAACCCCAGGTTATTCGCCTCCAGCTCCCATGTCTTGGCCACATCGTGGAGAATGGCGCCGGAGAGCAGCAGCTCTTTATCCACATTGGGGTAAATCTGGCACAGGGATTCGGCCAGACGCACGATGGACACGGTGTGCAGCATCAACCCGCCCACTATGGCGTGATGCAGCCGCAGGGCGGCAGGATAGCGCACCAGTGCCTCCTTATGGTCCTCCATAATACCGGACACAATGGCCTTAAAATCCGCGTCCTGAAAGGCATTTACCCGGCGCATCAGCATATCATAGATCTGGGCGCCGCCCACCTCGCTGGCGGGCACCAGATCGGACAGGTTGTAGTTGTCGCTGTCCGCTGCCGGGCGGATCTGAGAAATGCGAAACTGATCCCGACCGTTATACTGCTCCACAGTGCCCCGCACCTTGACCACCATATCCGGGGCAAACAGGCCGTTGTCCGTGTAGTCCCACAGCTTGGCAGGCAACTCATCGCTTTTGTCTCCCAGTACAAGATCCAGGTAGGCGGCGCCGTTCTTGGTCTTTTTTACATCGCATTTTTTCAGCAGGGCAAAGCCCTCGCACATGCCGTTTGGCAACTGCTTAAAATTCATATTCAAAAACTCCTTCGGTTCATTTGTTCTGTACCCCTCATTATACACGAAAAGATGCGCGGTTTCAACCGGCGGGGTAGGGGATGTTTACCGATTGTTTACGAAAGTGCGGTTGACAAAAAATCAACCGGCTGTTATTATAAAACTGCTATAGTATAAGGTCTTGATTTGGAGGGATCTTTTTTGGAAAATACAGATCGACTGTGTATGAATTGTTTTGCGCCCCTGACCGCAGGCAGCGTTTGCCCCGGTTGCGGGTTTGATAACGATCAGGAGAACGACACCAGCTTTCTGCCCCTGCGCACGGTGCTTCAGGACCGGTATGTGCTGGGCCATGTGCAGGCTTGGGAGAGTGACGCTGCGGTGTATGCCGCCTATGATCGTACCTTGCAGGCGCCTTGTGTGGTGCGGGAGTTCCTGCCCAAGGGCATTGCCAATCGGTTGGAGGGCAATCGGGATGTGCATGTGCGGGAGCGTTTTCGTAAGAATTTTGACGGCTATAAGCGGTCTTTTACCACTTTGTGGCAGACCATGATGCAGCTGCGCACCTTGGCGGCGGCACTGCCGGTGTATGATGTGTTCCCTGCCAACGAGACGGTGTATGCTGTGTCTCAGCCGGTGGACGGCGTGCCCTTGCGGGAATTTTTGCTGCGCACCCCGGAGGGCTACATTTCTTGGGAGCAGGCGCGCATTATGTTTATGCCGGTGCTTACCACCTTGGAGGCACTCCATGACCGGGGCGTGGTCCATGGTTCCATTACGCCGGACAATCTGCTGCTGTGCCCGGACGGTAAGGTGCGTCTCAAGGGCTTTTGTATCGCCCAGTGCAATACGGTGCAGTCGGATCTGGAATTTAATTTGAACGAGGGCTACACCGCCATTGAGCAGTACGACAATGACCGCAAAATGTGCCCGGCTACGGATATTTATGCCTTTTCCGCCTGTATTTATCGGGCACTGGTGGGTAGCAATCCGCCGGATGCTCCGTCCAGAGAGACCAATGACAAGCTGATGATTCCCAACAAGATCGCAGAGAGTATTCCCACCCATGTGATTCGTGCTCTTGGCGCCGGGTTGCAAATCTACCCGGAGAACCGGGCACAGAGCGCAGCACGTCTGCGAGAGCTGCTGAATGCGGCGCCTTCGGTGGTGGCGCAAGCAGCGGAAGCAGCCCAGCCGCCCCAGCCGGAGCCAAAGCCTCAACCTGCACCCCAGCCGGATGTGCGCCACAGTGCCCCTCCGACAGAGAAGCCCAAGGGCGGCAAAAATAAGGCTGTCATTATTATTTTGGTGGTGCTGATTGTGGCTGCCGTGGCAGCGGGTATTTATGTGGTGAAGTTTTCCGGCCTGGTGGATGGCAGAGAGAATACCACGCAGACTGTCTCCTCTGTAAATTATACTGTGCCGGACTTTGTGTCTGCCGGGTACACCCAGAGTGACATTAAGAACAACGGCGCATGGAACAAGCAGTTTTCCATCACCTATGACGCCCAGTATTCAGACAAAGCAGCGGAAGGCGTGATCATCGCGCAAAGCGTGAAGAAGGGCGAGAGTGTGGCCCAGGGCACGCAGATTGTGTTGACGGTGAGCAAGGGAATTCAGACAGAGGAAGTGCCGGATGTAGGCGGTCTGGATGTGGCAGAGGCCAAGAAGCAGTTGGAGGCAAAGGGCTTTAAGGTGACCACAGTGACTGTCTATAACGACGGCAGCTATAAAGAGGGCACTGTAAAGAGTGTGTACGGTATGACCCCGGACGCCAAAAGCACTGCTGCCGTGGGCAGCGAGGTGGTGCTTCAGGTGTACGGCGCCGAACAGACCACCACGGAGCCGGAAAGCACAACGAAGCCGGAGACCACCGTGCAGGAAGTGCAGTAAGCAGTAATAAGATAAACGGAAAAAAGAATGCGAACAATATGGCGGCGGAGTCTTTTGACTCCGCCGCCGTGCATTTCATAAACACATCATCAACTTTAGCACCGTGCACTTGCCGTAGTGCCGCGGGCATTTAAGCGAGAATGCGGTGGGTTATCCCTTTCGGCCGCTCTCCGGGGGGCATTACAACAAATGCTTCCCGGCTATGCGCGACTGCGTCATTTGTACAAAAATAAAAAAACAGATGGCAAATCGAAACGGTTCGTTACCAGCCAACTGTAAAAATTTTTCAGTTTTATTTGTCTTTGCGACACATACACTATTGGTGCAAACGCAAGTTTACGAAAAAGGAGTGTATTCGCAATGGCAAGCAACAAGAGTGTTGTGCCCGAGGCTAAGGAAGCCCTGAACCGTTTTAAGATGGAAGCTGCTTCTGAAGTGGGCGTAAATCTGAAGCAGGGCTACAACGGCGACCTGACTTCTAAGCAGGCTGGTTCCGTAGGCGGCCAGATGGTTAATGTAATGTGTCCTGTACGAACTGTGCAATTTCAGCGTACAAATTGGGCTAAAAATAACCAACTTCAGCCGATTACATACGAATTTTTCATAGCGGTATAAAGGCCCCACTGCACACAACAAAAACATCCAAAAGCTACAAACAATAAATACAATGAACACCATCTGCTGTCAGGTGGTGTTTTTATTTTGCCTCGCAAAATTTACAAGTCCTATTATGAGCGAAAATTAAGTTTAAGGAACTTTACAAGGAAATATTCCTATGAACTGTCGCTCTATACAAATCTACACAGATAAAGCATAATAGGAGGCAGTAAAGATGAGAGAGGTTTATATAAATATGAACCCAAATGAAATTGAAAGCGAATACTTAAACGGTGTGTATAATGAAATTGCCAACACGCTTGGCATTGAGGCGGCAATAACGATATATTCTACATACCGAGGTCAGCAAATCACTTTCCCGGTGAACTTTTTCACAACGGAATTTATCGCATCAAGAATTGTGGCGGAATATGACGGTAAAAACATTCGTCAACTTGCCACAAAATACGGCTACAGTGAAAAATGGATCAGAAAAATGATTAAAGAACACAACAAAAAGGAGAAATAAAACTATGAAAAGCATTAAAACATTAGGAATTGTTATCGTAATGATCAGCATGATAACAATCATATTCACCGGTTGCGGAGAAGAAAAAAAGGCAGCTGTGGCCGCCTACAACAGCGAATGTTCACGCATTGAAGCCGAACAAGCAACACTTGAAAAGTCCATATCCGATAGCCAAGCTCTGATAGATTCAAAAGAAAAACCATATGATAATTCTACAATCCCTGCTCTTGAAACGGCAATAACAGATGCAAAAGTAAGTATTGTTGAAATACCGAAAAAAGAAGGCAATGCCGAAAAAATCAACGCACTCGTAAATGATAAATTAAAAAAAATCAGTTATACAAAAGCAAACGAAACCCTATTATCTGTTAAATCCGAACTTGAAGACAGTATAAAAATTATGAAACAAGTTACTAATCCAAGCGAAGCATTTGTTATTAACAGAATAAAGGACATTGACACTATCACAGGATATTCGGCAGTTACAGAGGATAACGATCCAAACGGCAATTTGAACAAAGTTGGAGGATACACAGCGGCGATATACTTTGCTTCAAGCCAAATCAAAGAAAAGGATAAACTTTGGCTTGACGGTACAATTATCGAAAACGGAACAAACGGCGGAGGATGCATTGAAGTTTACGCCACAGAAGATGATGCAATTAAAAGAAGAGATTATCTTGCTACATTTGACGGTACAAGAACAGCTTCCGGAACACATACAGTAGTAGGAACTGTACTCATACGCACATCAAACTGCTTAACTGCAAGTCAACAAAAAGAACTTGAAAAGAAAATTATAGATAATTTAACTCAACTTCGTTAAATTACAATTAAATTGACCAACACATTATAAAGTGTTATAATTAAAATGATAAAATCAATATGGAGGGAGAGCAATATGAAAAATTCAAAAAAGCCATTAAACGAACAAAAAGTATTAGACAAATTAGGCATTGACGATTTTAGGCATTTATCAAAAGAAAAGGTAATTGAATTTGTATCATTAGTCCCAAATATGGAGCCTGAGGTTGCAAAAGCAGCCATTGAACAATTTCCCGAATTTTCTTCAGTTATGAAATCAATTATGATTGATTATAAGCAAGAAATCGAATCTGCTCTAAACCAAAATGATGATACCGTAAAAAAGTACTATAATGCTTGTGATAAAATTTTAGACTCACTCGATAAATTGTTAGATGATACAGATTTAGATTTAAATGAAAAAATGCAAATCATAGATAAAATGCAAGAAGTGCAAAAAATGATGGATGAAAAAGATTCAGAAAACAAAAAATTCATAAGAGATGTATTAACAATCGCCGGAGTTGTAATAGTGACCGTCGCAGGAACCGCAATCTCATTATTAGGCGGAGACTCCAAATTGAAACTGCCAAACAGTAAGGAATGAAAAATAGTTATAAGGCGTTGGAGAAACCAAATCTCCAACGCCTTTTTAATTGTGCATCATAATTTGTATCAATTATTATTTTCAGTAAAATTCAATCATGACAAATCTATTTCATATTTCAACAAAATTAGCGGTAAATGAAAAAGTAAATATAACGAATACTGAACGAATATAACGAAAATAACGAATAAATCAGGATACAGACTATTCGTCGTAAAAAGTGGCACAGATTGCAAAAGTTCGTTGCAATTTTTGGCACAACATAAAATTTACAAATTTATAAATCGCACATTCGCAAAAGAAAATCTCCTTTGGTACAATTTGAGTATCTAAGGAGGTTTTACTATGAACAACACATTATTTGAACAATTCGGCTGTACATATACTAAGCAGGGCGATTATCTTCTGCCTAATTTAACTTTACCGGCGAAAGAAGAAACCTGTTATATCGGAGTATGGGGATAACGCAGGTTAAATTATTTAAAGCACCACCGCAAAGTTTTGTATTATAATCTGCTCACTTCTGGCAAACTCAATTCCCACCTTGCCGATATTGAAGAACAAGCCAAACAACTCTTTTCTCGGCTGGTAAAACAATACGCTGAAAAAGAAGTTGTCATCGAACAGCTAAATGCAACAGATATGATGCTTTGGGTGCAGAAGATGAATAATATTCGTGAGCGTGTAACTGAAGTTGTAAACAACGAACTAAGCTATACATAACGCCACAGGCACGAGAGATAGACTCCCGTGCCTGCTTCAATTCTTAATCAAAGTACTTTTTATATCTGCTAAATGCAGGATCATCAAATACATCCAACTTATTACCCGTTTGTTGTTGAATAAGCATACGACAAATTTCTATCCTGTGTAACATGGGAGAAACAATTGTATGTGTAGAGTTTAGATATGTTTTAATATCTTCAACAGATATTGGGATTTTATAACCGTGCGAGCTACTGGCAATTATAACTCCGTCATCCCTTAAAGGTGCGATAACTTTTCGATAAAGGAAATTTCGGCTAATTTTATGTTTGGTATATTCCCTCAGAACGGATATTACTTGGTTAGAATAGATAAATCGTGTAGGATCAATATTTTGCGCATAGAAAAGCAGATATCGAAGAAATGCTACTTGCGCTCGTTTTTCATCTGTCACTATCTCTTCATTCTTTGTAATAAAGTCCGATGCGCATTTTACCGATAAAGCATAAATGTCTTTATCAAAATTGCATTCCTCAGGAGTTGTTGTTCCCCAATAAGGCTCTTTTTTATTCGGGAACTCATCGAAAGCCATTATTTTGCTACGCAACATTTCATAATAATTTGGGGCATTTGGATCTGTTAAGAAACGATTAATGGATCCACCTATAAAATCTGCGAGCTGAACAAGTAAGTTGTCTTTGCTATCACAATAATCAAAATCATATTCATTGAGAAGGTTGTACTGTGGTCTTCTTTCAGCAACATATTTTTTGAATGACTCCTGAAACTCTGTTGTACCGGTTTCATCCTCAATAATCTTCAATTTTGGATATACATGATACAACATATCATAAAATCTTTGATGAAGAAACTTTATAAAAGATTTTTTGTATTCAGTAAGAGGGCTACCTTTTACAAATTCTTGTTTATTTGCAATGAAAAGTACAACGCGAAATTCTATTGGTAATAATTGAGCAATAATGCGGGTACGTCTTTTATTATCACTGCCTATTTTGCTTGACTTCAATTCTGTGTTTGCAAAACCGTTATTTTTCTTTATTTCATTGATTGCATTATGCAACTCTGAGATTTTTGTTTCTTCAACAACAACAGCACACAATATATAATATTTTGATGCTCCTTCAGTGGTGAAATCAAAGCCAAAACTACCACACTCATCTATGTATGCTGTCCTATTAGGTTGGGATTGTACTATTATTTGTTTTTCCATATCATCAAGTGATAACTGATATCCTTGGTCCATTATTTTCACCTCTTTTAATCCACTATGGATGATATTTTTTCAAATAGCTCTGGTGCATCGACAACCACAAGCGCAATTTTCTCTCGAACTCGAGTAATTCCTTGGTAAAAAAGATTAGGGTATAAATAATCCGGATTTGGGTGCGGAATACCTTGCAAAATATTATTTGTACCGTAATAGAAAGACTTGTCCATTAACATAAGAACATTGTCAAATTCTTGTCCAATAACATGATGTGTATCAAAGTCTTCCTCATATTGAGTATAGGGGCTGTAATTATAATTCGATTTTGAATAATTTATAAATGTATAGCCTTTATTTCGATAATATTCAATAATGTTTTTCGCTTCGTCTATTGAATTTGCATAGGCTAATGATACATTATCGTATTTCGTAGGAATATGTGGCTTTCTGTTTAGATTTCTTACAGAAATAATAAAAGACGCTAACTCTTTGTTGGTTCGTATTTTTTCAGATAACTCATATTTACCTAGTAAAGGGAGTGAAGATATTTTACTGACAATGGCATTTCGTTTTTCAGTACTTGATAGAACTTGATCTGGATCAGAAGAAAAAATGCAGATCTGTTTACCTTTCCTAACTCGATTGCACAAATCGTCAAACTGTTTAGGATAAAATCTATGGGATTCATCGACAAGTATATAATGGTAATTATCTATTACTTCTGGATGATATTTAAGGTAACCTGCTGCTATGATATTAAAATTTTTTATTTCTGTCTTTAGTATTTCTTGTCCGTAAGACAATTTTCCACAATGAATAATAGCAGTTTGATCTATTTTAGATAATTCTTTAGCAACATCATAAAGCAACAGTGTTTTTCCTGTGCCTGGCTTTCCGACTATACTATAAAATCCGTCACAATTCAGTTTGTTTATATGATCCAATATCTCTTTTTTGATTTGTTCTTGAGCTTGTGTAAGAAAATATTCGCCGTTAATAAATTTTTCAGGTGTATTAAGAGGAGAAACCAAATAGTCTGAAGCTCTGAACATGTTGTCTATTTGCTTTAAATATTCATTTTTGAATGCAATAACAGCCTGGACAACTTCCGAAAAATCAACCTGTAGTAAATCATTGGCTTGGGTTAATTTGTAGGTAGTCAGAGAATCAGTAATTACAGTATAAAATTCCGTTTGTTTTCCTAAATGAGCAAGGTAGTGTTTGTTTTTCCTTAGTTGATTTAAGATATCTTCTACAGGTACAGAACGACTTTTTATTTCAATATTAAGGCAGCTATCTTCCGTGAATTTAAGCAAATCGAATTCCTTTCCAATCTGAGGAATCTGATAATTCAAAAAGAAGCCGTCAAATGAACTAATAGATATACCAAAGTTTAATAGAGCATCGACCAATTGACGCAAAGAGCAAATTTCGTGCATTTGCGTTCTCTTATCCTCGTCTTTACCGGATGCATGTTTTTCCACATGTCGATAGGACACCTCGTTATTTATTCGCGATAAAATGTATAAATTAACTGGTTTTGTCATCATGATCACCTTTCAAATAACGAAGGAAGTTTATTCCTGATTTCAGTATTGCTTGGCCTTCTCTTACTCCGTAACCCATAATACGACCATCGGGATGATGGCGCAGATTAGGTAATACAAACTCATTAAACAGGTTGGTTGCGAACTCATATTTTCCTCTGCAAAGCAAAGCCCTCTAAGATAGCCATTCATAATGCCCGCAGCAAAGTCCGCAAGCTGTATACCGGCACTTTGCGAACTACACTCTGTAAGAACACCTGAGTAAATGTTTTTGTATTTGATAAAATCACCTTTTACCGCAATTTCGTGGCAAGCTGTTTTCAACTTTTTAATTTTATCAGGATTAAGCTCGTCCATAATTATTGCTGCAAAATCATTGGGTTGAGCATCCATATTTACTCGCTGCATTGATTCTTGCAGATGAAACTTCAAAACCTCTTCTTCGGATTGGTAACACATTTGAGTGTATACACATGTAACCGTAAAGATAAATTCGAAGGATTTTTTGTCTACCGCTCGATTAAAAACACGACGATAATATTCTTTTAGAGTATCTTCGGATTTGGTTTTTAGAAATTCTGAACGGTACTTGCCCTTATGTATCTCCCAAAGGTCAGACCATTTGATTTCCTCACTTACAGGGATACTATAATGTTCATTTAATTCTGCAATTTCGTTTTGAAACAAACGATAGTCATCGGCAGAAAATCGCACGTTAGAACGTATGCAGAATGGGTGGCTGTGCCGAAACTTTTCATTTGGCCGTTTATTATATACCCCAGCTTCGTCAGTAAATATCAAATATGATGTCAAATTTCATCTCTCACAAGATAATGTTCTAACCAAGTTGATTACAGCTGTTACTGCTGTAATGCACATCTCTGCATCAGATTTTTCAGCCATTCTATCGTGTGTTAAATGATTAGCAAGATCAACTGCTGATTTTGCAAATTTACGATATCTTTCATTAGAGGAACCAGAAAGCACATACATAAAATAGGCGTCCAACATCCTCTTGGCATCAGTATCACTTGGAACAACAGCATCATCCGTTTTATGTAATTCTGCATCAAACACTCGTTGTGCAGTTGTTATTAGAGTTTCACGACCGAGCATTCCTATTGCCTGAAATTTTTCTTCAGTATCGGCCACGGCAATGCGCTTTTTCATTTCATAGATAGCACGATCAACTCTATCCCAACCAGTGGGCTCATAAACCTCACCTGTAAATACTTCTTGAGATTTATTAATTTCATCTACTGTGTTTTCATACAAATGAGGAATGAATGCACGTCTCGAAGCATAGGTGCCCAAATCTGTTTGAGACCATCTTCCATACCACTCCCATAAATCTTTATATGGATTAGGGTTGTCCAAACCCAAAATAGAAAGATACTCATCAAGCGTGTTGTATACTGAAATATATTGTGAATTTACTTCTTGTATACGAGGGCCGCCCGTAGATACTGATATCATTAATGTTTTTATCCGATCAATAAGTTGAAGGATCGTCTGTTTTGCAACACCTTGAGGTAAGTCGTTCCAATTTAGATATTGTCTACACACTGGGCGAATATGCACACAAGCCAACTGCTCACAATCATACGTTCTTACAAACAACTGTGCAATATCACATATTTCCTTTTCATATGTTTCTAAAAGAGCTCGATGTCGTCTGAAGATGTCTATCTCTATTTCATATATGAAAGCATATAGGTATGTTCCGCCATTCCAATTATCATAATCAATCTGTTCCGACGAAGGATAGGAACCTTTAAGAATATCTACTAATGCAAAATTATTTTCTTGTTCAAAATATCGAATAACACTTGATGTAATCTTTTTTACTTCCGCAAGATTCTCTAACATAGAATTGACCGTCCTTGACTTTATATTAACAATTTTGTGCTGCGCATATTTTAGGTATTTATAATTGCGATCCCTTTTACTTAATTGTCATCAGTTTTGAATCTTTCCCACTCGGATTGCATTTCTTTTAAAGCCTGAGCGTTACGAATCTCTTGAGCCAAAACTTTCTTAGCTGTATCGGTTTCGCTCTCAATATAAGGTTCTCGTTGGCTTGCAACCTTGCTATCGAAACTACCTAAATGGCAGCTTACATACGTAACAAAATTCTCGACATCATCTTTGCAGTCAAACAAAAGCACAACTTCTAATAACCGTCGAGTTGCAATTTGCGCCTCTCTACCATTTGCATCTCCGAGATGATGTTCTAAAAATCTTAGCAATAAATACCGCAATTCAGATGTTACATAGTACCTTAAGCAAATATTCGGGTCATTGTAATTGCGATACGGAATAAATGCCATTTCCGGGCAAGGTGCAGTCATCCTATGCCCATCAAGGTCGGTGCTTTGACACGAAAACAACTGCGTTCCATTGCTGAAAATTTTAATAGTGCCATAATATGCAGCTGTGTCGGTTTGCAAATGATGATAAAACATTTTGTTTCCTTCGCTCCACAAACCATTTTCTTCTCTATCTTCTTCTAACACAATTGTATATTCGGGATATAGACTGTGGTAATATCGTGAATCTTCTTCAACCCAATCATCAGGGTTGATTAGCAATTTTTTGATTTTTTCAAGCGGAGGTTGAGACCGTTGGTCATCCTCACTTTCATTATTTGCAGATTTTTTTACAACCGTTCTGCCTTTTGATTCTCGTTGAGAAATAAATTCAGTATAGCGATTACTCAATTTTTGCCCCGCTGCAGTTGCAATAGTAATGGAAGATGTAGGTGTACCGACAGCTTTTTGTATTGTTTCATATATAGCTGAAATATCTCCTAAATCATCTAACCGTCTTAACTTATAATCGCCATTTAAAAAACCGTGCATATTTGTGTGATTAATTTCCGGAAGTCCGATTACAACAGCCGGAATTTCAGGATCTTGTAACCAAATGATACCTTCCTCATTTGTGCAATAAGCGCTTTCGTAGTAGCTGCTTGAAAGGATAGCAATATTTACTGAACTATTTGCAATCTTTTCTTTTATCTCACGGGAAATCACACTGTTCACATCGTTACCAGGAAGAGAGGAACAGAAAATATAATTATTCGGAATTCCCGTTGCTACTAAATAGTCTTTAAGCATATCTGCAATTTCAGCATCTATGGAACGGTGACTAATAAAAATAATTGGTGTCATATGTCTTTCTGTACCTTTCTTTATGGAAAGCACAGTTTTTGGCTTGCTTTCTGTATCTTGTTGTAGCTCTCCCCAATAGTCCGTATCGGTTACAAGTGCCTTCAAGTGCCCCATCATGTTTTGATAGGATTTTCGGCTAGTATTACGATGAAAAAAGGCATTATGTATATCTGAATATAGAGGATGATTCTTTAAATGTCTTTCATTGAATACACTAATCTCACTCATCCATGTTTCATATTGAGGGCCTTTTACTTATGAAATTCCGGCAAACTCCATTCCCTCCTTGCCGATACAGAGGAACAAGCCCAACAACTTTTTCTCTAGCTGGTAAATGAACTCGCCAAAAAAGAAAATGTAACCGAAGACCTCAAAGCAACCGACCAAATGAAATGGGTCTAGAAGAAAAATAATATTCGAAGCAGAGTAATTGAAGTTGTTATCGCAGAGGTTGTGTTCGTATAAGAAAACAGAAATACTACCTATGCCTAACCAACTCTGAGTACCGTCTCGTAATTCAATGTTTGCTCAATTCCCGAAATAAGCTTTTTTAAGGCCAGTACACCGACGGTATCGATGAGCTTATAAGTTGAATTAATCTATAAATCATACGATCCCTTGAAAACCGATTCGTGATGGAATTTTAGATATTCAATTCTTTTATCGTCCATTTGAAGGGCTTTGTAAAAAGTATCGTTTTTCAATCCTATCTGTTTCCAAGTATACGGGGATATAAATTCAGACAACACAATGTGTCGAGAATCTGTGAAAGTTATGAATCCTCTATCAAAGAGCTTATCAATCATTGGCGAAAGCATATATCCATTATATGGATCTATTTTCTCGGTATCATTCGATGCTGCCCAAGGCTTGATATGAGATGCAATCAATAGTCTCTCATCTGAAATCATAGTAACGGGGCAGAAGTGGCATTGTTCCAATAATTGCTCACGGTACTTGCCCTGTCCCTCTCTTGCTTGACGGACGATCTTTTTATTTTCTTCTTCTTTTTTGTTGTTGGGTGTTTTGGTAGGTTCAGCTTTATCCTTACTCTTTCCGTATGTAAAAACTAAGGGATCACTTTTACGCTGCCAAATAGCGTCAAAATCAACGAATAATTTCCAATAGAAAAGAGGAGCTTTTTCATTGCCAACTTTTTCCGCATAGATATAACTAACCAAAGGCAGTGCGATTTTTCTTATTATTTGATATCCGTCATCAGTAGAGTTAATATAACCTCTTGGACCTGCGATTTGATATTGGTCAGCAATATCAAAGAAAATCACTTCATCCAATTGTTCAATCATCGCCAAACGTTCAGCCCACAAAGTGGGAAACCTATCTTTTTGGCTATAATTCTGAGATGGTTCAAAATATTCATTCTTAATGGCTTGCATATATGCTAAAAGATCTGTCTTCAGCATAAAACACTTTGCTCTAAACTTTTCTCCACCATAAAAATCTCGCATTTCATCTTTTGATGCAATATAGAATTTTGACTCGCCGTGTCCGTGACCAAGTTTATTCGTTCTAGTAACAATGCAATCTGGAACAGTCATCATCGTTTGAAAGACTGCTAATGTTCTAAGCTTTTCGCCGTTAATAATCATTATTCACACTCCCCATACTGTGTTATATCCATCTGTTTTAGAATTGCAATGAGAACATCAACAACAATACTGTTGCCAGCCTGTTTATACATTGATGTATCGGATACAACGATTTTGAATGAGTCCTTAAATCCCATTAGTCTTAAACATTCTCTAGGGGTTAATTTCCTAATTCTACCTTTGTGCGTCACATAGTTATCAACACCAGCTCTGTGCATTTTGTGCATTGTTTGCAGTAACGGTCTAGCAACATCAAGGTCGGTTTTAGTTGATGTGCGAAAATTTTTTGTTCCTCCAGCCAAAACATAATTCGCAACTTTTTCGGAAAGATAATATTTTTCTTCTACATCCTTTACATCAAAAACGAACTCGTCAAAGCCTTCTTCAAAATTCTCATCAGAAGCTATTGGATGATAAACAAAGTCTCCGTGCCAATTAAACTGTTGATTCCTCTTTTGACAAAGAGCAACATCACCGTTTACCTGAGTATAACTCTTTTTTCGATTTTTTGAACTGGTAACGAACTTAACGCCCTTTTCCTTAAGAAAATACTTTGTGTCCACAAAGTCTTCTAAAAAGTCATACATTCGATATTCAAGGTCAATGGGCTTGGGAAAACTAAAATCAGTAGGATTCTTAAATCCTAAACAAAACAGTCTTTCTCGATTTTGAGGTATCCCATAATCTCGACTATTTAATACACGAAAATGCACATCGTAACCCAATTCTTCAAAAATATCGTGTATCACGTGCCAAGTTCTGCCGTTGTCGTGATTCAAAATACCTTTAACATTTTCAAACAAAAAAACTTTCGGTTGGCATTCTTTGATTACACGTGCAAAATCGTAGAATAATGTTCCTCTTGCATCCTCGAATCCTAATCGTTTGCCAACCATTGAAAACGCTTGACAAGGAGCTCCACCGACAACAAAATCAACTTTGCCTTTATATTTTGTTGCATCAAACTCTCTTATGTCGGTAAACCAATTATTTTCATTAATCTCATAGTTTGCAAAATAGCTTTGTTTGCATTTTTCATCAATATCACCGGCAAACACGATTTCATGTTTTATTTTGAGACGCTGAAAAGCGTGCTCGATTGCTCCTATACCACTAAATAGTGTTCCGAGCCTTACAGTGTTGTTTGTAAACTGAAATTCTTTGTCTTTCCAATTATCGGTTGATAATTGTTCCTCAACAAGAGCGAAATCGTCAATCTTTGATACTCTTGCTTTAACCTTTGCTTTGATAGTATTAATTTTTTCAGATTCCTCAAAGATGCTTTTTTCAACATCCGTCATCTTTTTTTTGGTCATTTGTAGTGCTCCCTATTTAATTATTAATCTTAGTTATAGTATTGTCTCATAAAAATGCACGTTTAGTTCGGTTTTATTATGCTTTCAACAAATTCAAACCATAATTTCCCATTTACCGTATCTCTTTCCGCTTTCTCGGCGGATATAGTTTTTATCCTGTAGAGATTTCATAATTCGCTTTATGGTTGCAATGGATTTTCCGGTTGCTTCTACAAGCTCTTGCTGTTTGATAGTCGGGTTCTTTGCCACTAATTCTAAAACCGCAAGTTCTTCCAAAGTGCAATCCAAAGTATCAAATTGATACTTTGGAGCTTTTGGGTTGATACTTTGGGAATTGTTCTCCACATAATCAATGTGCATATATCTGTTTTTCAGTTCATAATGCGTATCTAACAAGAGATTTGAAAAGAACATTTCCAAAAACTTCGTCGTGGAATGGACGCCTTTTTGCAGGTTATTATAATTAGCACGAACCAATGCATTACGAAAATACCAAGAATATTTCTCGAATGCGTCGTTGTTTACGCTAAAGCCGAATGTTTTCATATATTTTATCATAAACACGGCAGTAGCACGGGTGTTTCCCTCGCTGAACGGGTGAATTTGCCATATATCGGAAGCAAATTTAGCCAAATGCTTTACAGCCGCATCAACCGACAAGCCCTCATAAGAAAACTGTTTTTCGGTTGCAAAGTCGTAATCTAAGATTTCCTTAATACTGTTCCAATCCGCATAGGTAACAGTATCGCCGTTCAGAACCCACTCTTTCTTTGTGATATTGTACTGCCTGACTTGTCCTGCGTGACCGAACACACCCTCGAACAATCTGCGATGAATCGAAAGCCACTCGGCAGGGGAAAACTGAAACGCTTTTTCTCCCAACAACTTTGCAATTCTTGCCGAAACAATGTCCGCTTCTTTGGTTTCGTTTTCCGTCTCGGTGCGTACAGAACGCTGCTCATAGTAACTGTGAATACGCTTTTGAGCCTCATCAATTGTGATTTTACCCTCGATATGCTCTTTGGCGGTGTCTAACAAATAGTCAGAAGTATTCAGCCCGTCAACAGCCTGCAAACCGATGGCTGTTTGCCACGCTTCGCTTTTTTCGGCTTTGTCGGGCTCGCCTTGTTTTATATATTCTTCAAGTTCAAATTGCCAATTTTTATCCGGCATATTTGCACCTCGTTTCGTTATTATAATTCTTCAGCCTTAAAGGTTGTATACCCCTCATAATAGTAACTGTGGTCGATACCTTTCATATAGACCTCACGGCTGTTTATTTCGTCGGTAAGCGCACCTTTTAGCAACACTTTAATCTCTACATCTTTAATCGGACTGCGTTCCATTGCGAGTAAATAGTCTTCTTTATCCATCTTGCTCCAGTCTACGACTTTGCCGATTTCGTTTTTCAAAATATGGTCAAGCCAAATGCGAGTGCTGCGACCGTTACCTTCACGGAATGGGTGAGCAATGTTCATCTCAACATACTTTTCTACTATCTCATCAAATGTTGACTGTGGCATTTTATCGATATTTTCAAGTGCCGCTTGCAAGTACATAAGCGGTGCAAAACGAAAATTACCTTTAGCCATATTGACCGTGCGGATTTCTCCTGCAAAGTCATAAATATCCTCAAAAAGGTACTTGTGGATTGCCTGCAATGTTACAAACTTGCCCGCCGGAAGAGTATCGAGTAAGCCTGTTTCAAAAAGCTCAACAGCCTTTTTCTTGCTGATGCGTTCCTCTTCACGGGCAAGGTCGGCAGAACTTGTCAGTCCTAATTTATTTTCAAGTGCCATATTGCACCTCCGTTATAATTACGATAGTATTTCACACCGGACTTTAACCATACAGAAATAACTATGTTATTGTAGAAATATAAAGATTTTCTTTATCTACTAATAATTGTACCGGTTTGTTACACAATTCATTTACTGTGTCAATATTTTCAATAAATGGTCTGATAGTATTACTTTGACGTTCGATTAAGGAACTCATCTGTTTTCTTAACTTACTGGCATTTAATTCGCCTAATTTGTCGCCAGCTGCAATCAATGCTTCATCAGCCTGTCCCTTACTAATAACTGGGATTTTCTCCACAAGCTTGCCAACGGATGTGCTTGCTTTTGCAAAGCCTTTTAGCATGGACGACTGCACAGATGTTGATGAATAACTTTCTATTTCATTATAGCACTTTGTGTATAGTTCTCTGTAATTTAGGGAATATTTTTCCAATTTTTCAGAAATCCCTGTTAAATAATCTTTGTCAAAGTTTCCTAAGAACATTACTTCTAAGAATGACGAGAAACCAAGTAAGTATAAGGCAAGCTGATAATCCTTAAATTGGTCTTGAACCGCCTGTAACTGCTTATTTACCGTTTGGTCGCTATGAATAAAAGATTTTTTATTGACCTTTGCGATTATTTGCTCACGGTAAAAAGCAATTTTCTTTTCCGATTCTTGCCTTATGTCAAGAAGCTTAATATGATTACTGTTTTTATACATTTCATTGTTCCAGTTGTATTTGTAATTGTTAAACACATCAAACAGGAAATTCAAATCACCCTTTAAGTCGGCTTTCTCTTTTTGAACGAGAAAGTCAATCATCTCTTTCTGCATATCTTGAATAGCGTCAAGTTTCTTTTCAACATTTGCTAATGCTGCTGCCATAAATATCATTGTCGGGTCGCAAGCAAGAGGTGTCATTTTAGCCTGACCGCCACCAACCATACCGGCTGAAGTCTGTAACGAGCCAATAAAGTTATTTGTGCCTTTCATTTGGAACATTGTTTTTCCGGCAGTATTCACATAATAAATTCCGCTTCCACCTGCGCCGCTGACTGCTGTTTGAATGGCTGTTGTTAGTGGTTGAAATGCTGTACCGTATGCTGCAAGTCTTGAAAGCGGCAATGATGTATAGTTTGATACACCGACCTCAGATTCTTTCAACATAGGATAGATTGAAGTGTTGTTCATCATTTGTAATATTTCATTATCTTTATTTTCTTGCATTTTATTATTTAGAGTAATTATATCGCTCATAATTTTCACCCTTTTATATAGTCTAAAAATTTACCTGCCGGAAGAGTATCGAGTAAACCTATTTCAAAAAGCTCAACGGCCTTTTTCCTGCTGACGCGTTCCTCTTCACGGGCAAGGTCGGCAGAACTTGCCAGCCCTAATTTATTTTCAGGCACCATATTGCACCTCCGAAATTTGATTATTTATCCGCCGCAACACCGGATTTCATCCAAGTGTCAATTTCGCTGACTTTGAATTTCCAAAGGCGTCCGATTTTTGCTGCGGGCATATTTCTTCTTTCTATCCAATCAAGTACGGTATCACGGCTGACGCCAAGATATTCGCATATTTCTTTCATTGAGTACCAGCGCTCGATGTTAGAATCCATTAGATTTTCCTCACTTTCAGATAGTTACAATTATACAAGTTTAGTATATCACATAGAACGCTTAAAATCAATGATTATTGCGGATTTATAAGGGAAAAGCAAGAAAAAATCAAAACAGAGCTGTTACTCTAACGGCTCCGTAAGGTTAATTATAGTTATTTGTTTTTCTTGATTCTATTCGGAAAATTACTCTCAAGACACTCTTCAAACTCCAAAGTCTCTTATTATGATTCCTAAAACCTTGTGTATAATCTTATCAAAGGGATATTTTAAAAGACGGCATTTTTGCAAAGTATGACTTACCACTAATGAGGTTGAGCACAACAGGAAGCGGCGAAAAAGAAAAAATAGTTTCAAAATTAAATGAACTGCTTGCATAAACATAAAAGAGTTGAGAAATTGTGTTTCTCAACTCTTTTTATTATAGTGTAACTTAATCACGGTAAAATTTCCAGCCAATAGCCGTCCGGGTCCTCGATGAAATAGATACCCATTTCAGGATTTTCAAAGCAGATACAGCCCATTTCTTCGTGCTTTTTATGTGCCAAGTCAAAATCATCTGCCTTAAATGCTAAATGAAATTCACATTCACCCAAATCGTACGGCTGCGGATGTTCTTTAAGCCAAGTAAGTTCAAGATCAAAATCGCTTGAATCATTGCTCAAATAAACGATAATAAAATCGTCGGTGGTTTTTCGTCTGACCTCGTGCAAATCAAGCGCATCGCCATAAAACTTA